>OHNF01000601.1_pt1 | contig 20748 bp, 17 predicted proteins | sample 1569491 | NCBI WGS metagenome assembly OHNF01 (sample SAMEA3879557, study PRJEB24766) | human gut metagenome | biome: human-associated habitat; feature: feces | place: USA | collected 1985/1987 | reverse complement strand
AGCAAAGTGAATTTCAGTATGCCCCCGGAATCGAAAAGATTATCGAGGACATTCAGGGCGGTGGAACTATTGCTCGTGCGGAACTGAAGGGAATCATTGATGAACTTCCTCCGCTTGTTATGGTGGGTAAGGACGCTAACGGTCTTTATCATATTGTTAAGACTGGAAGAGTTACGGCTGTAGCTGCTGCCGATGCGGTGGCTATTCAGGTAGCAAAGAATCATGTGTTTAAAGTTGGGGAAGCGGTTACAATCGGCGGTGCTTTAACTGGAGCTTCCGATGTAATCTCCGCAATCGACAAGACCGCCCCGGCCTATGACACAATAACTCTTGCCGGTCCGATTGGGGCTGCGAAAGTAGATGATGTGTTAGTGCTTGTAACTGCTAAAGCTGCTGCAAAAGCCGCTAAGTTCAAGTATGTACCGGAAGTTATCACAATGAACAAGGTCGATGTAACAGTTGCTAACCAGCAATCCGGACTCCTAGTACGCGGTACTGTAAATGAGGCAGTAATGCCTTATCCAATTGACGAAGCGATGAAGGCGTTGCTTCACTTTATCCGTTTTGTGTAATCCATTAATTCATAACTATATATGGAAAGAAGTTTAATTAAACAAGTGAACCGTAAGAATATGGGCGCCCGCCTTAACTCGCGTAAGGTTAAGCCGGTGTTCTTCCCTAATTTCTTCGGTGTAAAGCAGAAGAACTCTCTGAAATGGGAGACTCTTACAGGTGAGAAAGGTGCACCGGTTATCGCTGACGTTATTTCATTCGATTCTTCCGCACCGCAAAAGAAACGTGAAGTTATCGGTAAGATGTCAGGTGATATTCCTAAGACTGCTGTAAAGCGCGGTATGAACGAAAGTGATTGGAATGAATACCAGCAACTCAGCCGTGATTGTGAAGGCGATTCAGATTTGAAATCACTTCTTGACCTTGCGTTCAAAGACCAGGACTTCGTATATAACGCTGTTCGTGGTCGTTTCGAATGGTGGTGTATGCAGTTGATGTCTAAAGGTGGATTCGTCCTCAATTCAAACAATAACAATGGTATTGTTACTGAAGAATTTGTGGGCTGTGGTATGCCTAATGAAAACAAGAAGGTTGCTGCTGTGGATTGGTCTAAGTCTACAACGGCCGACGGCTTGCAGGATATTGAGGATACCGTAGTTACCGCTTCTGCCGAGGGTGTCACTATCAAATACGTAGTAATGCGCAAAGATAGATTTGCTCTATTGAAGAAGCAGAAGGCTGTTATCGAAAAGGTTAGGGGCTGGATTAATCAGAAAGAAAAGCTGACTATCTCCAAGAAAGTTATCAATGAGTATCTTGCCGCCCAAGAGAATACGGAAGGTGTCCAGATTGTTCTTGTAAGTCCGTCTGTTCGTATTGAGAATGCTGCTCATCAACGTACTACGATTAATCCATGGGAAGCTGCTAATATCTGCTTCTTGGAAGATTTGCAGTGTGGTGACATTCAGCATGGCCCTATTGCAGCAGAGCATTCTGTTGAATACAAGAAGAAAGCTTCCACGTTGAAAAAAGACTTTGTTTTTATCAGCAAGTGGTCTGAGCTGGAACCGTTCAAAGAGTGGACTAAAGCGGAAGCTAACGCTATTCCGGTAATCAATGACCCTGATGCAATGTACATCATGAAAACTGATGGCCAGTCATGGACGGAAGGCGAAGATACTGAAAAAACAGACGAAGAGGGTTATTAATCATCTATTATGGCAACAATCAGAGAAACAATACTGGAATATCCATCTATTGGGGATATGGAAGGCTTCTTGGATAAGGTAGTCTTCGTTAGGCGGGGTATCAACCCCGAAGCGGAATGTACTACTGAAAGCATGAAGCAAGTCGGTCTTTGCGTTGCTGATACGTATGCCATGATGGTAAACTCACAGGATTTCAGTGAGAATAAGCTTTCTGTTACTCATCCCCGTTCTTTCTATATCCAGACTGCAAAGCAGTTGTATATAGAGAATGGGGAACCGGAGAAGGCTGGTAAGCTTGGGAAACGAATCATTATCAAGGGAAGGGCAGGGAACAGATGGTAAAACGGTATCCACATACAGCGATAGTAACTATGTCTGCTAAAGGGCGGCTTGTTGACGGTGAATGGGTTCCGGGAATACCGGTTGAAATATCTGTCTCCGGACGTTATGACCCGGTAAGCGATGGAAGAATCGTTCTCAAGCGTAATTCGGCTGGTGATGAAGCGCAAGTGCATGGCTATTTCTATACCAAAATGCAGCCACCGGCCGGTAGTAAATTTTTGCGTTTGAAAGTCGAATCAAAGGGTATTGATGTACCGGTTATCTGTTGGGAACCTTATCAATCACATTCAATAATTAATGTATGAGAAATGGTATGACACCTCTTTTCGACCATCAGTCACTAGAACGTTGGCTCAATCACTTTCAAAGAAAAGCGGAAGATAAGATGCTTGTATTCCTGCAGGCAGGTGGTGAGAAGTTTATAGAAGTAGCCCGCCGGAGTGGTTCATATAAAGACCAAACGGGCAATCTTCGAAGCTCTATCGGATATATAATAGCCAAAGACGGAGAAGTGGTTACAGAAAACCTTAAGGAGAGCGACAAGGGAACTGACAAGACAACTGGTAAGTACAAAGGTCGTAGGCTTGCAGAAGAAGTCTCTCTTTCTCATACTGGCGGTTATGTGTTGGTTGGTGTTGCAGGAATGGAGTATGCGGCAGCCGTGGAAGCTAAAGGGTATGAGGTCGTTTCAGGAGCTAATACGCAATGTGAGAAGTATCTAAGAGATACATTGAAGTCAATTTTTAGCAAGATTTGATTATGGATGAATTCGACGCTGTAGATATAGTTTATGATGCTGTGGCCGCTGCGGGTACCGATATTGTGATTTACAAGGATGCATCAGAAGCGGGTGTTACTAATGAGCATATCGTTATCAATCACCTGCAATTGAATGAGCTCGACTTCATTAATAAAGTGCCTGTTAACGTCAATATCTTTGTCCCTTTGAATGAAAACGGCATGCCCCGACGTCAGCGCATGAAGGAACTTAGGCGTAAGGTAAGGAAATCGCTTGATTCAATCAATAGCAATGACGGTACATGTAAAGAAGTGACAGTTCTCTGGAGTGTTCCAATGCCGGACTTGAAAGAGGGCTTTGCTTGTACAAATATTAGATTAGAAATTTTAATAGAACAATAATTATGGCAGGAGAAGTAAGACCTATCGCTATGGGCGTAGGCAGTATTAAATTCGGAACAGTCGGTGACGGTGTTCCTGGGGCGGACCTCAAAGAATTCCCTCTTCCGACAAAAGGAAGTGTTGCATTCAACTTTGCAGACCCAAAGGAGATAAAGGTTGAAACGGAAGGGAGCGATGAACCTTTGTTTGTTGAATTCGTAAAAGATACAACAGATTATATTGAGTTCTCTATTCCTACCCCTTCTAACGAAGTACTCAAAGAGTTGGCGGGTGGTGAGATTGACGTAACCGGCGGTAAAAACATCTGGAAGAAGCCAATCAATGTCCCTTATATATCGAAGACATTCCAGTGTGAAACGGTGCCTAAAGCCGGTAAAAAAGTAATCTATACCATTGTTAATGGAAAGGTTATGTCCAAGATTTCACAGGCTCCTGGTTCTGAACAGGCAGAGTTATTGCTTGTACGCGTATATGTGCAAGCGGCCATCACGGCAGCCGGGAAGAAACAGACAGCCTTCATGCGTGAAGTCGTAGCAGTTGTCGTTGGCGGAGCTGAAGAGTAAAAAGGCTTCCTGTATAGCTAAGTCGGTTAAAGCACTACATTGTTAGTAGAGACCGGTGGTTCGAATCCACCTACAGGAACAAACAATTTGAAGGATGGAGCCGAAAGTATTGAGGGTTAGTCGCGAATAACCGGAAATATTGCTTGGAAGTACAACGGGCTAGGCTCCTTGATGAAATTTATGAGTATAAAAAACTTATTTCAGCAAGAATCGGAATCTGTAACGGAGCAGCCTGTCAAGATTCCATTTGATTTCACAAACCGAGATTCTATCCCTGAAGGGAAGAACCCCGGAGACTGTATTGTAATAAAGCCTATCACCGTCCGGACATGGTTTAAAATTCGTCCCATTGTTGTTTCGGCAAAAAAGGAAGATATTGATAAAATGATTGTGAAAGATGGTGAGCTGAATGCTGATTTTCCAGAATTGATGAATAAATATGGAGGACTACTTCTTGATGTCGTTTGCCTGGGCATTCATAACAAGCCTAGTGATCCACCGGCATGGTTTAAAAAAGCCCTCATTGACAATACGACATGGGAGGATATACGCATATTATTCAATGCAATTATATATCGAATAGGATATCACCCTTTTTGTACCTCTATCACGATGCTTCGGAACGTGAGCCCATTGCGAGAGACGGAGATAATAGCCGCTCGGAAAAATCTACAAAGCTGGAAGGATACAACCAAAGTAGATTCTTAGTTATTGTAAAAGAAGCTCTAGGATTGACTTTTAATGAGACGCTGGATAGTAGCTATGGATTAATAGAGATATTGCTTCAGGAGTACTCCTTTGTAATGAGGGAGCGAAATAAAACGACTGATGAAGACGGAGAAGTCGAAGGACGAGACTATGAATGGATAGAGCTACCAAGTTTTGATAATCCAAACGAGAAGATCCGGATGAAAAGATATTATGATATTAACGGGAAAGTCAAAAGATAAAGTAATTTGCCATTGTGTTTATATATTAGGTTGACTGTTTTTTTATTAAATTGATTTAGAGTGTGTTTTCTAGTCCCTTGTATCTGTGAAGATGTGGGGGATTATTTTTTTATATCTTGGAGCTTCTGATTGAGAGATACATTATCTCGTTTTAGATTATCAATCAATCTCTTTTGGTAGGCGAGCATTCCTTCAATTCTTCCTTCATTCTTGCCCTTCTCGTAGGCGGCATTGATTTCCTCTTGTGTGTAGCTACTTTTATTCACTACGGGTACGTTTTCATTTTCCTTGGTCATGGCGCTAATGAATAGTGATTTATATATATAGAAAAGGCTATCTTTTCCCTTTTATTCCGACCAAGGAACATAATCTTTCAAATGCTTTGGGACTATGTAGCAAAGGGAATTGATAGCCTATATTGTGGTATAGTAGGCGAATCAACTCCCTAATACGTTGAAATAAAAATCGTTCCTTGGTCTTAGAACACTGCAAAGATGCTTATTCTTCTCGATATAGCCAAATTTTGACTTCTCTTTATATTTTAAGAATAAATGCTATATGGGTATTCAAAATAAAGATGGTGCGTTATATTTCGCTACAGGCATAGATAATTCAGGACTGTATTCCGGGCGTCAGGAAGCAATGGGAATCATTAAGGCAATGGCCAGTGAAATTACCGCTTTCGATGTATTCGGTGGGATCGGCATTAGTGCAGGTATCGCATTTGCCAGAGCTGCCAAAGGTGCATACGACTTTGAAAAACAGTTTCAACAAAGCATGAAAGAAGTTGCTACTCTTTCAAATGGAATTAAAGGCAGCTTAACGGATTACATGAATCAAGTTATGGAGATAACTCGTACTATTCCCGTTGAAGCAAACGAAGCAGCCAAAGCTCTCTATCAGATCGTATCTGCCGGACATGACGGAGCCAACGGAATGAAAGTATTGGAAGCATCTGCAAAAGCTGCCGTTGGTGGAGTAACCGATACTGCTACTGCAGCAGATGCTATAACTACAGTTCTAAATGCTTATAAATTGGATGCTTCTAAAGCCCAGGAAGTTTCAGACCAGTTATTTACCACCGTTCGATTAGGTAAGACAGATTTCGGTCAACTAGGCAAAAGTATAGCCCAGGCAGCGCCTATTGCTGCATCATTTGGCATTGATATAAAAGAGGTTCTAGCCGCAGTAGCATCAATCACTAAACAAGGTGTTCCCACTTCGGAAGCAATGACGAAAATACGTGCTGCTATCTTAGGTACAGCCAACCAGTTGGGAGACGCTGCATTCAAAGGACGTACTTTCCAAGAAGCATTACAACTTATTTATGACAAAGCAGGTGGTTCATCAACCAAAATGAAAGAATTGTTGGGTACCGATGAAGCACTCCAAGCCGCTTTAATGCTTACTGGTGAAAAGGCCAAGGAAGCAGCTTCCGATCTAGACGAAGTTAATAATTCTGCCGGTGCAGCAGAAGCAGCCTTTAAAGAAATGGCTTCATCTGCCGAAAATCAAATGAAACTACTTGGAAATAATATAACAGCTACCCTTCGTCCCCTTGGAAAAGAGATTTTAAAACAAATATCAAGTGCCGCACAATCAATAAATAAGGCATTTGATAATGGAAATGCACAGGAATCATTAAAAACTATTGGTGCCCTAATAGTTACCGTTACTACGGCTCTCGCTGGATATAAAGGAAGTATTTTGGCTATAAGTACCGCTAAACAAGTATATGCAACAGTTACGGCTATTGTTAATAAACAGCGCACAATCGAAATAGGGAAATTAGTACTTTCGCAAGGTTTTTATGATGCCGAAACTGGTGCTATAGTGAAAAATATGTCTACTCGCGTCCTGTTAACAAAGGCTCTAAAAGCTCAAACTATCGCTCAATTAAAGAATGCTGCAGCAATGCTAACTAATCCTTATGTATTAGCTGCTGCTGCATTTGCTGGACTTGGATATGCAATTTATAAAGTTGTTACCGCAGAAACAGAAGCAGAAAGGGTACAAAAGAGATATAATAAACTTATTGAGGAGCAGACTCGACAATTAGACGAATTGAAGAGTAAAACCAATAGCCTTGTTTCTGTTATACAAGATGAAAATTCAACACAATATGATAAAGTTAAAGCATATAAGCAACTTCAAGCTTTAATGCCAACTGTTTTCTCTAATATGGATATTGAGACATTGAAACTCATGGATCATCTTTCTTTGAACAAACAAATTAATGATGAAATAAATAGAAGAGAAAGAATAGGGGCAAAGACTAATCTCGTATTAGCTCAAAATGAACTTAATTCAATTAATTCACGTCTTAATAAAGCTACAAAAGAACAGGCTGAATCTCCTAGTGCTCAAAAAGCGGCTGTTATTCAAAAGATTCAAGAAGAGAAAAAAATAGCAGAAGAGGAACTGAAAGTTGCTCAAAAACGAGTTGATGATATTCTTAATATTCAAAAAGAAGCAAAAGAGAAAGCAAAACCAAAAGAATTAAAAATAGTTTCTCTTCGAAGCAATATTGATACATTAAAGTCTGAGATTACAGAGTTAAAATCACTCGTAGAGAAAGAACAAGAAGAAAATAATGGTTGGTCCCCAAACGCTTGGTTACTTGATGCAAAACAACATCAACTCTCTAAAAAAGAAAAGGAGTTGAAAGCTTTACAAGGTAGTGGGGTTAGCAAAAAAGTAGAGACTAAAACGGATAAAGCTTATTGGACCAAGCAAAAGGATGATGCTACGAAAGCATTGGAATCAATCGCTTCAGCACAAAAGAAGCAAATGGATGCTGGAAAGTTCAAAGGGATAGATTCTGCCGTTATTACTTCCTACAAAGAAAATATCAAAAAACTAAAAGAAGCAGAGACAGAATTAAAAGTTTATGATTCATTTTCCAAACAGGATGATAAGGCACAAAAATTACATGAAGAACAGGAAAAGTATGCTATCCTTCTAGATAAACAAAAGTTAGAAAGCCAACGTCAAACCGAAGACTTGGAGAATCAAATAGCGCAGTCTAGAATTGATGCTATGGTGTCCGGAGAATCTAAGGTGCGTGCTCAACGCGAATTAGATAACCAAAAAGAAATCCAGGTGTTAAAACGTCAGAAAGAAGATTATATCCGAGCTGTCATTCGGGCTGAAAAAGATAAGTACGACGCCCAGGAAGAATTAAACGCTAAGAAAGATAAAAGCTACAGAAAAAAAACATTTGATCCTTCTATTGTAAAGGTCAATACGATAAAGTTTAACGAGTTAATATCAAACGAGTTGATACAACAGGCTATTGCTCCCTATAAAGAGGAGATGCAAGCTTGGAATGAGTATCTTGTTGAATATGGAAACTTTCAACAAAAGAAATCTGCTATCAATGCGGAATATAATCAGAAGATAGCAGAAGCTACAACCAAGGGTGAAAAAGAGTCTCTAAAAAAAGAACGGGATAGTAAACTGAAAGAAGTAACTTTTGATGAACTAAAGAAGACTATCAATTTTGCAGATATTTTCGGGGACTTGAATACACAGTCTACGGAAACTCTCACCAAGATGCGTGATAAACTGAAAGAGATAATAAATAAGTCCGCGAAAGATTTAAAACCGACTGATTTAAAAGAACTGCAAGAAGCATTCAGTAATATTGATTTGAAGATTGCAGAAAGAAATCCTTTCGGGGAACTTAAACAAGGCATTGAAGGCTATAAAAATGCTACAGAAGCCGTAATAAAGGCGCAAGAGGATTTGAATACAATACAAGAGGGTGGAGAAGTTGTTGTTGGAACATATACTGATGAAACCGGAAAACTGATAACTAAGTTGCTTACTCAGGAGCAGGCAGAAAGAAATTTATCTGATGCGCAGAAGGGGCGTCTTGAATCGCAAGGCAAATTGACAAAAGCGGTTAATAGTATAGGGCAACAAGGGCAACAGTTGGTAAACGCCGGTAATAACTTAGTTGATATGCTTACAAATCTAGGTGTTGAGGTCCCCGAATCTATTTCCGGTGCTCTTTCCGGATTAGGGCAAATCATGAACGGGCTTGAAAGCATTGATTTAACAAAGCCATTCAGTATAATTTCATCAACTACGGGGATTCTTGCCGGTATAACTAAAACTATATCCAGTTTCTTTGGGGGGCCGGACGGTACCGCTTATTATGAAGGAGTAAAGGAACAACTTGAGGCAATAAATAAGGTCTATGATCGTATTATTGACAAAAGCAAGGAGGGGATAGTTTTTGGTGGTGGATTTGCTTCTGTAAAATCTGCTATCCAAGCGTTGGATAATTACGAGAAGAAAGTTATTAATCTTCAAAAGATTGCCACCGCTTCTGGACGTGCCGGTGCAAGTTGGAAGTCTCATAGTGCAGAATGGCATTCTAACAAAAATGTCGGTGCAGTAGGTGGTTTTGAGCAGATGAGCGACATCCTAGGTAAATCAATAAGCTCCATGACAGACTTGTATAGTTTGTCAGGAGATGAATTGTTCCTCATCCAGTCCCGAATGCCGGAAGCATGGAGCTTGATTGATGCCAGAATCCGTGAAAATTTGGATAGCATCGTAGCCTGTAAAGATGAAGCGAATGAACTGAGGGATGCTCTTAATCAAGCCATGACAGGGGTTGATATTGATTCCTTCTACAATGGGTTTATTGACCAGTTATCCGATATGGATACTTCTTTTGAAGATATGTGTGATAACTTTGAGGGATATTTACGTAAGTCAATCATGGCAGGGTTAGTTGCTAGTCAGTATCAAGACCGTATAAATGCTCTTTATGGACAATGGAGTGATGCTGCCCAAAGCGATAAGGAAATAACAGAAGAAGAAGCAAATGCACTGAAAAATCAATATCAACAGATTGTCAAAGATATGATGCATAACCGTGAAGAAATGGCTAAGTCTTTCGGTTGGGATAGCGATGAAGATTCTAAGCGTGAAGTTTCCAAGAAGGGAATTGCAACTGCTTCACAAGATTCTGTGACTGAAAATAATGGACGGCTTGCCGTTGTACAAGAACATACTTATTCAATCAATGAAGGAGTAAAACAGATATATTCCAATACGGATAAGATTGTAGAAAAACTTGCATATCTCTCTAACATGGACAAAAATATGAACGAAATGATGAGAAATGGTGATCTTATCATTACTTACTTGTCAGATATTAGTAGTCATACTGCACGTCTCGAAGCTATTGAGAAGTCGATAGAATCTATCAGAATGGGGATTGATACATTAAATACTAAAGGCATAACGTTAAAGCGATGACAGGACAATTCTACATAGACGGAATAGATGCATATATCAGTCTAGGTGTATGCATTGCAAAAGGAAGCTATAATAATCTTGTAGCATTTCCTGCCATGAAGGAACCTGATAAAAATGATTGGCCGGAAGAGGACGGACAGGAATTTGATCTTTCCAGTCCTACACTGGATACGACTGAAGTAAGCATTGAGTTTGCATATATAGGTAGTCTAGGCATTGGCGGACTTATTGATAAGCTCTCGGACTTAAGTTATCATGAGTTCCGTTTTCCATTGATTGACAGAACATATACCTTACGACTATCTTCTCAAAATAGCTATGTTATCAATACAGGTCATGAGGTTGCTAAGTTTTCTTTTACCAATGATTTCCCCCGTCCGGCTGATTACGTCTACCGGGAACCTGCTAACTATATTCCTATGCCAAAGGGATATGAAATAGATAATAAGGATTTGTCTGATTATGGCGTGGTAGTTCTTCAAGGTAGTAATGCCGAGATATTGAAAACTCCGGCAGTAAAGAAAAACCTATTACAGAGTTTCAAACGTCAGGACGGAGCAACCTATGACGGTGAAGTTGTGAAATTCCAAACCAAAGAAGTATCTCTCAAATGCCTGATGCGGGCCGGGACGATTGAAGGGTTTTGGCGCAATCGTGATGCGTTACTCCATGACTTGACACGGCTATCCGCCAAGACTGATGATGAAGGATATGAGTATTCCGATGCGGAACGTATATTTTATTGTGACGAGTGGAGTGAAAGCTATCCCTGCTATTATAAGAGTTGCCAGACCAATGATTTCATGCTAAATAATGGCATCTGGTGGGAGTTCACTTTAAAGCTTGTATTTACCAGCTTCCGGATCGGAGAAACGGAGTTCTTGCTTGCCTCCGAAGCTGGTGAGTTTATCATGACAGAGGACGGAGAGTTTTATATTGACTTAAATTGATGTATTATGCCATTAAAAAAGAAAAGAATATCAGAGTTGAACGAAGCCAGCGACATGAAAGGCTTCTACACTATCGGCTACCGGATAATCAACGGTGTTAGGACAAGCCTTAAATTCGGTTTAGAGAAGGTTCAGACAGCCTTGGATAATATGCTCAAGGCTACGGATGATGCCAAGTCTGCAACTAGCGATATGCGTCAATTAGAGGCTACTGTTGAAGGTAATGAATCAACCCGTGAAACTGCTGAATCCCGTCGTAATGCTTCCGAACAATCCAGGCAGACAGCCGAGACGAATCGTTCCCACGAAGAACAAGCCCGGGAAGCTGCTGAATCAGTACGCGTTACTAATGAGAATGTACGTAAGATTGCAGAAACTGGACGTTCTACTGCTGAAACTACACGGGATAATGCAGAAAAGAAACGTGTCACCACTGAAGGTACACGTGAATCTAACGAACAGGTAAGAAAGACTGCTGAAACGGGGAGGGGGTCGGCAGAATCCGAACGAGTATCTGCCGAAACTGCTCGTAAATCTGCCGAGGCAGGTCGGGTAACAGAGGAGAACAAGAGAAAGACTGCTGAAACTTCCCGCTCTATGGCTGAAACCGGTCGTTCCTCTGCCGAGAATATAAGAGTTCAAAATGAGAACGCACGTAAATCTACCGAAGAATCCCGCGTTATAGCAGAAGGCAAACGGGTGACGGCTGAAAACGGACGTACTGATGCTGAATCAAAACGTGTCTCTGACGAACAAACACGCAAAAGCAATGAAGAAACTCGCAAAACAGCCGAAAGTGGGCGTTCTTCTGCTGAATCGGAACGTGTGAAGGAAGAAGATAAACGAAAAACTTCTGAAACGACACGTTCTACTGCTGAATCCACCCGTGTTTCTGCCGAGGATAAGAGAAAGGCGGATGAAGCGACAAGAGGAACAAATGAAAGCTCACGTGTGGCTGCCGAATCTAACCGTGTTGCCGTTGAATCCGAACGAGTATCTGCCGAAACTGCTCGTAAATCTGCCGAGACAGGTCGGGTAACAGAGGAAAACAAGAGAAAGGCTGCTGAAACTTCCCGCTCTATGGCTGAAACTTCCCGGGCATCAGAAGAAGACAAGAGAAAGCAGAATGAGGATGCTCGCAAAACTGCGGAAGGTGCCCGTTCATCAAATGAGGCTAAGCGTGTAAATGCCGAAACGGAACGTGTAGAAGCCGAATCTAAACGTAAGTCAGAATATGCCGGTATTGTGCAGGAAATGACAACTGCTACGGAAGAAGCCGGTGCAGAGCTTGCAGCCGTTAAGAAAGCTACTGACGATGCAAATGCAGCTAAGAACGCATCTGTTGAGCAGACGGCTCTTGCTAAGAAAGCTACGGATGCGGCTAATACTGCAGCTGGTAGTGTCAATGCTGCTAAAGATGCTGCAACTACTGCGGCGAATAATGCTAATGCAGCCAAAACAGCATCAGAGGCACAAACAGTTCTTGCTAAGAAGGCTACTGACGATGCGAATGCGGCCAAGGATGCATCTGTAGTACAAACAGGTCTAGCCCAAAAGGCTACTGATGAGGCAAATGCTGCTGCATTGGCTGCTAACAATGCTGTATCGGGAGTTGACGCAAAGGTGAAGGCTGCGGTCGATGCACTTGTAGCCGGAGCACCGGACGCCCTCGATACGCTTATTGAATTGGCTAACGCTCTTAACAATGATCCGAATTTTGCGGCCACTATGGCAACAGAGTTAGGGAAGAAACTCAATATTTCCGATATTGTCAACAATCTGACAAGTGGTGGAACCGGCAAGGTCCTTTCCGCTGAACAGGGAAAAGCGTTGAAGGCCATTTTGGACTCTCATAATCACGATACAGTATATGAGAAGATTATCAATAAACTCACTGCCTTCAATAAGAATTTCGGTACTTCTGTCGGAACTGTTTGTGAAGGTAACGATTCACGTCTAAGTGATGCTCGTGTACCGAAAGCGCACACACATAAGAAAGCGGATATTAGCGACTTCCCAACCTCTATGCCGGCTAGTGATGTACCTGCATGGGCGAAAGCTGTTAGTAAGCCAACCTATACAGCGAGCGAAGTCGGAGCTTCTCCGTCAAGTCACAATCATGCGGGAACCTACGAACCTGCATTTACCAAGAACTCTGCTTTCAACAAGAATTTTGGAACGGCTAAAGAAACCGTATGTGAGGGTAACGATTCACGATTGACTGATGCCCGTACACCGAAAGCACATACGCATAAGAAGTCTGAGATAAGTGATTTTCCTGCCTCTATGCCCGCTAGTGATGTGCCTGCATGGGCGAAGGCTGTTAGTAAACCTAGTTATACAGCTTCCGAAGTTGGTGCTTCTCCTTCTAATCACAATCATGAGGGAGTATATCAGCCTGCGGGTAGTTATGCCCCGTCTTCACATACACATGGAGCAACCGAGATAACTCCTGACTCAACTCATCGTTTTGTTACTGACTCGGAAAAAACGACATGGAATAGTAAGGCGGCCGGCAACCATAATCATACGGGAGTCTATCAGCCCGTCGGTAATTATGCCGCTTCGTCGCATTCACATGGGGCGACAGATATTTCCCTAGATAGTACGCATCGATTTGTCACGGATTCAGAAAAGTCTACTTGGAATGGTAAGGCAGCAGGTAATCACAACCACGATTCAGTCTATCAGCCCAAGGGTAGTTATGCGGAAAGTTCTCATAAACATACAGCGTCGGAGGTTGAAGAAGATTCGACTCATCGTTTTATGACGGATGCAGAACGTACGAAACTTACAGGAATAGCAGCAGGAGCTAATAATTACTCTCATCCGGCATCAATGGTTGAAGAAAGTACTACGAGAAAATTTATGACGGATACGGAGAAAACTTTACTAAGTACTCTCGGGACAAATGCCGCGTTGAAAGATTTTTCCAATGTTTCAACAAAAAATCTGTCCCAAAACGGATATTATAAGTTGCCAGACGGCTTAATGATTCAATGGGGATATGCATCTGCTGTGGCTGGTACACAGACCATATATTTAAATACCTCATTTTACGATACAAATTATACAGTAGTAACTAATACAATAACAGCTAATGCAAGCCTTCAAGTCGCTGTTGTAAAAACAATAAGAATAAAGAATAGATCTTCTCTGGTTATCCTTAGTGTACAGCAAGGTGGAGCAGCAGGAGAACCTTGGAATTGGCTGGCCATAGGTAGGTGGAAATAGTATAAATATCATAACATCAAAATATTTATGAATAATTTTAGTAGAAAATTGGTAATCATAATTGTAGTCATTATTACGCAAAGTTCTCTCGGAACTAAGGCAGTTCAAATCACTGGCGAGAATTTAGGACAAAATGGATATGTAAAATATTTGAATGGACTTCTTATTCAATGGGGAAAAGGAGGAGGATATACAACTTATCATACTTACTATCTTCCAATGTCCTTTTTGGATATTAATTATTCATTTTCAATTTGTGCTGAATACAAAAATTTATCAGAATCAGTTATTCTATCGCCTTATGTAAACAACAAAACAAGAACTACATTTGTGAGCGGAATAACAGCAACTAATATTTCAAATGGAGTATTACCCAGCAATTGGAATTTCTTTTGGATAGCTATTGGTCGTTGGAAATAATTTAAAAACAAATATCATGAAGTATTGGAAACAAGGATTCTACGACGAACCTATAGAGGGTTCGGTAGAAATTACAGAAGAATATTACAATCAGTTATTAGCAGGGCAATCTTCCGGATTACTCATAGTTGAAAGTAAGAAAGGATGTCCGATTTTAGTTGTGCATGAAGCTTCTATAGAAGAAATCAGAGTGCAAAAACTTGATGAATTACGATTGTTCGATTCATCTGAAGCAGTGAATCAGTTCAGTATAAACGGAGTATTTGGCTGGCTGAATAAGAGTACTCGTGTAGGGCTTATGAACTCAATTAATATTGAAAGAGAATCTGGTCGGTCTGAAACAAGCATCTGGCTGGGTGATACAGCGTTTACCTTATCAATAGAAAGAGCTGTTAGTATATTACAACAAATAGAATTATATGCCCTCGCTTGCTACAATATCACGCAAGGGCATATGAACATTATCAATCGGTTAGATACGAAAGAAGCTGTTAAGGAATATGATTTCAAAGTTGGTTATCCGAGAAAACTAAGTTTTACGGGATAGCCTGACTTATAATCATAGTTCTCGATTTCTTCAATAGTCTGTAACAACCTGACTGCTGCGATGTGTGATTGTGTCACATTGTAGCAGTTTAATGCATATAGCTCTAAAGCATTTAACATTGCTAAAGCATCTGGAATGGGAATGATATACTTTAATTGCATCATACCACAATACGGTATCTGATTTACCAATCTGTTTCTCAATTGAAATTGAATTAAATAATCCAACACGTGTAGATTTGTCTAGCCACATACTTCTACCTGATAATTCAAAAGAGTTGACACATTCTGATTTGTCAAATACTTGTATTTCAGATACTTTATTTTTTATTACATCCTCAAGTGAGTACTGAGGTTCTACCAAAATTGGATACCCTTTCTTGCTTTCTAATATCTCTAGTCCGGCCGACTGTCCTGCTAACAATTTCTGATAATACCCTTCTGTAATTTCTATCGAACCTTCCTGGGGTTCGTCGTAGAATCCTTGTTTCCAATACTTCATAATGATTATTTTATTTATTTCCAACGTCCAATAGCAAACCAATTCATGCCTTCAGTAGCATAAACATAGTTATCAGCACCCCATGTCGCAACCGGAACTAAGACAAATGAAGATATATTTTGTTTCTTAATCTTACATGATACTACTGATATACTATCTACTGTACTATCGTTAACTCCGACTATTGCAATATAATTAGAGTCTAAAAAAGAGATAGGTAAATAGATCGTTTTATTTCTATATGAAGAAGCTAAGTTTCCCCATTGGATAAGCAAACCATTACTATACTTTACATATCCATCTCTTGTTGACTCTTTCCATAAGGTCTGTGATGTCAATTGGATTGCTTTAGTCCCGAGAGAACTAAAGTAAAAACAGCTCAAACAATGAGTGAAACAATTACTGTTTTAGCACTAAATTTCTCTTATTCACGACAATAGTTTTAATGTCGTATATTCAGCTCTGTTATTCTCTGAATTTATTCCCCAGCTCCTTACCTTTACAATAACAGATGATTCCGGTGATTTCATCCAAGCATTTATATTTTATGATATAATTCAAATCAGGAGATATGGTAACTTTATATAATGGTGATAAGGAAATAAAAATCGAAGTATGGGATGAAAGCTACTCTTATGAAGCTATCATGGGAGAAGATACACTCACTTTGTATTTTTCTCATCCGGGATACTTGGAAATACCGGTCGGCTCTTGGTGTGACTTCTACGGAAAGCGTTATTCTTTGAAGAAAGATAGCAATTTCAAGAAAAACGGTGAACGTAACTATGAATATATACTTGTCCTTGAGACTGCTAAAGCTGATACAATGTTGTGGAAAGTACTCCATACCGTTGACAGAAACATTAAGTTCTCATATACGGCCAAGGCACATGAACACCTACGTCTACTCGTTGAGAACCTGAACCGCCGGGATACCGGGTGGAAAGTCGGTGGTTGTATCGAGGGAACTGAGAAAGTAATCAACTATAATCATACCTATATCCTTGATGCTCTTAATCAGCTAGCAGATACGTATGAAACAGAATGGCAGATTACCGAAGAGAACAATATAAAGACAGTTCACCTGCGTAAAGTTGAGTATAACAAGGAGAATCCTTTGAAACTGTCGTATGGTAAAGGCCATGGCTTTAAGGTCGGTGTTGGTCGCGAATCCGGGGATATTCCACCCGAAATCATCTTCGTGGAAACCTCTGATCGCAATATTGATTACTCGACATACGGAGCTAAGAATCTGTTGCTTCCAAAATCTAAGACCCTTGTTTACGAAGGACGGACGTATAAAACAGACGCGGACGGGACTTGTGTTATGCGTGCTGACAAGGAACTGACTACCGCCAAAGAAGATAGCTTGGACTGCACGGCTATTTATCCTTCCCGTGTCGGTACTGTTAGCTCTGTGATTGAAGTGAATAAGGATAAGAACTTCTTTGACTTTATAGACAAAGACATACCTGAAGATTTAAACTTCGAAGATTGCCTGATAGCAGGTGAGAATATGACAATTGTCTTCCAAACCGGTATGCTTACAGGCAAGGAGTTCGAAGTAAAGTATATCCATGAAGCGAAAGAACAGAAAGCAGCACGCCGCTTCGAAATTGTTCCGCAGGAAATTGACGGTATTACTATGCCGGAGCCGGAAGTCTGGCGACCGAAAGCTGGTGATACATACGCAGTGTTCGGAATACAATTGCCGAAGGCTTATATCTGTAATGACAGCACACAAACAGGTGCAAGCTGGGAAGCTTTCAAAGAAGCTGCAAAATACCTGTATGAACATGAAGACAAACAATTCACTTTCACCGGAACTTTGGATGGAATTTGGGCGAAAAAACGTTGGTTGCAAATAGGTGGAAAGATTGTACTGGGTGGATATGTGAACTTCTCTGATACACAGTTTCATCCGAAAGGTTCTCTTATCCGTATGATCGGAATTAAACGCTATGTCAACAATCCGTATTATCCGGAGATTGAGTTGTCAAACGAGCCGGTCGGCACGTCTGTTACAAGCGAACTGGAAAAGATTGAGACGAATGAAGTAGAGGTAGACGTTAAGCATAAGGATGCCTTACAGTTTACTAAAAGACGGTTCCGCGACGCAAAGGAAACAATGTCTATGCTTGAAGATGCTTTCTTAAACTTCTCATCTTCCATAGATCCGGTAGCTGTTCACACTATGCAGTTACTCGTAGGTGATGAAAGTTTGCAGTTCCGCTTTGTCAGATCCAAAGCAGTCCCAGTACAAGTATCGCATAACATCACTTACAATATCAGCACAAAAGTTCTACACTCGCCTGCTGGTATTATCCAACACATGACGTTAGGAATAAAAACAGTGTCGTCTGAACACAAAGCGGATGAATACAAATTTTGGGATATGGTTGAATACAGTTCCCCGGCACTTATTGATCCGGCAAAGAAATATTATCTGTATGCCAAAGTTAGCAAAGAGAATCAGACCGGAACATTCCTTCTAAGCGAGACGGCTATCAAAATGGAACAGATAGCAGGATATTATCACTTACTAACCGGTATCCTAAACAGTGAGTATGAAGGTGAACGCAGCTTCGTTGAGTTGTACGGATTCACGGAAATCTTGCCGGGACGAGTAACAACAGAACGAATCATATCACCAGACGGAAAGACGTACTTCGATTTGGTAAAAGGGGAAATAGGCGGAAATATTCAAATTAAAGCCGGTTCCTCCGGATTGGAGAATCTGTCTGAATGGGAAGCTGCTCATCAGGAAATAAAGGACGCAGCTAAAGCGGCCAAGGACGCTGCTGATTCTGTCGAAGGATTGCATAACTATGTAGATGGAGCCTTCGCTGATGGCCTTATTGACGAAGCAGAGGCAAAAGCTATTGAAAAATATATCAATACTATCAACAACACTAAACAAGCTATCGAAGCAACTTACAATAAGCTCTACACGAATGTTTATTTATCCGGCCCCGCAAAAGTTGGCTTGCTTAATGCTAAGGTTAGTTTAATGGGAAGTATTGAAAGTCTGATTAATGCTATCAATACCGCAATTTCCGATGGATTCACGACAACGGAAGAAAAGAAAGACGTGGATAGTAAATTCACTTTTTTTAATTCTGCCTATGCTGATTTTAATACTGCTGTTGAAGCCGCCAATAAAGCTATACAGGATAAATTGAAGGACTATTCAGATGAAGCTTTAAGACAGGCTGTGCAAGCTTTAGAAGACGCTGCTAATGCAGCCAAGGCTGCACAAGATGCAGCCGATTCAGTAGAGGGCCTTCATGACTATGTAAACGGTGCTTTTGCCGACGGCATTATAAACGAGGCGGAAGCGAAAGCCATTGAAAAATATCTGAATACAGTCAAAAATACGAAATCTGCCGTTGAAGCTACATATAATAAACTATATGTAAACACCTATTTGGAAGGATCTGCAAAAACAGCCTTACTTAATGCCAAGGTATCTTTATCCGGTGCTATTGATAATCTTATGGCTGCAATCAATACAGCTATTGCAGACGGACAAACGACTGTAGAAGAAAAGAAAAACGTCGATGATAAGTTTACTCTATTCAACTCTGCTTTCGCTAGTTTTAATACAGCTGTTGAAGAAGCAAACAAAGCTATTCACGACAAACTGAAAAGTTATTCCGATGAGTGTACAGCTGATTTGAAAGTACTCAATACTCAAATCTCCGCACAAGTGACACGGGTCGATAGCTTAACACAGAGGATAGATACTGCCGGGTGGATAACGACTTCCGACGGCAATAAGATATATGCTTCTAAAGAGCTGGAAAACGGTAATACGCTTATATCTTATATTAACCAGGCAGCCGGAGAAACTACAATTCATTCGTCTAAAATTAATTTAGAAGGAGCTGTTACCTTCACAGCACTTCATAGTAATCTGCAGACAGTAATCAATTCAAAAGTAGATCGTTCCGGTTTGGGTGGATTAGCATTCAAAGATGCTGTAGAAGCAGCACAACTTGGAAGTACTATTATCATAGGAGGGTATCTGAATACCGATTTGATAAAGGTCCGCAGGATTGATGCTGATTCTGGATTTATTGGTGGTTTTACTCTTGAGGAGGGGCGTCTTATCTGGACACGCTCTAGTTATTTCGGAGGGACTTCGCGCAGTTTAAAACTTGGCTCTGGCAGGGCTAAGGAAGGTGTTGTAAATGTGACCTTTGATGCTGCTACAGACGGAAATTTTGGAGTAGCTGCTATTGGCGCATCTTTTGGGGGAAGTGCGGCTATATATGGTTCTTCCCATTCTGATAATCCTAAGTATCCAAGCGATTATATCTATGCGGGATTCTTCGACGGAAATGTAAGCGTACTAGGAGATGTCTCTGCAAATGGATTCTTTCCACGGGACGGGAACGGTGCTGTAATGAATGTTTTATCCGATGTATGGATTACTAATCTGGATTCTCCAGGAAAGATTTATAAGCAAAAGATACATATAGTAAAAGGTATGGTGGTAGAAATGACTAATACATAAAATAGAAATGAAAGTAAATTTAAACAGAAACTTACTAGACTTTAGAGGTCGGGAGTTTATCGAATTGGTGAATGGTAAAGAAAGTAAGAAATCCCTTCGCGATTTGGTTGCAGAGGCATTATATGCAGCTGGTTCTAACCCACGGAAGAACATGGAAACTTTCAAGATGCTGCAACAAATTATTAACAATCGTGGGGTACTTGATATTGAAACGGAAGATGCTGCTCTATTAAAAGAAATTTGTGGAGAGTATCTAACCGCAGGGACATACGGACAGATTTATGATTTAATAGAAGGAGGAAACAAGGAATGAACATCACAGCAACTAACAGTACCGCTACAACTAAGGTTACGGAAGCTATCAGGGTTAAATACAGAATGTCAACCCGTGGCACCGAGGCAGTCAAAGATATTACTGCCGAAATCATTAAGGATGAAACGACTGTCGGATTCTTCAATGCATCGCGAAATGGAGTAACCGGCTTCTCGTTACATGAGGATCATGGGCTAACTTCTGGCGAAGTGAAACAAGTATTTCAGACAGCTATTGATGATTGTAGCGAGGTATTAAAATAAAGTATTAA
>OHNF01000562.1_pt1 | contig 21605 bp, 22 predicted proteins | sample 1569491 | NCBI WGS metagenome assembly OHNF01 (sample SAMEA3879557, study PRJEB24766) | human gut metagenome | biome: human-associated habitat; feature: feces | place: USA | collected 1985/1987 | reverse complement strand
CCTTCTTTCGTAAATGTTGCAAATGTTTGTTTTGGCACTTTCATTATACAACACACGGAATCGAGGTGTCTTTCTTTTATGCAAAATCACGAACTTACTCATTTATAGTTAAAATATAAAAACAGTTTACTTTACGTAAAACACAAATTAGCACTAAATAAAACGAGCAGAAAGAAAGTTATCCACTTTCCTCTGCTCGTTTTATGCTTTTATTCACATGATTCTCTCTGTTTTTACCACAGACTTTCATAAATCTTCATGACATCTGCCTTGCTTGGCACTCTCGGATTCGTTGCTGTACATCCATCCGCCAGCGCTGCTTCTGCCATACGCTCAATCTCTGCAAAATATTCTTCTTTGGAAATCTTGCCCATCTGCGAAACAGACAACGGAATATCCATTTCCTTCAACATAAACTGTACCCAGTTCACAAGGTTTCTGACTGTCATAATCGTGTTATAACTGCTCAGCCCTAAAATTCTGGCTACTGTTTTATATCGTTCCACAGCAGGCAGATATTTTGCCTGACTCTTGCTATGCTTGTTGATATCACTGTTGAACTCAATGATATGCGGCAGCAGCATCGCATTTGCGCGTCCGTGCGGAATATGGAATGTTGCTCCAAGCTGGTGTGCCATTCCGTGGTTCAGTCCCAGAGACGCAGAATTGAATGCAAGACCTGCCAGACAGGATGCAGAATGCATCTTTTGTCTTGCATGAGTATCACTTCCGTCCAGATATGCTCTCAGCAGGAAAACTCCGCAGATTTCAATTGCTTTTTCTGCCAGTGCCGTTGCAAAATCATTTCTGTCTGTACTTACACATGCCTCAAGCGCATGGGTAAATACATCCATTCCGGTATCTGCTGTAACTGCAGGCGGTACACTCTTTACAAGTTCTGCATCCAGAATTGCCTCATCCGGTGTCAGATCTCTGGATACCAGCGGATATTTTCTCTGCTCTGCCGGATCCGATACAACTGCAAAAGAGGTCACCTCTGACCCCGTACCGCTTGTCGTCGGAATCGCGATCAACCCTACATCACCGTAGTGCTCAATCCGCACTGCAAATTCCCGGATTGATTTGGAAGAATCAATGGCAGAACCCCCACCCACTGCGATAATTGCTTCCGGTTTATACGCCAGTAATTTTTTTACGCCTTCACTGATCTTTTCAATCGGCGGATCCGGCACAACATCCTGAAAAATGTCATACTCAATATGCCCTTTTTTCAATGGATCTGTGATCAGATTGATCATACTGCTCTGTGCCAGAAACGGGTCTGTAATAACCAGTACTTTTTTATATGGGATCTCTGAAAGACGGTCTAATGCATTGTCCCCAAAGTATACTTTTGTTTTTATATCAAAGCTCTTCATAGCGTCCTTCCTCTATTCTGGATAGATACACTCTATCCCCAACTTTTTGAATTCTTTCAGCCACTTCATCTCGGGCTTTTCATCCGTTACGATCATTGTAATATCTTTCAATCTTCCGACCGTCATAAAGGCTGTTGCCCCAAACTTACTGCTGTCAATTGCAAGGATGCGCTCCTTGGCATTTTCCAGCATTGTTCGTTTGTTATCTGCAAGAAGTTCATCAGAATCTGTAAGTCCTGCTGCCATATCCAGGCCTTTGCACGAAATAATTGCTTTGTCTGCATGATACGACTGAAGCATCCGGTTCGTCTGGGTTCCCACAAGGGCAAACGATCCCTCTCTTGATACTCCGCCGGTAGATAATACCCTCCAATCTGACATATCCAAAAGCTCGATCACAATTTCCATTGAATTGGTGATCAGCGTCAGATTCTTTTTATCTTTCAGTCCTTTTGCAATATAAACTGCGGTAGAACTCGCATCCAGCATAATGCTGTCTCCATCCTGTACGATCTTTGCCACCAGCTCTGCAATCCGTTGTTTTCCGATCACATTGCGGTTCTTTCTGATATTGAAAGGCAGATCTATATTCATATTCTCATTGATCACAGCACCGCCGTAGCTCTTGATTGCGTAGCCATCATTCACAAGCTTATCCAGATCTCTTCGAATCGTCTCTTCTGACACTTCATAAATCTGGCTTAACTCACTCACGACTACCCTTCGGTCGGTCTGCAGTTTTTCCAGAATTTCATTACGTCTTTCAATTGCCAGCATCGTGTTGCCTCCTGATAAATTCTGTCTCAAAACCTTTGTTATTGCCGTATACAAATATCAGAAAACAGGATCCTCTGATCTGGACGTCCTCTGTTTTCTGATACTTGTCATGGCTGAATTCTTAATTATAAAATTGCGTCGCGGATCTGTGCATCCGGATGTGCGATCACTGCAGAATCCAGATACATACCATCGTCAGATACTGCTTCTTTTGCTCTGTCGATCGCAGCTTCTACAGCAGCAACCTCACCTGTCAGCATCAGATAAGATTTTCCGCACATACCTCTTGCAAGGCGTACTTCGATCAGATCAACGATTGCTGTTTTTGCAGCTTCATCCGCTGCCACGATGATCGAAGATGCATCATAGGACTCAATGATACCCAGTGCTGATACATCCTTGATTTCTGCAGCTCCATAAATTGCAGGGAAAATGGATTCATGCGGATTACCAAGTACAAAACTGTTGATCAGATGTTTTCCATGCATTGTTTTTGCATTGTCAACAGCAGAAGTTACTGCACTTAAATCTCCTGTAATAATTACAATGTATTTTCCCGGACATACGGTCTGCGCTTCGATAATGCTTACTTCAGAAGTTTTTACCATAGAATCTGCCGCTACGACACCTGCTGAAGTAGTCTTATATTCTACCATTCCAATTGCCTTACTCATTATCTGCACGTCCTTCCTGTGTCTCTATGACTACATATTTCTCATTTACTTCGCTTACCAGACCATTGACGGAAGCGTGTATTCCAACACTTAAGCCCTTTGCCGGTTCTGCGATCATCTGTCCTTTGACTACCATATCTCCCGGTTTTACAACACAGGAAGCAGGCGCTCCGATATGCTGACTCAACATGATCTTCACTCGTTTTACAGGGATCACGGATTCATCCAGCGGAGCTTCTTTGTTATATTTTGTCAAGTCCAGTCTTGACATCAGACGTTCCATCGGAACTCTTCTGTAAGATCTTTCTTCTCCTACCGGTACTGCTGTCACTTCCGGCGCACGAAGTCCGTTCGCACGAAGTCCGTTTTTGTATTCCAGCATCAGTGTTCTAGGCGAAAGCTCCTGCGGACAGGAATATAACTCACAGACACCACATGAACAGCAGAAGAATGTATTGATAAAGATATTCGGCTGCTGAACGTCTTTGCATGTTGCCGCACGCATAAACAAGTGTGGCTGAATCGGGTGTCCAAGCAGATGTCTTGGACATAAATCTGTACACATTGAACACTGACAGCAGCATGCAGCCGCACGTTTCATGTCAATGGAAGATTTGCTTCTTTTTCTCTTTACGAGATAATGATCCTGCGGCAATACCAGTACCGCATTGGTTGTTTTCGTAACCGGCTGCGAACCGCTTCCGATGAATCCCATCATCGGTCCTCCGATAAAATATACCGGATCTTTTACAGTTGTTCCGCCTGCAAGTGCCACGACTTCCTCGATTGTAGTTCCAATCGGTACACGAACTGTCACCGGATGCTCTACCTCGGCAACAACGGATACCAGTTTATCTACAACAGGAGTCTGCTGATTCATAGCGCGCCATACGTTGTAGATCGTCTCAACGTTGAATACCGCAACGCCGCTCTCGATCGGAAGTCCTCCCGGACGTACGACCTTTCCTGTCACTTCGTAAATCAGAACAACCTCATCACCTGCTGGATATACTTCATCCAGCAGTCCCAGTCTGACTTCCGGATATTCTCCGATTACACTCTCGACTGCCTCAATTGTCTGCTTATATGCTTTTTTGATTCCGATAATGACTTCTTTTGCGCCTACAGCCTGGCCTACCAGGTGAAATGTATCCACAATCTCACGCGCATATTTTTCCAATAACTGTCTATGTAATCTCAGTAGTGGCTCACATTCTGCACAGTTCAGGATAATTGTTTCTGCACGCTGATCCAGTTTCGCATAAGTCGGGAATCCTGCACCACCTGCACCAACAATTCCGTTTTGCTGCAATATGCTGCTTAATTCTTTCATATCCATAATTTCACTACTCCAGTCCTGTTCCATTGTCAATAATTCCAACGATCGCCGCATCAATAGGAGCATCGCTCATGCCGCAGCCAATCCGTGCCGCACTGCCCTGTGCCACCAGCACATACTCTCCTATTCCCGCTCCGATCTTGTCAATCGCAATGAGTTGTTTTCCAGATGTCTGCATATGATCCAGCACATCCACTATCATGAATTTATTGCCGACCAAATTTTCACATTTCCGTGTCGAGATAACACTTCCTACTACTTTTCCTGCTATCATACTTTCCTCACTTCCTCTTGCGATTTTCTAATGTAAGTATCTATTTTATAATTCTTACAGTCTGTCCAGTCGCAATCTTCGCTGCATTCGCTTCATCAGTATCGATATGCATCTCCAGCGTAAAGCTGTCATCCACACGGATCTGTACATGATTGAAAACAGTGCCTCTTTCATTCTCTGCCTGCACGGATACCACATCCCCGTCATGCACTCCGGCTGCCATTGCGTCTTTCGGCGGCATATGAATATGTCGTTTTGCAATGATACATCCTTCATTCAGATAAATCGCACCTTTTGGTCCGACAACTGCGATCGGTGCACTTCCTGCAACATTACCGGATTCCCGAATCGGAGCCTTCACTCCAAGTTTAATTGCATCTGTAGCAGAAACCTCAACCTGAGATTTGCTTCTTACAGGTCCCAGAATTCTTACATTTTCGATTGCTCTGAGCTTCAGACCGACAATTGTAACTGTCTCATTGGAGGCAAACTGTCCGCCCATCAGTTCTTTTTTCTTCGTCAGCTGATATCCTGGTCCGAATAATGCTTCCACATGCTCCTGTGTCAGATGAATGTGTCTTGCAGATACCCCTACCGGAACCAGATATCCCGGTTCTTTTTCGGAAGATTTCTGTTTTTCTACAGCTTCCAGAACCATCTTTGTAATCAAAGCTACATTATTATTGTCCATATTAATTCTCCTCATCAATGCATGCCCGCCCTTAAATCCGGCTGTAGCACAAGAACATATGCGAGCTGATCAGCTCGCATATGCTCTCATTTACAACCGTTACCGCTGACTGAAATGATTCGGGCATTTTTTTGAAACCAAAACTTATTTGATTGCCGGAAGAATTTTTTCTACGTCTGTGTGTGGTCTTGGGATTACGTGTGTTGCCACTAATTCACCAAGTCTTCCTGCTGCTTCTGCACCTGATTCTACTGCAGATTTTACAGCTCCAACGTCTCCACGAACCATTACTGTTACCAGACCGGAACCGATTTTTTCTGTTCCGACTAAAACTACGTTTGCAGCTTTTAACATTGTATCTGCTGCTTCAATAGATGCTACAAGACCTCTAGTTTCAACCATTCCTAATGCTTCCTGTGCCATTCTTCGTTCCTCCTTCAATTCTACTTTTGTTTCCGCCTGCTCTGCCTTCTTAGCGCTCTTCCTTACTCTCTGTACGGTTTTGGCCGGCGCTTTGGCTGCAGTTGTTTTCTTTCTTGCGGCAGGCTTTGCAGTTGTCTTTGCACTTTCCTGCTCTGCCGGTTTCTTTTCCTCTGCCATAAGGGCTGCCTCCTAACGTATCCGATTGACGCTCTTATTAATCAATTTGATGATCTCTTCATGGGGACTCGGAATCACCGTATAACATACCGGCTCTTTGATTCCATTCGCTGCGGCAGCTTCAATGGCTTGTGTTACAGCGGATACATCGCCACGGATAATGATCGTCACAAGACGTCCGCCGAGTTTTTTCTCCCAGGTGATCATCTCAACATCTGCGGTTTTACACATAATATCGACAGCATCGATAGCCGCTGTTACACTCGGGATTTCAAAAAATCCATAACACTGTCCCATGAGACTTCTCCTTTACTTTCTGTAGTCCTTAATTATACAGTTGGAAGGATTTTTTCTACGTCGTTGTGTGGTCTTGGGATTACGTGTGTTGCTACTAATTCTCCAAGTCTTCCTGCTGCATCTGCTCCTGTCTCAACAGCTGCTTTCACAGCTCCAACATCTCCGCGAACCATTACTGTTACAAGTCCGGATCCGATTTTCTCTGTTCCAACTAATGTTACCTCAGCTGCTTTTGTCATTGCATCTGCTGCTTCGATTGCTGCTGTAAGTCCTCTTGTTTCTACCATTCCTAATGCCTGCTGTGCCATTGCCATTTTTAAATCCTCCTAAATCTCTTCAATCTCTTCTTTGTTTATTTTGTGTGGTGTTCCTTTGTCGAACGCGCTGATCTTCAACATCTTTTCCGTATCCTCTGTCGGTCTTGCGATTTCATATTCATTCACAACACCTGCCAGCTGCTCTGCTTTGGCTTTTGCCGCCTCCAGCGCTGCCTGCACGTCAGAGACACTTCCTCGAAACTTGATCATCACGATCAGCGGTACCGGTAATTCATCTGCATTACCCGGTTTGTTTTTATCAAAATTCTCCAGCCAGACGTTTCCTGCCTTGCATCCTGCATCCGCTGCTGCAAAGGCGGTCGCCAGACCGAAAACTTCAAGCATGCCTACTGCTTCTGCCATATCCATTCTCCTTCTCTGGAATGGCCGTCACTATTTGTTGATAATAGCGATCTTCAGACCTTCCATTGCAAGATTTGTTCTGTGAGCTTCGTTGATCTCCTCTAACGGGAATTCGTGAGTGATCAGCTCATCCATCGGAAGTCCAATTCCTTTTGCTCTCTTTAAGAAATCAAATGTTGTAGCATAATCTCTTAAAGTATATACCCAGGATCCTACCAGTGTGATCTCTTTTGAACACAGGTCGAAGTGTGGGTTGATCGTTGCATCTCCACCATTGATGAAGAATCCGAGTTCACAGAGTCCTCCACCGTTTCTGATGAATTTGTAGATGTTTGCATGTGCCACAGGTGATCCTGTACACTGGAATGCGAAATCTGCTGCGTATCCGCCGAATGCATCTTTCACGCCCTGTGCAAGTGCATCGATTCCCTGGAAATCTTTGAAGTTAACTGACTTCTCAGCTCCCATTCTCTTAGCAAAGTCAAGTCTCTTCTGCTCTCCGTCTACAGCTACGATATTCTCAATACCCATTGTACGAAGAACTGCGATACAGATCAGTCCGATCGGTCCACATCCCTGAACAACAACTCTGCTGTTGAATCTTAAGATTCCTGTTGTCTTAGCTCTTTCTACTGCATGTACAAGTACTGCACATGGCTCGATCAGTACACGGGATTTCAGATCCAGATCACTTACGTTGAATACTGTAGATCCCTCACGGATCAGGATGTAATCTGAGAACCATCCATTCAGATGAACATCATCGTCTGGAAGAAGTCCGTATACATCAGCTCCGCCTACGTTCTGTTTGTTGAGATCGTACATTGTGATCTCCGGATCATCCTTGAAGATCATACATGTAACAACTTTATCTCCAAGATTCAGAGCTTTTCCAGCGCTGTCAACTTTAACGTTTTTACCCATCTTAACAATCTCACCTGTTCCCTCATGTCCGAGTACTACAGGAATAAGGCTGAATGGGTCTCTCTTGAATTCGTGAGCGTCTGTTCCACAAACACCACATCCTTCAACTTTAACAAGAATATCTCCGTCACCAACTTCCGGCATCGGATACTCTTTGATTTCAAAATGCTCAAGTGCTGTAAGCATAGCTACATGAGCTGTCTTTGGAATTTCATTTCCTGCTGCTTTCTGTGCCGGAGCTGCTTCTGGAACTTTCTTTTCCAGCATGCTCTCAAGTACCTGTTTTACAACAGCTTCTACATTAGCAGAATTCATTTCCATTGTCTATACCTCCGTTATCTTATACATAAGCTGTCTGTCATTACGCAACGTCTTCTCTTTGTGAAGCTACTTGCGCTTGTAAGTCCTTCACCAGTTCTGCTGGCAATTGTAAATGTACAGAAGCCTTCGCCTCCGAATCCAAGTGCCGCATAGGATGGTCCGTTCTTAACAAGAATTGCTGTGTCAATTGCTTTTGCATATTTTGTAATACGATCTACATTCTTGGAATGAATGTGAGCGGAATGTCTGTTACCATGCTCAAGCCATACAGCCTGCTCTACAGCATCGTCGAAATCTTTCGCTCTTACTACACCAAGAATTGGCATCATAAGCTCTGTTGCGATCAGTGGGTGTTCCTTTGGTCCTTCAAATGTAATACATCTGATATTGTCCGGAACTGTAACTCCGATCATTCCAAGCAGTGTCTTTGCATCACGTCCAACACATTTTCTGTTCAGCTTTCCGCCTGCAAGAACTACATTTGTCAGTGCATCCTGCTCTTCCTTGGAAGCCAGGTAGCATCCCTGCTCATTTACCATGTAGTGCATCAGTTCATCAACGATAGAATCAACTGCAACAATCTCTTTTTCTGCGATACACGGAAGGTTGTTATCAAATGTACATCCGTTTACAATGTCCTCAGCTGCCTTACGGATATCTGCTGTCTCATCAACGAGTGCCGGTGGGTTACCTGCTCCAGCTCCGATTCCTCTTCTTCCTGAAGAAAGAACTGCTGTAACAACTCCCGGACCTCCTGTTGCAGCGATCAGCTGAATTGCAGGATGTTTCATCATGATGTTACTTGTCTCAAGTGTCGGATGCTCTACTGTACAAGCAATGTTGTCCGGTCCACCAACCTCAACAGATGCTTCGTTCAGAAGATTAACTGCGTAGATTGATGTTTTGATTGCTGCCGGATGTGGGTTGAATACTACTGTATTTCCACCTGCGAACATTCCGATTGTGTTACAGAGAACTGTCTCACTTGGGTTTGTACAAGGTGTGATCGCTCCGATTACTCCGAACGGTCCCATCTCGATCAATGTAAGACCTCTGTCTCCTGACCATGCCTGTGTAGTGATATCCTCTGTTCCCGGAGTCTTCTCAGCTACCAGCTGGTGTTTTAAAATTTTATGTCCGACATTTCCCATGCCAGTCTCCTGAACTCCCATACGGGCCAGGATTTCTGCATTCTCCATGATCTTTTTACGGATGTTGGAGATAACTTTCTCTCTGTGATCCAGTGACATCTTAGCCACGATCTTCTGGGACGCTTTCGCTGCCTCAATGGCCTCGTTCATATCCTTGAATACACCGCGGTCTCCCTGTACATCAGAAGCGATCTGCATCTTTGCAAGAACGTCCTGTACAATGTCCTGAACCATCTGTTCATTTATAGACACTCTAATACCTCCTTGAAGACTTGTTTTCCGTAAGCTGCGATTGCTGTGTCCTGCTCAGCAGTTCCGCCGCTGACACCAAGTGCACCGACGATCTTACCATCAGCTTCGAGTACCTCTCCGCCTCCGAAGATCACGATCTTACCATCATTCGTAAACTGAATTCCGTATAATGGCTGTCCCGGCTGACTCAACTGACTCAACTCTGCTGTGGACATCTTAAGGCTCGCGGAAGTATATGTCTTGTTTAATGCAATGTCAAAGCTCGCTATGTAGGCGTCATCCATACACTGGACGGCTACAGGTCTACCTGCCTTGTCGGAAACTGCTACAACCGCATTCACACCCACACGTGCCGCTTCTGCCTTAACTTTTTCAATCAAGGCATTGGCAAGTTCCAATGTCATCTGATGCTTTTTGCATTGACAGACATGTTTGTGTGTATGTTGTGGAGCTGCTTCCTTCATCTGATCCAGCACAGCCTGAACTGCACTGGTAATTTCCTGCTCATTCATAGCATTGCTCCTTTACTAATCTGTCAAATTACCTTCCCAGCTGTTCCATAACTTTCTTTGTGATAGAAGCTACAAGATCAGCATCTGTTCCTTCTGGAGCTGCTGCTGAAGATCCGCCACAGTTTCCACCGCATGAATGGCAGCTTGGCTTACCAGCTTTAGCGTTCGGGCAAAGGTTTGCCGGGTGTTTTCCTGGAAGTCCCATCTGTCTTCTCAGTTCGTACAGTCTCTGAACCTGCTCATCGTTCAGTTCCTGAGGTCCGCCAATCTGCATGGACTGCCATAACAGACGTGCATAGAACTCAAGAGACTCCATCTTGTGGTATGCGCTCAGAAGGCTGTCTGAGTAAGCAAGTGCTCCGTGGTTCTCAAGAAGAACTGCATCAAAGTGCTGAAGGTATGGCTCGACAGCGTCCGGAATCTCCATTGTAGAAGGTGTACCGTATTTAGCGATCGGAACACATCCAAGAGCGATAACTGCTTCTGGCATGATTGGCTGTGTAAGCGGAATACCAGCGATAGCGAATGTTGTAGCGTACAGTGGATGAGCATGTACTACAGACTGAACGTCTGGTCTCTCTCTGTACACACGCATGTGCATCTTAATTTCTGAAGATGGTCTGAATCCTTTGTTTGCCTGAAGAACATTACCATTCTCATCTACTTTACAGATATACTCTGGTGTCATGAATCCTTTGCTGACACCTGTTGGTGTACACAGGAACTCATGGTCGTTCAGTTTTACAGAAAAGTTTCCGTCATTAGCTGCAACCATTCCACGGTTGTAAACTCTTCTTCCGATTTCACACATTTCTTTTTTGATTTCGTATTCGTTTTGCATTTTTTCTCCTCCTTGGAATCGTGTCAAAACTTTTGTTTTGTGTTGTTTCTTAACTTATTTTACCACACAATCCCACATTAGTCAATTTGAACAGCCGTTGTTTTTATTGTTTCTTGTGATTATTTTCACTATTTTCTCTGTTTTCGACTTCGTGTAGATTATCTGATTGTGTTTTTTATTTTTAACCACCGATCCGGCACTCTACACCGGAAACTTCTTCTGCTACTTTCAGAAGTCGTCCCATCTTTTCATTTGTCGGTGGTTTTACATCCCCCATCAGGTATGGGCGGTTCAGTCCGTCATATTTATCCTGTCCCAGCCTGTGGTAAGGCAGAAGATGCATTCTTCTTACATTGCCAAGTTTGCGAACATATTCGGCAATATCACGGATTTCTATCTCTGTATCATTGAATCCCGGAATTACCGGAACACGGATGCTCAACTCTGTCATATGAGAGTCTGCAATCTTCTTTGCATTCTCTAACATCAGTTCATTCGAGCGTCCTGTAAATTCTTTATGTTTCTCTGGATTCATGTGTTTGATATCCAGCAGATACTGGTCTAAATATGGAAGAATCTCTTCGATTGTGCTGTATGGTGCGCATCCCATACTTTCCATCGCAGTTGTGATTCCTGACTCTTTCGCTGCCCGCAAAAGGTCTCTTGCGAACTTCGGCTGGCAAAGGCTTTCGCCTCCGGAAAGTGTAAGTCCGCCTCCGGTTCTTCTATAATAAGTACGGTCTTTTTCTACCGTCTTCATCACTTCCGCAACCGTTGTGTCCTCACCGATCACTTTTGGTTCTCCCTGCACCATCATTGTCTCGATCTCGTAGTGCTGCGATTCCGGATTACAGCACCAGCGGCATCTGAGCACGCACCCCTTCAGGAACACGATGGTTCGAATTCCATTCCCATCATGGATGGAATACCGCTGGATATCGAAGATTCTTCCTTTGGTCTTCAGATATTCTTCCATGCTGTCTCCCTCTTATTCTTAAAATCCCTGCTCTGTTCTGCGGATGATATCATCCTGCAGTGACTTGGACAATGTCGTAAACAGTGCACTATATCCAGCTACACGTACAACTAGATGTTTGTACTGTTCCGGATGCTCCTGTGCGTCCAGAAGTGTCTCACGGCTGACAACGTTAAACTGCATGTGGCTTCCCTTCTGATCAAAGTATGACTGGATCAGTCCTACAAACTTCTCAAGTCCTTCTCTTCCACTCAGTGCAGACGGATGAAACTTCTGATTGAACAGTGTTCCATTCGAAGCAATAAAGTGATCCAGTCTGGAAACGGAGTTTGCAGCTGCTGTCGGTCCGTTCACATCCTTACCGGCTGATGGCGATACTCCATCGGCTACCGGCATATGTGCCAGACGTCCGTCCGGTGTGGCTCCTGTCTGTCCGCCAAGCGGTACATTCGCTGATACTGGATATAATCCCGCCTGGAACATACCTCCACGTGGATTTTTGTATTTCTCCAGTGGTTTTGTATAAGTATAGGCAACGTCTCTTGCAAATGCATCAACCTCCGGAATATCATTTCCGAACTTCGGCACTGCATCAATCAGCTTGAGGATTCTCTCACCATTCGCCTTCACCTGATCTGATTCTGTCGCTGCAACAACAGTCTTCAGGATTGTCGCAACTTCTTTCTCGCCTACCGGCTGTCCGGCAGACTTCATAGCAGAAGCCACTTCTGATACCATCTCTGCAACATCATCACTGCTCAGACCCTTTCCATAGTTTGTACTAAGAGCCATCTTCAGATCATGCATTGTAATCTTGTTCTCGTCATAAACGAGTTTCTTTACTGCGTAAAGTGCATCCGCCATGTTGGCAACACCGAATCCCTGCGGACCTGTAAAGTTATATACAGCTCCTCCCTGTTCCAGTGTCTTTCCTCTCTTGATACAGTCATCGACCATACTTGCCAAGAACGGAAGCGGTGCTCTCTCTGCGTGTGCCATATCAATAGCATTATCAGCATTAACAAGTAGTGCGATTGCGTAATCCATCTGTGCTTTATAAGCATCATAGAATTCATCAAATGTCTTCATATCCTCAACATTACCTGTCTTTGGACCAATCTGTACACCCTTGTCCACACCATTTGAAAATACCAGTTCCAGCGGACGACACATATTAAAGAATGCTGCATCATGCCATCCGTTCGTCTTACCAGACTTCTGTGGTTCTACACATCCGATGATATTGTAGTCTCTCGCATCCTGTAAAGTCAGTCCACGGCTCTCCAATGACGGGATAATAACCTCATCATTATAATACGCCGGGAGTCCGATTCCTGTTCTTGTAAGTTCTGCTGCATAAATCAGGAATTCATGTGGTGATCCATTCCAAACTCTTACGGAAAGAGAAGGCATTGGAAGGAATACATGCATAGATGATGTAATACACATAAATGAAAGATCATTCGTAACATCTATACCCTCTTCATTCTGTCCTCCTACAATCAGGTTCTGGAACAGACTGTAACCTGCGAATCCTTCTGCTGAAGCCGCATCACGGCACTTGTTCAGGTCATTTAATTTAACCCAGATACAATCCAGCAATTCCTGTGCAAACTCTCTTGTGATCTTTCCGCTGTCGAGATCCTTCTTATAATAAGGATACATATACTGGTCGAATCTTCCAGGGGAGATTGAATGTCCACTGGACTCGATCTGTAACAGCTGCTGTACAAACCAGAAGGACTGACAAGCTTCATAGAATCCTGTCGCACCCTTCTCCGGTACATTCGCACAATTCTGTGCAATGATAAGAAGTTCTTTCTTTCTTACCGGATCAGAACATTTCTCAGCCATCTCAAGTGCAAGCTTTGCATAACGACGGGCATATGTGATTGCTGCATCACAGCTGATCATCACTGCCTCAAGGAAACGTGATTTTGTCTGATAGTTACCATCACTGACCTTCATAGAAGCAAGCTCATCTTCTGCTTTCTTGCGGATTCCGGAAAATCCGATCTCGAGAACTTCACCATACTTAACTGTCACATGTCCTACACCATTGTAGAAATAGTTTCCAGGTGTAAAGATATTGTGTTCAATGTCAAGTAATGTCTCCGGCTCCATGTATGCTGTAGCCAGGTCACTTGTTGTACGGCCTTTCCAGTAAGCATTCGCCTCTTTCAGTTCCTTCTTCGTCTGCTCAGAGATATAGAACGGGTCGGCACTTCTTGTTTCAACTGTATCAAACTCTGCCTCCAGCCACTCGTAAGAGAACTCCGGAAATGTCTGGCATCCTCTTGGGGCAAGTGTACTGCTTCCAACAACAAGTTCCAGGTCACGGATCGTGATCGGAATATTCTCCAAAATATGCTGGAACGCCTTTGCTCTACGGATGATCATTGGTTCATTCTCAGTCTGTTTGTACGACTCCGTAATCAGTACCGCTCTCGCCGACTCAATCTCAGGCATCTTCGCATACAGGTTTTCTACCAGTTTTGGAATTCTGTCCGACTTCGGGATGGGAGTACTGTCATAAGTATAAAGTCCCATTTTGCTCTTAAACTCCTTTCTTCCAATATTAACATTTATTATACTTTATTTATCCCCCAAAGTCAATCAAAACACAATACATCCCACATTATATTTCTGTAAAGTTACAATAAATCCCAATACGGTTCATGTTGTGTTTTATTTGTTTTTTCTTTACGTTTCGCCTCGAATTTATTGACATTTTACTTAAAATACCGCATACTTAAGGTATATATGCGGCATGGCGAATGAATCAACACAATGTCTGCCGCGTGAACGATTAGAAAGAAGGGTTGGATTATATGGCTTCTTATGAATTTGATATCCACACACATTCCATCGCCAGCGGGCACGGAACCTGTGCGACCATGACTGATATGGCAAAAGCTGCCAATGCAGCCGGGCTTAAGATGCTTGGAATTTCCGATCATGGTCCAAAAACGCTTGGTGGCGGACGCATTTCTTATTTCCGCAGCCTTGCATTTGCACAACCAAAGCGTCTCGGTGTTAGAATGCTTTACGGTGCAGAGGTAAATATTCTGGATCAGGAAGGAAAACTGGATCTTGATGATGAAATTTTAGAATCTCTGGATTATGTTATAGCAAGTATGCATCGTCCAATTTTTAAGTCCGGAACAGCAGATGAGAACACCCGTGCTTATATCAAGGCTATGGAGAATCCTAATGTTAATATCATCGGTCATTGCGATGACGAAAAATTCCCTGTAGATTATTTTGCGCTTTTCCGTGCTGCAATGGAGAACCATGTTCTGCTTGAGATCAATAACAGTTCTTTAAGTCCGGATGGATATCGTGGGGATACGACCTACGCTGATCTCTTAATATTGAATCTGTCCAAGCACTTTAATTATCCGGTTCTGTTCTCCAGTGACAGCCACGGCATCGAACATATCGGTGACTTCCAGTATGCCGAAGCTTTGGCTCGAAAAGCTGACATTCCGGAGGATCTTATCCTGAATTACTCTGTACGTAAGTTTATGGGATTTTTAGGTGAGAGATAATACTATAATATAGAAGGAATACTTACAATGGGAAAATGTCTTTTCTTTGATGCAGATGGAACAATTTTAGATATTGTAAAAGGAACACCAGAAGATACAAAACTTGCACTTCAACAGTTGAGAAAAAACGGACATAAGACTTTCATCTGTACCGGTCGTTCAAACGCTTTTGTTCCTGAATATCTTATGAAGGAGATTGGATTTGACGGACTTATCGCTAATCTTGGAGCATATATCGAATATAATGGAACGCGGGTATTTGAGCGTGAGATGCCAACCGATCTGGCATGGAAGACCGTAGAGATCATTAAGGCAAACGGTTTTATCCCTGTACTGGAAGGCAATGATTATATGTACTATAATCTGGATGAATATACAAGTGACATAGACTGGTTTGCTGATCTGATCACTCAGGAACTCGGTGACAAACTGCTTCCTATTCGTGGAAATGAACATAATCTTCACTTTAACAAAATAAGTGCCAAGCGCACACCCGGATGTAATCCAGAGAAATTATGCCAGGAATTATCCCTATGGTATGATTATATTATTCACAGTGGATCTTTTGTTGGAAGAACGATTGAATTTGTCATGAAAGGCTGTTCCAAAGGACTTGCGATCAGTGTTATGAGTAATGTACTTGGATACGAAAAGAGGGCTGTTATTGCTTTCGGCGATAGCAATAATGACTTGCCAATGTTCCAGGCTGCCGGATTTAAGGTTGCTATGGGAAATGGATCTGAAGACTTGAAATCACAGGCTGATTATGTGACCGGCGCCTTGGAAGACGGCGGAATCCGCCAGGCGCTGGAATATCTGAATTTGATTTAAAAAGGATACTCCATTCCTTGACCAACTTCGCATTTTCGAACAAAAATGGGGCATATCAATTTCCTGATATCCCCCATTTTTTCACTCTTTATTATGCTCTCTTAGACAGCACTTCATCCTCATATTTCTGAATGTCGTCAAACCATCCTTCAGCTTCTACACCACACTGACGGCAGTACTCTTCCCATACATCACCGATTGGAAGTGTCTTGCACTGTTCCATAACAACCATCTTCTTGCTCATCTGGTTTGTATCCTGAAGCTCTTTGAGCATCTCGCTTGGCTGACAAAGTGCATCAAGCAGTGCTTTCTGGAAGCTGCGGAATCCTGTTACCCATGCGGAGATACGGTTGATGGAAGCATCAAAGTAATCCAGTGCAATATATGTACGGTCAATTCCGTTCTCGCAGCGAACGATCTCTTTTGCGATCTCTTTTGTCTCATCATCAAAGAGAACTACATGGTCTGAATCCCAACGGATCGGACGTGTAACATGCAGAGCAATCTCCGGGAAGAATGTAAGCAGTGCCGGAATCTTATCGGATACTACTTCTGTTGGATGATAATGTCCGTTGTCCATCAGTGGCAGACATTTGTCTTTGTTCATTGCAGCGTAGCTCAGTGAGAATTCAGCTGACCCTACTGTATAAGCCTCAACACCGATACCGAATACTTTAGACTCTACACAAGGTTTTACAAGGTTTGTGTCAAATGGCTCGGAAAGGATTGCATCGATAGACTCTTTGTAGCGTACACGAGGTCCCATACGGTCAGCCGGAATATCTTTGAATCCGTCACCTGTCCAGATATTCATTACACAAGGAACTCCTGTCTGCTCCGCAAAATACTGTGAAATGCGGATGCAGGCTTTTCCATGCTCGATCCAGAAGTTTCTTACTTCCTCATCCGGGCTTGAAAGTGTAAGTCCGTCTTTTACCATTGGATGTGAGAAGAATGTTGGATTAAAATCAAGTCCCATTCCTCTTTCTTTTGCAAAATCAACCCATTTCTGGAAATGTTTTGGCTCTAATTTATCACGATCTACGAATTCACCATCTTCAAAGATTGCGTAGCATGCATGAACATTGATTTTCTTTTTACCCGGCATCAGGCTCATTGCCTTATCCATATCAGCTAACAGTTCTTCCGGAGTTCTTGCTTTTCCCGGATAGTTTCCTGTTGTCTGGATTCCTCCTGTCAGAGGGCCGTCGTGGTCAAATCCCGTTACATCATCTCCCTGCCAGCAGTGAAGAGAAACCGGAATTTCTTTACATTTTGCGATTGCTGCGTCTGTGTCCACTCCTAATTTTGCATAGATTTCTTTGGCTGATTCATATCTTGTCATCTTTTCTTCCTCCATTTTTGTGAATTTGAATTACGCATTTTCGTATATTTTTACATCAAACGATTTTCCAACACATGTTCTTGCTTCCGGCAGGTCTTTAAATACTCCATCATGTAGCATCTGGACAACAATATTTCCGATTGCTGTAGCTTCAGAAGGCCCTGCAGAAACTTTTTTTCCTGTATATTTTGCTGTCAGTTCGTTAAGATATCCTGCATTGGCACCGCCACCGACAACATAGATTGTAGTGTATTTTTTTCCTGTTAATGCTTCAATCTCTTCGATCGTATCGCCATAACATTTTGCAAGACTGTTGTAGATAACTGCTGCGATCTCGCCCACTGTTTCAGGCACCTGCTGCTTGGAATCACGGCAGAACTTCTTCACAGCTTCAATCATGCTCTTCGGAGCAAGGAAGCAGTCATCATTACAGTCTACTAAAGATGTGATCGTCTCTTTGGAAGCTCTCTCACAAATCTCTGCAAAAGAAAGATCCTCTGTGAATTCTTTCTTTACAGACTGGATCATCCAGAGTCCCATGATATTTTTCAGGTAACGGAAACGGTGATCGTATCCACCTTCGTTTGTGAAGTTTGCCTGCATACTTCTCAGTGAGCAGTCCGCTTCTTTTCTCTCAATTCCCATCAAAGACCATGTGCCGGAGCTGATATAAATGGCATTGTCATCGTTGGTTGGTACCGCAAGTACCGCTGAGCCTGTATCATGAGTGGCTGGAAGAACAACCTTACAGTTGAATCCAACCTCGTTCTGAATGTCCTGCGTAAATTCGCCTACAACTGTTCCCGGCATAGATACCGGCTGGAACATCTCTTTGTTGTATCCGAGCATATCGATCAGTTCATAATCCCAGTCCTTAGTGATCGGGCTTACAAGCTGTCCTGTCGTAGCTTCTGTGTACTCACAGGTTTTCTGTCCTGTAAGAAGGAAATGGAAATAATCCGGCACATGAAGAAGTGTCTCCGCCTGTTCCAGATATTCCGGATGTTTCTTTTTCACTGCCATCAGCTGATAGATCGTATTATAATCAGCTTTCTGGATACCTGTTCTTGCATAGAGATCTTTCAGGGAAATTGCCTTATAAACTTCTTTATCCATTCCCTCTGTACGGTGGTCACGATATCCTACTGTATTTCCAAGAACATTGTCATTTTTGTCCAGAAGTACGAAGTCAACGCCCCATGTGTCCACGCCCATACTTACCGGAATCTTGCCGATTTCTTTACATTTCTTCAGACCATTTACTACCTCTTTGAAAAGACGGTCAAATTCCCAGCAGAGTTCTCCGTCTTTCTTTACCATTCCATTCTCAAAACGATGAACTTCCTCAAGCTCCATTTTTCCATTCTCAAGATGTCCAAGGATCAGACGTCCGCTGGAAGCACCGATATCTACTGCTAAATAATACTTTGTCATTTTATGAAACCTCCTCAATTGTAAAATTACGCTGTATGTATCAAGGTTCCTGTCTTATTGTCACACACAAATGTCTCATCGAACATTTTCCGTAAACAATAACGTACAAATCCTGATGTTCCTCACACAGCTGCCTTTCTAATTGATGATATCATAGTACTATAATATCCATCAATAAATAAGAACCTTGTTTGTCTAAAAAAGTGTCCTTATTTGCAACCAGAATGTTCTGTCCACTATATTCACAAAAACCTCTCACATAAAGTATCCGGAAGATAGTGACAATATTTTCCGTGCTGCAATAATTCCTCTTTCACCCAGAAAACCCCCGGGGCAATGCCCCAGGGGTCTGTTTCATTCACAGTTTATAAACCTGCAAACATTGGACGTTGTGTCGTCTCTTTACTTTTTAATTAGTCGTAAAGGTTTGGAGCGATGTTTTCATCGTCGATGTTTGTAGAATCATACCAGTAACCAGCTGTAGGAACATCCTCAAGCTCAGCTCCGTTAGCAGCTGCTGTCAGAGCGTAGATTGCATAATATCCCATCATCAGAGGAGACTGTGTAACTGCACCAAGGAATGTGCCATCTGTTACAGCTGCTTTAATGATAGAACCAGCGTCGAAACCAACACCGATAACATCACCGTTAGCTGCGTCAGAACCAAGAACGTTCAGGTTAGCGTTAGCTGCAAGAACACCCTCTGCTGCAACCTGGTTGGAACCGAAGATTGCGATACAGTTTTCCTGGGAAAGGATAGCCTGAGCCTCTGTGGAGCAAAGCTCTACAGTTGTCTGTGCCGGAACTGCAACCTGGATAACAACGTCTGCGTCAGCTTCTTCAGCGTCAGCACCTTCTGCTGCGTTTACATAGAACTCATTACCTTTAACTGCTACTGTTTTTCCATCAGCTTTAATCAGCTCGATCATCTTATTGATGAATCCTGTACCACGCTGCTGGATGTTAAGACCTGTAGCATCCTGGTTAACCTCACCGATGATAACCTGTCCGTCAGCATTAGCGATAACGTCTTTGATTGCCGGATACATGTTCTCAGCTGCTACAGAACCAGCCTGATTGTTGTCTGTGCAGACTTCGCAAACTACAGATCCTTCCGGAGCATCTGCTACACCTGTATCGAAGCAAACTACAGGGATTTTCTTATCCAGCGCATTCTGCAGAGATTTCAGAACAGAACTCTGGTCACAAGCTGCCAGTGCGATTCCGTCCGGAGCTTTATTGATCGCATTGTTCAGCATGTTTACCTGGTCAGCGATATCAGACTCAGCGTTTGGTCCTGTTGTGTTACATTTTACACCAAGCTCTTTTGCTGCTGTATCGATACCCTGTTTCGCTGCCTGCCAGTATGTAGACTGGAAGCTCTTTACAACAACTTCGAAGTTATATCCGCCGCTCTTTCCAGAATCCTTGCTTCCATCATCAGATGTCTTAGCGTCGTCTCCTCCGCCGCCACATCCTGCTAACAATCCTGCTACCATACATCCGCCAAGTAACACTGCTAAAACTTTCTTTTTCATAGTTCTTATCCTCCTAAGATATGTTTTCTGACTGCAAGCCGAGGTGCAGCCTCCTCTTTTCTATAGTAACAGCCGGGGGAATCCCTAGATTCCCGACGCCGGTCTGCTATCTATCTTTTCAATCTGACACAAATTAAGCTGCTTCTTTCTTTCTCTTGAAGATATCAATCAATACAGCTGCGATCAATACAAAACCTGTGATGATCTGCTGCCAGTTTGCTGTCAGTCCGATGAAAGGAAGTCCTGTCTTTAACAGACAGATTACGAATACACCTGCAAGTGTACCAGTGATGCTTCCCACACCACCTGTCATGGATACACCACCGATGATTGCTCCACCGATCGCCTCCAGCTCAAATCCTGCTCCACTACCCGGCTGAACTGTTGCAAAGATTGCAGAGTAGGAAATTGCTGCCAGTCCTGCAAAGAATCCACAGATCACATATGCCATGATGTGGTAAAATTTAACATTAACTCCTGAGAGTCTTGTTGCCTCTTTGTTACTTCCGATTGCCAGTGTGTAACGTCCGATTCTTGTATGGTTCAATACGAATGTCATAAGGATTACAAGTAAGATGATCCATAAAAATCCGATTGGAATGTTCATACCATCTGTTTTAATCTTAAAGATATTTCTGAACCATCCTTCCGGTGATCCTGCTACCGGCCAAGGAATACCAAATCCGCCTACTACGATTGTACCAATACCTCTGGCGATCATCGATGTACATAAGGTTGCCAGGAAAGCCGGAAGATCCATGATCGCTACCAGAACACCATTGAGTACACCAATTGCAACACCCATTAAAATACTTACCAGCATACCCGCTGCTGTCGGCCATCCCTGATGTACGATCAGGTATCCGCCTACCAGTGAATAACAGATCAGTCCTGTACCGATGGAAAGGTCTACACCACCTGTCATCAGCGGAAATGCAACTCCGATTGCCATCAACGCAATGTAGTAAGAATAATCCAGAATACTTACAAATGTTGTATATTTTCTAAATCCCGGACTCATTGCACAAAAGAAGATGAACATTGCGATTACGATCAGGAAAACGATGAATTTCTGTCCTCCCATTCTGTCAATGAACGACTTGTTTGTGCCAGCCGTCTTTGTTGTCTTATTTGCCATTTTTACTTCCTCCTACTCTATCTCTCGTGTAGCCATGTTCATGATATTTTCCTGTGTAGCTTCGGAAATATCCAGCTCAC
>OHNF01000552.1_pt1 | contig 21775 bp, 10 predicted proteins | sample 1569491 | NCBI WGS metagenome assembly OHNF01 (sample SAMEA3879557, study PRJEB24766) | human gut metagenome | biome: human-associated habitat; feature: feces | place: USA | collected 1985/1987 | reverse complement strand
AAAAATAAACTTGATATTGTATTAGCATTTCTGTTAATTTCTATGATTTTCTTAACCAAAGCAATAAAATAACCGACAGCAATAGACTGCAACGTATTGGAATACAAATAAAGATGTTGGCTGTCCAAGCCAAGCAAATTGCCTTGTACAATCATCCCGAAGACAAACAACAGGATGACCCGTCTCAGAATCCTGCGATAAACAGGCCGATAACTTCCGGTAGTCCCTATGTATCTCGACAATGAAAACGGCATGGAAGCTCCTGTCATAAAGAGAAAAAGCGGCATCACCAAATCCCAAAAACGGAATCCTTCCCAAACCTCATGGTCAAACTGGTAGAGTATGTCGTTAAGAAACGGCAGGTTCATCTGCCGCACCAACGCCGCAAATACAGGTTGAAAAAAGACCAAGAGAAATAAATCAAAACCTCTCAGAATGTCCAATGAGGCAAGGCGGGTGGAATTGTTTTCCGGTAATTTGTTCTTCATACGTATAACTTTTATATTGACTTGATTATCGTCTTATCCAACGCCACTTTATTCACATCAGCCTGACTCGTCTTACTCGAGTATCACTTCGTCAAAAAAGATTCTTGATGTCTGTCCCGGACGTACATGAGATGCAGGACAAACTCCCGGGCCTTTGGCTGTCACACGTACATAACGCCCTTGTATGCCTCCCAGTTTCAATGACAGGTTTTCTATAAAATTCCCTTCGCGGAAAATCTCTTTAGGCGTGAAGCTTTGCATGGCGGCTTCGCGGAACTTGGAGTTATCATCCGAAACTTCCACTTTCACGGATGCCGGCTTATGGATAGCCATTCCATTGTTCGTGATGCATCCCAATGTCAATGTGTTCAGCACTTCCGGCTTCAGCAGGTCAATCGTGAAAGAGACAGAATCATTGTCCGTCCATGAGCACCACTCGAAATCCGAATATTTCAAGCTTCCTCGTATTCCATTCGTCAGGAGCTTTTCAGTCGGATTGGTTGTCAATACAGGCTTGGCAGTAGCCAAATTCCACCGGACAGGAAGTATTAATGTCTTTCCCATCTGTCTGCCGTGCGTAAAAGTAGCACTTTTTAAAGTAAGCGCCTCTTTTACAAGCACTATTTTTTCGTAGAGCGGTGAGGTTGCCGTAGGTTCGCTGCCATCCGTCGTATAATGTATCTCCATGTCGGGGCGGATACATTCCAGTTCCACTTCAAGTATTCCGTCGTTTGGAGTTACCGTATGCTGGATATTGTACATCGAACGAGCATAAACGATGCCTTTAGCTGTCAGATGTTCATTATAGGCATCCAGCCCTTTCAGGAACGAAGTCCAGTCCTTGTGTGCGGGCTGTGTCCATGCCACTTCCGCCAGGGCGGCAAGACGGGGAAACACCAGATAATCCACATCTTCCGGTTTATTGCAAAACTCCGTCCACATGGATGCCTGTACGCCCATGAGCAAAGAAGCATATTCCGGTTTCCAGTCCGCCTGCACCGGTTCGTAGTCGTAGACATCTTTCAGCGTGTTATTGCCGAAATAGGTCTGGGGTTCGAACCATTGCGGGCCTTGATAACGAATCAGGTACATGATGCGGGCAGGCGTCATAATGAACTGATGTCCTTTTTCCGCAGCTTTCAGAGCAGCCGCACCGAATCCGCGCCAGCCTTGGATAATAACGCCTTCCGGTAGGAAGCTGCTGTTTGTCAGTTCGTCCCAGCCTATCACTTCACGCCCTTTGCTACGCACATAGTCGCTCATTCGTTTCATAAAATAGCCTTGCAGATCTTCTTCGTTGGCAAGGTGCTCTTTCTTTATCCGTTCCTGGCAAAGCGGGCATTTCTTCCAGTATCCTTTCTGCGCCTCATCTCCTCCCAGATGAATATATCGCGAAGGGAAGATTGCCATCACTTCATCTAAAACATCTTGCAAGAATGTAAAGGCACTATCGTTTCCAGCACAATAAATCACTCCCGAATTACTTCCGCCCAAACCCGGAATTACTCCGATATAACTGTCTACTACGGGGCAGGCCAGTTGCGGATAGGCAGCCAGTGCAGCGTTGCTGTGAGCCGGCATATCTATTTCGGGGATAATTTCTATCTGGCGGTCGGCAGCATAGGAGATCATTTCTTTAATATCTTCCTGTGTATAAAATCCACCGATAGGAGTGGGCTCACCCGGTTCGGCGTTACGGCGGAAATAGAAGGGAACGTCCATGCGATTCACTCTCCATGCTCCCACTTCCGTCAGGCGGGGATATTTCTTGATTTCCAATCGCCAGCCGTTATCGTCCGTGAGATGGAAATGAAGGGTATTGATTTTGAGGATACCCATACTGTCGATAATACGCAACACGTTTTCCTTGGGAATAAAGAAACGAGCTGCATCCAGCATCAATGCCCGATAGCCGAAGCGCGGTTCATCCTGAATGGTTACTGCGGGAATACTCCATTGGATATTCTCAACCTGACGGTTGCCTTCGACAGCCGACGGCAACAGCAGGCGGATGGTCTGCAGTGCATAGAAGAAACCTTTTATATCGGATGCCTTTATCTGAATCTGCTCAGGAGTAACCGCCAACTGATAGGCTTCGCTTTTTAAAGAAGAGTCAGTCGTAAAACAGACATGACTCTTCTCACTGCTACCTATTGCCAACTGCGGGGTGATCCCCGAGCTTTTCTTCAATAAGTTCAGAAAGTTGCGGACGATGACAGCCTGCTCGTGGTTCTCTACCGAAAACAAGGTTCGGGCGGAGAAGGTGAAGTTACCCTCGCCCGGCACAACCTGCACCGGACGGGGGACTATTGAAATAGGGGGTGATGTCAAGTTGTCCGCGCATGCATCCGATATGGATGCAAACAGCATACAAATGATTAAGATGTATTTCGTCATGGTTTGATAGTCAGTTGGTTGTTAAAAAAATCGCAAGTACCTCTTCCGCCCCTTTTTATGGAAGCCTTACAAGGCACTTGCGAAATTTAATTAAGACAGTTTGTGATTAATAGAACTTCGTTTTATTTCTATTTCTATTATTGTCATACTCCTCTACCGAAGATTTATTTATATAAGTACGAATCCAATCAATCTCCATACGGGGAATAGCATCGTTATTCTTGTCACGTTCATAATTATTAAAATCGGCAAAGCCAGCATCCCACTTTAATTCAGGATTAGGACTCCATACGCCACCTGTTTCTGTACCATTTTCTTTGCCAAGTGCCCATGGGCTGGGGGCTCCCATCGTAAGAATAAACTTAAGCCCCTTCGGATTCTTCTCATTTGTAAAAGTCCACTGATCGTCAGTCCACTCACTCTTCTTCAGACATACAGTTTCTTTTCCGTTAATTCCCAATGCAACTTCAGTATCAGAACGCCATTCCAACCAATAAATATTCCAATTCTCCATATTTATAGTGTTATTGGCTGTCTTGCTATTCTTATCAACAGTAGTAGGTCCACCGTGGAATGTCTGATGTGCCCTGTTTCCGGTAGCCGAACCGACCGGATTTTCAAGAATATCAATTTCCGAATAAGTCTTTTGAGTAGCAGCATCATCAGACATCAGCCAGATACCCATATTGAAACCATTCCGCTGTCCACGGAGACGGGCACGGATTTCCATTCTGCAGCCTGCTGATATCAACTGACTATTAGACTTCCATGCAGAACCTGTCCCACAACCATAATAAGCAGAAGTTCCATACTCTCTTGCCCCTTTTGCCGGTGATGTAGCCTGCGATGCAACTTTCATCTGTATCATCTGTAGATAACCCTGTTCTGTGATATTGGAGAACTGCTCATTGATACAAGCTGCATGATTTTGTACAATTATTGTACTACGTGCTGCCAAAAACTGAGGTAACTTATTTCCATAGCTATTAGTATTGTTCCACATATCGCCGGAATTTCCAAAACTATGGAACTCCCATGCATTATAAAACTTCCAACCTGCCTTGGCCAATTCAGCATTCGGATGCGGATCCATTTCCTTTATTTCCTTTGCCTGTCCATATTGTGCATTAGCTGCAGTCAATTTAGCACTTGAAGCAAACGCAATCCCAGGCTGATCATACACCCATCGTTCATCATCAATTTCACTTCCCTTTTTAGCCTCAAGGTCGTTCATCGTAATTTCCAACTTTCCATTATCCAACGGATGGATACCGGAAAGGGTAGTAAAATTCAAAATCAGTGTTTCAGTCTGGGTAGGTTCTGTGTTATGCTTGGTCTTAGCTTTCACTTCTCCTGTTTTTTCTCCAGCTTTAATAGTCAATGTAGCAGGGGGTAACGTCACATAAAAATCTTTTTGCTCATCAGGTACAGTGATATTAATATCCATATCATCCGTTACCGGAACAGGAACTTCTGCCTGAATAGTAAACTCGTCACCTTCATTTATCACTCTATCCGAATTGTTTTTTAAAGATACTATGGTATAATGGAGATCGGAGACAACAATAGATTGAGTAGCTTCCTTCATGGCATAACCACGCACAAAAGATGTTACATTCACATACAACTTCTGTTTAGCTTCCAATCCTCTCTCGATAATCGGTAATTCTATATCGAATGATTTTTCTCCTTTTGGAAAAGTAACCATTGAAGGGAAAGATTTGAATGCCGTTCTTGAAGCGTCTTTCTCTCCGTCTTTGGCAGTGAGATAAATATCAAAATCCTCATTAGAAACCCGATCCGGATTCTTTGTATCATTCACTTTTACAGTAAGTATCAATTTCTCCCCCATTACAAAGCTCTTCGCATTTGCTTCCACTATCAAAGGCACAGTTTCCGGCAATGGCTCCATCGTATCGTCCTTACAACCCGAGAATCCTGCCACTAGCAGGCAAACGGGCAAAAATCTATATAGTATTTTCTTTATCATAATAATATGGTTCATTAAGTATTTATTCGCTAACTGTCTCCCAACCCGGATTTTGATGTATCTGATGATTCATCTGTAATTCATCCTGTGGTATCGGCAATAAATAATCCCGGTTCAAATTAAAAAGATATCCATTCGGCAAATACTGTTGCAACGGATCCATCCATTTGTCATTATCTACCAATACAGACTTCAATGTCTCATGATCTTTGGGCGAGTAACTTTGATACAGGATACCGTCTTCACCCAAATAAGCACCTCTGCCACGTCCTTTCATACCTTTCAATGTTCCGGCTTCTGCCCAACGCATCAAATCGTCCAGACGGAATCCTTGAAGAGCCAGTTCCGAACGTCGTTCACGGCGAATTTCCTGCAACAAAGGAGTAAGGCCGGTAAATGGGAAATTAGGATCAGCTTTCGGCTCTACCCATGTCACACCTGCCCTTTCGCGCAGTGGTTTTAATGTTTTATTCAATACAGCGTCGTTCCATTTTCCTTCCAATTCTGCCGCAGCTTCCGCATAACAGAGCAATCCTTCCGCATACCGGAATAAAATAATACCCGTTTCACAGTTTCCCTCTACATAAGCAGTGTCAATACCCAAATTAATATGGAATCCCGTAACACTTTTGTATTTACCGTCACCAGTCAAGTTCGGACAAACAATATCAGCATTTTTTTCTTTCATTTCTTCTTCAGTACCAGTAGCATCATAAGCTTTCACATTCATTGGTTTAGCAGCTTTCGATCCGGCTGCTGAACGAAATTTGGATCCCGTATGCATCACAGTGGCAAGAAGTCGCCCATCACGGCCTTCGAACATCTGATTGAAATCTTTATACTTTTCATCCTCCGGATTAATAAAAGAACCATCTGCATTCAAATAATTGTCGACCAATGATTTTGATAATCCTGCAGGTCCCTGGTTATCTATCACTCCTCCGGCAAGCAATTGGCCTAACACATGATATACACCACCATCCACGGAATATTTCTTCCAGAATACCGCTTCCGAAATTTGGGAATAATCCCCTTTATTAAATAAGTGTGCAAACGCATCTTCCGGATTAACAGCCTCATCATCAGTCTCCTTTGTATTCAAAGTCAAACCTGCAGGAAAAAGTTGCTGGTCACCCCAGTTCAATACTTCTTGAAAGAACTCGGCAGAATTATCTTCCTTAGCAAAATCAGTCCCTTTATGGTATTTTTCCCATGAGCCTTCATAAAGCGCCACTCTCATAGCCAAAATAGCAGCCGCCTCTTTGTTAATACGTAATCCCGAATATTTGCTACGGGGAAACAGACTTGCCTTTGCTTCGGGAATCTCACCGATAGCAGCCTTCAAGTCGCTTAATATAAACCGGGCAACATCCGAACGTTTCGAAGCCGGAATCTGCAAACCTTCCAATGTCGCGTTTCCATCCCAAAAATCATCCATAATAGGTATATCTCCAAAGCGGGTAAGCAAATAGAAGTGCCAATATGCACGTAAGAAATAAGCTTCTCCCCTGAGTGAAAGAACTTCATCTGTTTCCAAGTTCTCCGGAACCTCATAATGATAGAAGAAATAGTTGACATTACGCAAATTCTGATAACCCTTCTCCCAGTCAGTAGCACCGCTGAACTGATTATTCTCACCATTCAGGCGTTTGTCATACTTCTCTGCCAAAATGTTGTCACTATTCACTTCTTCTCCTCTGACACTCATACCAAATTGAGTGGGTGTCGGCAATGCGCTATATAAACCATTAATGTAGTTCTCCAGCTGTTCCCGACCTACTAAAAAGCCTTTATCTTCAGGCTGCGTCAATGGTTTCCGATCTAGAAAATCAGAACAGGCCGACAATAGCAGCCCCATGAAGGCTGTCAGGATAATTATTTTCTTTTTCATGATAGTTCCTCTCTAATTAAAATGTGACATCAATTCCAAATACAAAATTCCGGTTCATCGGATATACTCTACCATTACCATTTTGAGTCAAGGGTGAAGTAAGTCCCGGAGCGGCAGCATTGCTACCACCAACTATCCAGTTCACCTGATTGATTGTTTCGGGATCAAATTGTTTCGGCAACTTAGTGACAGTGAATAAGTTGTCGCAAGTGAAATATACTTTCAAGCCACTCAGACCCATATTCTTCACCAATTGAGGTTTAAAGTTATAAGAAACCGTCAAATTTTTCAGACGCATATAAGCCGCATTCAATAAATAACGAGTTGTATTATAGCCTGCATTCGCTTCATAGTCTTTAGTACTAGAGTCAACCAAGCGCGGTAAATATCCGCCGGGATTCTGGGCGCTGAAATAATCAAGATGTTCTTTGAAATAGCAGTTTGCACCATAAAGATACTGGGCACCTGCCATCGCGAATTGTCTCTTAGCCACTCCCTGGAAGAGAGCTGACACTTCAAATCCTTTGTATCCGGCATTCAAGTTGATACCGAAAGAATATTTAGGAGTAGCATTGCCAATCTTCTTTAGGTCACCATGATCTGCCAATGTACCTTTACCCGGATCTACTTTTCCATTACCGTCAGAATCAATGTATTTCACGTCACCACGCTGCCACCTGTCGCTTGATTTGAAAAAGCTAAGGTCCACCTTCTTGAGGTATTCATCCACTTCTCGATTGCTCATAAAAAGGTCATCTGCCTGATATCCCCATATTTCACCCAAATCCATTCCTTCATAATATCCTTTATTCCCCGGTAAGCCGGTATGGTTGTTGAAAAGCAGTCCTTCCGGGTTATTATATTTTGTAACTACCGCCTTATAGTTGAACACATTGAATCCGACACCGTAGCTAAAACCACATTTCAATTTGTCCTGCCAGTTTACAGACAATTCCCAACCACGATTTCGTAGCGTAGCATTATTTACCTTTGCCGCATTATCATCACTAATACCCCCGATAGCCGGAATAGCCTCAGCCGGGCCAATCATGTCATGTGTTGTACGCTGATAAATATCGGCAGTAACAGAAAGCCGGTCGTTCAGTAACATCAAGTCGATACCAAGATTGGCATTATCCACTTTCTCCCACGTAATATAAGGGCTGACCATCTTAGGTGTATTGACAATTACTCCTTTGGAAGGAGTGGCATTCACTCCCGGCAACAGCCAGGCATTGGATGAACCAGCCGACAAATCCACTAGCCCAAGATAATCATAAAGTCCTTTCGTATTTTGATTACCCAAGCGTCCATAAGAAACACGTATTTTCAGTTGGGAGAATGGAAGATTCCAATTCTTAAAATAGTCCGTATGGGCTATATCATAACCGGCAGAGAAAGAAGGGAAGAATCCCCAACGATTTCCCGGTGCAAAACGGGAAGAGCCATCATAACGCCCACTAAATTCCAGAAAATATGTCTCCTTATAGTTCCAGTTCAACTTGGCATACATACCCATCGTAGCCCAATGCGTACGGTCATCTCCCGCATATAACATACCATTGGCACTGGCAAAAGAATAAATGTCGTCAGTTAGAAGACCGTCTTTATAAGTATAGTCGCTGGAGTTTTCCTGTAATTCCATCTGGAAACCTGCCATAGCCTTAAAGAAATGACTTCCCCATTGATGAGTATAAGATGAAGACACATTGGGAGAAAGATAATAATTAAAGGCATTGCCATGGGTATAAGAACCCCATTTCGAGTTGAGGTAACTCATTCCCGGATACGCATACCCTTGATCTGTACCTGAGTTCATGACCAATCTTCCGTCTGGTTTTTCATAGGTAGGAAATCCACGCTTGAAACTATTGTCTTCCACATCAAAACGGACTTTCATTTCTCCCACTATATCCCATCCTTTCAACGGAGTAACAGTAGCAGAAAAAGACATTGCGTCCGAAATACGATTCTGTACATAATGCGATTCCTTCATATTACGAAGTTCCGTAGCGTCATTATATTGGGATTCAATCGGATAATGCGTCGGAGCATTCGGAATTGATTGTCCAACGCGTGCGTAGAAAATAAGCTGGTTTGGCATCGGACGCTTAATAATATTCAACGTTATATTATTGTTAAAATTGAATTTCAGCCAGTCATTAGCCTTAATCTGGAGTTTCGTATTTACATTGTATTTACTCAGATTATCGTCTACCTGGTCAAGCAGGCCTTCCTGATAAGTGTATCCTAGCCCTACATAATAGTTGAACTTATCCGAACCTCCCGTTACATTCAGATTGTGTGAATGACGGATAGCAGCATCTTTAAAATAGAAATCGAACCAGTCTGTATTTGCATATACTGCATCTCTCGAAGATGCCCAATCTGTCCCGAGTGCATTCGCATTTATACCCGGAAACTCTGCCGAATAAGGATTTTGCATGAACCCCTCCATCTTCTTAATAAGATCATCAGAAATTATCTGCTTATTACCTCCATTGGCAGCCATTTCATTTATGTAATTAGCATACTGAATAGAGTTCATCTGATCCGGCATATTAATAGGTGAACTGAACCCGACCGTTCCACGATAAGTGACCTGTGCCTTTTCTTTCCGACCGCTTTTCGTAGTAACCAATACTACACCATAAGCAGCGCGCGCACCATATACAGCCGCTGCAGAGGCGTCTTTCAATACACTGATTGATTCGATATCATTCGGATTTACATTCTGAAGACTCTGTTCCACTCCATCTACCAACACGTATGGTTCACTTCCATTAATAGAACCTGCACCACGGATATTGAATTTAATTTCAGCACCAGTTTCACCACCAACACCACCGGATACTGCATCTGTATCAAAATTCAAACCGGCTACGTTACCTTGCAGGGCACTTGTCAAGTCGGTAATAGGGCGGTTGACAATAGCGTCGGACTTTACAGTAGACACAGCAGCCGTAATGGTGCTACGTTTCTGCTTGTCCATACCCACTACAACAACCTCATCAAGAAGTTTTGAATCTTCCCGCAATACGAAGCGGTTGCCTTCAAGTTTTGTCACTTTTACTTCGAGGGGAGAATAACCCACGTAAGAGATGGTTAAGGTATTGCCAATTTTACCTTTGACAGAAAAGTTACCGTCAATGTCGGTCAAAGTACCTTCTTTTGCCCCTTTTACCATGACCGTAGCTCCAATAATGGTTTCCCCCTTATCATCTACCACTTGTCCTTTAATCATTTGTTGCTGTGCAAACGCTCCTGAAGGAAATAGCAAGAGCATCATCATAAGAACAACAAAGCAGCCTTGTTTTTTCATAAGCCTCTTTTTTTTCATAATACTACATTTAATAATAAAGATTCATATATTCATTAGCTAACAAAATAAGTCTCATAGACATCAGATTTAAGAATGAAGAGCCGAGATAGCTTTTCCAACTAACATTCTTGTCACAAAGGTAGAGTAGCTTTTAAAAAGAGGTATTTTAAAAATAGCCATTAAATATTCACTTTTCACCAAATCAACCCGTTCCATCGGAGAAATGGTTCTTATCACAAAAAGACAATGATTACAATATCCAACTATCCGGTTCTAACCTTACCAAAGCCCTCTTATTGAATATTCATGTTATAATCCGGTTCCATCCGTTTCAATTTTGTCTGCAAACGCCTTGATAGAAGGAAATAGCGGCTGAAAGCGAAAAAAGACGTCCCTCGCAGAAAGATACTGCAAACAAGGTAGAGTGCTTTCAGCGCATTCAGTTCTTTCAAATTAGCTGATGGATCTATATATCCAGCGTAGTAGGTATATATACTCACCACGCTGAATATATATGTCCGACAAGCAGGGTATATAGATTCATCACATGGGCAAAAGTCGGTGTTTGAACAAGTTCATAATCGAATCAAATTTCTACTCTCTGATTCCACCATCAGAGAAAGATTAGTAAAGCTATTTCGTAATTAGTTTCAACCCTATTTGAAACTAAAAGTTTCACGCCTGGAAACAAAGTGTTTCACCGTATGAAACGAAGTGTTTCACACCGAGAAACGGATTGTTTCAAGCCTTGAAACAATTTTTGAAACTAATCGCCACAGGTGAAGAGATGGTGAAGTTATTGCACTTCACCCACAAACTCCTTATTCATCGAAGAGATAGAGAAAAGGTGAAAGGGGAGATGGAAAGATGAAAAATAAATATCCAGTGGGGAAATTTATTCGATGCTGTAATGATTCAGTACTATACCGAAATGAATATTACTTTATAAGCTCTCTACTTCTTTTCCTGATAATTAACAGCTATCGAATGCTGTATCTCAAGAATTTACCTCCTCGCAAACTCTCATTTCCATACCTTTATACACTACCACAATCTTGTGTAGTTGCGTAGTGCCAATAGCGTTCTTCACCCTGTCGGTGTCAGCATAGCGGTTGGCCTGGGCAATAGCTTCCGCCCGCAATTCCTCCACCCGGCTTTCGGGGTCTTTGTATCTGGCATACTTCAGCTCGATGATGTAGCTATGGCTCATGTCAGGGTAAATCTCCAGCATGGGAGACAGGAAAATGTCAACATATCCGGATTGCGTGTCTGCTTCGGAGATGGGACGGTAGAAACGGTTTTGCGCTGTCATGGCAAGAGTGAAGCCATGTACGAAGGATTCTCCTTTCTGCTTGTCGCGCTGAGAGGCGTAGCGTTTCAGGCAATCGGCGATGTAGTCGAAGTAAGATTGCCATGCACCACGATATGCCAAGGCGGAAGATAGCTCATCTTTTTCATGGTTACTGAAACTGAGGTCGGCTTCATTGTATGTATTCAGCAGATAAGTATAGAGTTGTTCGCGCACTACCTGGTTGGGTATGATGAGTTTGGTCTTGCCTTCAAATGTTCCGCTCACGGTGAGCATGCCGAAGTAATAGAGCAGGCTCACGAAATTATCGGAATCTACAATGTTGGCAGCTGGGAAACCGTCTTTCAACTCGCCGGTGATGTATCCCTGGCTCACTAAAGTCTGGATAATGGAGGCATCGTGCGCAAACTCTTTATCCTTGCGGATAAGCATACGCAGTTTCTCGTAATCGATACGAATGTTACTTTCTATCATATTTCGCGGTGCCTTTCCGTTATTATCAATATAGTTCTTAACGAAATAGAGCACCATATTGGAGTTGTACAAGGTTGGCTGATCATAACACTCCTGCGCAAAGCAATAGTTGTCATACCACGGTTTCATAAGTTCTATCAACTCATCTACAGTGTGATGGAATGGAGCTTTAGTAGAATAATAAGTCAGCATTTCGCGGACTTCGTCCTCGGTGAAACCCATCATTGCGTTGAATTTCGGTGTGAGGGAATAGTTGGTGCCAATATTAAATCCACTGGTGAGGTCATCCATCGTGACGGGACTCACTCCGGTGATGAAGCAACGCTTGATGCTGGAATAGGTTCCGGCTTTCACCCTATTGAAGAAGGCGCGCAGGTAGCCTTCCTTGTGGGTCTCTTCCGTATATCGGTGAATGCTTTCGGCATCCGAGAGGATGGCATTGGTGAAGTGGTCATATTCGTCAATGAAAAGATATATTTGCTGCCCGGCAAGTTCACACTGATGATATAGATAATCCAACTGCTCAACAGCTCCTGCTTTTTCATTCAAGACTTCCTTAATGCCTTTCGGCAGGTATTCTGCATAAATATCACAGAAATAATCGAAGCTGGTATTGCAATGTGCATCCAACCCTTGACGGTAGTTGTGCAACTCTCCACTAATTCCTGAGAAATTGAGATACAGCACCAGATAACTGTTACGGTCTCGTGTGGGATGCTTTCCGATATAGAGGTCGCCAAACAGGGCATCGAACTTGTCACGTGTACGCACATCATAATAGTGTTGCAACATGTTCAGCGTAAGGCTCTTGCCGAACCGGCGCGGGCGGATGAAAAAGAAGAATCTGTCCGATTGTTCTATTACAGGGATGAACGAGGTTTTATCCACGTAATAATAATTATCAAGACGAATATCCGCAAAGTTCATCATGCCGTATGGCAGCAACTTTCTTTCTGATGATACATATTCCATAATCCGGTGTATTTATGAGTTCACTTTTTATCAGTGCAAACAAAGATACGCTCTTTCCGCTACTTTCACAAACAAATGATTTTAAAAATGTTCTCTGCCCTGATACTCTTCCATGAGTACTGCAAGAAACAATAGATCAAAATGGACTCATCATCGTTGCTTTCTTACACACCTTATCTATAAACATGTTCATTGGGGTCGATATTGCAATGAGGTCCTTATATGCTTCGGCATATAATTCTTCCCGGCTCATACCTGTCAGATACATACTTGTTTTTATATAGGAAACAAAGGTAGTATTTATCTCCAGACCGGACATCATCCGTCGGAGTGTTTTTCTTTGAAAATTGGATATACTGAATGTAAACCAGACCCGGTTCTTCATTAGAAACATCTTACCAAACCCACAAAGAAGCACTTTTAGCGATTTTTAAAAGCCTATTGGTAAAAATTGAAACCAACCCGCTAGACAGAATCTTAAAAAACAAGTACCTTTGTATCTCACATTCCTTTAAACAACACATATTATGAAAAAACTCTGCCCTCTTATTCTTTGCACACTTTTTTCTCTTTCCGCAGCGTCCATAGAGACGGTGGATTATACTCAAGGGCTTTCCGTATGGTTCGACACTCCCAACAATCTCGATGGACAAGCTATCTGGCTACGTGCCAACGGCACAGGGGCGAATCCGGACAAAGCATGGGAAAGCCGTTCGCTACCTATCGGGAATGGCAGCCTGGGAGCGAATATCATGGGCTCCATATCCGCAGAACGAATCACACTGAATGAAAAAACTCTCTGGAAAGGGGGGCCGAATACCGCCAAAGGCGCCGAGTATTATTGGAACGTAAACAAACAGTCGTCAGGTGTACTGAAAGAAATCCGGCAGGCTTTCCTGGACGGGGATTCTAAAAAGGCGGGGTATCTCACGCAGGAAAACTTCAACGGGCTGGGAGCTTATGAAGAAAAAGACGAGACTCCGTTCCGCTTCGGTGCTTTTACCACGATGGGAGAGCTTTATGTGGAAACCGGACTCAGCGAAATCAATATGAGCAATTACCGCCGCATCCTGTCGTTGGATTCGGCGATGGCTGTGGTGCAATTTTACAAAGACGGGATACGGTATCAACGTAAATACTTCATATCCTATCCAGACAGCGTTATGGTCATGAAGTTTACTGCCGACAAAGGCGGAAAACAGAATCTTGTACTTAGCTATTGTCCCAACAACGAAGCAAAAAGCCATCTGGAAGCAGATGGAAACGACGGATTAGTATATACCGGCGTTCTCAATAACAACGGAATGAAATTCGCTTTCCGAATCAAAGCTATCCACAAAGGGGGAACACTGAAAGCAGAAAACGACCGGATTATTGTGAAGGATGCTGACGAAGTGGTATTCCTGCTTACGGCAGATACCGATTATAAGATGAACTTTGCCCCAGACTTCAAAGACCCGAAAGCCTACGTCGGCAACGACCCGTCACAAACGACTCTGGCTATGATGGACAATGCCCTGAAAAAAGGTTATGACGAGCTTTATCGTAATCACGAAGCCGATTATACCGCGCTGTTCAATCGGGTACGTTTTGAAATCAATCCGGAAATCGGCACTCCCAACCTGCCGACCTACAAACGACTGGCTAGCTATAAGAAAGGCGTGCCGGACTATCAGCTCGAACAATTGTACTATCAGTTCGGACGCTATCTGCTCATAGCCAGTTCGCGCCCCGGCAACATGCCAGCCAACCTGCAAGGATTGTGGCACAACAATACCGACGGCCCGTGGCGGGTAGATTACCACAATAACATCAACATTCAAATGAATTACTGGCCTGCGTGCCCCACCAATCTCTCTGAATGTACATGGCCTTTGATTGACTTTATACGCAGCTTGGTAAAACCCGGCGAGAAGACAGCACAAGCCTATTTCAACGCCCGCGGATGGACAGCATCCATCTCTGCCAATATCTTCGGATTCACAGCTCCCTTATCCAGCAAATCTATGGCATGGAACCTGAATCCTACCGTCGGTCCGTGGCTGGCAACGCATATATGGGAGTATTATGATTATACCCGTGACACGAAATTCTTAAAGGAAATCGGCTACGACCTTATCAAAAGCAGCGCACAGTTTGCGGTAGACCACTTGTGGCACAAGCCCGACGGGACTTACACCGCCGCTCCTTCCACTTCTCCCGAACACGGCCCGGTGGACGAGGGAGTCACTTTCGCGCATGCCGTAGTACGTGAAATATTACTGGACGCTATCCAGGCAAGCAAGGTGCTCGGAACGGACGCCAAAGAACGCAAGCAATGGGAGAATGTATTGGCAAAACTAGTTCCGTACCGCATAGGACGCTACGGTCAGTTGTTGGAATGGTCTACCGACATAGACGACCCGAAAGATGAACACCGCCACGTCAACCACCTGTTCGGATTGCATCCGGGGCATACCATCTCTCCCGTGACTACCCCCGAACTTGCACAGGCAGCCAGAGTGGTACTGGAACATCGCGGAGACGGCGCTACCGGTTGGAGCATGGGTTGGAAGCTCAACCAATGGGCACGACTGCAAGACGGAAACCATGCGTATAAACTATACGGCAACTTATTGAAAAACGGTACACTGGACAACCTCTGGGATACCCATGCGCCTTTCCAGATAGACGGAAACTTCGGCGGTACGGCAGGAATAACCGAGATGTTATTGCAAAGCCACATGGGATTCATCCAACTTCTTCCCGCTTTGCCGGATGCATGGGCAAACGGCTCAATAAGCGGAATCTGCGCCAAAGGAAATTTTGAGGTTTCCATCTCCTGGAAAGAGGGACAACTGGAGAAAGCTATCATCCATTCCAAATCCGGAATCCCCTGTAACGTAAGATACGGAGACAAGACGCTCAAGTTCAAGACCGTAAAAGGGAAAAAATACGAAATCACCTTAAAAGGGGACAAGTTAGCCGTATTATAAAGAAGGCATCTGTCCTCATAAACAAACCTGCTTTACATGAAAACCAAATACGCTGTTCTGCCAAGCCTTTTCTTTATCATACAGTTAGTCGGTGTTCTCCCTCTCCGGGCAGAACACTATTACTTTAAACAAATCTCTCTGAAAGAAGGGTTGCCTTCCAACGTGCGCTGTATTCTCCGGGATGAGCAGGGTTTCGTATGGATAGGTACCAAATCGGGACTGGGAAAGTTCGACGGGCACGAACTGAAAAGATACAAACACCAGGCAAACGACCCGAACTCGCTTCTCCACAACCTGATTTATCAGATTGCCGAAGACAAGCAACACAACATCTGGGTACTGACTGAAAAAGGTATTGCCCGTTACCAACAGCAGAGCAACGACTTCACGTTCCCCACGGACGAGGACGGGAAGAATATCACCGCCTATTCCTTCTGCCTTGTCCCGGACGGAATCCTCTTTGGCGGCAAGGACAGGATTTACAAATATAGTTATAACGATTCTTCTCTCCGGCTTCTGCAATATTTCAACGCCAACTCTTTTAAAATCAACGCTCTCAGTATGTGGGATTCAAAGACGTTGCTTTGTTGCAGTCGTTGGACAGGCATATACCTCGTAGACCTGCATACGGGAGAGCACAGACGCCCCCCTTTCGACTGCGGGCCGGAAATTACCACCATGATGACCGACAGCCGGAAAAGAATATGGATTGCCCCTTACAGCGGCGGACTTCGTTGCTATTCATACGACGGCAAACTACTGGCTTCGTACTCCACCCGCAACTCCGCCCTCAGTAACGACATCGTCCTAAGCCTCGCCGAAAGGGAAGGGCAACTGTGGATAGGAACGGACGGCGGCGGAATCAATATCCTCACCCCCGAAACCGGGGAAATCTTCCAACTGGAATATATCCCGGGACGTGAAAACTACTCTCTCCCCGCCAACTCTATTCTCTGCCTGCACAACGACCACAACAACAATATATGGGCAGGAAGCACCTGCAACGGATTGATCAGCATCCGGGAAGTGTTCATGAAAACCTACACCGACGTAGTCCCCGGCAACGACCGCGGACTAAGCAACAGCACCGTGCGAAGCCTTTACCGCCAATCGCCCGACAGTATCTGGATTGGTACGGACGGCGGCGGTATCAACCTCTTTAACCCGCGTACCGAGAAATTCACCCATTATCTTTCTACCTGGAACGATAAAATAGCGTTTATCAGCGGATTCACTCCCGGAAAACTACTGATTTCCCTTTTCTCCAAAGGAGTATTCATATTCAACCCCGCAACCGGGGAGAAACAGCCTTTTACCATTGTCGACAAAGAAACTACGACACAACTTTGCAACCGGGGTAAATCGGTCAACTTATATCAGAACACCCCCAACACCGTGTTATTACTGGGCGACCATGTCTACCAGTATCACCTGAAAGAAAAGAAATTCGACAAGGTCACCAGAGAAGAAGGGAAAAGTATTGTCGGCACGCTCGTCCCCTTCAAGCACGAGAACAACCGGACTTACATCAACGATTTCAAACATATCTACGAACTGCACGATGGGGATTCCTTGCTGCAAACAACCTTCGAATGTTATCAGGATACCGTAATCAGTTCGGCGTCACACGACGAGCACGGCGATTTCTGGATAGGAAGCAATTTCGGCCTTATCCACTACAACCCCGTTTCCCAAAAGCAGACGCACATCCTTACCAACCTGTTTACCGAAGTCAACATGGTGCAATGCGACCAGAGGGGCAAAGTATGGATAGGTGCGGATAATCTGCTTTTCGCCTGGCTCATACAGGAACAGAAGTTCGTTCTCTTCGGAGAGTCGAACGGAGCTATCCAAAACGAATATCTGCCCAACGCCCGGTTGGTAAACAATGAGGGGGATGTCTATATCGGCGGTGTAAAGGGTATGCTGCGCATTGACGGCCAGCTGCTGCTGAATACATCGGAAATGCCGGAACTGCAACTGTTGGATATTATCATCAATGGTGAGCCTGCACAGAACAAACTATATAGTCATCCGGCAGCAATCTCTGTCCCATGGGACAGCAATATCACCATCCGAATCATGTCGAAAGAAGAGGATATCTTCCGTAAGAAAGTCTACCGCTATCGGATAGAGGGGCTGAACGACCAGTATATCGAATCGTACCAGCCGGAATTGGTAATCCGGTCGTTACCACCGGGCAATTACAAGATTATGGCTTCATGCACAGCGAAAGACGGCAGCTGGATTCCCAACCAGAAAATACTAGAACTAACCGTACTTCCGCCATGGTATCGCACGTGGTGGTTCATTCTCGGTTGCACCATTCTCATTGCCACCATAATCATCGAAACTTTCCGCAGAACATTGAAACGTAATCAGGAAAAACTGAAATGGGCGATGAAAGAGCATGAGAAACAGATGTACGAGGAAAAGGTACGTTTTCTTATCAATATCAGCCACGAACTACGGACTCCGCTGACGCTGATTCATGCGCCACTCAATCAGATTTTGAAGTCGCTCTCTTCCGGAGACAGCCAATATCTGCCGTTAAAAGCCATCTACCGGCAGGCACAACGGATGAAGAACTTGATTAATATGGTGCTCGACGTGCGGAAAATGGAAGTAGGGGAGAGTAAACTGCAAATTCAGCCTCATCCGCTCAATCAATGGATTGAACACGTTTCGCAGGATTTTATCAGTGAGGGGGAAGCAAAGAATGTGCATATCCGCTATCAGCTCGACCCACGGATAGAGAAAGTCAGTTTCGATAAGGACAAATGCGAGATTATCCTAAGTAACCTGCTTATCAATGCCTTGAAACACAGTCCGCAGGACACGGAAATAACGATTGCTTCGGAACTGCTGCCCGAAGAAAACCGGGTGCGTATCTCCATCATCGACCAGGGATGCGGACTGAAACAAGTGGATACGCACAAGCTCTTTACCCGCTTCTACCAGGGAACGGGAGAACAGAGCGGAACAGGAATCGGCTTGTCTTACTCCAAGATTCTGGTGGAACTGCACGGCGGCTCTATCGGCGCACAGGATAATGAAGAAACCGGAGCCAGCTTTTTCTTTGAGTTGCCGTTGAGGCAGGAACCGGAAGAAATCATCTGCGAGCCAAAAGCTTATCTGAACGAGTTGATGATGGATGATAACAACGGGCAGCCGTCCGCGAAAGAGGTATTCGACACCACTCCATACACTATTCTCGTAGTGGATGACAATCCGGATATGACAGACTTTCTGAAAAGAACGTTCGAAGGATACTTCAAACGGATAATTATCGCCGGAGACGGGGGGGAAGCCCTTCAACTGGTCAGAAGCCATGTCCCTGATATTATAGTCAGTGACGTGATGATGCCTCGGATGAACGGATATAAACTTTGTAAAACGATTAAAGAGGATATCAATATCAGTCACATCCCAGTCATTCTGCTAACTGCCAGAGATGACAGGCAAAGCCAAATAAGCGGTTACAAGAATGGAGCGGACGGCTATTTAAGCAAACCTTTCGAAGTGGAAATGCTAATGGAACTTATCCGCAACCGGTTGAAAAACCGGGAATATACCAAGAAAAGGTATCTGAATGCAGGATTAATCCCCACACCGGAAGAAAGCACCATCAGCCTGACAGACGAAACATTCCTGATTAAACTGAATAGTATCATCCAGGAAAATATAGAAAATTCCAATCTGGGCATTCAGTTTATTTGCCAGGAAGTAGGATTGGGCCGTTCTTCGCTTTATAACAAACTGAAAGCACTTACAGGCATGGGAGCGAACGAGTATATCAGTAAGCTCCGTATAGAAAAAGCTATTACATTGATATCCGGCACGGATATGCCCTTCTCTGAAATTGCAGAGAAAACCGGGTTTACCACTCCGAGTTATTTCAGTACGGCTTTCAAGCAATATACCGGGGAAACACCCAGTCAATATAAAGAAAGAAAAAAGAAAGGTCTGGCTGATAAATAATACCATCATTATTCTTTATGCTGGCTGAAGTTTCCGGCTGCAAGCCAATTCGCCGCATATTGACCGATATTGACCGATTAACAAGCGGGCTGCCACAGAATCACTTCTCCGGCAGCCCTTCTTTCATTAAATTAGAAAACAGAGAGTATGATACAGTTTATTCCTGACCTCCTCCTAAAGCACGGTATAGGTTAATTAAACTTTGTATTTCAGTAAAATGATTGGCCGTCTGCGACAGTTGCGCACTAAGCAACGACTGCCGGGAGGTAAGCACTTCCAGATAGGTTGTATTACCATGCTCCATCAACAGAGTAGTGCTTCGCAGAGCCGTTTGCAAGGAAGTGATCTGTTTATCCAGCAAGATTCTTTTTCCCTGACTGGTTTGATAGGCAATCAACGCATCATTCACCTCACTACCGGCATTGAGCAACGTTTGCTGAAAACCGAGCGCCGCTTCTTCCTGTTGCGCACGGGCAATGCGGTATTGTGCCACCACCTGTCCTCTGTTAAAGAGCGGCTGCGTAAGCGAACCTACCGCCGACGCGAGAAACTTGCCCGGATTGATAATCATCGCCCCGGCGGAGTTTGTCCATCCGGCACTCCCGCTCAAAGTGATGGAAGGATAGAAAGCCGAACGTGCCGCATTGGTGCCATAGAACGCCGCTTCCAACGTCCGCTCTGCCGAACGGACATCCGGACGGGAAGAAAGCATCCGTACAGGAATTCCTATCGAGAAGTCGGCAGGAAACTGTTGCTTTGCCAATACACCACGCTCATAGTTGCGTGGCGTCTCCGCCAATAATAAGGCAAGACTGTTCTCCACCTGACTGATCTGCTGCTGCAAATCGAGGACCGAGCCCTGCACCTGATAATAGGCCGCCTCCATCTGCGACACAGCCGATTCGTTTGCCAGTCCCGCATTCATTAATGCACGGGTAGACGCAACGGTTTCTTTCCATGCCTCTTCCGTCTGGCGGGAGATGTCGAGTTGTTCGTCCAGCATCAACAGGGTATAATAGGTATTGGCGATACCTGCTATCAACTGCGTACGGACTGCCTGACGGTAATCCTCGCTTTGAGCATAAAGCGCTTTCGCCTGTTTCTTGGAGTTGCGCATACGCCCGAAAACGTCCAACTCCCAACTGGCAGTAACGGGCAACGAATAAGTCTGCGTAGCCTTGTGCGTATCGAAACTGCTCACTGTTCCCTGCGGAGCAAGCGCAAAAGCGGGTAGAAAAGCAAGTTTGGCGGACATCAGTACGGCCTGTGCTTCTTCCACACGGAGCTGGGCAGACTGATAGTCGGTATTGGTCTGCAATCCCACTTCAATGAGAGACTGCAAATAAGGGTCGGTGAAGAGTTCCCGCCAGTCCATATTACCCAGACCGGCAGTGTCTTCGGTCACCACTTCCCCGCCGTAAAGATCGTCGGGAACGACAGTGGCGGGTTCGTATTTGGTATAGATGCCACAACCGCTCAACGACAGACTGATGGCAACTAATGTGATGATATTCTTCTTCATTCTTTCTTTCATTTATTTACGTTCGCGTTCAACTTCACTCTTTTCTTTCTCTAAAAGCACCTGCACATCTGGTTCCTCTTCCATCGGTTTGCGGATTTTCTCCTGCAAAAACTCAAAGATGATGTAGAAAACCGGAACGACAAAGAGCAATGCCAGTGTCCCGACAGCCATACCGCCCACAACACCCGTACCCAGCGAACTGTTGCCATTGGCACCCGCACCGGAGGAGAACATCAGCGGAAGCATACCGAAGATCATCGTCAACACCGTCATCAGGATAGGACGCAAGCGGACTTGTGCGGCAGAGTAGGCAGACTCCACGATACCCATTCCCTTGCGGCGACGTTCTATGGCGTACTCCGTAATCAGAATGGCCGTCTTAGCCAGCAAACCGATCAACATAATCACACCCGTCTGCAGATAGATATTATTCTCCAACCCGAGTATTTTGGCG
>OHNF01000505.1_pt1 | contig 22954 bp, 11 predicted proteins | sample 1569491 | NCBI WGS metagenome assembly OHNF01 (sample SAMEA3879557, study PRJEB24766) | human gut metagenome | biome: human-associated habitat; feature: feces | place: USA | collected 1985/1987 | reverse complement strand
TGGAGGTTTATACAGTGGCCGGAGTGAAGGTAGCCGAGCTTCCGGTTGAAGAAACGGGTACATTTGTTCCTCTGACTAAAGGCGTTTATGTGATAAAAGCTGGTAATTCTATCAGTAAATCAGTGGTTTATTAATAAAATAATTCATTATGAAACGACTGAAATATATCCTCCTTGTGGGGTTACTGTTGAGTAACCTCACTGCTTGGGGGCAATACGACCCTCCCAATCCTCCCGAACCGGCAGGAAGTTTGCGTATCTCTCTGGTGGCCGAACCGGCAGAAGCCGGATACTTCAATTGTGAGAAGGAAATGGCGGTAACCGAAGGGGAATCTTATTATTTATATGCTTATTCCAAAGGTGATTATCGTTTTGTAGCATGGGAACAAGACGGTAAGGTCATTTCTATTTCCCCCGGTTTTAATTATCTTATGGGGAGTACGGATGTTACTTTGACGGCTCGCTTTGTGTATAGTCCTCCCAATCCTCCCGAACCGGTTATCCGGCATCAGCTCTTTTTAGAGTCCGATCCGGTAGGGGCCGGCAGTTTTAATTGGAGTAGCGGCAGCACATTTGCAGAAGGCGAACAGCTGTATTTACGAGCATATGGAAATAATGGATATAAGTTGGCTTATTGGTATCGTATAGAAGGCGCCGATACGTTGAAGCTCTCCACCAATGCGTCTTTGGATTTCACGATGGGGAAGGAAGATGTGGCCTTGAAAGCGAAATTCGTGTTCGATCCTTACAATCCCGGTGAACCCAGTACGCCGGATGAAAAGTATTATTATATTCAAGGGTATTCTACTTCTGTAGAGCAGGGCGGCACGGTCGATTTTCCGGTTTATCTGGTTAATTCGGGAAATGTCTCCGGCTTGGCCTTTGATCTCATACCGGATAATAACATTGTGATCGATAAAGAAAAGGTGACGTTAGGTAACCGTTGCAATACACATACATTGCAGATCACAGAGAATGAAGAGGGGAACTCTTGGCACTTTGTCATTTCCGGTGAACAGAACATACAAGGAACTTCGGGAGCAATACTGAATATTCCTTTGACGGTTTCTTCGGAAGTGAAGCCCGGATATTACAATATACAGTTTGCCAATGCTGTCGTAAAGTTACCGAATGGCATTGAAAAAGTGCTTACTACCTATGACGCCGAACTGTATGTGAACTTGGCATCCAAAAAAATGGGAGCGGAGGATTATGCCGCCTTGTGCGACATGTATAATGAAATGAAAGGAACAAATTGGTCTGTCTCTTGGGATATTAGCAGTGATATGATTGATGGAAGCAATTGGCGAGGGGTGACTTTTACAGATAATCATGTATCTGCTATTGAGCTGAGTGCCTGTAGAGTAAGTGGGTCTATTCCTTCTTCTGTATTGGCGTTGCCTACATTGGAAAAACTTAATTTAAGTAGTAATGCTTTAGATTGGAATGTAAAAGAGTTGGCTGAAATCCTTGCCAAGCATTCCATCCGGCCAATCTTGTCTGAACTTATATTGAACGGCAATCAGCTTAAAGGAGATGTTTCTGTCTTGGCTAATGCCTTTCCTGCTTTGAAAACGTTGAAATTGCAGAATAATTGTTTCTCTGAACTTTCAGCCCCTCTGTCGGATGAAATTGAAAACTTGAATATACGTTATCAGCAGGTACCGGTAGAAGAAATCCCTGAAATACGGTTAGCCGTAAAGACGAATTTATATTTGCCGACTATTTTCACGTATTCTCATTCTACGAAGAGCTATAAACCTGTCTCCTCCTTAGGTCTTTCTTTAAATCAATCGGGGGTTACCACTACTGCCACTCTGTACAACAAAACTGAATATTATGAAATGAGTTGGTCGGATTGGAGAGCGGCATCCGGAAGTCAATTCTTATTAGAATCTCGTAATAATGATGCGACTGGAAGTACTCTTCCGGTGATTGTGTTTTTCGATAAGGGAGATGTAAATGCGGATTCGGCAATTGATGTATTAGATGTGCAGGGCACGTTGAACTACATTGTGAACGGTAGCTCTTACTTGTTTGTATATGCGGCTGCGGATGTTTATGAAGATTCAAAACTTACTGTTCAGGATATAGTGTTGCTTGTCGATCTTGTGTTAGGGACTCCTGTGCTTGAAACGGCTTCTGTGGTTGCGATGTCGTCATTTGCCCGCTCGCAGATGCTTTCTTCTGTGCGCATCTGCATAGAAGATGGAAAACTGGTGATGTATAGTGACGGTGAGGTTGCCGCGGCCGACATTGTGTTGAGTGGTTGCCGCCCGTCTCAGTTGCGTATGTTACTGAATGTAAGTCAGTACCAAACGGCGATGAAAGAGAAAGACGATGCAGTGCGCCTTATTGTTTACTCTATAGCGGGAGAGACGATACCGGCAGGGCGTACGGTTCTTGCCGAACTCTCGTCGCAAGAGGCGGCTGTAGCCTATGTTGATCTGGCCGATAAGGATGCTCGACGTATCTCTGCAGTAGTTTCTCCGACGAGTGTTCATGCGGATATTTCTGAAAAGGTTTCAATCTACAATGTTAATAATCATGTTTGTGTGACATTGCCGCTCGGCGTAGAACGTATGACGGTTGATGCGATTGGCATGGACGGTTGTCCGGTTGGCAAGAAGGTCTTTGAAACTCCTGCCGCAGGCGCTTTGCAGGTAATGTCGGATTTTGTTCCCGGTATTTATCTGATAAGGTTACAGTTGGAGACAAGCGAGGGGATAACGTATAAGAGTCAAAAAGTAGTCATTTCAAAATAAGATGAATTATGAAGTGTAAAATGGTTTTCATGCTGCTGTGGGGGATGTTGCTCTCCTCCTTGTCGATGGGAGCACAGCAGGTGACAAATAAATTATATATACCGGAAGTGGAATGCGGACGAGGGAAAACGATTAATGTGGCTGTGGCATTGAATAATGACAGCGAAATTGTTGCTTTACAGTTTAAGTTACGGCGTCCTGATTATAGTACGTTGGTCCGTGATTCTTGGGAACTGACGGATCGGAAATCGGATCATGTATTGTCTGTGAGCGGATCGGGTAAGGAATATTTGTTTGTAATCTATTCTCCGACAAATTCTCCTTTGAGAGGAAATTCCGGAAATATTATAAATTTCTCAATGAAAGTTCCGGAAAGTTGGGAGGTTGGAAGCAGGTATCCTTTCACAATGACAGAACCTATTTTAAGTATTCGTAACGGGGATAATGTGCTGACTTCTTCTGATCCGGGAGCATTATTAGTGATTGAAGATCCGCGTCCGGACGTAGCAGTCTCTGCGGTAAAAGTAGACAAGACATCTTACACTCCCGGCGATAAGATTTCGGTTTCTTGGTTGGTAATCAATGAAGGAGACAAGGAAACGGGTGATGGTTGGAGTGAGCAGGTCTCTTTGGTGGCTGATAATGGCGAAGAGGTTTATTTAGGCAAAGTATATTATGAGTCTGTCTTAGGGATTGGTGGAAGCGTGAGTCGGCAGGCTGAGTTTGCTCTTTCGGAACCATTGGGCATTGAAGGATCGGTGAAAGCTAAAGTCAAGTTGATTCCCGGAGCAAATTTAGGGGAGTTAGCCGCTGCAATAGGTAACAATACGGCTCAGTCGGAAACTGTCTGCGATATTACTAAGAAATTACGGGTAGAATTACCGTCGGCAGCTATTGAGGAAAATAATACTTCATTAATTCGCTGTAAACTATATCGGAGTGGCAGTTGGGCGAATGAACAGGTTTTCAGTCTTCGTGCGGATAAGCCGGAACGTTTGAATGTACCGGAATCGGTAACGATACCGGCAGGGCAGTCCGGTGGGACTTTTTATATTCGTGCAATAGATAATGAAGTGCTGGATGTGGATTCGATTGTAACGATAACAATTGCAGGAAACGGATATGAAGCTATAACGGGAGAAGTTGGCATTTTAGACAATGAACTACCGGCTTTGACCCTAACAACATCTAAAACAGAACTTACAGAAGGCGAAAGTTTTACGTTAACTGTTGAGCGGGAATTAGTGAAGGATACTCCTTTAACGGTATATCTTACCTGTGACCATCAGTCACGTTTTTCATTTCTTAACCAAATTGTAATTCCGGCTGGAGAGAAGAGTGTATCGGTGAGTGTAAAAGCAATAGATGATGATTTGCCGGATGTGACTATCTCGGCAGAGTTTGTGGTTACGGCTGCCCGGCATATAAACAGCAAATGCCTGGTACTTCTCAATGATAACGATTTGCCGGAGCTCTCACTGACTATTACTCCGGAAACAGTAAGTGAAGCAGCCGGTCCTTTGGCGGTAATGGCGGTTCTTCGGCGTTTAAGCCATACAGACAATACAATAACAGTGAAACTATCGGACAATTCGGATGGACGTATTTATTACTCGTCTTCCACATTGACTTTAGCATCCGGAGTAACGGAAGCGGCTTTTACAATTGGTGTGGTTGATAATTCTTTGGTAGAGGAAGAACAAGTGATTGATATAACCGCAGCTATTTACCTGTCTTCTTGTAATTGTTCGGCTACGGGTACAACAGGTGGTGCAGTTCATGCAACATTGAAGCTGCTTGATGATGATGGGCCGACTTTGAAAATATCTTCATCGCAAGCTATGTTGCCGGAGGGTAAAGAGCATGCTGCAGTTTTAACAGTCACTCGTAATACTTCTACAGAACAGGCGTTAACGATTAAATTATCCAGCGATCATGATGAGGAGCTGATATACGAATCGTCTGTAATTATTCCGGCCGGCCAACGCTCTGTCGACATTCCGGTTTCAGTGAAGGCAAATGAAGTGACCGAAGGGAATCGAACAGTGAGTTTTACTGTTGCAGCAGACGGATTTACTCAAGGGACCTGCTGGGTGATGGTCACAGATCAGACTTTACCGGATGCGGTAGTCAGTATGTCGGATTTGTCTGTTTCTGAGATCGAGATGGGGGAGAAGATTGATATTTCTGTGGAAGTAATGAATACAGGTGTTGTTCCTTTGCCCTATCCATTAATCGTAAATCTGTATTTAGATAATGCCTCCACGCTATTAGGGAGCTTTCGTACAACAAAAAAGATAGCTGTTGGAGAGAGTGAAGTTCTGAGTACGACTGTCACTCTACCGGAGATAATAGGAGAACATGTTATTTATGCAGTAGCCAATGAAGATCATTTAATAACCGAGTTGCTTTCTTTAAATAATACCTCAGAGAAAAAAACAATAAAATTATTGCCTCGGTATACTGTATCTGCAGCAGTGGATAAACAACTGTATAATCAAGGAGAGTCTGTTTCGATAACGGGTACGGTATCTGGCAAGCAGGTAGCGAATGTTCCAGTTGAAGTTTATTTGATTAATTCTAATATCCGTCAGACGCTTTCTGCTGTGACAGATGAGAAAGGAAAATATCAGGTAACATTTAAGCCGTATGCTCTTCAATCCGGTCATTTTATTGTGGGAGCATGTTATCCTGGAGAAAAATTATCGATCGAACAGACCACTTTTGATATTTATGGACTGAAACGAGTCTCTTCAAACTATCTAAAATGTGAGATAACCGAAGGAGAAACATTTGACGGAGAGGTCTCAATCACAAATCCGGGTGTCTTGACCTTGAATAACTTGACGGTTGATGTACTTTCAGCACCGGAAAACTGCACTGTCTCTTTTTCTAAGCAAGACAGGATATGTGGAGATGAGACCGTTTCTTTGGCGTACCGTATTATAGGTAATAAACCCTCAGAAGGATCTCAATGGGAAAAAATCAAGGCCCGTGTCTCTTCTGTAGAAGGGGTCACTTTGGACTTTGATATTTATTACTTCTGCCGTTCCCTGAAAGGGCAATTGGAAGCTGATATTTCGTCTATAAAAACAACGATGACGAAAGGGACTTCACGTGATTATTCGTTTACAATAGCGAATAGAGGTAAGGGAGAAACTGGGGCTATCGTACTGGCCCTTCCTCCGGTAGATTGGATAAAAGCGGTTACTCCTTTGGAGATGCCTTCATTGAAGTATGGAGAGTCTACCACTGTGATTCTCCGGCTGACCCCAACGGAAGATTTGCCGTTGAATAGACCGCTAACTGGTCAAATTGCTGTCAATTGTGCTAATGGCAATGGTATCTCAATGAATTATAGTTGTACCCCGGTTTCTGAATCAACCGGAAAATTAGTGGTAGATGTATGTGATGAGTATACTTATTATACTTCTGAAGCACCACATCTGGCTGGTGCTAAAGTGGCTATCATGAATTCGGCAACGGATGCGCTTGTCATGCAAGGAACTACTGACGAGAACGGACTTTATATCGTGGAAAGCCTGCCTGAAGGGTATTATAAACTGATGGTTAGTGCAGATAAGCACGATGTTTATACAAACAACATTCTGGTTGATCCGGGAAAAGAGAATCGTAAAACGATAAATCTTAGTTTTCAGGCTATTACGATAGACTGGCAGGTGGAGGAGACAACGGTTAACGATGAGTATGAAATTGTTACAACAGTGAAGTATGAGACGAATGTTCCTGTGCCTGTTGTTGAAGTGATAATGCCGGATAGCCTTCCAGTACAAGAACTTATTGATAAAGGGATATATATGTTCAATGCGGTACTTACTAATAAAGGTTTGATAACGGCGCAAGATGTACATATTGACATTCCTGAATCGGATGTATGGACTTGTGAATTATTGGTAAAAGAAGATTTTAATCTTCTTCCGTCTGAATCCGTTGTTGTCCCGGTTCGGGTAAGACTTAAAGATGATGTGGAACCGGCTCCTCAAAGATCGGTAAACCGTATGAAAATTGCAATAAAAGATTTTCCTTGTCATATGAAGACTTATACAATTGTATATTGGGATTGTGGTAATGATAGAAAATGGCATCAATATGAGAAATCTATAAAATTACCTCACTGTAATGTTCCTTCATATCCTTCAACTTCATCGGGAGGTGGAGATGGTGGCGGTTGGGGTTGGATTGGTGCTCCTGGCGGTCTTGGTGGAAGCGGTGGTGGAAGTACTTATGTTCCTTCATCCAATAATGATCCTGCTCCCTCGATTGTTGACAAAGGATGTGAACCGTGTCAGAATGGAATGATTATCGCAGGAGTGAAATGTGTTTCACATTTTGTTCCTGTTACAGAAGCTGTTAATAAAATCGTGGAAAGTTATGAATTGATAGATTCATTTTTACCGGATGAAGGCGAGGATTTTGAGTTTGATATTGATCTTGATGCAGCTGTAAGGGATGAGATGATTAATAAGATGAAAGAAGCTTTGGCAAAGTTTGATTGGGCTAAATTACTGATGAAAGCTCATGAACAAGCTTCAGAATGTATTAGTGGGATAAAAAGTGATGATAAGGATGTAGTAGAAAAAGTATTAGGTTGTAGTAAAGCTATGGAAGATTTTTTAGACGCAGCTTTAGAGGATGAGTTTAAGCGATTATTACCGGAACCTTATAGAAAGCACATGAAGAAAATGTTGAAAGTAACTAAAAAGTTGACTTCTTTTATTACGAAGTTAGTTCCGGTTATAAAATGCGTTGACGATTTTATTCATGCTTGTGATCATTTGGATCATCCGGCAAATAGAGCTATGGCGACAACAAAGTCTTCGATCCCCTCTTATATAGAAGATTTTCAAGGTAAGATGATATTGGCACAGGGTGTTTATGAGGCAATGAATACGATTCATAGCGAAATATTCGGAGACATAGATGCTTGGAATGATATAACTATGGAAGAACTGGTTCAACTTACACTGGAGACAGGTCAACATGGGGTGTCTGCCATGGCACAACTGGATACTGCCAATACAAGCAGTTACGGCAATCCCGAAATTACCGAAGTCAATATCGGTGTACGCAACAATCCAGGTATCCTTATCAGCGGGCATGACCTGAAAGACCTCGAAGAACTGCTGGAACAAACGGAAGGTACGGGAATAGACATCTATACTCACAGCGAAATGCTTCCGGCCCATTACTATCCCCAACTAAAGAAATACAAACATCTGGCAGGAAACTACGGGAATGCCTGGTGGAAACAAAAGGAGGAGTTTGAAAGCTTCAACGGGCCGATCCTGTTTACAAGCAACTGCATTGTTCCTCCACGTTCCAACGCCAGCTACAAGGATCGTATCTATGTCACCGGCGCTTGCGGACTGGAAGGAGCACATTATATCCCGGAACGTAAGGACGGAAAACCAAAAGATTTTTCTTCACTGATTGCCCACGCCAAGCAATGCCAGCCACCGGTAGCAATAGAAAACGGTACTCTTATCGGCGGGTTTGCCCATGCGCAAGTGACGGCTTTGGCAGACAAAGTAGTAGAAGCTGTAAAGAGCGGTGCGATTCGTAAGTTCTTTGTCATGGCAGGATGCGACGGACGTATGAAGAGCCGTGAATATTATACGGAATTTGCTCAAAAGTTACCTGGTGACACGGTGATTCTTACGGCAGGTTGCGCCAAGTACAGATACAATAAATTAGCTTTAGGTGATATCAATGGAATTCCGAGAGTGTTGGATGCGGGACAATGTAACGACAGTTACTCACTGGCTGTAATCGCTCTAAAGCTGAAAGAAATCTTCGGACTGGACGATGTGAATCAGCTACCTATCGTATACAACATTGCATGGTACGAACAAAAGGCGGTCATTGTTTTATTGGCATTGCTGGCTTTAGGAGTGAAACATATTCATCTGGGTCCTACTCTTCCCGCTTTCCTTTCACCGAATGTAAAGAACGTATTGATCGAGCAATTTGGGATCGGAGGTATCAGTACAGTGGATGAAGATATTGTGAAGTTTCTATCATAAATGATAAAGGAACAGAAGGGTATTTTTACAGGCAAATTTCCTTCTAAAAAATAGTGACGGTATATGATAAGGATAGTGACGGTATACGGCAATGATACCGTCACTATTTCCATCATATACCGTCACTATCTTTTTCTCTGTGTAAGGAGGGTAAAGTCAAAGCACCTTTCTTTAGAAAAACGCCCCTACACATAGCTGTAGCAAGGGTGATTTTTTCAATTTGGGCATTATGACACATCCTCGTTTATTATTTCCGCATAGTGGATGGTTTCTTTTTGAATAGAATATCAATCTTCTTTGGGCAATATCAAATTGAGAACTACTCCTACCAAAGCTGCCAATCCGATACCGGACAACGAAAAATCACCCCAACTAAAAGCAGCACCACCAATCCCGACAGTCAACGTTAATGATACAATGATTATATTTCTCGTACGGCTCAAATCAATGCAGTTGTTTACCAGATTACCAATACCCGCACAGGCAATCGTACCGAAAAGCAGCAGCATGATACCACCTAGTACCGCACTTGGGATGGATCTTAGTAACGCGCTGATTTTACCGATAACGGAGAATAAGATAGCGGAAATAGCAGCTATTCGAATCACTTGCGGATTGGTAATCTTTGTCAATGACATGGCTCCTGTCACTTCCGAATAGGTAGTCACAGGAGGCCCACCCAGCAATCCGGCACAGAAACAGGCCAGACCATCACCCAATAAGGTGCGGTGCAATCCCGGGTCTTTCACGAAATCTTTTCCCGTAACCGTATTCACTACATAAATATCACCAATATGTTCTATCACCGGAGCAATAGCTACCGGAATCATAAACAATATCGGCTCCCATGAGAATTTAGGAAAGACAAACTGCGGCAATCCAATCCAGGCGGCATCTCTGACGCCGGACAAATCCAAACCATAGAAGATCCATGCAGCCAGATACCCCACTATAATCCCACAGAAAATAGGTATCAGCTTCAAAAGTCCTTTAGCTTTCATCGAAACAACAACCGCAGTCACTAGTGAAAGCAGAGCCAACACCCAGTTCTCTTTTGCCATATTCACTCCTGTTCCCGCCAATGACAAACCTATCAGAATAATGACAGGCCCTATGACAACAGGAGGAAACAACCGTTCAATCACCCGCACTCCCTGCCATTTGACAAGCGCACTCATCACAAAGTAAACTAATGCAACTCCAACCATGCCGGATAAGGCGCCGGGCAGCCCATAAAGTTCTGTCGCTTTAATGATAGGCGCAATAAATGCGAAACTACTTCCCAAAAAGATAGGAACCTTTCCACGCGTAACGGCATGAAAGATAAGCGTACCAATACCTGCTGTAAACAGAGCTGTCGAAGGATCGAGCCCTACCAATAACGGCACGAGTACCGTAGCTCCGAAAGCCACAAACAAGAATTGTACCCCCACCACCCCTTTCCTCAAAGGTGTAAGATTATTTGAATCCATAAGTATAATGTAGATTAATCTCTGCAAAATTAGTCTTTTTAGACAATTTAACTCCCTTTTTTCACAAAAATACATCTAAAAAGGGGTTTTATTTGTTGTTAATAATGTGTAACTTCGCACGGTGAGAATTAAAACGACAATTTTATAACTTTATAATATATTGCCTATGATATTTACAGCAGAAAACACCCTACTTATCGGTTCTATCTTACTTTTCGTCAGCATTGTTGTTGGAAAAACCGGATATCGCTTTGGAGTACCTACCTTATTATTGTTCCTCGTAGTAGGAATGTTGTTTGGAAGTGACGGCCTCGGCCTGCAATTCCACGACGCGAAAGACGCGCAGTTTATCGGTATGGTCGCTCTTAGCATTATCCTTTTCTCGGGAGGTATGGATACGAAATTCAGAGAAATCAAACCTATTTTAGGTCCCGGTATCGTGCTTTCTACCGTCGGAGTTTTACTCACTGCCCTTTTCACCGGATTGTTTATCTGGTGGCTATCCGGCATGAGTTGGACAAATATTTATCTGCCTATCACGACTTCATTGTTATTGGCAGCTACTATGTCGTCTACCGACTCGGCCTCCGTATTCGCTATCCTGCGTTCGCAGAAAATGAATCTGAAACATAACCTCCGTCCCATGTTGGAATTGGAAAGTGGTAGTAATGACCCTATGGCGTATATGCTGACCATTGTGCTGATACAGTTTATCCAATCGGCAGGTATGGGAGTCGGTGCTATTGTCGGTTCATTTGTCATTCAGTTTATGGTAGGTGCAGGTGCCGGATATGTACTCGGAAAGCTGGCTATCCGTATGCTGAACAAACTCAATATTGACAACCAGGCATTGTATCCGATATTATTGCTGGCTTTTGTATTCTTCACCTTTTCTATCACCGACTTGCTGAAAGGTAACGGCTACCTTGCCGTATACATCGCAGGTATCATGGTAGGAAACAATAAAATCATGCACCGCAAGGACATCTACACATTTATGGACGGATTGACCTGGCTGTTCCAAATCATCATGTTCCTTTGCCTCGGACTTCTCGTCAATCCGCACGAAATGCTGGAAGTAGCAGTAGTAGCCTTGTTGATCGGTGTCTTTATGATTCTTATCGGGCGTCCGTTAAGCGTGTTCCTCTGCCTGCTCCCTTTCCGGAAGATTACCATGAAATCACGGTTGTTCGTATCATGGGTAGGACTACGCGGTGCCGTACCTATCATCTTTGCCACCTATCCGGTAGTTGCAGGCGTGGAAGGTTCGAATATTATCTTTAATATCGTATTCTTCATTACCATTGTCTCGTTGGTTGTGCAGGGAACAACGATTTCTTTCGTTGCCCGCATGCTGAACCTCTCCAAACCACTGGAGAAAACAGGGAATGACTTTGGAGTGGAGCTGCCGGAAGAAATAGACTCCGACCTTAGCGACATGACCATTACCACGGAAATGCTGGAAGAAGCAGATACCTTGAAGGATATGAATCTTCCCAAAGGAACATTGGTTATGATAGTGAAACGCGGAGATGAGTTTTTAATTCCTAACGGAACACTGAAACTTCATGTAGGAGACAAGTTGCTCCTTATCTCCGAAAAATCAAAAGAGGAAGTGAACGAATCCGAATAAGGCGGGGGACGAAATATGTTCAAACATCCCCCGTTAATTAACCGTAAAACTTAATTGTAAAATTCGGGTTACATTAATGAAGTATTAATTTTGCGCAGTTTTAAACTAAATGTGCAAAAACGAATGGAACAAGAACATCAGTTCATCGACTATATTGAACAAAGCATTATCAAGAACTGGGATAAAGACTCTTTGACTGACTACAAAGGAATTACCCTCCAATATAAAGATGTGGCTCGTAAAATAGCTAAATTCCACATTGTTTTAGAAAGTGCCGGTATTCAGCCGGGAGACAAGATAGCAGTCTGCGGACGTAACAGTGCCCATTGGGCTGTCACTTTTCTGGCTACTATCACTTACGGAGCCGTAATTGTTCCTATTCTCCATGAATTTAAAGCGGATAATATCCATAATATTGTCAACCACTCCGAAGCCAAACTGCTTTTTGTCGGCGACCAGGCATGGGAAAACCTGAATGAAGACGCCATGCCCCTGTTGGAAGGAATAGCGTCACTCACCGATTTCTCATCATTGGTATCACGCAATGAAAAACTGACGTATGCTTTCGAACACCGGAATGCGATATACGGTCAACGTTACCCGAAGAATTTCCGCCCGGAGCATATCTGTTACCGGAAAGACAGGCCCGAGGAACTGGCTATTATCAACTATACTTCAGGAACTACAGGCTATTCAAAAGGTGTCATGCTCCCCTATCGCAGTATCTGGTCGAATGTGGCCTATTGTTTTGAAATGCTTCCCGTCAAACCGGGCGACCATATCGTTTCCATGCTTCCTATGGGACACGTTTTCGGTATGGTATACGATTTCTTATATGGCTTCTCCGCAGGTGCGCATATCTATTTCCTGACACGTATGCCGTCTCCGAAAATCATCTCACAATCTTTCTCGGAGATTAAGCCCAGAGTTATCTCTTGCGTACCTTTGATTGTAGAAAAGATTATCAAGAAAGATATCCTCCCTAAAGTGGATAGCAAAATCGGAAAGTTATTGCTCAAAGTACCTATCGTCAATGACAAAATCAAATCGTTGGCCCGCCAGGCAGCTATGGAAATCTTTGGAGGTAATTTCGACGAAATCATTATCGGCGGCGCTCCTTTCAATGCCGAAGTAGAAGCTTTTCTCAAAAAGATAGGTTTCCCCTACACCATTGCTTACGGCATGACAGAATGTGGTCCGATTATCTGCTATGAAGATTGGAGAAGGTTCAAACCCGGCTCTTGCGGAAAAGCTGTACCACGTATGGATGTACAGGTTCTATCTTCCGACCCGGAAAATATCGTAGGAGAAATAGTTTGTAAAGGACCGAATGTTATGCTGGGATATTACAAAAATGAAGAAGCTACAAAAGAAGTTATAGATAAAGACGGCTGGCTGCACACAGGAGACCTGGCGTTGAAAGATGCGGAAGGAAATATTACAATCAAGGGACGCAGCAAAAACTTATTGCTCAGTGCCAGCGGACAGAATATTTATCCGGAAGAAATAGAAGACAAGTTGAACAACCTGCCCTATGTGGCCGAAAGTATTATTGTCCAGCAGAACGAAAAGCTCGTCGGACTTGTTTATCCGGACTTTGATGATGCTTTTGCCCACGGTTTGAAGAACGAGGACATTGAACGGGTTATGGAAGAAAACCGAGTGGCGTTGAATGCTATGTTGCCGGCATATAGTCAGATCTCAAAAATGAAGATTTATCCGGAAGAATTTGAAAAGACGCCGAAAAAGAGTATTAAGCGTTATCTGTATCAGGAAGCGAAAGGATAATTATCCTCCCATGCATTTCCACCTGAACCGAGAAAAAAGAAATCAAGAGAAAGAGAAATATATTAAAAATGAAGATAAGAAAAACAATCCTCACGGCAGCTATTCTCATGGCTGCCGTTTGTTTGCCGGCACAGAATAAGAGTGCGGGTATCAATATTTCCATTTGGAAAGATATATGTACGCAGCCGCATGACAGTACGCAGACGACCTATGTCAATATCGGTCTGCTTTCTACGTTGAACCGCCTGAATGGTGTCGGTATCAATGCATTGGGAAGCGTAGTGCATGGCGACATGAATGGAGTGCAAATCACAGGTTTGGCTAACTTGGCAGGTGGAACAATGCGCGGTGTTCAGATAGCGGGTGTCAGCAATATCAGCGGTGACAATACCATAGGACTTTCTACTGCCGGATTAGTAAATATTACCGGAGACGGTACAAAAGGGGTAATTATTGCCGGTCTTACCAGTATCGGAGGAGATAATACTTCGGGAGTGATGATGAGCGGTTTTATGAATGTGACAGGAAACATGGCTTCGGGCTTCCAGTTCTCCGGCGCAGCCAATATCACCGGACAGAGCTATAACGGTATGGTAACTTCCGGACTACTGAATGTGGTGGGCGAAGATATGAATGGTTTGCAGATTGCAGGTATTGCCAATATTACTGCCCGAAAACTGAATGGCTTACAGATCGCTTTATGTAACTATGCAACAAAAGCCCGTGGTTTACAAATTGGTCTGGTCAATTATTATAGGGAAGATATGAAAGGATTGCAACTGGGTCTGGTCAATGCCAATCCTGATACGAAAGTGCAAATGATGCTGTATGGTGGCAATTCTACAGCTGCCAACATCGGTGTGCGTTTCAAGAACCAGCTGTTCTATACAATTCTGGGAGTCGGTTCCATGTATCAGGACTTAAATGACAAGTTCTCAGCCAGCGCCTCCTATCGTGCTGGTATTTCCTTCCCTGTTTATAAAGGACTATCTATCAGCGGAGATCTTGGTTATCAACACATTGAAGCATTCGACAATAAGGATGAAGTAATTCCAAAACGCCTATATGCACTGCAAGCCCGTGCCAATCTGGAATATCAGTTTACTCCAAAATTCGGTATTTTTGCAACGGGTGGTTACGGACTTACCCGGTTCTATAATAAATCAAGCAATTACGATAAAGGTGTTATCATTGAAGCAGGCATTGTTCTTTTCTAAAAAAGAATGTATGTATAGCAAACAGTATACAAAATAGTGAACGGTGAACAAGTTGCTTTATTACGTTGCAACTTATTCACCGTTCATTGTTAATCACTACTTACTATTCTTTTATATCTTCTCTTTTATCAATCCGGTACGATAAGCAACAAGTAGCTTTTTTAAATCCAGAATCTGCGTTACCAGCTCTTTTCCTTTATCAGTATCTTTCACCATCATTCGTTGTGAATTGAATTCCAGTACAAAATTGGTAGACTTAATATCCAGCCCTTCCTCAATTGCTTTCTGCCGCGACTGGAATGGTTCATGCTGTACAAGCTGCATACCGTGAGAATGGTAAACAAGCGTATATCCTGCAATCCCTGTTTCCGGCTGATAAGCCTTTGAAAATCCACCGTCAATCACAAAAAGTTTGCCGTTAGCTTTCATCGGCTGTTCGCCCTGAATAGTCTTTACCGGCACATGACCATTGATGATATGCGAATGAGGACCCGAAGCACCAAATTCTTCCAGAATCCGGTCACAAATATCCTCACGATTACGCAATGTATAATAATGCCCTTTCTTCTCTTTGTGCAGTTCTTTATCTTCTACAAAGTAGCGCTCAAAAGTAGCCATTTTATCTTTATCAAACAGAGGAGCTTCAGGACCGCACCACATATACCAGATATAGTCCATAGCAAATTCCTTATCCTCCTCTCCTTCTTCATCAAAGTAAGCGGTACGAATCAACTGGTCGGCCTTATCCAGTAGCCTACGTCCCCAGTATTCCTTTCCCCGGATTTTGACACGCTTGAAACTGCCATCTTCATTTAAAGGTACGGAAGCATGATAAAGAAGATTCGAGTTGGAAACCAAATACATCCCGCCATACGTAAACAGACAGCGCATATGTTTCTTCAACTTCTCACTATTCATAAATGAATAATGAATCTTTTCTACCAGTTCACGTTCCTCTTCTGTCAGCCGATAAGGATTGGCTGGGTCTACTGTCGGAAAGTTGGTATCACGCAGGACATATTCTTTTCCCTCGTACACAAAGACACCACGGTCGAAGTCTATCTTCTCTAAAAGTTTCCGGTTCTCCATGCCGAATTCAGGACGACGGTCGATGATTTCAGCCTCCAACTTAAACTGGATGATAGTAATCGCTTTATGCATCTGGGTAATCAAACGCAGGGTTTTCTCATTATAGTGAGCATCGGCAAAATTCATCTTCGGCATGAAGATAGTACAGGGATCATCAGCATAAGTATCCATAGCAAAGGTAGCCAATGGCAGCAGATTAATACCATAACCATCTTCCAATGTGCCCAAATTACCGTAACGCATAGACATACGGATCACATTAGCGATGCAACTGTCATTGCCCGAAGCAGCACCCATCCAAAGAATATCATGGTTTCCCCATTGAATATCAAAATTATGATAATTACATAAAGTATCCATGATGATATGCGCACCAGGACCACGGTCGTAGATGTCACCGACAATATGCAGGGAGTCAATAGTCAGCCGTTGAATCAGGTTACACATAGCAATGATGAAGTCATCTGCCCGCTTTGTTGTAATAATCGTACTGATAATTACATTGATATAAGCATGTTTATTCGGTTCGATAGACGATTCATGCAATAATTCCTGAATAATATAGGAGAACTCGGCAGGTAACGATTTACGCACTTTAGAACGCGTATACTTGGAAGACACATTCTGACAGACCTTCACCAGTTGGTTCAGAGTAATCAGATACCAATCGTCCAAGTCCTTCTCACGAGCTTTCACCAGTTGAAGTTTTTCTTCGGGATAGTAAATCAGCGTACAGAGTTCTTTCTTTTCCGCTTCACGGAGAGTATTGCCGAATATTTCATTCACTTTACGCTTTACCGCACCTGAAGCATTTTTCAGTACATGTTGGAATGCTTCATATTCACCGTGTATATCTGTCAGGAAATGTTCTGTCCCCTTAGGCAGATTCAAGATAGCCTCCAGATTGATAATTTCCGTACTAGCATCGGCAATAGTAGGAAAACTACGGGAAAGCAATTGAAGGTAGCGGAGATCGCCCACAATACTTTCAGGAGTTATATTACTTTGAGCAGTCATTATATGTACTATTTTACTATTTACAATATGCTATTTATCGACTTATCGTTTATCGCTATAAATATAACGATTTATCATCTACTTATTACAAATTCCAGCCTTTAATGTTCATCGTCAGCCCAATAAAAACATCAACAGCACCTGCGCAATGATCACACGCAGAAACATACACAACGGATATACTGTAGCATAAGCGACGGAAGGATTGTCACCCGGTATCGTATCGTTGGCATAATTCAGCGCCATCGGATTCGCCATACTGCCGCACAACATACCGGATACAGAACCGAAATCGATCTTCATCATCTTGAAGGCCACGAATCCAACCAACACTGTTGGAATGATAGTCAATCCGGCTCCCAAACCAATCCATAATAAGCCTTCCGGACGGAATACGGTATCGAAAAAGTGAGCTCCCGCATCCAGTCCCAGACAGGCAAGGTACATGGAAAGTCCCAAGGCACGCAACATCAGGTTCGCGCTACGGGTGGTATAGGTAATCATGTGTATCCGTGGTCCAAAAGTACCCAGAAGGATACCGACAATGATCGGTCCGCCCGCTAATCCCAACTTCACAGGAGTACTGACACCCGGAAAAGAGAAAGGAATAGCCCCCAGTGCCAAACCAAGCACGATACCGATAAATATAACAACCAGATTGGGTTCTTTCAGGCTTTTCACGGCATTTCCCAATACTTTCTCCACATTCTGGATAGCAGCAGCCTCGCCCACCACTGTCAGGCGGTCGCCCAACTGAAGTATCAATCCCGGAGTAGCAAGCAGTTGCACCCCCGACCGGTAAACACGGCTGATGTTAATACCGTAATGGTTTCTCAACCGGAGTGCACCGAGTTTCTTACCATTCAGTTCGGGACGGGTGACAACGATACGCTGCGAGATCAATTCGCTGTCAATCGCATTCCAGTCAATGTCCTCTTTATTCCAATCCGTATTTTCCTGTTCACCAAAAAGCACTGTCAGGGCCAAAGCGTCTTTTTCCGCAGTTACCACCAGCAGACGGTCGCCTTCTTTCAGAATCTTGTCTGAAGTCGGAATACTGACATGTCCGTCACGCCACAAACGGGATATGACAAACTTTGGGTAACTCATACGAGCTATATCCTTGATACTTTTATTGAAAATAGCAGGATTGTGTACTTGAAACGCTGCAATATAAGTTTTGTTCGCATCGTCTTTCTCTTTTATCTCCAAGTCTTCTTTGCGGACCAATACTTTACGGATTAATAAAACGGCAAGAATTACGCCGACTACTCCCATCGGATAGGCCACCGCACATCCTAAAGCAGGCGTACTGCTGTTTATTCCCATCTGTTTCAGAGTTTGTTGCGCAGCTCCCAATGCCGGAGTGTTTGTCGTTGCTCCACAAAGGATGCCCACCATATCAGGAAGAGAGACACCCGTTGCATAACTAGCCACCACCGTCAACAACGTTCCCAGTAGAACTACTCCCAACGCCAACATATTCAGCGTTACCCCTCCTTTACGGAAAGAGCTAAAAAAACCGGGACCGACTTGTAGCCCGAGGGAATAAACGAAAATGACCAGTCCGAAACTTTCTGCGTAGTTTAACATCTGCGGATCGACCGAAAGCCCGAGATGGCCGGCCAGGATACCCGCAAAAAAAACAAAAGTGACTCCCAGGGAAACTCCCCAGAAATGCACTCTTCCCAAGCCCAAACCAATGGCAGAAATCAGTGAAAGTACCACAACAGCCTGTAAGGCAGAATGTTCGATGAATAGACTATATAACCACTCCATGTATATAAAAACTAATAGGGCGCAAAGATAAAAACTATTTAGTCCGGTTCAAAACTTTTAAGCTTTCATTTCGCGCCCCAATTATACCCTGATTCATATATCCTGAAATCTTATTGATTACCCTTTTACACTGTTACCTGTTATTTTGTTCTTAATATCTGTTATATTTCTATCTTAACAATCTTATCCTTTCTCTTTTTACCCGCATCTTGTTATCCTTCCAACGATGCTTTTTTACCTGTTTCTTCCTTTACGCTTACCTATTTCTTTATCTTTTTCTAATTTCTTTATCTCTCCTAATTTCTTAACCTTTTCTTATTTCTTCCTGCTTCACGTTTCTTCCTGCTTTACGCTTCATCTTGCTTTACGTCTCATCTTTTCCCTTGAAACTCCACAAAGTTATTTCGTCCGTCCAGATAACCGCTCAATCTGTTTCCACCGATATATACATCATCCAGGTATGAAACATCATTCGGTCCGTATGACATACGAATGGAAGTCTGTGCATAATTTTCCCAACTCCAACGGAAATTATATTCATATTGATCGACTGTTCCATTAGGATATTCCACCCGTATATAGTCGATTCCGGTACGGTCTAAAAAGAAATCCAGTTCCTGACGGCAATAGTTACCGTCCATGTCGCGGTAGAAACTAACCCAGGTACGGCTACATAAATCAGCCGAACGGTTATAGTACCCTGCACCATTATTATCATCATCATAGAAACTATCTATTTCCACTTCGCAAGAGGTAAAACTTACCATCAATATAGCCATCAACGCCAAACCGAAGTATTTAAATGTGCTCGTTTTCATATTCCTTTATTTTTAATGGTTCTCTAATTATTATATATCATTTATCTTTCGATAGAACAAAAGTAGAGAATGAATTTTCCCCATGAAACTGAAAACTCCTACTTATCAGGAGGAAATTGCCTAAATCTAGGAGTAAATCCCTCCGGCGAAGTCTATTTCAAAGAATTCTTGTATCTTTGCCTCTTGCTAACAACACATGAAATTATCCGTCACATGAAGTCTATCAAATCACATATCACCCAGTTATTGAAGTCCCTCAATGAGGGAGTATTCGAAAAAGAGCATACCATCGCACTGTCTCTACTATCCGCCATGGCAGGGGAAAGTATCTTTCTGCTGGGCCCTCCGGGAGTAGCCAAGAGTTTGGTAGCACGCAGGCTAAAACTGGCATTTAAAGGCGCAGATGCTTTTGAGTATCTGATGTCCCGCTTCAGTACACCGGACGAAATATTCGGTCCCGTCTCCATCTCAAAATTGAAGGATGAAGATACGTACGAACGCATTACAAAAGGATACCTGCCGACAGCATCAATCGTCTTTCTGGATGAAATATGGAAAGCCGGCCCTGCTATCCAAAATTCCCTTTTGACGGTAATCAATGAAAAGATATACCGCAACGGACAATTTACGGTGCGTGTACCCCTGAAAGCATTAATTGCCGCTTCCAACGAACTGCCGGCAAAAGGTGAAGGACTGGAAGCCTTATACGACCGTTTCCTGATCCGTCAGTTTGTCGGATGTATCGAACAGGAATATGCGTTCGATCAGATGATTTCTTCTACGCGGGAAATAGAACCTGAAATCCCTGAAAAGCTCCAGGTGAACGATGAATTATACAATCAAATACAAGCTGAAAGCGAAAAAGTAGGTATTCACTATACCATCTTCGAGCTGATTCACAATATCAAACGAGAAATTGAACAATATAATACAGGACGGGATGAAAACACCCCTCCCATCTATGTATCCGACCGCCGCTGGAAGAAAATAGTAGGTCTGCTCCGCACATCAGCCTATCTGAATGAATCTCCGGGAATTCATTTCTCCGACTGCCTGTTGATGAGCGCCTGCCTATGGGATGAGATTTCGCAGCTCCCCATTATCGAAGAGATTGTAGAACAGTCGATAGCACGAGGCATCAACACCTATCTGTTAGGAGAAAAACGACTGGAGCAAAAACTGGACACACTGAAAGAAAACATGAAGTCCGAACACAGCCTACGTGAACTTAGCGATCCGGGAATCCAAGTCGTAGACACCTTCTATCATCGCATAGAAGGTTATCACATTGCCGGAAATCTACTCATTTTTGCTTCCGATTACCAGTCTTTGAAGAAAGACAGCAACCGGCTATTTTATATCCAACAGGATAAATTCCGTCCGGTCAACAAAATCCTGAAAGCCTACGATTTTGTAAAGAACAGAAATATCGCGCAAAAGAATATCTATTCCCTCCGAAAAGGAAGACGGTCAGTTTTCGTCAACAATCAGGAATATCCGTTACTATGTTATGACAATTGTAGTCCTTTGCCTGCACAACAGGATGGCAACACTCCGTTCGAATTTACATTGCAGGAAGTGATCGACTTGCTCCATCAAATGGAGGTGGAATATAAAACAATCTCCGAGCGGGAAACAGCATATACAAAGGAGCATCTCTTCTTAAGCTCATCGCAAAAAAGCAAGATCAAACGAATTTTAGGAGAGACTGCACATATCATAGAGAATTACCGGAACGAACTCCGCATCATCGCTCATGCCCATGAACAAGAGAACAGAGAGTATTAGGCTCAAACACCTGCAAGACATTTATTATGAGAAATTGCAGGGAATAGCCTACGATGTGTACGACGAACAACTGCACAACCTGATTATCCGTCCCGAAGAACTGGATGCGGATATTCACCGGTATTTTCGTCACACGCAACCCTCCCTGCAAGATTTCTACTCCCACTACGCGTCGCAATGGGAATACTTTCATGAAATGAATGAAGCATCCGACACCAAGTTTCTCCATTTCCTGAAAAACAGCGCCTACACGTTCTCAATGAAATATCACCTGGTAGACCTCAACGTAAAATACTACCTCCAGCGTTTTGACGCAATCAGCCCGCGCTCTAAAGAATGGAAAGCGTTGCGGACTCTTTTTTTCGACAAGTGGCATACGCTGCTCTCGAACAATGAGTTCAACTATCAGATGGAACATATCGAGCGGCTTTGTGATGATTTCTACCGTCTTCAGCTATCACTTGCCAAAAACCTTCCGGTGCGTGGCGGCTCACGCCTCGTCTGGTTACTCCGCAACCATAAACAGATAGCAGAACAGATTTTAGAATACGAAGAAACGATCAAACGAAATCCCGTTATCCGTGAACTGGTAGAAATCTTGGGCAAGAAACACCAAAGCAGCCGGAAACGTTTCAAAATGACTGCCGGTATTCATCGGGAACAAATTATATCTCATGCCACCCGAAGCGATATTACAGGTATTTGCGAAGGAAACGACTTAAACAGCCTTCTTCCCTTGGAATATTGTTATCTGGCCGAAAAAAGTCTGCAACCCATTTTCTTTGAGCGTTTCATTGAGAAGAGATTGCAAGTCATCGACTATCAATCACACGAAAAGCAAACCATCAACGACAAGAAAACAATAGGGAACGAAGTTTCCGAAGAAGCCGAAGGCCCTTTCATTGTTTGTCTGGACACTTCCGGTTCCATGGCAGGCGAACGGGAAAGAATCGCGAAATCCACCCTACTTGCCATTGCCGAACTGACGGAAGTGCAACATCGGAAATGTTACGTCATCCTGTTTTCCGATGATATCGAGTGCATTGAAATCACAGATTTAGGCAGCAGTTTCGATCGCCTGGTCGATTTCTTATGCCAATCCTTTCATGGCGGAACCGATATGGAACCTGTTATCACACATGCTTTGCGAAAGATCAGCGAAGAAGGATATATGGAAGCGGACATTATCACCGTATCGGACTTTGAGATGCGTCCTGTCGATCAACTACTATCCCGGACCATCGAACACGCAAAAGCGAAACAGACAAAGATGTACGCTATTTCTTTAGGTGGCAAGAGTGCCGAGACCAGCTATCTGAAATTATGTGATAAATATTGGGAATATAGCATTCAAAACGCCGAAAGTCTTAATAAAAATAGAATCGAGGAATCAAATATTTAATCAATGTTATAAAACATCTCTTTTTTCTTGTTTTATTTGCAAAGTTGACAGAAGTCCGTATATTTGTACTGTGTTTTTCATAGTATTAGATTTAAGGTTAACAAAAAGATTGGCTGTCTGGGATAGATAGCCTTTTTTTATGC
>OHNF01000480.1_pt1 | contig 23871 bp, 20 predicted proteins | sample 1569491 | NCBI WGS metagenome assembly OHNF01 (sample SAMEA3879557, study PRJEB24766) | human gut metagenome | biome: human-associated habitat; feature: feces | place: USA | collected 1985/1987 | reverse complement strand
AATTTATACTTTTGACACTTACATCATATTATATCATAAAAAAACAGGAAATTTTTCATATTTCTACAAAAAACTCCCTGTTATTCTTATCTATTCTCCACTTTTTTTAGTGAATCTTAGAAATTCCTTTTATTAATCTTCCAGATATTTTTTCAGTTCTTCTACTTTATCCAGTGCTTCCCATGGCAGATTTAAGTCATTTCTTCCGAAATGTCCGTAAGCGGCTGTCTGTTTGTAAATCGGACGACGTAAGTTAAGCATTTTGATAATTCCTGCCGGTCTTAAGTCGAAGTTTTCACGAACGATTTCTGTCAGTCTCTGGTCGGAAAGTTTTCCTGTTCCAAAAGTGTCAACCTGGATAGAAGTTGGATGTGCAACACCGATCGCATAAGAAAGCTGAATTTCACATTTCTTTGCAAGACCTGCTGCTACCATATTTTTTGCAACGTAACGTGCTGCATAAGCTGCAGAACGGTCTACTTTTGTACAGTCTTTTCCGGAGAAAGCTCCACCGCCGTGACGAGCATATCCACCGTAAGTATCTACGATAATTTTACGTCCTGTCAGACCACTGTCTCCGTGAGGTCCACCGATTACAAAACGTCCTGTCGGGTTGATGAAGAATTTTGTATTTTCATCTACCATTTCTGCCGGAAGAATCGGGTCAAATACATATTTTTTGATATCTTCATGAATCTGTTCCTGTGTTACTTCCGGGTCATGCTGTGTAGATAATACAACCGCATCGAGGCGCATTGGCTTGTCATTTTCATCATATTCTACAGTAACCTGTGTTTTTCCATCCGGTCTTAAATAAGTTAAAGTTCCATCTTTACGAACTTTTGTAAGCTGACGAGACAGTTTGTGAGCCAGAGCAATTGGATATGGCATATATTCTTCTGTTTCATCACTTGCGAAGCCGAACATCATACCCTGATCACCAGCACCGATTGCATCGATTTCTTCATCAGACATGGTGTTTTCTTTTGCTTCCAGTGCTTTATCAACACCCATCGCAATATCAGCAGACTGCTCATCAATTGTTGTGATAACACCGCAGGTATCTGCATCAAAACCATATTTTGCTCTTGTATATCCGATTTCACGAACCGTTTCTCTTACGATTTTCGGAATATCTACATAAGCTTTTGTTGTAATTTCACCCATAACCATAACAACACCTGTTGTTGTGCATGTTTCGCATGCAACACGGCTCATTGGGTCTTGTTCCATTAATGCATCCAGAATTGCATCGGAAATCGCATCACACATCTTGTCTGGATGTCCCTCTGTTACGGACTCGGAAGTAAATAATCTTTTTTCCATTCTTCTTGTTCTCCTTTGTTTGATTTTTTGTTTCTTATTCCCATTTACATGCAAGTAAAAAGGTCCGCAGACAAGCGGACCCATAAGTTTTTAAATGAATCCTCTTATTGTTCGACTTACTCGCTCAGGCTGGCACCTTCCTTTTTCAAGGGGTTGCCGTGACTTCACAGGTCCTATGTACCTCCATCACTCTGAATAAAAGGGATAACCACTATTTGATTTTTTTATAGTTTCATGGTGTATTATACACGTTATTTTTAAAAAAGCAAGGTATTTTTCCGATTTTCCTTATTTTTACTAAAATATCTCCTTATATTTTCTTACAAATACACTTTTCTACCTCCGGCATCTGCGATTCCCATCTGACCCCGATATTTCGCAACTGTTCTTCTTAAAATGCTGATTCCTTTTTCCTGCATCTTCTCTGCAATTTTCTGGTCACTGAGCGGATGTGACTGAATCATCTTTTCTGATAGTTTCTGCGTCTGCGTTAAATTAAGCTCTTGTCTCATACACCCTGTCCTATTCTCTTAAAAAACATATAGACTAAAAAACGAAACCACATCTCCGTTCCATTCCATATTCATATTACAATGCTTTGCCATCTTTCCTGCATCAATGCAGTAAGCAGAAAGACACGAAAAACGCATCGTTTCATTGACACATGGTTCTTTTGCTTTTGCTTTACATTCCTCACAGAAATTACATGGTCCGCACATAATAAACATTCCATTATCAGGCAGACCCTGCTCTTTCAATTCTTCTACCGCATGTAAGGTTTTGTTTGTATGCATCTTCTTAATAATTTTTGTTTCTGCATCATCAAAAATATTTTGAACCGGAGTTCTTGACTGAAAAACCAACGCATGTTCGTATTTTCTTACCTTTTGCTCCATTTCCTCCGGTGTTCCGCAAAGCGGTGGACAGGCATAATTATTTCCATAATTCCCACAGTCATTCATCTCACAAAACTGTCGAAATTCATGTTCAAACTCCAGATCTTTTGTTTCCATAAATTTCATTGTTGCAAATCCAAATGCTTTTGCCTGTTTTTCCATTTCTATTTTTTTCATCTTAAATTTCCCCTTTCAAATACCTTTACTAACTTTTTCTATTATACCAAAAAAAGCCGTTACAGATAAGATACTATTATCTATAACAGCTTTGTTTTTATTGTCTATTTTAACTTTTTGCAGGAGGAATTCCTCCACCTGTATTGACCAATCATACATATTTTTTGCGGAGGTTTTATGTACGAATACAGCTTTTGGAATTCTCCTGCCCTTTCAAAGTAAAGGATGTATAAATTCCGTACACAGGTTCCTCTAAGTTTGTATCAGAATGTACCGTTCTTCTGATACGTGCTTTTTCAAGCATAAGGCGTTCCATATCAGATATCATGGATGGAAAACTTTCTTCGGAAGTTTCAACCTTTCACTTACTTAAGCAGGTTTCCTGACTTGCCTATCAACGCTTGGCGCTCCTTCTCGTACGCTCTAATACAATGGATTCTTGCGCTTCGCTCCTTGCTTACAGTGGCCGGACCGCTCAGGATTTTCACCTGATTCCCTTTTCACCACGGACAAAAAAAGAGGGGAAAATGTCTGTGATGCACTTAATAAGTTGATATGAAATCTATACACGCACTTACCATAGCACAGGTACTAGATATTGTCAAGGAAAAAACGATTTGGATTTTATTCCAAACCGTTTTTTTTATTTTTAATGCTATTTTACTGGTTTTCAGCCGATTCTAAGCTGAAATTTCTGAATTTCCTTTTCACTGGATACTCGTTCAATCTCAGCACCAAGGCTTCTTAATTTATCTTCAAATCGCTCATATCCTCTCTGGATATAAACAATATCATCTACGACTGTGAATCCTTCTGCCGCAAGACCGGCAATTACAAGTGCTGCACCTGCACGAAGGTCTGGTGCGCTGACTCTTGCGCCTGTCAGTTTTTCCACGCCATCAATGATTGCTGTATTTCCTTCTACTTTGATATTGGCACCCATACGAGAAAGCTCGTCCGCATATTTAAAACGATTTTCAAATATAGATTCTGTTACAATACTTGTTCCTTCTGCCAAAGTAAGTGCGACTGCAAACTGAGGCTGCATATCGGTTGGATAACCCGGATATGGCATAGTCTTTACATGAGTACGAGTCAGACGTTTGTTTGCCACTACACGCACCGCATCATCAAATTCTTCTACCTGACATCCGATTTCTTCTAATTTTGCAGTTGTTGCTTCCAGATGTTTCGGAATTACATTTTTTACCATGATATCGCCTCTGGTCGCTGCGGCTGCACACATAAATGTTCCGGCTTCAATCTGATCCGGAATAATGGAATAAGTTGTTCCATGTAACTTTTCTACACCCTGAATACGGATTACATCGGTACCTGCACCCTTGATACTTGCTCCCATGCTGTTTAAGAAGTTTGCCACATCGACAACATGCGGCTCTCTTGCTGCATTTTCAATAATGGTATTTCCGGTTGCCATTGCAGCTGCCATCATGATATTGATTGTAGCACCTACAGATACCATATCCAGGAAAATATGTTTTCCTGTCAAGTTCTCTGCTTTTGCAACGACTGCACCATGAAGAATATCTACGGATGCACCCAGTGCACGAAATCCTTTTAAATGCTGGTCAATCGGACGACTTCCGATATTGCATCCGCCCGGAAGTGGAACTTCTGCGGATTTATATTTTCCGAGCAGTGCTCCTAATAAGTAATAAGATGCTCTGATTTTCTTAATGTATTCATACTCAACACTGATATCAGAAATAGTAGAACCTGTGATTTTTACTTCTGTCGGACTGACTCTTTCTACAACTGCTCCGATTTCTTTAATTGCTTCGAGTAATACATTGATATCTCTTACATCCGGAAGGTTTTCAATATAAACCATTTCATCTGTCATAATTGCCGCTGCCAGAATCGCAAGTGCTGCATTTTTTGCTCCACCGATTTCAACTTCACCAACGAGCGGGTTACCGCCTTTGATTACATATTGTTCCATATACACACCTCTATATTTTTATTCATGTATCTGATGCCTGTTTTTGTCATTCTTATCATCAAATTCATAACCTGATTTTCAAAGTTTCATAATAGTCAACCCTTATCTTATAACATCTTACCGGGTTTGTAAACAAAAAATCGTCTTTTGCCTAGATTTACTGCTTGCAATTCCTCATTTTGTCAGTTATAATGAAAGTCTGTCAACTATTTTCTGTAAAGTCTGTTCTACATCCAGATTTTTTTCATTAACTGTCAAATCCGCATATTTCTCATACAGCGGAATTCTTTCTTCATATAACCCTCTTAAATCCTGACCGTCTTTTAATACCACACCACGACCTTTTAAATTTCCCAGTCTCTTTTTCAGCTGGTCATATTCCAACTCCAAGTATATAACTCGTCCTGTTTTTTTCAACTCCTGCATCGCTTTTTCACAATACACAACACTTCCACCTGTCGCAACAATCGATTTTTCTTCATTTTGCGCAATGTATACATTTGCATTTTCTTCTGCTTTTAAAAAGCCATCCAAACCTTCTTCTGAAATAATTTCATGCAACAGGCGGTTTTCTCTTTTCTGAATTACTAAATCCGCATCAATAAACTGATATCCCAATACTTTTGCCAAAATAACACCTACTGTACTTTTGCCAACTCCAGGCATGCCAATTAAAACGATATTTTCTTTACTCATTTCTTTTGTCTCTTCTTTCTCTGTTTTCTTATGCTGTATCCAAAAGTTCCCAGTTTTTTGCCCAGTCCATAATATTCCCCATGAGAATATACAATCGGATTGGCAAGTGCTAAATCAAATTTTCCTTTTTCATCCATATATTTATCATCTACATGGACTGCAAGCACATCGGCAACAAATGTGCTGTGGCTTCCCAGTTCTTTGATTTCCCTGACCCTGCATTCAATGCAGACCGGAGATTCCTTAATCATCGGAACACCCACATGAGATGCTTTTTCTCTGGTGAGTCCTGTTTCTTTAAATTTATCTACCTCTCTTCCTGATTTTACACCACAATAGTCCGTTGCGCGAACCAGTTTTTCGGTTGTCAGATTGATGACAAATTCCTTTGTGTCACATAGCATTGCATAAGAATACCGCTCCGGTCTTACCGAAATTGATACCATAGGAGGGTTGGTGCAGACCGTTCCCGCCCATGCTACCGTGATAATGTTATCATTCCCTGCTTCATCTGCCACCGTGACCATTACAACCGGCAGAGGATAAAGCATGTTTCCAGGCTTCCATTCAATTTTTCCCATGTGTTTCCCCTTCTTCTGTTTTTCATTTCTTCGAGATTTTCTCTTTTAGCTATTCTGCTGTAAGGCAGTGATAAATTCCGGAATTAACTGCTTCTTTCTTGATACGACTCCCGGAAGAATATATCCGCCATTTTCTTCTTTTACATTAAAGGCATCCTCAACCAATCTGCCACTTCCATCTCCATAACAGATAATTTCTGATGTTTCCTCCAAAATATTCGTAAGCATAATAAATACCATCGTAATTCCATTTTTTCCACATTCTTTTTTCATAAATGGAATCAGACGTTTCTTTAAGCTTAACAGTTCATCCTGATTCATAGAACTGATTTGTCCTACGCCAAAGTTTACCTGTTCGGTTGTAAAACGTTTGAAATCCTGATAGAAGATTCCTTCTGTTGTCTTTCCCTTTAAATTGCTTCCTGCCGTAAACATTTCTTTGGCAAATTCTTCTATGTTAATACCGGCTACTAAAGCAAGTGCTCCTGCTGCCATCTTATCTCTGTGTGTACAGGTCGGCGAACGAAACATCAGCGTATCGGAAATAATCGCTGCGCATAAAAGCCCTGCGATTGCCGGAGAAACTTCGAGATTTCGTTCCACATACATCTGATGCATAATCGTCGCAGTACAGCCCACCGGCTGATTACGAAAGACAATCGGAGACATGGTTTCGATAGAGCCGATTCTGTGATGGTCAATAATTTCCAGAATCTCCGCTGCCTCAATGTTATCAACTGCCTGGGAACGTTCATTATGGTCTACTAAAATCACTTCTTTTTTCTTCATTCCCAGCAAATTTCGTCTGGAAACCGTTCCAATATATTTTCCATGTTTATTTACTACAGGGAAGGCTCTGTGACGGTTCTTTACCATCACCTCTTTAATCTGGTCTGTAAAATCATCGGTCTGGAAGGTAATCAGATTATCTTTTTTCATAATGTGTTTGACCGGAATACTCTGATTAATCAGCCGCGCAATCGTAAAGGTATCAAGCGGAGAACGGATAATTACACAGTCATTTTTCGTTGCTGCTTCCTGAATATCCTCTGCAACTTCCGCATTGTTACACACAATAATACAGCTTACATTTTCTTCAATTGCACATAAATGGTCTTCGTATCTATCTCCTAAGATAACCAAATCATCTTCTTCTAAGTACTCTCCCAGTTTTTCCGGAAGTGTCGCACCGATTACAACTTTTCCTCTTAAGAAATATCCATGTCCGTTTCCGGTTACGATCTTTCCTTCTACTGTATTCGCAATACTTCGATACTGGGTTCTCGCATTGGAAAGGAAATAATTATCATGCGCATCCATATAAGATTTTGCAATATCTCCGGTTGTAATCAGTCCCTCTAACTGTCCGTCCTCTTTTGTAATAGGAAGTGTCACCGCATTGGTTTCTTTCATAATCGCCCATGCATCTTTAATGGAAATGCTGTGCGGAACTCCCGGAGTTTCCCTAATTTCCATATCTCTTACCTGAGTTCCGACATCCGGAAGATAGCCTGGTGCATCAACGCCAAAACGTTTTAAAACATACTCTGTTTCTTCATTTATCTGACCTGCACGTTTTGCAATATACTTTCTTCCATCATTCGAACGATTTTTAATATCTGCATAAGCAATCGCTGAACAAATCGAATCGGTATCTGGATTTTTATGTCCTAAAATATAGATTTTTTCTTGTTTCGCCATGTTGTGTGCTTCCCTTTCTTATATTTACATTCCAAATTCTTTTCTATTTCAAATTTTTCTTCTACTCTATATAATATCCCATTTTTCTTCTGCGTGCAATTATTTACCCACAAACTGATAGGCAATTCGTGCATTTCCATCTTCTTTTTTTCCAGCAAGATAAATCGTACCGCATTTTTCAAATCCATTTTTGGCAAATACTTTCTGCATTACAATATTATCCTTATAAGTATCTCCACGCAGATTCGAAATCTGTGATTTGCAGAAATCCATACAGATTTTTGAGATTCCCGGAACTCTTCCGCGACTTGCTACCCGGTGGATTGTACCATAAGGAGCTTCATTTTTCCACTCTCCGTCATAAATATCCACATAATTTGGTTCTACTTTTCCCATAAAAAATACAAACGTTGCCTCGATTTCACCATTTTCGACACACACATAACACTCTTCTTTTTTGATATCTGCTTCTATGATTCCCTGCTCCGGATAAGTTGTTCCCCACTGGGACGCATTTCCGTTCTTCGCCATAAACTGACGTGCATGTTCAAAAATTTCCATAATTTCATCGAGTTCTTCTATTTTTGCTTTTCTGATTTCCATCGGTCTTTCTCTCTTTCTATTCTGACTTTTTGTCAGAACTATCTACATCGGTTTTTAGTCTTTCTTATCTTACCTTAACCCACCCGACAAAATCAACAAATCTTTCAACATTCTCTCTACTCCATTGCAGATTTTCACTTTCCTGTGCTATAATCGAAAACAAAAAGCTTCCTATTTTTCAATTTTATTTAAGGAAGTATTAATGGAGGTAGCATCATGAGCGAAGAAATAAAAAAACAGGAAACAATGGATGATTTTGCACAGGAAATCGAAGCTTCTTTCAGCAATTTCCGTGACGCAGACATGGAAATCTGGGACAAGTTAGAACAGATGAAAGAAGATAAAGAAGCATTTGAAGTTACTATTGAAGGCATCGTAAAAGGCGGAGCAATCGCTTACGTGGAAGGCATCCGTGCCTTTATTCCGGTTTCCAAACTTTCTCTGGAATATGTCAAAGAACCGGAAGAATTTTTAAAGAAAACTTTGATGGTACGTGTATTTGAAGTGGATGAAGCTGAAAACCGTCTTGTCCTTTCCGCAAGAGAATTATTAAAAGAACAGGCTGACGCCGAAAAACTTGCAAAAACACAGCAAATTACAGTTGGAAGCGTATTAGAAGGTACCGTAGAAAGCCTTCAGACTTACGGTGCATTTATTGACCTCGGAGATGGCATTTCCGGTCTGGTTCACATCTCACAGATCAGCCAGAAACGAATCAAATCTCCAAAAGCAGTCCTCTCTGTTGGCGATAACGTAACCGTAAAAGTTATCAAAAATGAAGATGGAAAACTGAGTCTCAGCATGAAAGCTTTAATGGAAGTTCCGGAAGAAGAAGAGGAAGAAGTCATCGACTATGAACTTCCGGAAGCAGAAGAAGCAACCACAACACTCGGCTCTCTTTTCAAAAATATTAAATTAGACTAAACAACTTAGATTAAATAAAATAGAAAATAGAACACAGGAGATATCATGGTCAAAAAAATATTAAACCGATTTTTTATCGATGGACTCACCGGTATGTCTTACGGTCTGTTCGCCACTCTTATTATCGGAACAATTCTTCAACAGATTGGTACTTTAATCAGTGGTGAAATTGGCACTTACCTCTATCAGTTTGGTAAAATAGCTGCCGGTATGACCAGCGCCGGTATCGGCATCGGTGTTGCCTGCAAATTTGGCGAAAGTCCTCTGGTTGTACTCTCTTCCGCAACTGCCGGTATGGTTGGCGGTTATTCAAGCAGAATCCTTGCCGGAACGATTTTCACGGAAGATGGTGCACTGTTGCTTTCCGGTCCCGGAGAACCGCTTGGCGCTTTTCTTGCTGCTTATATTGCAATTGAAGTCGCTCATGTTGTCTCCGGCAAAACCCAGCTTGACATTATTATTACCCCTTTAACCGGAATTTTAACCGGTTCGGCTGTCGGACTTTTCTTTGGTCCTCCAATCAGCAAGTTAATGACCGAATTAGGAGAGTTAATCAACTGGGGAACCGAACAACAGCCTCTCTTAATGGGCGTTATCGTCTCTGTTCTAATGGGTATGATTTTAACTCTTCCGATTAGTTCCGCAGCCCTTGGAATTATTCTAAATCTATCCGGGCTTGCCGCCGGTGCAGCAACCGTCGGATGCTGTTGTAACATGGTCGGTTTTGGAATTGCAAGTTATAAAGAAAATGGAGCTCCTGGTCTGATCGCACAGGGGCTTGGAACTTCCATGATTCAAGTTCCTAATATTATGAGGAAACCACTCATCTGGCTTCCTGTCATTTTATCGAGTGCCATCTTAGGACCGGTTTCTACACTCCTCTTTAAAATGACAAACAATGCAACCGGTTCCGGAATGGGAACAGCAGGACTTGTCGGACAGATTATGACCTGGCAGACCATGGCTGTTCCGGGAGTTTCAAGCGTAGTGGTATTATTTAAAATTTTAATTATGCACTTTGCTCTTCCGGCTGCACTGACCTATTTCTTCTCAAATATGATGAGAAATTTAGGATGGATTAAAGATGGGGATATGGCTCTTCCGATGTAATAATTTAAGGATTAAAAAAAGCGAGGCAGCCTGGTGGTATGTATCCAGTAAAGAGGATACATATCATAGCTGTCCCGCTTTTTTACACACTTTATAAAAAAACGAATCATCGCATTAATATCTTTCTCAAACATTAATACGACAATTCGTTCTTCATTTGCTTCTTTTATTCTTTATTTACCCAGACGAATCACATTCCAGGATGCTTTTTTGATTACGCTTGTCAGCACTCCGCCGTCAAGTTTGCTTCTCTCATCGCCATTTACAGGATAAACTTTTTCTCCGGCCAGGCTGTTGCCTGCTTTCAGGTCTTCGTTTTCCATAACGATGTGTTCTAATATGCGGTAGCCTTCAAAGCTTCTTACATCTGTTGTAAGTTCTACGTCTTCTTCTAAGTTACGGTTTACTGCAAAGATTGTTACTTCATCTTTTTCTTCATTGTAAACTGCAACAGATTCAACGTCTGTGATTTCATCATGTTTTGCAGTTGCATGTTTTGTGCTGTTCATAACCGGAAGCAGTGCAACGCCACGTCCGTATTTGGAAGCATGCATAAATGGATAGAAGATGGTCTGTTTCCATGCGCCACCTGCTGCATCGGTCATAATCGGAGCGATTACATTGACTAACTGTGCCAGACACGCCATTTTTACACGGTCTGCGTGTTTGATAAGAGTAATCAGCATTAAACCGACTAACAGTGCATCTTCAAAGTTGTAGATATCTTCCAGCATTGGCGGTGCTACCTGCCATGGATGATTTTCTGTGATATCATCATCAGCTGCATTTGAGTGGAACCATACATTCCATTCATCAAAGCTTAAGTTCATCACTTTTTTACTACGTTTTTTCGCTTTTACATAGTCACAGGTTGAGATAACCGTACGGATGAAATCATCCATATCATCAGACTGTGCCAGATAATCATTGCTGTCATCGTCTCTGTTTCCATAGTACTGATGCATAGAAACATAATCTACATACTCATAAGTATGGGACAGAGTCGTTGCTTCCCAGTCTGGGAAAGTCGGCATGTCACGGAAAGAACTTCCGCAGGATACCAGTTCAATGCTCGGGTCAATCAGGCGCATTGCTTTTGCGGTTTCTGCTGCAAGACGTCCATATTCTTCCATTGTTTTATGTCCAATCTGCCATGGACCATCCATTTCATTTCCAAGGCACCATACTTTAATGTTGTGTGGGTCTTTTACTCCGTGCTTAATTCGCATGTCACTATATTTTGTTCCGGATGGATGATTGCAGTATTCCAGAAGATTGCAGGCATCCGAAATTCCTCTTGTACCAAGATTGACTGCCATCATAACATCAGAATTTACTTTTTCTGCCCATTTTGAAAATTCATTCAGACCAATTTCATTTTTCTCAAGACTTCTCCATGCAAGTTCCAGTCTATGTGGTCTTTCCTCAATAGGACCTACAGAATCTTCCCAGTAAAAATTAGATACAAAATTTCCGCCCGGGTAACGAATAATCGGAACATCAAGTTCTTTTACCAACTCGATAACATCTTTACGAAATCCATTTTCATCTGCTGCCGGATGACCTGGCTGATAGATTCCCTCATATACAGCTCTTCCTAAATGCTCAATAAAAGAACCATAAATTCTCTTATCAATCGGTGCAATCTGGAACTCTTTATCCAGAACCATTTTCGCTCTTCTGCTCATTTTTTAATCCTCCTGAAAATTCAAAATCATAATTATGTAAGTATTTTAAGTATTTATTCTTTTACAGCTCCGGCAGTCATACCTTCGATGAAGTATCTCTGGAAGCATAAGAACAGAATAAAGATTGGGATAATGGAGAATACAGAACCTACTACTAACAGGCTGTAGTTATCTCCATAAGGGTTAATCAGTGTATTCAAACCGATTGTTAACGTATATTTGCTGGAAGAACGTATAACCAGTAATGGCCACATGTAGTTGTTCCATGCATTCATACCATTTAAAATTGCCATAGCGGAAAATGCCGGTTTCAAAATCGGTACAATCAAACGGAAGAAAATTCCATATTCGGTTGCTCCATCAATACGACCTGCTTCAATCAGAGATTTTGGTGTACCAAGCAGGTACTGTCTGAAGAAGAAAATCGTTGACGCATGTGCAAGGAATGGCAGTACAACTGCTACATAGCTGTCCATCAGTCCCCATGTTGACATCTGTTTGTATAAAGGAAGCATGATAACTTCAAAAGGGATAGAAAGAATAATCAATACTAATACAAAGAAGAAATTCTTTCCTTTGAAATCATAAGCTGCAAAACCATAAGCTACGAAAGCACTTACCAGTAAGGTTAATACTACAGTAACAACAGTTAAAAATAAACTGTTTCTAAACCAAATCCAGTAGTCATGTTGACCGGTAAACAGTAACACGTAGTTTGAAAGTGTCATGCTTGCACTGTCTAAATCAAGGTTCAAACCATACTGAAGAAGATGATTACCCGGTTTAAAACTTGCCAGAATAATGGCATAAATCGGCAGGATAATCAAGATGGCAAGAATCGTAAAGAAAATTACCATAAGCACGGTTGCCACTCTGTTTTTTGTTTTCTGGCTTTTTCCAATTGCTTCTGCTGCCATATTATCTCTCCTCCTTCTTGAATGTTCCTGTTGCAACAAGCTGAATCATATTGATAATCATAACGATGATTAACAGTACAAGACCAACTGCACACGCATATCCCATTGCTCTCTTTTCAATACCCTGTCTGTACAGATATCCTACAATAGTAAGACCGATGTTTCTTGGTGAGTTATTTCCTTTCCATAACATGAAGGACTCAAGGAACATAGACAGACCTGCATAGATACTGATTGTTAACACATAAACGGTTGTTGGTTTTAATAATGGGAATGAAATTTTAATAAACTGCTGCCACTTTGTTGCACCATCGATAGATGCCGCTTCATAAATATCAGTTGAAATATTCTGGAGACCTGCAAGGAAGTAAAGAATATTTACACCCGTCCATCTCCAACATGCAACCAAGAGGAGTGCAAAGTAACTGGTCCACTCACCTTTTAACCATTTGATTGGTGAATGTCCAAAGAGACCGATAATCTGGTTTGCCAGTGCGGTGTCCATTTCACCAAACATCAGACGGAAAATAGTACCTGCAACTACAACAGATGTTAAAGCCGGAAGGAAGTAAACAGATTTGAAGAAATTTGCACCTTTCATCAGCTTACTGTTTAACAGACTTGCAAATAACATTGGAAATGGAATCAGTAAAATCAAAGTTCCAATCATGTATTTTACGCTGTTGTAAATTGCCTTATAAAACATTTTGTCTGAAACTAATCTTGAATAGTTATTAAAGCCTACCCATTTTTCTTTGAGTACATCCTGAAAACTAAGAAGTACACCATTTGCAATCGGTACAATCCAGAATAAAAGAATTGTCAATACAAATGGAAGAATAAATACATAAGGAGCGGCTTTCTGTGAGTAAAAGAATTTTTTTACTTTGTTCATGATATATACTCCTCTCTCTAATAAGAGCGGGACATGGGATTTCCCCACATCCCGCTCTTCTTACATTACATTTCTTATCACTTACAAATGATTATTCTGCGAATTCGTTTTCCAGAGTATCCTGTGCTTCGTCAAGTGCTTCTTTTACATCTACATCAGACTCAAAGATATCATTCAAGGTCTGAGTTGTGAATACATTGTTGATAGAAGGCATTTTTTCATCTGTATAACAGTCAAGTAATCCAATGTTGTCCTGTACATCTAATAAAGCATCGAAAGGTTTTGTATTAAAGTATTTTACATACTGGTTGTCTGGATTTTCTGTAATATCTGTCTGTGTCCAAACTTCTGTATTTACAGGGTCAAATCCTAATACATTCCATACTTCTACGTTGGCTTCATCAGAAAGTTTGATGAATGCAAATACGTCTGCTGCAAGGTCTGCATTTTTACCGGATGCTACAACTGCAGTACCTGTACCGCCACCACCGATTGTCTTAACGGCATCATTGTCACCGAATACTGGAGGAGCTGCGATTGCAACTTTACCGGAAAGGTCTGTCATATAGCTTGTGTAACGGCTTGTCTGCCAGAATGGCATGATAGCTGCTGCAACATCACCACTGTTATACAGAGGGTAAGCTTCTTCATTATCCGGCTGTCCACCAGCGATTGTAGCAAGTGCACCTGCATCCTGCATATCTTTCATGCATTGTAATACTTCAACCATCTTGTCGTTGTTTACATCAAGAGAACCATCTTCTTTTAAGTAGCTTCCACCTTTCTGAGCTAACATCAGGTTCAGTGTCCACTGTGCAGTTGTTTCAGCTGCTGCAAATGTTTTTCCGGTTGCTTCATGATATTTGATACCGGCTTCTTTAAAGTCATCCCATGTTTTGATTGTTGTGTAATCAATACCAGCTGCTTCTAATTCTTCTGTGTTATAGAAAGCTACGGTTGTACCAACATGTGTCGGCAGTCCGTAATATTTACCATCTTTAGAATATAAGTCAAGTCTGGATTCTACTACATTGTCTTTATATGGTGCAATTGCATCTGTTAAGTCTTTCAGTCCGATGTTTCCTGTCATAAATGCCGGGAATTTTCCTAACTCGATATCAACAACATCCGGTGCACCTTCTCCGGATTCCAGAGCCAGAGACAGTTTGTTGTGCATATCATCATAAGCCATGTTGGATAATACCAGTTTTACTTTTCTGTCAGGATTCTCTTCGTTCCACTTTTCAGCCATATCTGTGTAGAAATCCTGATGGTTTTCAATGAATGTCCATACATTAAGAGTGGTAACGTCATCTCCCTCTACATCCATTTCTTTTTTACCTGTTTGTTTTGCGGAATCATCACTTCCGGAATCACTGCCTGATGAACCACAACCTGCCAATGTAGTTCCTACCATTGCTGCACATAATAATGCTGCTAACACTTTCTTTTTCATATTATAGTGTCCTCCTTTAATAATTTTATCAACTCAGAAGCCTCCTGCTTCTGCATGATACATGGTTGACAAATACTGACATTTTTCAATTAAACGTTTAACATTTAAATGTTCCGCTCTTTTGAACTTGATTCCTCTTTCCGACCTTTTTTTGTCTAATCTGCCCGAATCTTGTCTGTCATTATTGATTTTGTACAACGCTCTTGTTTGTTTTTCTTATTTATACCACATTGTTTACACAATAAAAAGCTTATAAATTCTATTTTTTAACGATTAATATCTCTATAATCTCTCTTTTTTTCTTATTATCTCATTTTTTCTTTGTTTTTCATCTTTTCTACATGTTTTAATTTTTTTAAATCGTTTAAGCATGTACAAACTGCACAACATTTTTTCTCTCAATCCTAATATTTATCAATTTCAAGTCCTGTTTTCTTTGTATATTTTAACGAAAAACAGCTTTCCAAAACCTTTTAAAAAAAGTCTCAAAAAGCTGTTTTTCTCATTACTTGTATCCTATTTTCACAACTTGTACCACTATAATTTGTAGTCCTGCACAGACTTACGAATTAACATCTCACAAGGCATCTGATAAATCACTTCTTCTTCCTGCGGTACAATCCGTTTTTCCAGCAAAGCAATCATCACTTCTGCTGCACGATATCCAATATCATGCAGCGGCAGTCGGATTGTCGTGAGCGGTGGCTTATAATAACTTGATAACTCTCTGTCATCGTATCCTACAACAGAAAGTTCCTCCGGTATTTTTTTCCCAAGTTCATCCAGTCGGTCATAAAGTCCGCCTGCCATAAGATCATTCATACAAAAGACTGCTGTCACATCATGTGCAAGCAGTTCATCTGCCATTCTATATCCACTTTCTCTTGTCCAGTCTCCCTGTGCAACAAGTTCCGGATCATACACAATCCCGTTGTCTCGCAGTGCTTTCTGGTATCCGACAAGACGTGCCTGTGCATGAAGACTATCCTTTTTTCCCATAACTACACCGATTCTTCTGTGTCCATGCCGAATCAGATGACAGACAACCTCATACGCTCCATGTTCATCATCCACAACAATCGACGGCACTTTTTTGCTTTCCGTATATCCATAAGCCATGACTGCCGGTATCGGCAGGTCATCCGGAATACAGTGCATCACCCTCTCATGAGCTGTCACATAAATAATCCCCTCAACCTGCTTTGCCATAAGCTTTTTTATTTCCTGTTTTACCCTTTCAAAATAATCTTCCCTGCCATAATACACATCCTGATACTTCTTATACAGCCGTAAATTCGTAAGTAAAATCTGATAATCAACTTCCTCACAGTATTCCGTAATCCCGTCAATAATATCCGGAATACTGAAAATAGTCATGTCCTCCGCTATAACACCTATGCTTCTTGTATTCTTTGTTTTAAGATTTTTCGCCACATAATTTGGCATATAGTCCATTTCCTTTGCTGTTTTGAGTACAAGTTCCCTTGTCGCTTCACTTGCACCTGGCTTTTTGTTCAATATGTTGGAAACGGTAGCAACTGATACATGACATGCCTTTGCGATTTCTTTAATCGTCGCCATTTTCCTTTTTTCACCTTCTTTTTTGCTTAAACGTTTAATATAATAATTTTATTAAACAACGTCCCCTCTCTTCTGTCAACCTTTTTCGGAAAATCTCTTTTTTATTTTCTTTCTATTCATCTTTTATCTTTTATGCTATACTATACAGAAGCGACAAAAAAGGAAGTGATACTATAAATAATTCAATTTTTGAAAGAGAATATGGAGATGTCAATGACTGGGAAACTATGATGTTTCTTTATCATGCCGCATTAAAACAGGTGGCAACTAAAATTGATATCTTAAACGACGAATTTCAGTATATTCAGCATTATAATCCGATTGAACACGTAAAATCAAGAATCAAAACTCCGGAAAGCATTGTAAAAAAATTAAAAAAAGATGGTTACGAATCAAATATTCCAAACATGATTCGATATGTAAACGATATTGCCGGAATCCGCATTATCTGTTCTTTTACCTCTGATATTTATCTGATTGCTGATTTTATTCGTAAACAAAATGATTTGCGCATTGAGAACATAAAAGACTATATGAAACAGCCAAAAGAGAGCGGTTATCAAAGTTATCATCTACTGGTTTCTGTTCCGGTCTATCTCTATGATAAGACTCTCTATGTTCCCGTAGAAGTTCAGATTCGAACAATTGCACAGGATTTCTGGGCAAGCCTGGAGCATAAAATTTATTACAAATTTGAGGGAAATGCACCGGATTACATCAGTAAAGACTTACAAGAATGTGCTACGATTGTGGCTCAATTAGATCAGCGTATGCTGTCTCTAAATGAGGCAATTCAGAAATACAGCGCAACAGAAAATGAGTAACATGAAAGGGGGAAGACATTTTTGAGACGTCTTCACCCTGTTTTTACCCATATAACTGTTCCATGGAACTATTTCTATTCGTTTTTAGCTGAATAAATTTTTGAAAAATTCGATAATTTTAGAGAAGAATCCCTGTACTTTTTCCTGATTCCAGTCTAATTTTAATCCTAAATCATCGATTTTATCATATAAATCTTTTGCCTGTTCTTTTAAGCTGTCCACATCAATATCCAGTCCCTTGATTTTATCCATCAAAGCAACAATTTCCTGACGATCCTCATCAGAAAGCTGGACATCCATCTCTTGTGCTGCCTGGTCAACTACATTTCCGATTTCTTCTTCCGTCAGTTCTTTTCCATTGTCACTGCCTTCTACAACCTGTTCTTTTACTGCTCCGACTAACTGTTCTGCTTTATCGGAATCGCCTACACTTTCTGCAAGTTTTCCGGTCACAACCAGTTCATTTGTCGCAGTATCTACATTTTCCTGACTGACCGTTTCGCCTGTCATATTCTCATAAGACTTAATTGCTCCAACCAGGGCAGCCGTACCGGAAATATTATAAGGACCAGCCACTACAATCTCTGCATCCTCAATTCCTGCTGTTGCCAAGGCATTCTGGTACATACCGGTCGTACAATAAGTAATGTTGTAGGTTGTAACTTTAATTCCACTTCCGTCAGTTTTTCCTTTTACCAGTACAGAAGAAAGGGCTCTTGTTCCGATTACGCTTTTGCTCAGATAAGAATCCAGATATTTATGTTCATCGGCATTGGTAATCGTTGTTACGGTATAATTTTTCAAGTCATCTTCTGTCACACCAAGCAGTTTTAATACGATTGCACGGTCGTTTGCACTTAAGTCTGCACCTAAAGATACATAAGGCTTCTCCAGTTTTGCATCTTCTCTATCGGCCCATACACTGACCGGAGACATGACCAGCATCAGTCCTGTCATCAGTAACGCTAATTTTCTTTTGTTGAGTTTCATAATAAAAATCTCCTTTCAAAGTTTCACCCTCATCATAACACACTCCCTGTTTTTATGCATCTAAAGTTTTCCTTAAGAAATTTTATCCGAAACTTTTTTCTACCCAATCGTTTTGCAAAATCAACGAAAAAAAGCCCCTTACCCACCCCTTAGTGCTTTACGCAGTTGACACAGGGGAGTGCTTATCTGCGTTCAACTGCCCCTTTCTGGTTTGTTTAGCCATTATACAAATCCTCTTGCCCGCCACTTAAGAAAAGTGGTATGATAAATAATACGCACAACGTACTCTCAGAATCTTTCTGTATTTGATTTTGCGGCTGATTTTTCAAGAATACATTTCACTTAAAGGAGGGATTTTTTCATGGCTATTGCAAATCAGGAAATGATACGTGACAATAACCGCAGACAGGTGCTTGAATATCTTGTAAACCATCCACCGGTCTCAAGGGCTGCGCTTTCTCAGCAGCTTCATCTGACAAAAGCGACTATTTCCAATATCGTTCAGGAGCTGATTGAACAGCATCTGATTTTAGAAATCGGAAGCGCTCAGACTTCTCTTGGAAGAAAACCTATTTTACTTGAATTTCAGAAAAAATGCGGATATGCACTTTCTATTGACGTGCATCCGTCTCAGATTATCGCTTTAACTTCGGATTTAAAAGGAGAAAACTGCCGTTTAAAAGAATATCCGTTCCAAAAAGGAGATAATTTATACAAAAATCTGTGCCGGATAATTCATGATATCCTGCCTGAGTATGGAAATTGTCCCTATAAAATCGTAGGAATTACCATCGGAATCTATGGTGTCGTACAACAAAATCAGATTCTTTTTACTCCTTATTATCCGCTTCCGGATTCTAATCTGGCCAAACTGCTTGAATCAGAGTTTCACATTCCGGTTTTTGTTGAAAATGAATCGAACCTATCTGTTCTCGGTGAATCGGCATTTCATCATTATGACCAAAACATGGTATTATTAAATATTCATGATGGAATTGGTATGGGAATTATGATTAACGGTCATCTTTATCGTGGTCAGGACGGCTATGCCGGAGAAATCGGACATACAATTTTATTTCCCGACGGCAAACCCTGCCCATGCGGGAATCATGGATGTCTGGAACAATATGCCTCTGAGAAAGCGATTTTAGAAGAATATGCCAGACTCACCCATCAGGAACAGGTTACGATAGATGCTTTTGTCCGTGACTATCAGAACCAGGTTCCTGAAGCACTTGAAATGATGGAATTATTTTCCAAATATATTTCAATTGCAATCAACAATATTATTAATACGTTTAATATTGAACTGGTCGTGCTCAACAGCTCGTTTTCTAATTATATTCCGCAGATTAATCTCTCAATTCAGGACTATCTGCGCCATCATCAGAATCGTAAATGCCAGATTATCCCTTCCCGGCTTCAGGATATTTCCGGTCTGATGGGGGGAATCCGCATTGGTGTCGAACGTTTTCTGGATATTCGTCACTTGATAATTGAAAATTTTTCTTCCAACAAAATACGATAAAATCTGTCATTCACAAAAGTTTTGAATTTCGTTCATGATTTCTTCACAACTTCAACATGATTTGCACACATTTATCGAATATACTAAAACCATAAAAATAATAAAGAACAAAAATTATTTTTATATTTTCTTTTTCATATGTCGGTCGCAAACGACCGGCTCTCCTTCCTTTAATATTTATAGAAAAAAGCCATCGCCCAGTTTCGGATATTCTGGGCGATGGCTTTTCGTTTTATTTCTGTATTTATTTTTCTGTATTCATTTTATTTCTTGAATTTTTCACTTTTCAGAAAATACATTGGCAAGTTTTGCAAAATCCTCCAAAGTCAGTGCTTCTCCTCGAATTCCCGCTTTAAATCCACATTTTTCAATAGTCTGCTGGATTTCCTCTTTGGAATAAGACAATTCCGGTGAATTATTCAATCCATTTGCAAGGGTCTTTCTTCTCTGGTTAAAAGAAGCACGAATCAGGCGGAACATCAATTTCTCGTCAGCCACCTCAACCGGTGGTTTTTCATGTCTGGTCAGACGAATCACTGCACTTCCTACCTTTGGTCTTGGCATAAAACAGTTTGGGGGTACATTTGCCACGATATACGGCTCAGCGTAATACTGAACAGCCAGTGACAGCGCACCGTAGTCTTTTGTGCCCGGACCAACTTTCATTCGGTCTGCTACTTCTTTTTGTACCATTACGGTAATTGAATCAATCGGAACCTGGCTTTCAAATAATCCCATGATAATCGGCGTTGTAATATAATATGGCAGATTTGCCACAACTTTAATCGGTTTTCCGTCATTGTGCTCCTCTGCCAGTTTTTTGATATCTACTTTAAGGATATCCTGATTGATAACCTGAACATTATCAAACTCTTTTAAGGTATCTTCTAAAATTGGAATTAACGCCTTATCGATTTCCACCGCAAACACTTTTCTGGCAGAAGCTGCCAGATACTGGGTCATAGTCCCAATTCCGGGACCAATCTCCAGTACAAAATCATCTTTCGTGATTCCTGCTGCGCTTACAATTTTATCAAGTACATGGGAGTCAATTAAAAAGTTCTGTCCGAATTTCTTCTGAAAAACAAAATCATATTTCTGCAATACTTCAATCGTATTCTTTGAATTTCCAAGATATGGGACTGCCATATTTTTTTCTCCCTTTTTTATCTATATTTTTTATCTGCAGACTCTATTTTTATCTGCAAATTTTATCTATATTTTTATCTGCAAACTGTTCCTGTTATGATATCTTACAGGTTAAAGTCTTTTTCATACAGCATAATTCGTCCGGTTACATCCAGATGACGTTTTGCCACTTTTTTACCTGGACGTCTGCCCAGTCTGGAAGCTTTTGCAATTGCACTATCCATCATTTCCCTTACCTGTCCGACGCAGACTGGGTCATCTTCATACTGATTATCGCCAATCAAAGAATATACCGCAAGTACTGCAATATCATCTACCTTATAGCCTTTTTCCTTGGCATAAGTCTTGGCGAATGACACCAGCTCGTCATTGGTAAAAACCGGAATTACAATCCTCGAATCAAATTTTTCCATAAATTCCGGATAATCCTGCTTCAATGTATAAATTCCGGCTTTTGAATCTTCCAGAATCACAGTCAGACGATTGGTCTTAAATTCCATCGCTTTGGAAAGATTCTCAACTGTTTGGGCAGTCATTGCAGATGCACGTCCGATTGCCAGAAATCCTCCTGAAAGTTTATCTACAATAAATGCAGGGTCTTTTTTATTTAACACCTCTGCGGTCAGGTAAGCCACTTTTGCGCCTTCCATCTGGCGTTCTTTGCAAAGTGCTTTAATCAGGCTTTCTGAAAATCTGGTTTTTCCTGAACCGGAACGTCCGGTTACAATCATATTTCCTGCCTTGGAAGTCTTTTCACACGCAGATTTCTGTGCGATATCCAAAGCTTCTTTTACCTGTTCTTTCATTCCCGGAATTGGTGCAAAATAAGTAAAGAGTCGTCTGTGTTCTTCATCTGTCAAATGATGACGAAGCACTTTTTCCGGTTCTGGTTCTACTTCTGTAACCGCTTCAATTTCCCGAACCACTTCTGACTCAGCATTTTCTTCTTCTGACTCCACTGTTTCTTCAACCACCCACTGCGCCGGTTCACTCTCTCGTGCTTCTTCTACTTCAACCGGCTCTTGTTCTGTTTCAGCAGATTCTGGCTCTTGTTCTTCCTGTGACTCTTCTGTTTCAACGGATTCTGGTGCTTTCTCTTCCTGTGGCTCTTCTGTCTCAACGGATTCTGGCGCTTTCTCTTCCTGTGGCTCTTCTGTCTCAGCTTCAGCCACTTTTTCCTCTGATGCCTCAGTTTCAGCTTCTACCACTTTTTCTGCTGTTTCTTCCTCCGCTGTCACAACCGCTTCCGCCATTGCTTCTTCTACAACATTTGATAAATCAACCGTTGCATCGGTTTCTACTGCATTTTGACGGGCTGCTTTTATCTCTTCTAACGGAAGCTGAATAGTTGCGCCTTCTGGCACTTCCATTTCTGCTTTTGCTTCCGCTTCGTTTTCTACTGCTTCAGTCTTTTCAGCCTGAGCCATCTCGTCTGCCGCAACTCCAAGTGCCGCCTCTAAATCAAATTCTTTAACAGGTTCTTCTTCTGCAATTTTCGCTGTTTCTTCCTGCAATTTTGCTTCTACCGCTTTTTTCTTTTCGAGTTCTTCTTCGATTTCTTTTTTGATTTCTTCCGGCATTTGAATTTCTGGAAGTGGTTCAAAATCCGGTTTAACTTCGGAAGTCTTAATAAATTCCGGCATCTTCATCACTTTCGGCTGTTCTGCCAGTTCCGGTTTTGCTTCTGCTTTGGCTTCTGATTCTGTCTCAGATTCTGCTTTCTTAACTGGCTCCGGTTTCGGAAGCTGAAATGCCTCTGCTTTAACTGAATTTACTGCATCCTCCGGTTTTGCCATGGTCTGCGCAGTCTGATTGAGCATCTTTGCTGCCGCCTGAGTTGCCGCACTTACACTTGCCGCTGTTCTTGCAATACGTACTGCTTTCGGTTCTCCATAAAGTTCCTTATATTTTTCTTTCTCTGCATCCGTCAGCTCCGTATACTTCATTTTCAGCTCCAGAGCTTTCTTTACATACTTTCCGTCGCTGAACCAAAGAACCATCTCGTCACATTCTGCGATACATTTATCGTACATGCCGGCTCTTGCATACAATCTTGCCAGTTCATAAGCCCAGCGTTCTGTATACTCACTTGCTTTATATTTCTCTAAGATTTTAATCTGATCCTCAATCGGATTTTTTCTTCCTTTATAAATCTTATATTTCAAAATATAACGGTTGTTATCATTTGGAGAGAGTTTCATAAATTGATTATAGTACTTAACTGCACTTTCATAATCCGTCATCTTTACAGACAACTCTACCAGACGATATAAAATCAGCTTTCCGCTCGGTGCTCTCTGATAAGCCAGCAGAAGCAGTCTGAGACTGTCATCATACCGTTTATTAACCTCGTAGATTTCACTTACCATACAAAGAGTTCTTGCACTTCTGACACGTCGCCACTCAATTGTCTCTACAACATTCAGAGCTTCTCTGTAATCCTGCTTCTCTACCAGACTGTTAATCTCGTCCAGTCTCGCACGGTATTCCTTTTTATCCAATATTTTCACCTCTGTTAGTTTCATGTACGCCCAAAATCAGCCGTACATTCGATACTTTCTTTTGCTGCGTTTATACTAAGTATATAACGTATATTAAGTCTTTACTATTAATATTTGTCACACCAGGGTTACAATACCCATAGTTAAGTTCAGTGTATCATACCCATGATTAGATGTCAAAGTCTTTCCCAGAGGTTCAATGAGGTACAGAACGCATATAGTACATATAGTAATAGCAGGCAAAAACAAAATGGATGCCACCTGTGCAATACAGGATAACATCCATCTGCTTCGCCTGGCTCTTGAACTACCCCAACCGACTAACGGACGCTACTGAAAAAGTCCTTATTTTACACAAAACGGTA
>OHNF01000458.1_pt1 | contig 24689 bp, 14 predicted proteins | sample 1569491 | NCBI WGS metagenome assembly OHNF01 (sample SAMEA3879557, study PRJEB24766) | human gut metagenome | biome: human-associated habitat; feature: feces | place: USA | collected 1985/1987 | reverse complement strand
AGCCTTCTGGCAGCTCCATATCGCCGTGGACGGAAATAATGACGGAACGGTGAAATTATCCTCTTCCGGGAAATGGAAAGAGAAAGAACCTGCGACAGCACTATATAATAAGGTAAAGGAAGCAGGCACAGCCACCGTCACGAAAGCCGAACGCAAGGAGAAAACAGAAGACACACCGCTTCTGTATGACCTGACCACGCTCCAGAAGGAAGCAAACACCAGACACGGCTTCACGGTGGAGCAGACGCTTGAAATCGCACAGAAGCTCTACGAGAAGAAACTCGTCACCTATCCGAGAACGGGAAGCCGCTACATCCCCGACGACGTGTTTGCCGAAATTCCCAAGCTGCTTGCCTTCATCGGTTCGATGCCCGAATGGAAAGGCAAGGTGCAGGAGAAAGCCGGACCCACACGACGCAGTGTGGACGGCGGCAAGGTGACCGACCACCACGCCCTGCTTGTCACGGGCGAGAAGCCGCTGTTCCTCTCCAAAGAGGACAACACCGTCTATCAGATGATAGCCGGACGCATGATAGAGGCTTTCTCGGAGAAATGTGTCAAGGACACCACTACCGTTACAGCGGAGTGTGCCGGAGCGGAGTTCACGATAAAAGGCAGTGTCATCAGGCAAGCCGGATGGCGTGCGGTCCATGGCGAGGAGGACAAGGAGGAAATCTCCATCCCCGACTGGCAGGAAGGCGACACGCTGACACTGAAAGGCTGCTCGATCACGGAGGGAAAGACCAAACCCAAGCCGTTGCACACCGAAGCGACCTTGCTTTCGGTGATGGAAACGGCCGGAAAGGAGGTTGAGGACGATACGCTCCGTCAGGCATTGAAGGACTGCGGCATCGGCACGCCCGCCACCCGTGCGGCGATTATCGAAACGCTATTCAAGCGAGGCTACATGGAACGCTGCAAGAAATCGCTCGTACCTACCGAGAAAGGACTTGCGCTGTATTCGGTCGTGAAGACGATGCGCATTGCCGATGTCGCCCTGACAGGTGAATGGGAAAAGGAACTGGCACGCATCGAGCGCGGGGAACTGCCCGCCGATACCTTCCGCAAGGAGATAGAGACGTACACGAGGGAGATTACCTCGGAACTGCTTTCATGCGACAAACTCTTCGCCCACAAGGATTCCGGCTGCAAGTGCCCCAAGTGCGGAACGGGAACGATGCAGTTCTACGGCAAGGTCGTCCGTTGCGACAATGCGGAGTGCGGACTCCCCGTGTTCCGTCTGAAGGCAAACCGTACCCTCTCCGACGAGGAGATCAAAGACCTGCTCACCGACGGACACACGAAGCCGCTCAAGGGCTTCAAGAGCAAGCAGGGTAAGAGTTTCGATGCCATCGTTGCCTTTGACGGGGAGTTTAACACGACTTTCGTGTTCCCTGAAAAGAAAACGACAAAGAAATTTTCAGGACGGAAGAAATAATATTAATTTTGCCACTGGTTCAGAGTAATGGATTGTTCTTCGATACCGGATTACACTCATTCTTTGGATTTAGTGGTGGCACTCGGAGGGATACCGGGTGCCTTTTTCTTCTCCTTTCAGACGATTATCCCAATCATTATCAATCCACTAAATTCCAAAGTAATGAACAACAAGAAAAAAAACGAGGTTCAGACCGATTTTTCCTATTATGGTCTGTACCTGCTGGACTACCTCCGCAACAATAAGTTTGAACAGGCATCGGATACCGCCTTTATCCGTGAGCGTGCCGACCGCGCCGCCGAAGCGTATGAGCGTGCGCGGCTCGAAGGTTATCCCGCCGAGGGTGCTCAGGAGCTGGCAATGAACATCCTGCTGGGCGGGCTTCACTACTCCAAGTATGCCATCCTCCGCGAAGTCGTGGAAAGCGAGTTTGCCGATGATGTGCCGGAGGATAAGCAGGATGGCTTCATTGCCGGACTGCTTCCGCTCGTCGATGCGGTGTTCTCCATTTACGACCTCTCGGACGACAACTTCGCCCTGTCGCCCGACTACGACCTGCTGCGCACGGAGCTGACGGGAGCCGTCGTACTTTACATCGAAGAGTATGGCGTTTAACCGCAAGCAGAGATTACGAGACAACATCGAGGCGATACGGACGGCATTCATCCTTGACAGGGAACAGCGTACCCCCACCGCACGCGAAAGGCTGCTGCTGGAGCGTTACTGCGGCTTCGGAGGGCTGAAGTGCATACTGAACCCCGCCAAGGAACTGACGGATGCCGTCCATTGGGCGAAATCAGACCTCGAACTGTTTGCCCCTACGGTGGAGCTGCACAGACTGGTGCGCGAGAACTGCCGTGACGAAATGGAATACAAGCGGTACATGGACGCGATGAAGCAGTCCGTACTGACCGCCTTCTACACTCCGCCGGAAATAACCGATGCGATTGCCGACGTGCTGCACGGGCACGGCATACGCCCCGACCGTGTGCTTGAACCCTCGGCAGGCGTGGGCGCATTCGTGGATGCGGTGCTGGGCTACAAGCCGGATGCCGATATAATGGCATTTGAAAAAGACCTGATGACGGGCAGGATTCTGAAACACCTGCATCCCGATCAGAAAGTGCGGGTGCAGGGATTCGAGAAGATAGAAAAGCCGTTTACCGGCTACTTCGACCTTGTCATCTCCAACATTCCGTTCGGTGATGTGGCGGTGTTCGACCCGGAGTTTACGGGCAGCCACGACCCTGCAAGGCGTTCCGCCGCGAAGACGATACACAACTATTTCTTTCTGAAGAGCCTCGACACGGTGCGCGAGGGCGGCATTGTGGCGTTCATCACCTCGCAAGGGGTGCTGGATGCCCCGTCCAACGCGCCCATACGCGAGTATATGATGAGACATGCCAATCCGGTGGGTGTCGCACGCCTGCCGAACAATCTTTTCACGGACAACGCGGGTACGGAGGTGGGCAGTGACCTGATCATCCTGCAAAAGAACAGCGGAAAGAAACGGGAACTGTATGATTATGAGGAAATGTTCATACAGACAGGGAAGACCCCGATCGGCAGTTTCGAGAACGGATATGTCGGCAGCATCGGCATGATTCCCCATTCCGACCTGATAAGAAGTACAGACCCTTATGGGAAACCTGCCTATAAAATCATGCACCGGGGCGACATTGAACAGATGGCGGAGGACTTGCGGGAGCATTTAAGCATTGAAATGCTAAAGTTTGACAAGAAACTGTATGACAGGCACAGTCTTCATCCTGCGCAAAGTAAAAGCGCGGAAAGTGAAATTGTCGCCACTCCCGAAATACAGCCGCATATTGAAAATGTAACGAACTCCGAAACGGTGGCAAAACCGGAAGAAGTAACGCCACAGCCCACAGACGAAAAGCCGGAGATAGAGCCACACCGCCCGATGAAGCATTCGGACGGTGTGCAGCTCTCCCTGCTTGACCTTTGGGGAATGACCGAAGAAGTCAGCAAGGAGGAAACTTCCAAGAAGAAAAAGGCAGCGAAAAAGGGAAGTGCCGCAAAGCGTACCGCGTCCAAACCGAAAGTGCAGGTTACGCCGAAGGTTACGAATACACCTTTGCATACAACCTCTGTTTTTCCGGCTGAAAAGAAAACGGACGAGAAAAAGAAAGTGGAGGAAGCGGATAAGCAGAGCGATCCAGATGATATCTATGCCACTATCAACTGGGAGGACAATCCGCCCATCAACGGTTTTTATGAAATGATGATGGATCTGACACCGGAACGGCGCAAGGAACTTCGGCAGGAAGCGGAACAGCACAGGCGGGAACAACCGAAAGCACCCACCGTACAACAGACGGAACACGATACGGAGGTGAAAAAGCAGGAGGAAGTCTTGGATATGAAACCGCGTCCCTATCACCGCACGCCTGAAATGCACCTGCGTGAAGGGTCGCTGGTGGCAAACAGGGCACGCGACATCGGGTATCTGAAAGACATCACTCCCTACGGTGCGACATTCCAGCCGCTCGGACTGACCGGTTATCAGAAAGAAAAGGCACTGCTGTATGTATCAGTCCGTGACGCATACGAGAGGCTGTACCGCTATGAATCGAACAGACACGAGGCAAATCCCCGGTGGCGTGAACACCTGAACACCTGCTACGATGAATTTGTCATGCGCTACGGCAACCTGAATGCCAAGCAGAATGTGAAACTGGTGATGATGGATGCCGGCGGACGCGATGTCCTTTCGCTGGAACGTGCGGAGGGCGGCAGGTTTGTGAAGGCGGACATCTTTGAACGCCCCGTATCCTTCGGGGTGGAGTCCGCCGTGAATGCCGGAACACTGGAGGAAGCGCTTGCCGCATCGCTCAACCGGTTCGGAACGGTCGATCTCGATTATATGAGGGAGATAACCGACGGAACGGAGGAGGAACTGCTCCAAGCCCTAAAAGGGCGCATCTTCTACAACCCGCTCGTAACCGGTTACGAAATCAAGGACAGGTTCATCGCCGGGAACGTGATAGAAAAGGCGGAACGAATCGAAAATTGGATAAATGCCAATCCCGAAAATGAACATATGCCTGAAGTGAAGGAGGCACTGGAAGCATTGAAAGAAGCCGAACCGCAGCGGATTGAGTTTGAAGACCTCGACTTCAACTTCGGTGAACGATGGATTCCCACGGGCGTGTACGCCTCGTATATGAGCCACCTGTTTGAAACGGACGTGAAAATCGCCTATTCCGCCAGCATGGACGAGTTCTCGGTGGCTTGCGGCTACCGTACCATGAAAATCACGGACGAGTTTCTGGTAAAGGGCTATTACCGCCACTACGACGGTATGCACCTGCTGAAGCACGCCCTGCACAACACCTGCCCCGACATGATGAAGTCCATCGGCAAGGACGAACACGGCAACGACATCAAGGTGCGCGACAGCGAGGGCATACAGCTCGCCAACGCCAAAATTGACGAAATCCGGGGTGGGTTCTCCGAATGGCTGGAAGAGCAGTCTCCGCAGTTCAAGGAGAGGCTCGTGACGATGTATAACCGCAAGTTCAACTGTTTCGTGCGCCCGAAGTATGACGGAAGCCACCAGACCTTCCCCGACCTCAATCTCAAAGGGCTGGCAAGCCGGGGAATCAAGAGCATATATCCCTCGCAGAAGGACTGCGTATGGATGCTGAAGCAGAACGGAGGCGGGATCTGTGACCATGAGGTTGGAACCGGTAAAACGCTGATAATGTGCATTGCAGCGCATGAAATGAAGCGGTTGAAACTGGCGCACAAGCCGATGATTATCGGCTTGAAGGCGAATGTGGCGGAGATTGCAGCCACCTATCAGGCCGCCTATCCGAACGCCCGCATCCTGTATGCTTCGGAAAAGGATTTCTCGACCGCCAACCGCGTGCGTTTCTTCAACAACATCAGGAACAACGACTACGACTGCGTTATCATGAGCCACGACCAGTTCGGGAAGATACCGCAAAGTCCGGAGCTGCAACAGCGCATCCTGCAGGCGGAGCTTGATACGGTGGAGGAAAATCTGGAAGTATTGCGTCAACAGGGAAAAAATGTGTCGCGGGCGATGCTGAAAGGGCTGGAGAAGCGCAAGCACAACCTTGAAGCGAAACTGGAAAAAGTGGAATACGCCATCAAGTCACGCACGGACGATGTGGCGGATTTCAAGCAGATGGGCATCGACCATATCTTCATAGACGAGTCGCACCAGTTCAAGAATCTTACGTTTAACACGCGGCACGACCGTGTGGCGGGATTGGGCAACAGCGAGGGGAGCCAGAAAGCCCTGAACATGCTCTTTGCCATCCGCACCATACAGGAGCGGACGGGCAAGGACTTGGGGGCTACGTTCCTTTCGGGCACGACCATCAGCAACTCGCTGACGGAGCTGTACCTGCTCTTCAAGTACCTGCGTCCGAAAGAGCTGGAGCGGCAGGACATCCGCTGCTTCGATGCGTGGGCGGCGATTTTCGCCAAGAAAACCACTGACTTCGAGTTCAACGTGACGAACAACATCGTGCAGAAGGAGCGTTTCCGCTACTTCATCAAGGTGCCGGAGCTTGCCGCCTTCTACAATGAAATCACCGACTACCGCACGGCGGAGGATGTGGGCGTGGACCGTCCGCACAAGAACGAGATACTGCACCATATACCGCCCACACCGGAGCAGGAGGACTTCATACAGAAGCTGATGCAGTTCGCCAAGACAGGCGACGCGACACTGCTGGGCAGACCGCCGCTTTCGGAAACGGAGGAAAAGGCGAAGATGCTCATCGCCACGGACTATGCCCGGAAGATGGCTCTCGACATGCGCATGATAGACCCGCATTATGAAGACCATCCCGACAACAAGGCGAGCCATTGTGCCAGGATGATCTCGGAGTATTACCAAAAATACGATGCGCAGAAAGGCACACAGTTCGTCTTCTCAGACTTGGGGACGTATCAGCCGGGTGAAGGGTGGAACGTGTACAGCGAAATCAAGCGGAAGCTGACGGAGGACTACGGCATACCGGCGAATGAAGTCCGCTTCATTCAGGAGTGCAAGACCGACAAGGCACGCAAGGCGGTGATAGATGCCATGAACGCCGGAACGGTGCGGGTGCTGTTCGGCTCCACGAGTATGCTCGGAACGGGTGTGAACGCGCAGAAACGGTGTGTGGCTATTCATCATTTAGATACGCCGTGGCGCCCGTCCGACCTGCAACAGCGTGACGGACGGGGTGTCAGGGCGGGCAACGAGATTGCCAAGCATTTTGCCGGGAACAATGTGGATGTCATCATCTATGCGGTGGAAAAGTCGCTGGACTCGTACAAGTTCAACCTTCTGCACTGCAAGCAGACTTTTATTAGTCAGCTCAAAAGTGGGGCGATGGGCGCACGTACCATTGACGAGGGGGCAATGGACGAGAAATCGGGCATGAATTTCTCGGAGTACATGGCGTTGCTCTCCGGTAACACCGACCTGCTCGACAAGGCGAAACTGGAGAAACGCATCGCATCGCTTGAAGGGGAACGCAAGTCGTTCCACAAGGGCAAGCACGATTCGGAGTTCAAGCTGGAGTCCAAGACCAAGGAGCTTGGTGGCAACACGGCTGCCATTGAAGCCATGACGGAAGACTGGAACAGGTTCCTTGCCGCCGTCAAGACAGACAAGGATGGCAACCGCCTGAATGCGCTCAGAGTGGATGGTGTGGATTCCACCGACGAGAAGGTTATCGGAAAGCGTTTGCAGGAGATTGCAAAGAACGCCACTACAGGCGGACTGTACAAGCAGGTCGGGGAACTTTACGGCTTCCCCGTCAAGGTGGTCAGCGAAAGAACGCTCAAAGAGGGACTGGAGTTCACCGACAACCGTTTCGTGGTTGAAGGAAACTACAAGTACACCTACAACAACGGGCATCTGGCGATGGCTGACCCGGTTGCTGCCGCACGCAATTTCCTGAACGCGCTGGAGAAGATACCCTCGGTCATTGACCAGTACAAGGCGAAGAACGAGGTACTGGAAAAGGAAATTCCGCAGTTGCAGGAGATAGCCGGCAAGGTGTGGAAGAAGGAGGACGAACTGAAAGGATTGAAATCCGAGCTTGCCGCACTGGACCGCAAGATACAACTGGAGCTGGCTCCACCCACGCCCGAAACCACCGAAAAGGAGAACAAAGGGCAGCAGGCCAAGCCGGAGACAGAAGGTGTGCGAAACGGGCAGACGCAATATTCAGAAAGTACATCACCACAAATACACGGTCTGGTGAATGAACGCAGTCACACAAGTAATTTCATAGCTGACCATATTATTAGCGGATGTATGGACTCTCAATTTAAAGATGAAAACCGACCTAAAAGGATAAGAATATAAATCTTTAATCTTTAACATGCTAATACAGTCTGCTATTACCTATTGGCAGACTGTATTGCATTAGACTACTTTGATTGCATTTCTTTTTCTTCCGAAACATCTCGTAGTTGTTTTCTATATTCCGTGGGCGACACACCGAAGTGTGTCCTGCAATACTTGCCGAAGAATGAGATATTTGGAAATTCAAGCAAATCCGCGATTTCCTTAATGGACTTATTGGTATTTTTTAACCAAAAACGTATATCCACCAAAATGTATTCGTTTATCCAATCGAAAGCTGTCTTTCCACTTACTTGTTTGCTGACAGTCGAAAGATATTTAGGAGTAATACACAATTGTTCTGCATACCACGATACATTTCGAGGCTTTATCCGAGTCATTGAGAGTAAATCAATGAAATTTTTGAATAAAACCTCCCGTTGCTTTATCAATCCACGACCGTAAGATGCTGACTTGTTTTCTACATTCGCTAATAGTTCGTATAATGCAGCTTTAACAATTGAAACAACAATTTCTCTATAAAAGGGGCTACGATCCATCTTTACTTTTCGCATAAGCATTGAACCATATAGTTCAAACATATGCAGGCTATCTTCACTGACACGTACTATCGGGTTTTCTGTAAAATGAAATGCTTTATCCCATATTTCATTTTCCGAAATTTGTTCCAATATCCCCCTTTGTGACAAGCATAGCACAACTCCATCAAAATCCGGGCTCAGCATACAATTATCTATTACAGAATTAGGCAAACACACCAAAATTTCATTTGGTTGAATGGTATATGCCAAAGTATTCAGTTCCACTTGTAACTTTCCACAAATACAAGCAACAACTGTGAACATATTTACCTGCATTGACCCATTTTCTATAGGGAGTTCCCTAATATCGGTATGAAAGGCTACTCCATCATCCATATAATCCACATCTTTATTGTCTTTCATTTGGTCAAAACCAATCTGACGAATATGATCTTTATCCATAAGCCGTTTTTATATTAGTCCGAATTTTCTTGCAAAAGTAGTCGTTTATACTGCAATATTAGTGTTCTAAAATTCTTATATATGGTTTTATTATTCTTTTTTATTCTATGTACGAGAAGAATATCACTTTATACAGACATTTTGGAACACCAAAGTTAGCCTATTTCTCTGCAATTTTGCAACCAGAATAATAAAACAGCATCAAATCGCAAAAAACAATTAATATTAATAATGAAAAAGATGAAAGTAATGCATCGCAGTATGTCTGCCCTATGTTGTCTTGCGCTGATGATGACAGGGTGCAAGCAGCAGGAAGTACGGGAATTACATCCCGTAAAAGTGAAAGTTATGAATGTAGCCCCTGCAACATTCAAGGGTGAACAGGAGTTTTCGGGTACAGTAGAAGAATCATCCGGTTCCACATTGAGTTTTCCCGTCGCAGGAACAGTACAGCAAATTAAAGTGGAGGCCGGTCAGCGAGTAGCAAAAGGTGAACTGATTGCCGTTCTTGATGAGGCGACATTGCATAATGCTTATGAGGCGGCATCTGCCATGCTGACACAAGCGGAAGATGCCTATCTGCGTATGAAACAGCTACATGACGCAGGTAGTTTACCAGAAATACAATGGGTTGAGGTTCAAAGCAAATTAAAACAGGCACAGTCCGCTGAAGCCATATCGAAAAAAAAACTTGCAGATGGCAGGCTTTATGCCCCTTTTTCAGGAATAATTTCAGAAAAAAGTGTTGAGGTGGGACACAATGTAATGCCCGGCCTGCCTGTCGTGCGACTCGTTACAATAAATCAGGTGAAGGTCTGTGTTTCCATACCCGAAAATGAAATATCACATATTAAAACCGGACAACTTGTGAACATCAGCGTGTCAGCATTGGATGGCAAGACATTCTCAGGCAAGATTGTAGAGAAGGGCATTGTAGCCCACCCTTTATCTCGCTCATACGAAGTAAAAGCCCTTATTGACAATCCTTCAGGAGAACTTATGCCGGGTATGATATGCACACTAAACATAGTCGATGAAAAGGCAGGATCAGCCATTATATTGCCTACCTCTGTCATACAGACAGATGAGCGGAACCGGACATTCGTGTGGGTGAACAATAACGGAAAGGCACAGAAAAAGGTGGTACAGATCGGTGCACTTACCCGAAACGGTGTCATGATATTGTCAGGCGTGTCCACCGATGACAAAGTGATTGTAGAAGGGCAGCAAAAAGTAAGTGAAGGAATGGATATAACTGATAAGGAATAACAGTCATGAAAGAAAAGAAACGAAACATCGTGGAATGGGCGATGCACTATCGGCAAATTGTCATTATGCTGACGTGCTGCCTTATGGCGGTCGGAATCTTCGGACTGTCCGAAATGAAGAAAAACGAGTTCCCCGACTTTACAATCCGCCAAGGAATCGTAGCAGCGGTATGTCCCGGATATACGGCGGCGGAAATAGAAGAACAGGTGACGAAACCACTGGAAGACTACATCTTTAGTTATAAAGAGGTGCGGAAGGACAAGACACACTCCACAAGCAAAGACGGGATGGTGATTATCCAAGTACAGCTGAACGATGACCTCGACAATAAAGATGAGTTTTGGAGTAAGTTCAAGCATGGCATAAATGATTTCAAGGCTCAATTGCCCCAAAGTGTGCTTGGCATACAGGTAATGGACGATTTTGGTGACACTTCCGCCTTGCTCGTCACTATGGAAAGCGAAGACAAGACTTACCGTGAGTTGAAAGAGTATATGGATGCGCTGAAAGACCGTCTGCGCCGCATAGGTAGCGTGGGCCGTATGACGGTTACGGGTATGCAACAGGAACAGATTTCCATATACATCGACAATGAACGCCTGTCGCACTATGGTTTGAGCGATCGGACACTAGCCACAACACTGCTTACAAAAGGCTTCACTACCACTGCCGGGCGAGTAAAAGACTCTCGTTATGTGTCGCCCATATACGTCAGCCGCTCTATGAATACATTGCGCGATGTGCAGGAAATGATTGTATTCTCCATGCCTGATGGTCAGAATGTCCGTCTGAAAGACGTGGCACGTGTGGTAAGGGAATATCCCGTGACGGAAAGCTATATCACAAACAACGGAAAAAAATGCCTCCTGCTCAGCGTGGAGATGAAGAAAGGCAAGAATATCGTGCAGATGGGCGAAGAAGTGAAAGCGGAACTTGACAAATTCGCCGGAACATTGCCGGAAGATGTGACAGTGTTCAAGATAACCGACCAAAGTCAAGTTGTAGCCGACAGCGTATCAACATTCCTTCATGAACTGATTATCGCAATCTGTGCCGTGATACTTGTGGTAATGCTGCTGCTACCCATCCGTGTGGCACTTGTAGCGGCATCCACCATACCTATCAGTATCTTTATTTCATTGGCGCTGTTCTATGCTTTCGGTATCGAGTTGAACACCGTGACACTTGCTGCGCTCATTGTGACGCTCGGTATGATTGTGGACAACTCCATCGTCATCATAGACAGCTATCTGGAGATGATTTCAGAAGGAGTTTCCCGTTGGCACGCTTCCATAAAGAGTGCGACTCATTTCTTCAAGTCCATCTTTTCGGCGACACTTGCCATCAGCATCACCTTCTTCCCTTTCCTGTTCACACTCACGGGAATGACAGGCGATTTCGTGGCAAGTTTTCCGTGGGCGGTTACACTTATCCTGATGATTTCGCTGTTAGTAGCAGAACTGCTCGTGCCATTCATGCAGTTCTTCTTTATCCGCAAGCCAATGCAGAGCGAACTGCCTAAAGATGGGAAAAAGAAATTCTCATTCCTTGATTTTATCCAGAGCCAGTATGACAAACTGCTCAATCTCTGCTTTAAGTTCCCCAAAACAACGCTTGCCTTCGGTGTCGGTTCGGTTGTGGCAGGTGTACTGATGATGGGCAAGCTGCCACAACAGCTGTTGCCTACCGCAGAACGCAACCAATTTGCCGTGGAGATTTATATGCCCACAGGGACAGCGGTGGAAAAGACCACACTTGTCGCCGACAGCCTTGAATACATCCTGCGACAAGACAACCGTGTGGTATCCGTCGCTTCGTTCAAAGGTTGTGCCTCACCTCGTTTTCAGAATTCATACGCACCGCAAATGGGAGGGCCGAATTTCGCGCAGTTCATCGTAAATACCACTGGCAACGAAGATACAGAAGCATTATTGGACGAATATACGCCTCGCTGCCGTGCAATGTTCCCCGAAGCCGTTGTCCGTTTCAAGCAATTGGGCTACAGCGAAGCGGTAAGTCCGATAGAAGTCCGTCTTAGCGGTGACGACCTCGGTTTGTTGCAAAAGGAAGCGGAGCGAGTAATGGCACTACTGCGCACCCTTCCGGAGCTGAACCTTGTGCGCACCAATTTCAACGAGCCGTTGGCCGCCACACGTATCACGCTGGACGAAGACCAGTCCACACGCATGGGAATAAGCAACGCCGCATTGGAAACCGCACTTGCCATGCGCTATGGGAGCGGTATTCCCGTTGGTACTGTATGGGAGGGGGACTATGACATCAACGTGGTCATGAAGAGCAACCGTTCGGATGATGCGGATTTCACGAACGTACAGGATGAACGAATATCAGTAGCGGGTGGATTGGTAGATGTACCTCTGCGCCAAGTGGCAAAGATTGAACCATCATGGGAAAATGGACAGATAGTACGCCGAAACGGAGTACGCACTATTACCGTCATGGCCGAAACCGAGCGTGGAATAAATGCTTTGCAAGCCACCGCAAAAGTTCAGAAATTGATGGAGGAGAACACTGTGGCCGATGGCGTGACCGTCACCTATGGCGGAGAACTTTCTGAAAACGAAGAACAGATGCCAGGCATTATGGCGGCACTCTATATCGCCATAGCCATTATCTTTTTTATTCTCGTATTTCATTTCAAGCGTATCGGTACTGCCACGCTACTGCTTGTCTGCCTTACACTCTGCCTGTTTGGAACGGCACTGGGCGTAATGATACAAGGAGTGGACTTTGGTGTGACCTGCGTCATGGGGCTTGTCAGCCTTATGGGAATCTTGGTACGTAACGGAATAATTATGGTTGATTATGCCGAGGAATTGCGAAAAGAGGAACATCTGCATGCCCGTGAAGCAATTTATCTGTCGGCAAAACGACGTATGCGCCCCATCTTCTTGACTTCGGCAGCAGCCTCAATGGGTGTCATTCCGATGATTCTTGGAGGCAGCGGACTATGGATGCCTATGGGCACTGTGATATTTTACGGTACGCTAATTACCATGTTGTTTATCCTGACAGTAATACCGGTAGCTTATTGGATTGTGTTAGGAGGAAACCCTAAAAGACGCATGGAAAGAGAAAGAATGGAACAAGAATAAAAAATACAGACAATGAAAAGAACTGATAAATTGATACTGTGCATGATCCTGATCGGAATCATGGCAGTTCCTCTGCAAGCACAGAAAGTGTACTCACTGGATGAATGCCGCACAATGGCACTCAAAAACAACGTGAAGATGCGCAACGCCGCCAATGGGGTGGAAGCAGCCGTACAAGGACAGAAGGAAGCTTTTACCAATTATTTTCCGAACATCAGTGCGACGGGTATGGCCTACAATGCCAATAAAGGGCTGCTGCAAATGGAAATGGGACCGGACATGAAGATGTCGTTACTGAAAAATGGTGTTATGGGCGGTGTCACAGTGACACAGCCGGTTTTTGCAGGAGGACAAATTGTAAACGGGAATCGTCTTGCTGCCGTAGGGGTCGAAATAAGTAAGATACAACGGGAACAGAGCGAGAACGAGGTACGACTTACCGTGGAGCAATATTTCTGGCAAGTAGTGATGCTACAAGAGAAACTCAACACTCTATGCGCTGTAGAGAAGCAACTTGCAAGTATCCAAAAAGACGTGGAAACGGCAGTCCATGCCGGAGTAACCACACGCAACGACCTGCTGCAAGTACAACTCAGGCACAACGATATTGCAAGCAGCCGGGTCAATCTGGAAAACAACTTATCCGTATGCCGTATGATGCTGGCGCAGTATGTCGGTTTAGATGTCGATACTATTCAGATAGAAAATACTATTCCGATGGATGTTACCCCGGTTTTTCCTCATGAACTTTATTGTGACCATGCAAGTGCATTGCCGCAGACTACAGGATACCGCCTTCTGGAAAGCAACGTGCACGCCAAGCGCTTGCAACAGAAAATGACCATAGGAAAGAACCTACCTTCGGTAGCTGTAGGTGCAGGCTATATGTACGACAACCTTATGGACAAGTCCCATCCGTTTGCCGTTGGCTTCGTTTCGGTGTCGGTTCCCATTTCCGGCTGGTGGGGAGGCTCGCACGCCATAAAGAAACAGAACCTGCAGGTGAAGAATGCCGAAAATCAACTTGCCGACAATGCGGAATTACTTGTCATCGCAATGCGAAAAATGTGGTCAGACTTGCAGGATGCCTACAAGCAGATACTTATCGCCCACAAATCCATAGAGCAATCTACGGAGAACCTGCGTCTGAACGAAGATTATTATCATGCAGGAACCACTACCATGAGTGATTTGCTGGATGCGCAGACCATGTTCCGGCAAAGTCGCGACAAATACGTAGAAACCTATGCACAATTCCAAATCAAGACTGTGGAATACTTGCAGGCAACAGGTAGATAAGCCTAAAACAACAAGAATATGAACAACAAATTAATCGGAGAAAACGCAGGCATTATCTGGAGAGCACTGCATAACAATAAGATGTCGTGGGAAGAACTGTTAAAGAATACAAGACTCAATCCCATAGAACTGGCAAGTGGCATCGGATGGCTGGCAAGGGAAGACAAAATATTCATTTATCTCGATAGCGGGATTATATATTTTGAAATTTATCAGGAACATTATTATTGACAGATTTATGCGATGGAAATATTAAAATGAACATGATTGTTCACGAATAGCCTTGTTGTGAAGGTGTGTCAGAATGCTCCGAATTTCAAATCTATCCCTTATGAACAAGAGGTATTCCTTCAAGAAGGGCATTTGGACACACCTTCATTAATAAAATGTTGGCGTCGTCTAAACTGATTAAGACATACGGTAAATATACAATCAGGTCGCGACTATCGGAAATGCAGGTTTGAATCCTGCCGCCAACGCTTATTGCTCAATAGGTCAAATATATTAAATGCTCTACAAAATTAAAATTGATTACAGTGAGAAATTACAGATAGAAATACTCTATAATCATCATTTTGATCAATATTATTAAGAATGAATGAAAATTTAAATAAATAATATTCATGGTTGTTTCGCATGCGATAAAACGCATTTTGTCACAGAATATCGTGGCAAGCATGTTGCTGTTCTTGGCAGCTATTTTGGCGATTATTATCGCCAACTCATCATTGTCATCATTATATCAGGACTTTCTTTCTCAGGAAGTACACTTATATATTGGAGATTTTAATATACTTTCTCACGGAGGTCATCCATTGACGATGATAGAGTTTATCAATGATTGCTTGATGACTGTTTTCTTTTTGTCCGTAGGATTGGAAATAAAACGAGAGCTGCTGGTTGGCGAACTCTCTTCTATCCGCAAGGCTTCTTTACCATTTGTGGCTGCATGCGGTGGAATGCTTGTACCGGTCATCATTTATTCTCTGCTGGTGGAACAAGGTAGTCCGGCAGCCATAGGAAAAGCCATACCGATGGCTACAGATATCGCTTTTTCGTTGGGAGTACTCAGTCTGTTGGGCAACCGGGTACCTTTAAGTTTAAAGATACTCCTCACAGCGTTTGCTGTAGTCGATGATATTGGCGGTATCTTAGTGATTGCTCTCTTTTATAGTACGGAAGTGACGTATGGTTATCTTTTCGTGGCTACCTTACTTTATGTTTTCCTCTATTATATGGGAAAGCGGGGTATGACACAAAAGATGTTTTACCTACTTGTGGGTGTAGTAATTTGGTACTTATTCTTACAATCGGGAATCCACGCCACTATCTCCGGCGTAATTCTAGCATTTGTCATTCCCGCTCGTCCTCGCTTAAACGCAGGAAAATATATACGTCACATCCGTACCATCATTGAAGACTTTCCTGTAACTCAATCGGATGAAATTATATTAAACAACGAACAGATTGCACGTTTGAAATTGGTGGAGCATGCTTCTAATTATGTTATCAGTCCATTACAATCATTGGAAGACAATTTGCGAGGTGCAGTGAACTTTGTTATCCTTCCACTCTTTGCTTTTGCCAATGCTGGCGTGGTGCTTGGTAATAACTACGAAGTATTTGGTGATGTCAGCGTGGCAGTAGCAGCAGGATTGCTTTTAGGTAAATTTGTTGGAATTTTTCTTTTTACTTGGTTGTCAATCAAGAGTGGGCTATCTTCAATGCCTTTAGGAGCAAATTGGAAAAGTATTGCAGGAGTTTCTCTGTTGGGTGGTATTGGTTTTACGGTATCATTATTTATTGCAAACCTTTCTTTTGCAGAAGATTATCCAAATTTGTTAAATCAGGCAAAATCTGGTGTGTTGTTGGGAACAATTATTGCGGGTATATTAGGCTATGTGGTATTGAATATGGTATTACCAAAGAAGAAATAAAGAATAAATATCATCACTATATAGAATCGAGGGGGCTCTTTAATTTTCTTGGTTCTATATAGTAATAATTTGGTTTGTTATGCAAAGGCACTCTTAAATTAAAAAAGATAGTTCAGCTGCTAGTAAAAGAATATACAAAATATTTTTGTTGAAGTTTGTTTATTCTAACTTATGAATATAATGGATTTGATCAGTATTTTATAGCAACAATTTTTATATAGATGATGATATAATATGAGAATAAACATTCCTTTAAAATACAAAATATTGTTAGGCTATTTTATTCTAATGACAGGCATTGGAAGTATGGCTGCCATCGTTCTCCATGAGCGTAACCGGGTACAGAAGATTGAAGACGAGTCAATCGCCATTTTCCAGACCCAGAATGACATCAACACCGCCCACCGCTATGTTACCGCATTGGTAACTTATGGCGAATCCGTCTTGGTATGGAATAATGAGGACACTCTGGCTTATAGGAGACGCCGTGTTCGGACCGATTCCATGTTGCAAGCATTACGCATAAAATGCGAAGATTTCATACGACCCGCTCAAATTGATTCGCTCCGTACATTGTTAGCCGCCAAAGAAGAGCATCTGTTTCAAATAATGGAAGCCTCACGGAAACAAAGGCAGACCGACAGCCTTCTGTTCAACCAGAAACCGACCGTTACCACCCACACGACAACAAAGACCGTTACCCGCAAGAAGAAAGGCATAGCCGGATTTTTCGGAGGCAAGGAAACCATACAGCTACCAGTCACGACCCGGCATACCACATTGGATAAAAAACTAATTTCTCAGATAAACAGACAGCAACGTGATATAGAAGCCTATACAGACAGCTTGCGGTTATGTAACAAGGAACTCAACCGTAAACTGCGTATGCTGATTACAAATCTGGACGAACAGACATGGCTCGCCTTTCGAAACAAGGAGATGCGTCTGAAAGCATCCTACGAGCGCTCGACCGTTATCATTTCCGGCTTGATTATATTCTCCATCGTTCTGCTGATTACCTTTTATCTTGTCATACAACGGGATATAAAGAAGAAGGTGCAGGCAAGGAATGAAAGAGAGCGGCTGATAAACGAACTGAACCTGAGCGTTGAACAAAACAATGCTTTGATAACATCCCGGAAGAAGGCAGTACATACAATTACTCATGAACTACGTATGCCGCTAACGGCAATAGCAGGTTATACTGGATTGATACAGAAAGAACATGATGTGAATAAGACTGAGCAATACATTAAAAACATATTACAATCCTCCGACCGTATGCGGGATATGCTCAACACCCTGCTGGATTTCTTTCGTTTGGACAACGGCAAGGAAAAACCCCGTCTGTCACCCTGTCGGATTTCAACAATTACACATACTCTTGAAATGGAGTTCATGCCCGTTGCCATGAACAAAGGTTTGTCACTTACAGTGGAAAACGGAAGCGATGCCGTTGTGCTGACCGACAAAGAGCGAATAATCCAAATCGGGAATAACCTGCTGTCAAATGCCATCAAGTTCACGGAGAAAGGCGGTGTATCGCTGACTACCGACTATACCGATGGAATTCTGACAATTACGGTTGGAGATACTGGTACAGGTATGACCGAAGATGAACAGCGACGTGTATTTGGCGCATTTGAACGCCTTTCAAATGCCGCCGCGAAGGACGGCTTCGGACTTGGACTTGCCATCGTGCATAATATCATGACGATGCTTCACGGAAAAATCAGACTAGACAGTGCAAAAGGTAAAGGAAGCCGTTTCACCGTGGAGATACCCATGCAGAAAGCTGATGATGTGCCGGAGCAAGTGATACAAACTTATGTCTGCCGAAAAGAAAGGAGTATCAATGTTGTCGCCATAGACAATGACGAGGTGTTGCTTCTGATGGTGAAAGAAATGTATGCCCAAGAAGGGATACACTGCGATACTTGCACCGATGCGGCAGATTTGATGGAAAAGATACGCCGAAAAGAATATAATCTGATGCTGACAGACTTGAATATGCCTGGAATAAACGGCTTTGATTTGTTAGAACTACTGCGTTCGTCAAACGTGGGCAATTCACCGACAATCCCGATAGTTGTGGCAACAGCTTCGGGCAGTTGCGATACGGAGGAACTTTTGGCAAAAGGCTTTGCAGGATGCTTGTTCAAGCCATTCTCCATATCGGAGCTTATGGAGGTTTCCGACAGATGTGCCATGAAAGTAATATCAGACGGAAAGCCTGACTTTTCCACCTTGCTGTCATACGGTAATGAAGCCGTCATGTTGGAGAAACTGATAACGGAAACTGAAAAGGAAATGCGCTTGATGCAGGATGCGGCAACGAAAAAAGACATGAAAGGGCTGGACGCCCTCACACATCACCTGCGTAGCTCGTGGGAGGTACTTCGAGCCGACCAGCCGCTGAGAGAACTTTACGGATTGCTTCATGAAAAGGATAAACCAGATGCCGAAGCATTGAGTAATGCCGTGACCGCCGTGTTGGACAAGGGGGCGGAAATAATCCGGCTGGCAGAAGAGGAAAGGAGAAAATACGGAAATGGATAAGACAAGAATAATCGTGGTGGAGGACAATATCGTGTATTGCGAATATGTCTGCAACCTGCTGGCACGGAAGGGATACCATACCGTGAAGGCTTACCACCTATCGACAGCGAAGAAACATCTGCAACAGGCAACGGATAATGACATAGTGGTTGCCGACCTGCGTCTGCCTGACGGCAACGGCATAGACCTGTTGCGTTGGATGCGCAAAGAGGGGAAGATGCTGCCCTTCATCATCATGACCGACTATGCCGAAGTGCATACCGCCGTGGAAAGCATGAAACTCGGTTCTTTGGATTACATACCCAAACAACTTGTGGAAGATAAACTTGTCCCTCTTCTCCGTTCCATACAGAAAGAACGACAGGCTGGACAACGCCGTATGCCCGTGTTCGCCCGTGACGGTTCCGCCTTTCAGAAAATCATGCACCGGATTAGGCTGGTAGCCGCCACCGATATGAGCGTGATGATATTCGGTGAGAACGGCACGGGCAAGGAGCATATCGCTCACCTCCTGCACGACAAGAGCAAACGCGCAGGCAAGCCTTTCGTGGCGGTGGACTGCGGTTCACTCTCCAAAGAACTTGCGCCGTCGGCATTCTTCGGACACGTCAAGGGAGCGTTTACAGGTGCTGACAGTGCCAAGAAAGGATATTTCCATGAGGCAGAGGGAGGTACTTTGTTTTTAGATGAGGTGGGAAACCTTGCATTGGAAACCCAACAGATGTTGCTCCGTGCCATACAGGAAAGGCGGTATCGCCCGGTTGGTGACAAATCGGACAGAAGTTTCAGCGTCCGTATCATCGCCGCCACTAATGAAGATTTAGAAGTAGCGGTGAGTGAAAAGCATTTCCGGCAGGATTTGCTCTACCGCCTACGTGATTTCGAGATAACCGTGCCGCCGTTGCGTGACTGTCAGGAAGACATCATGCCGTTGGCGGAGTTCTTCCGTGATATGGCAAACAAAGAGTTGGAGTGCAGCGTGAGCGGATTCAGTTCCGAAGCCCGTAAAGCGTTGCTGACCTACGCATGGCCGGGCAACGTGCGCGAGCTTCGGCAGAAGATAATGGGAGCGGTGTTGCAGGCGCAAGATAGCGTTGTCACAAAAGAGCATCTGGAACTTGGGATAACTGAAACAAATTCTGTTGCCGGCTTTTCACTGCGTAACGATGAGGAAGATAAAGAGCGGATTATACGCGCTTTGAGACAGGCTGACGGCAATCGGAAGGTTGCCGCAGAACTGCTTGGAATAAGCAGGACAACACTTTATAATAAATTGGAAGAGTATGGACTTAAATATAAATTTGAGCAATCATAGCCCGCAATTCGCTGAAAATGGCTATCTTTGCATGAAATATTAGAAGGTAACGGCAATTGGAAGGTCCTTTTGCCGCCTATATATAACATAAGACCGCAAGGCGTTTCGAGCGAAAATCTGGTAAATTGACACTACGGAGACGATTGCGTGATGCTTATGCTATGCCTACGCATAGCGTGCATTCACGTACTCTCCGTAAAGGCTTTACCAGAGCCGTCGCTTGAAAGTAGTGTGATTTGCACGCTACTTTTTTGTCCTTGCCCAACGAAAGGAAACGATAATGGGTAAAGTACAGATTCTTGCCGTCCTGACGATGGACGGTTGTCAAAGCTCCGAGTTATATTGCAAAGCGTATAAGGAACTGCGCCTTGAAGATTGCGGTATCAATGAGATAAGGGAAAACGCCCTTTATCATATAACACCGGATTATTCCATCTCCATGCTTGACGAATGGCGGAAATCTACAACAAATATCTGCTATCTGGCGGAAGTCACTCCTGAAAAGGCGGACTACATCAACGGGCTGCTGCGTATGCATGTTGTGGATGAAATCATACTTTACACGCTACCTTTCATAGCCGGAACCGGAAAGCGTTTTTTTCAATCCGCCTTGCCACAGGAAAAATGGACACTGACCTCACAGAAGGCATACCGCAACGGAGTGATCCGCCATATCTATAAGGCATGCGTTTGATGTCCATAAAGTGGACTAATGTCCAAAAAATTAACACGTTAAGCGAAATACAATACCTGCCAGACAAATAAATAACAAATTTATAACACTGAAATCCAGCATCTTGCAGACAGCGTGCCGGATTTTTTGCTTTATGGACACGTTTTTTGCCTATCATATTCATGTGCGCATACCGAAAACAGAGTGTAAAACTTCAAAATTGACAGGAACATGAACTATTTTTTATTGGCAGAAACCGAGTTCTTCCGCCTGATAAACGAATCCGGCGACTGCAATATGGAAACGGCATACACGGCTTTCGCCACCCAAGTGATCGAACTGTGTAACGGCAATCTGGACGCAAACTGTACCATCATCGCGCTTGCCTACATCGAAATCGAGTTGCAGCACCATCCCGTGCGCAACCTTTCCGAGGAAAGGAAAGAGATTGCCGCATACGTCAGCAAGGCTCTCTCTTTCGTCAGGAAGATGCAGAAGTTCCTTGCCACGCCCCAAGTGCCACCACTAATATCCGCCGACAACACAACCAATAACACTACCAGCCTTTTGCAATGGACGGGCAATGCCATCGACCTCGTGGAGCTTATCTACGGCATCGACGAGATGGGCTGCATCAACAACGGCAACATGCCGCTCAAACAGCTCGCCCCGATTCTCTACAAGATATTCGGTATTGAGTCGAAGGATTGCTACCGCTTCTATACCGACATCAAACGTCGGAAAAACGAAAGCCGTACCTATTTCCTCGACAAGATGCAGGAGAAACTGAACGAGAGAATGCTGCGTGATGAAGAGCTGGAACGTATGAGAAAATAAAATCAGGTATAAGCGGGAGAATGGTATCATGCTGTTCTCCCGTTTGAGTAAAATCAATACGACAAAGGGCGTTTTCGGCGCGCTATTGCCCCGAATTCCAGCGAAAAACGCTATCTTTGTACAATTGTTACGAATTGAATATGAACATAGACAACCTCGATATAGTAAAACAACTGATAGCCGAAAAGGAAAACGGGCAGGTGGAGTTCAAGGAAACCACCGGGCAGTTGGAGCGCGGCATGGAAACGCTCTGCGCTTTCCTTAACAGCGAAGGTGGCACGGTGTTGTTCGGTGTGACCGACAAAGGAAAGATCATCGGGCAGGAAGTGAGCGACAAGACGAAGCGTGATATTGCGGAAGCCATCCGGCGTTTTGAACCATTTGCCACACTCGAAGTTTCGTATATCAGTATCCAAAATACAGACAAGAGTGTGATAGCCTTGTCTGCGGACAGCCAACGTTATATGCGTCCGTTCTCCTATAAGGGACGGGCTTATCTTCAATTGGAGAGCGTGACATCCTCCATGCCGCAAGACGTATATAACCAACTGCTTATGCAGCGAGGTGGGAAATACGCTTGGGAGGCGATGACGAATCCCGACATCAAAGTTACTGACCTTGATGAACATGCCATTATGGGAGCGGTACGTGGAGGCATCCGGTGCGGTCGCCTGCCCGAAGCCACCATAAGGGAGGATTTGCCGACCATACTCGAAAAATTCAACCTGTTGCATGACGGAAAACTGAATAATGCTTCCGCAGTCTTGTTCGGTCGTGATTTTTACTTCTATCCCCAGTGCCTGCTTCGGTTGGCGCGTTTCAAAGGAACTACAAAAGACGAGTTTATAGACAATCAGCGTACCACTGGCAATATCTACACACTGCTGGACACTGCAATGTCGTTCTTTTTCAAGCATCTTTCCCTTTCGGGCAAAGTTGAAGGCTTGTATCGGGAGGAAGAGCTTGAGATTCCTTACAAGGCATTGAGGGAATGCTGCACAAATGCCCTTTGCCACCGCTCATACCACCGTCCCGGCAGTTCGGTAGGAATTGCCATCTATGATGACCGTGTGGAGATTGAGAACAGTGGAACTTTTCCGCCGGATATAACAATGGAAAAGTTATTGAGCGGGCATAATTCAGAACCTCAAAACCTGATTATTGCGAATGTTCTGTATAAAAGCGAGGTTCTGGAAAGCTGGGGACGAGGCATCGGGCTTATGATAAGCGAATGCCGGCGTGTCGGCATTCCTGATCCGGAGTTTCATACAGATGGAAATAGTGTATGGGTTATTTTCCGCTATACCCGGAAAACTGTGGGGCACGACCCGACAATTACCCGACAGTTACCCCACAGTCGCCCCACAGTTATCCCACAGGTGGAAAAGGTGTTGTCTGCAATCGGCACACAGACACTTTCAACCAAAGAGATTATGTGTGTGATAGGATTAAAGGACAAAAGTAATTTTTTGGAACTATATCTGTATCCAGCCATAAGGCAGAATCTGGTAGAGCCTATTTACCCGGAAAATCCGAAACATCCCCGGCAGAAATATCGTCTTACCGATAAAGGAAAAGAACTGTTGATATAATAACGGGGTATGGCGAAAAAGAAGAAACAACAGGGATATTACTGCCGGATCTGCGGCGAGTACAAAGCCAATGAGCAATTCAGCGGCAAAGGACACGCACGGCATATCTGCAAGGAATGTCAGTCGCTTCCCGATGATGTGAAGGCGGACATGGTGCGCTGCAACGAGGTGGAACGAGCCGCTTTCAAATACCCGATGAGCCGTCAGGACTGGGAACTGCTGGAAAAATATGCCAAGAAGTACAAGGACAAGGAATCCGGGCAGTTCGCGCAGGATATGCTGGACATGAAACGGGGCAATCAGACACCTGACGAGGATATGGAAGAGGATGATGTTTTAATAGAAGGCATCTATGAAGAGGAAACCATACCATTTGCCGAACTGGAGGATGACATCCGTTATCAGTTGGAAGAATTGTTGGCGGACAACATCAACGAGTTCATGATACACAAGAATTACATTCCCGAAGGCAAGGAACTGGAAGACATCAACGAATGGGTCCTTAAAGAAACCTGTGACACCTTTTCCATAAAGGTCATTCCCGACGCCACTTATGACAGTCTGGTGGAAGAAACTATCAACAGGCTTGTGAAGGAATGGGAAGAGGACGGTTTTGAGATAAAGACCTATTCCGCATCGCTGGTCGTCATGGAAACGGAACGGCTGCTTATCCGCAGGATAACCCGGAAGGATCTGGACGCGCTCCTTGCCATAATGGAGAAGCCAGAAGTCATGTATGCTTGGGAACACGGCTTTACCCAAAAGGACGTGCGCAAATGGATAAACAGGCAACTTACCCGATACCGCAAGGACGGGTTCGGATATTTTGCCGTCATACTGAAAGAAAGCGGTGCGTTGATAGGACAAGCCGGTCTGATGAATAGTACCCTAAACGGGAACGAGACTGTCGAGCTTGGCTATATACTCGATAACACATACTGGCATAACGGTTACGGTACGGAAGCCGCCCGCGCGTGTTTGGAATACGCCTTTGGAGAGCTGGAACTGAAAACTGTCTGTTGCAGTATCCGACCGGAAAACGTGGCATCCATCCGTGTGGTTGAAAGGCTGGGAATGACCTTGTGCGACAACCATACAATAATATACAACGAAAAAGAAATGCCGCATCAGATATATGTGGCAACCAATAGTAAATCCTATATCTTATAAGCGAAATCACTCAACAATGAAAACAAATAATATTAATTTATTTTGCGATATAGTTACTCAAAGGTCAGGAGAACATTCTTGCGCTATAAATATTTTGTTGCAACAACAATTATATGGGCAGGTAATATCTATTCTGCGTC
>OHNF01000394.1_pt1 | contig 26882 bp, 27 predicted proteins | sample 1569491 | NCBI WGS metagenome assembly OHNF01 (sample SAMEA3879557, study PRJEB24766) | human gut metagenome | biome: human-associated habitat; feature: feces | place: USA | collected 1985/1987 | reverse complement strand
GCTTTCAGCCTGTCTTGATTTCAGGTATTCAGTTCCCTAAATTATCATTTATGTACCAACTTGTTTTTAAGCGTTACTAAATTCTTTTCCTGCTTTTTTCTTTTCCGCAATCAGCGACGAACTTGTCTATTTCTTTGCTGAGTTGCTTCAGTTCCCTGCATGCCTGGTTGCTTAGTACGTGTTCCCTGTTCATTTTTTCCAGGTATCCTTTTATTTGTCTGATGGCTTTCAGTTCGGCTTTACCGGTTGTTTCGCAGTTTTTGTTAAGGCTGTCTTCCTGTGTGTCAGCAGTTAGCTGGCTTTTCTTTTTAAACTCATGATTATGTGTATTTAAAATATTTGATTCTGCAAAGGTAAATAGATTTATGCAGGTTGAGGAATGATCCGGAATAAAAGTAAAGATAAATAAGGTAAAGTACGGATAAGTACGCCCCGGTAAGTCCCGGTACATCCCGTTTCGCCCTTTCGTTTTTGGTCTCTGAAGTACCTTTGTTGTGTCCTCAAAGCGGGGACCTTACGGAAGGTTTCGGGTAAGACGTCGCCTTGTATCAATTTCCGTTCGAAACTATTTTCTTCTTTTTTTAAATCGAAAAAATTATGTCAGTAACATTTAAGAAAGTATTACGTAAAGACCCTTTCCATAAAGATGGTGCGGGTAAATACTACCCTCAATTAATCGTTTGGGGAAAATCGGCGACACTGGAAAGTATTGCCGTTCAGATGAAAGAATCCAGTTCGCTCACTCTGGGTGATATCCAGAGTGTGATAACCAACTTCGTTGGCGCTATGCGCCGTGAACTCTTCAATGGTCGTTCGGTGAACATCGACAACTTCGGCGTATTCAGCCTTTCGGCTACCACCGAAGGTTCAGAGAAGAAGGACGATTGCCAGTCCACCAAAATCAAATCCGTCCGCATCAACTTCCGTGCTTCCAGCAGCATTCGTCCGCAAGTGGCTGCCACACGTGCCGAAGACCGTATGGACTTTGTGGATCTGGAGTCGCAGTTGAAGGCTGCCGGTGCAGGTTCGGGCAGCGGCGAAGGCGGCGGCAACGAAGGCGGTGATGGCGGATTGGACGAGAATCCACTGGGATAGGACTTGAAACCGTAGGCTTCGGGAAATAAAAATTAAATACTCATCATTAAGTTACATGAGAACAATCGATCACATCGTTATTCACTGTTCCGCCACACGCGAAGACCGTTCGCTGACTGTGGCCGAACTGGAAGAGAATCACCGTTGCCGTGGCTTCCGCGGTATCGGCTATCACTACTACATCCGTAAGGATGGCACGGTAATCAATACCCGTGCTTTGGAACTTGTCGGGGCGCATGCCAAGGGCCACAATGCTCATTCGATAGGCATCTGCTATGAAGGCGGACTGGATGCCAAGGGACGTGCCAAAGATACCCGTACGCCGGAACAGCGTAGCGCCATGCACTTGCTGGTAGCGCAATTGCTGAAGCGATTTAAAAATAATGTCCGTATCTGCGGGCATCGTGACCTCAGTCCGGACTTGAACGGGGACGGGCTGATAGAGCCGGAAGAGTGGGTGAAGGAATGTCCGTGCTTTGAGGTGAGAAAGGAACTTTGAAAGTAATGAGACATGAAATGCAAGATAATGGCCGATGGAAAGGAGGTGTTGAAATAATGGCAATCAAAAAATCTGTTTGGAGTATGATTCTGAAAGTGGCTGTCGCGGTGGTAACGGCGATAGCGGGGGTGCTGGGCGTTAATGCGATGACACTGTAGAAGAAACTTATTGTCGCAGGGAATGGATATGTTATTATAGCTTATTCTCTGCGACCTTTTTATTCATTAGATATATTTTGTTTATGAAAAAGAAACTATTTACAATATTACTCGTTTTGCCGGGGATGTTCATGACGCAAAATGTGCATGCGGCAGACATAAGGAGTTCGCGGGATATTCCGGCGGTTCCGGCGCACATGCCAGTTTATTCTCCGCAAGTGGCCGAGATGATCCGTTATGATCAGGTGGAGGTGAATATGAATACCGGGTGCATCGGGCAGACTATTCCATTAGTTGAACTGAATGACAGAGACTTTGACTTTTCTCTTTCTTTATCCTATAACTCTTCCGGGTTTTGTCCGCAAGTCCCCGATAATTATATAGGACGTAACTGGGCTTTGAATGGTTTAGGAGTTATTTATCGGAAAGTGAATGGTATACCGGACGATATTCGTGCTTACCGCACTAATCCTGAATTATCCGAACAGCGATTTGCTGACGGATTTCTGCGTATGCTTGGTAATAAAAAGTTCAGTTCGCTTACTTTGGAACAAGATATACGCAATAATCCGTATCATTATGCCCAAAGGGAAGATATGGAACTCTTGTGGTGCAAAGTTGGATAAGATTGTTTATTCCTCTCACGCTCTCGGCAAGACCGATGCTTTTCAATATTCTTATCAGGCAGGCAATCGTATGTTCTTGATTTCGGTGAATCATTCCAAATATGATGGGAGAAAAGTTTATTTAGCATGAAGTGGATCATGCATTACAACATGATCAAAACCCGGAACAACAAAAAGCAGATGGGAAAAGAGATTTAACTAATCCTTACACAAATAAAGAGGAGGAAAGGGTCATTACTGGTTCTGAACAAAAACTGCAAAAAAAATGGGAGAAATTAAAGATGGTGAAGTTACCCGAAAGGATCATGGTGGAACATTGTATGAAACGAAAAGTTCCACGTCAACTGAAATTAAGGATGAAATAATAATAACACCTACAATGATGAAGAATGTGGTATTCTTGCTTATTCTGTTACTTTTTTCTTGTTGCTCTTTAAAAATAGAAAGGAAGTTTTCAGAAGAAATTACGATGGCCAGAAATGATGCTGACATCAAAATGGTTAGAAGAATAGTTATATAAGCAAGTTTGAAGATGCTTCTGAGTCCTGATTCGATAATCAAAATGATTCCCTGCTTTCATCATTGGACGTAAGCAGGGTATTTCATTTGATACATCTCTGGTGCCTGCTGGACCGTGTACGGCTACGACCGCGCCAACCGCCTGACTTATCGAGTGAGCTGTGCCGCCAACGGCAATGTTAATCCTACGGGCATCGGGAACAGCGGCTATAATCTCGGCATGCCCCTCTATTCTCCGGCAGCAGCATGTTGACGGGGGTGTCGTTTTTTTCTTCCGCTCTTCCATTTGCAGCAGGTAAACGTTGCTATTTTGATGATTTAGAATAAAATATTAACACAGGAAATGGTGCGATTGCTGATTTAGATTATATCTTTGCCGATGAACGTTTGATTGCTCTGGTTCGTACAGCGGGCGGTAAGAAGACTTGCTACGGGGCGACATTCCCTGAAAAATAGTATTTTTGGAAGAATTATTGAAAAGGACACCTTTATATATAACTTAAAAAAGACCCGACTATTATGATGGAAAAAACACTGGTTATTTTGAAACCATGTACCCTCCAAAGAGGCTTGGTAGGTGAGATTACGAACAGATTCGAACGTAAAGGCTTGCGCCTGGCCGGAATGAAAATGGTTCAGCTGACGGATGAAGTGCTCAGTGAGCATTATGCCCATTTAAGTGCGAAACCCTTCTTTCAGCGCGTGAAGGATTCGATGATGGCTTGTCCGGTTATCGTGTGCTGCTTTGAGGGGGTGGATGCCATTGAAGCGGTGAGAGCTTTGACCGGCCCTACCAATGGCAGGAAGGCAGCTCCCGGAACCATCCGCGGAGATTACAGTATGAGCTTTCAGGAAAATATCGTTCATACATCCGACTCACCCGAAGCGGCTGAAGCGGAATTGAAAAGATTTTTTAAACCAGAAGAAATCTTTGACTATAAGCAGGCTACATTCGACTTCCTGTATGCTAATGACGAGTATTAGCGAGGAAAAAGAAAAATAAGTTTGCGATAAACTACGCTGATGTAGTAAGGAAAATGTCGACTACAGCTTTCAATTTCAATTAAAGTAGTATCTTTGTGCCCGGAAAATTAATCTTCATTCAGTGAACCTGGTTATTGATATAGGAAATACGGTGGCAAAAGTAGCTGTCTTTGATGGTGTTTCACTATTGGAAGTGGCGTATGACTCTAATCGGAATTTGGAGCATCTGTCGGACATCTATAGTAAGTACCACTTTGAAAAAGCAATTGTTGCCACGGTCATCGACTTGAGCGAGCAAGTGCTGGCACAATTGGCATTACTTCCCATACCTGTGTTTTGGCTGAATGAAACGACTCCACTCCCGGTAGTGAATCTATATGAAACACCCCGGACGCTGGGGTATGATCGTATGGCTGCCGTAGTGGCTGCCAATGAACAATTTCCAGGAAAAGACATACTGGTGATAGATGCCGGCACGTGCATTACGTACGAATTTGTGGATGCCGAAGGACGCTATCATGGTGGAAATATTTCTCCGGGTATGCAGATGCGTTTTCGGGCGCTTCACCAGTTTACCGGACGCTTGCCGCTGGTGCAACGCGAAGGGCGTGAACTCCCGATGGGAAAAGATACTGAAACTGCCATCCGTGCGGGAGTTTTGAAAGGTATGGAATATGAGATTTCTGGTTACATAATGGCTATGAAACATAAATATCCTGAACTTTTGGTTTTTTTAACGGGCGGGGATGATTTTTCTTTTGATACAAACTTAAAAAGTATCATCTTTGCAGACAGATTTTTAGTGTTGAAAGGATTAAATCGAATTTTAAACTATAATAATGACAAGATTTAGACAAACACTTTTGGTGCTTTTGCTCACGATATTATCTGGAGCGACGGTCGCTCAAAATAATACAAATTCTCCCTATACACGATACGGATACGGACAACTGGCAGACCATGGGTCGGGTAACAGTAAGGCGATGGGTGGCATTGCTTATGGCTTACGTGACAAGTATCAGACCAATTTCGCGAATCCGGCATCTTATACGGCAGTTGACTCGTTAACTTTCATGTTCGACGGAGGTATTTCTATGCAAAACACCAACTTCAGTGATGGAGTAGTGAAGATGAATGCCAAGAACTCAAGTTTTGACTACATTACAATGCAGTTCCGTCTGTCAAGAAAAGGTGCCATGAGTATAGGATTGTTACCTTATTCCAATGTGGGATATAAAATGGGTGACTATCAGGAAAACACTGAAATTCCGACCTCCTCAGCCAGTACAACTTATTCCGGTGAGGGAGGATTACATCAACTTTATATAGGCGCAGGTTTTAAAATTATTAAAAATCTTTCCGTTGGTGCGAATATTTCGTATCTTTGGGGAGATATAACACATACGCGGCAACAGTCATTTACTTCTAACTCAAATATCATGCCGTTGACAACGCTTACCGGGATGGAAATTATGAGTTATAAACTTGACTTTGGAGCGCAGTATACACAGCAATTCGGTAAGAAACATGCGGCTACTTTGGGAGTCGTTTTCTCGCCGGGACATAATTTGGGGAATGATGCGTATGTACAAACCCAGCTGGGCAATCAGAACACAGGATATACTACAACGCAGAAAGACACTATACTGACAATGGGTATTCCTATGACGCTGGGCGCAGGTGTGACGTATGTGTACGATGACCGTCTGACAGTAGGTGCGGATGTGATGTTTCAGAAATGGAACAGCGTGACATTCATGAATGACCCGGATGCGTTCTGTAATAAAGTGAAAGTTGCTTTAGGTGCGGAATATATTCCTAACATGATGGGTAGAAGCTATCTTTCACACATCAAATATCGTTTGGGAGCTTATTATTCTAAACCTTATTATAAGATAGATGGCGTACGTGCCGCAAATGAATACGGAGTAACTGCCGGTTTCGGTTTGCCTCTTCCACGTAGCCGTTCCGTATTGAGTGTTTCAGCACAGTATGTGAGAACGCAAGGCACGGAAAGCAAATTCTTGAACGAGAATACATTGCGTCTTTGCATTGGCGTGACATTCAATGAACGTTGGTTCTGGAAGCGTAAAGTTGAATAGTGAAGAATAGACAATATAACAACTAAAATTTAAATACAATGAAGATTAAAACGCTTGTAGCTGTCTTGCTCCTTTCGGGTGGAGTAACCAGTGTCCTGGCACAGGAAGATTGTAACAAGAACAGTAGTATTTCTCATGAAGCGGTAAGAGCTAATAACTTTAAAGATGCTTATTTGCCGTGGAAAGAAGTTCTGAAGGATTGCCCTACGTTGCGGTATTATACATACACGGATGGTATTAAAATATTAACATCTTTCTTGAATGATATAAAGGACCGTAATTCGGCTGATTACAAAAAGTATTTTGATGAACTGATGGAGGTGTTTGATTTGAGAATGAAATATACTCCTGATTTTGCGCATCTGAAAGGTACTCCTTCTGTGGGCGACGTTTTAGGTAATAAAGCTATTAACTACATTGCTTATGCTCCTAATATAGATGTAAATCAAGCCTATGCTTGGTTGAAAGAGTCTTTGGAAGCAGAAAAGGGTGGCTCTAAAGGACCTATCCTCCACTATTTCTTGGATATGTCTTTGAATAAGTTAAAAGCTGATCCTAATCATAAGGAGCAATTCATTCAGGATTACCTGACTGATTCCGAATATGCCGATGCTGCTATCGCTGCAGAAGGTGATGCGAAAAAGAAAGCCGCTTTGCAACAAGTGAAGGATAATCTTGTAGCCATGTTCATCAACAGTGGTACTGCTGATTGCGAGTCTTTGCAGGAAATCTACGGTCCTAAAGTTGAAGCGAACCAATCAGACTCTACTTACTTGAAGAAAGCTATCGCTGTTTTGAAGATGATGAAGTGTACGGAAAGCGAAGCGTACTTCCAAGCTTCTTATTACATGTATAAGATTGACCCGACCGCTGACGCTGCTACCGGATGTGGATATATGGCATACAAGAAAGGGGATTATGATACAGCAATCAAATACTTTGATGAAGCATTGTCGCTGGAAGGTGATAATGAAAAGAAAGCTCAGATTGCCTATGCTGTTGCTGCTACATTATTCAATGTGAAGAAACTTTCACAAGCCAGAAGTTATTTGCAAAAGGCTATCAGTTTCAAAGAAAACTATGGTGATGCTTATATCTTGCTTGCACAGCTTTATGCTTCCAGCCCGAACTGGAATGATGAGCCTGCCATGAATAAGTGTACATATTTTGTTGTTATTGATAAGTTGCAACGCGCTAAAGCTGTAGATCCGAGTGTAGCAGATAAAGCAAACGAATTGATTTCAACGTATGCACGTTATACACCGAAGGCTGAAGACCTCTTTATGTTGGGTATCAAGGCCGGTGACCGCGTTACAGTAGGCGGCTGGATCGGTGAAAGCACAACGGTTCGATAAGAAATATAAATATGTTACCACAACGAAGTAACGTTCTGTTTTGTAGAAGTTTGAGCATAACCATTGCCTTTGGGGCAGTGGTTATGCTTCTTTTATTTTCCGCCTGTTCCGGACGGCGTAAGGATTTGGGTAATGCTATAACCGAGCGTGATTCATTGCCTGTGATGGATACGAAAGGAGTGATGACTTTGATTTCTGACTCCGGTGTCACCCGCTATCGAATCAATACGGAAGAGTGGCTGGTTTTTGACCGGAAAAATCCGCCCTATTGGGCATTCGAAAAGGGTGTCTATCTGGAAAAGTTTGATTCTGTATTCAATGTGGATGCAAGCATAAAGTCGGATACGGCATATTATTATGAGAAGCAAAAGTTGTGGAAGCTGATGAGTAATGTGCATATTCAAAATCTCAAAGGTGAGAAGTTTGATACGGACCTGTTGTACTGGGACCAGAATAAACATACTATCTATTCTGACCGGTTTATCCGTATTGAGCAGCCGGACAGGATCATCACTGGTCGTGGTTTCGATTCTAACGAACAAATGACCGTTTATACAATAAGAAAACCTGAAGGCATCTTTTATGTGGATGATGATGCCACAGCTCCTGCAGACAGCGTGCAGACTGACAGTCTGCCCAAAGATAGTATCAAACCATAAATTATGGATACCTATATTTATTTATTGATTACTATGGCTTTCTCCGCTTTCTTTTCGGGCATGGAGATTGCTTTTGTTTCCGTAGACAAACTGCGTTTTGAAATGGAACGTAAGGAAGGATTGACTTCACGTATTCTTTCTTATTTTTTCCGTAATTCCAATAATTTCATATCTACCATGTTGGTAGGTAACAATATTGCGCTGGTTATCTATGGTATTCTCATGGCGCAACTTATCAAAGTTCATCTCCTGGGTGATTTTATCTCCAATGATTTTGTGGAAGTGTTGTTACAGACAGTCATTTCTACGCTTATTATCCTGGTGACAGGTGAATTCCTTCCTAAAACCTTATTCAAGATTAATCCTAATCTTGTATTGAAAGTATGCGCTTTTCCGTTGTTGATCTGCTATATCGTTTTGTACCCGATATCTCAATTTGCTTCCGGATTATCTTACCTCTTCTTGCGTCTGTTCGGGATGAAGATCAATAAAGAAGCTTCGGACAGGGCTTTTGGAAAAGTAGACCTGGATTATTTTGTCCAGTCCAGTATCGATAATGCCGAAGATGAGGAGGAATTGGATGCCGAAGTGAAGATATTTCAGAATGCACTCGATTTCTCCAGTATTAAAATACGCGATTGCATCGTACCCCGTACGGAAATTGTTGCTGTTGACCTGACTGCTACTCTGGAAGATTTGAAAAGTCTTTTTGTTGAGTCCGGCATCTCCAAAATCATTGTGTATGAAGGCAATATAGATAATGTGGTAGGGTATATCCATTCGTCCGAGATGTTCCGCAATCCTGCCGACTGGCGGAATAATGTAAAAGAAGTACCCATTGTGCCTGAAACCATGGCAGCGCATAAACTGATGAAACTCTTCATGCAGCAAAAGAAAACGATTGCTGTAGTGGTGGATGAGTTTGGCGGTACGTCCGGCATTGTTTCACTGGAGGACCTGGTAGAAGAAATATTCGGTGATATTGAGGATGAACATGATAATACTTCGTATGTATGCAAGCAGATTAGTGAAGACGAATATGTGCTTTCCGGACGCTTGGAAATAGAAAAAGTAAATGAAACGTTTGATCTGGATTTGCCGGAAGAAGATGATTATATGACAGTGGGGGGATTGATCCTGAACCGTTATCAGAGTTTCCCGAAATTGCATGAAGTAGTGACGATTGATAAATTTCAGTTCAAAATTATTAAGGTTACAGCCACTAAAATAGAGTTGGTACGTCTTAAAGTGGTGGAATAATAGCAGAATGGCGTAATTTTTTAAAGAATAAATAGATGCGTATTAGCATTTTTTGTATCTTCGTGCGCTAAAATGAAGTTTGGAGAAAATATAATAAACAAATAAATCATATTAACTAAAATGGCAACATTACAAAACATTCGGTCTAAAGGACCTTTATTGGTGATTGTTATTGGTTTGGCGCTGTTCGCTTTCATTGCGGGAGACGCATGGAAGGTATTGCAGCCGCACCAGTCACATGATGTAGGAGAGGTAAACGGAGAGTCACTTTCCGCTCAGGATTATCAGAGCTTGGTAGAAGAATATACTGAGGTTGTGAAATTTTCCAGAGGAACAAGCGCACTTACAGATGAAGAAAATAATCAGATTAAAGATGAAGTTTGGAGAAACTACGTTAATAATAAGTTGATTGAAAACGAAGCAAAAAAACTTGGCTTGTCAGTGTCTAAAGCAGAACTCCAGTCAATCATTGATGCAGGTGTACACCCGATGTTGCAGCAGACCCCGTTCCGTAATCCGCAAACAGGTGCGTTCGACAAAGATATGTTGAAGAAGTTTCTCGTAGACTACTCTAAGATGAACACAGCGCAGATGCCGGCACAGTATGCAGAATATTATCAGTCTATGTATAAGTTCTGGTCTTTCCTTGAAAAACAATTGATTCAGACTCGTCTGGCTGAGAAATATCAGGCTTTGGTTTCCAAGTCTCTTTTCTCGAATCCGGTAGAAGCTCAAGATGCTTTCAATGCAAGAGTGGATCAATCGGATCTGTTGCTGGCTGCCATTCCTTATTCTTCAATCGTAGATTCTACAGTGACTATCACTGATGCAGATTTGAAAGCTGCTTATGACAAGAAGAAAGAACAGTTCAAGCAATATGTGGAGACTCGTAACATCAAGTTTATTGATGTACAAGTAACTGCAAGCCCTGAAGACAGAAATGCTATCCAACAGGAAGTAATGGAATATACTGAGCAACTTGCAGGTACTCCGGGTGATTATTCTACACTCGTTCGTGCTGCCGGTTCTGAGGTGCCTTACATTGATCTGTATTACACTTCTAAGGCATTGCCTACTGATGTAGCTGCTCGCCTGGACTCTGTTTCAGTAGGTGGTGTATATGGCCCTTACTACAATGCGACTGACAATACGATTAACTCGTTCAAGAAGCTGGCTACTGCTTCAATGGCAGACTCTATTCAGTATCGTCAGATACAAGTGGTTGCTGAAGATGCTGCGAAGACTAAAACTTTGGCTGACAGCATCTATACTGCCATTAAAGGCGGTGCAGACTTTGCAGAAATAGCTAAGAAGTATGGTCAGACCGGTGAGGCTACCTGGATTTCTTCTGCTAACTACGAAGGTGCACAGTTGGATGGTGACAACCTGAAGTATGTGAATACAATCACTACTCTTGGCAAGAACGAAATGACCAACCTGAGCCTGGCACAGGCAAATATCATTGTACAGGTGATGGATAAGAAGGCTGTTAAAGATAAATATAAAGTAGCCGTTATTAAACGTCCGGTAGAGTTCAGCAAGGAAACTTACAGCAAGGCATACAATGAATTCAGCCAGTTTATCGCTTCTAACCCGACACTGGAGAAGATGGTAGCTAATGCTGAAGATGCTGGTTATAAGCTGCTGGACAGAAACGATTTGTATAGCTCTGAACATGGTATCGGTGGTATCAGAGGTACTAAAGAGGCTTTGAGATGGGCATTCTCTGCAAAGGCTGGTGAAGTATCCGGTTTGTATGAGTGTGGCGAAAGTGACCGTATGTTGGTAGTTGGCGTTTCTGCCATTGTTCCGGCTGGTTACCGTCCGTTGGCTTTGGTGAAAGACCAACTGAGACTTGAATTGCTCCGCGACAAGAAGGCTGAGAAGATTATGGCTGATATGAAGGCTGCCGGTGCAACTTCGTTCGATCAATTTAAAGCTATGCCTGAAGCGGTAAGCGATTCTGTGAAACACGTAACTTTTGCAGCTCCTGCTTATGTTCCGGCATTGCGTGCAAGCGAACCGTTGGTAGGGGCTTATGCATCAATTGCCGAATTGAATCAACTGAGTGCTCCGATCAAGGGTAATGGTGGTGTATTTGTTCTTCAACCGTATGCAAAAGATAAACTGAACGAAACTTTCAACCAGGAAACGGAAGAAACTACGTTGCAGAATATGCATGCCCGTATGGCAAGCCAGTTCCTCAACGACTTGTACCTGAAAGCTGATGTGAAAGATAGCCGTTATCTGTTCTTTTAAGAAATAACGACGATTGGGATATGGAAAGCCGTCTGATGGAATGTCAGACGGCTTTTTCTTTATACCTGTGTCTCATTTTCTGCGCCTGTAATTGTCTTTGTGCAACTTTATTCCTACCTTTGCAAAGATAAATTGGAAAGATTGATAGATAATTATGCCGAAACAAACTCTTTTAGGATTGACACTCACTGAATTGCAGGTGGCGGTGAAAAGACTGGGAATGCCTGGATTCTCTGCCAAACAGATTGCTTCATGGCTGTATGACAAGAAAGTGAACTCCATAGATGACATGACGAACTTGTCGTTGAAACATCGGGATCTCCTGAAAGACGTCTATGAAGTAGGAGCGGAGGCACCTGTGGAAGCTATGCGTTCCACAGACGGTACGGTGAAATACTTGTATCGGGCAGGTGACAAGAACTTTGTAGAGGCGGTTTATATCCCCGAGGAAGACCGTGCCACACTTTGTGTATCTTCTCAGGTGGGGTGTAAGATGAACTGTAAATTCTGTATGACGGGTAAGCAAGGCTTCAGTGCCAATCTGACTGCCAACCAGATAATCAATCAGATTAATTCTCTTCCCGAACGGGATAAATTGACCAATGTGGTGATGATGGGTATGGGTGAACCTCTGGATAATCTGGACGAGGTGTTGAAAGCTCTGGAAATCATGACTGCTTCTTATGGATATGGGTGGAGTCCCAAGCGGATCACACTCTCTACCGTTGGTTTACGCAAAGGATTTCAGCGTTTTATAGAAGAATCGGAATGCCATCTGGCTGTCAGCTTACATTCTCCGATTGCCTTGCAACGTCGCGAATTGATGCCTGCTGAGAAATCTTTCTCCATCACTGAAATGGTAGACCTGTTAAAAAACTATGATTTTAGTAAACAGCGTAGACTATCTTTTGAATATATTGTTTTTAAGGGTGTGAATGATTCGTTGCTCTATGCTAAAGAATTGTTGAAACTCTTGCGTGGACTGGACTGCCGTATCAATCTTATTCGCTTTCATGCCATTCCCGGTGTAGACCTGGAGGGAGCAGATATGGAAACAATGACTAAATTCCGTGATTACCTGACTTCCCACGGTTTGTTTACTACGATACGTGCTTCACGCGGTGAAGATATATTTGCCGCTTGTGGTATGCTTTCCACTGCCAAACAGGAGGAGAATAAACAAGAATTAATATAAATTATTAACTTTGGCTCGGATGATATACGTATTCTTCGTAGTTTTGTAAAAACATTAACTGGTAAGTATATGAGAAAGCACCTGTTTTATTTAAGTCTGACTATTGTAGCAATTGCCCTTTCCGCATGTAGTGGCGGTAAGAAAGGCGTGTTTGGTGCGACTTCAAGTGGTCGTGCGTATGAAATCCTGGTAGTGGTTGATCCCGCTATGTGGGAACGTCCTGCTGGTAGGGCGCTTTATGATGTACTTGATACGGATGTGCCGGGGCTTCCCCAGTCCGAACGTTCTTTCCGTATGATGTACACTTCTCCTGCCAATTATGATGCTACGTTAAAGTTGATTCGTAACATTATTGTTGCTGATGTACAGGATATTTATACACAGCCTAAGTTTAAATATGCGAAGGATGTGTATGCTGCTCCGCAAACTATCCTGACTATACAGGCGCCTGATGAGGCTTCTTTTGAGCAGTTTGTGACGGAGAACAAACAGACTATTATTGACTTCTTCACTCGTGCGGAAATGAACCGACAGATCACATTCTTGGAAAAGAAGCATAATGATTATGTGACGACAAAAGTGAAGAGCATGTTTGATTGCGATGTCTGGGTACCTGCTGAACTATCTTCTACCAAGCAAGGAGAGAATTTCTTCTGGGCTGGTACGAATGCAGCTACCGGCGACCAGAACTTTGTTATTTACTCTTTCCCGTACAAAGATAAGAATACATTTACCAAGGAATATTTTGTGCAGATGCGTGACTCTGTTATGAAGGCTAACATTCCGGGAGCGAAGGAAGGCATGTATATGGCAACTGACTCCTTAATGACAGATGTTCGTCCTCTTAATGTACAAGGAGAGTATGCGCTGGAAGCTCGTGGCCTGTGGCGTATGAAGGGGGATTTTATGGGTGGTCCGTTTGTTTCGCACATGCGCTTGGATCCGGTGAACCAACGTATTATTGTGGTGGAAGCCTTTATCTATTCACCTGATAAGTTGAAACGTAATCTGATGCGCCAGATGGAAGCCTCTCTTTACACTTTGAGAGTGCCGGGTGATAAACAGGCAGGAGCTGAGATTCCATTGGGCGTGACGAAAGAGCAGAGTAAAGCTACTGATCAAGGAAAATAATATTGAGAATGTATATGAATTAAAGAGATAACTTTCATCCGCAGATTACGCGGATTGCACAGATTTGTTTAAATCCCAATCTGCGTTATCCGCGTAATCTGCGGATGAAGATTTATCGTTGGAACTTCTGGCACATTCTTATCTAAAATGATATATATATATATTGAAAAATGGAAGATAATAAAATAAAAGTCGGCATTACACAAGGAGACATTAACGGTGTGGGTTATGAAGTTATTCTGAAAGCATTCTCCGACCCCGTTATGCTGGAACTGTGTACACCTGTTATTTATGGTTCACCCAAGGTGGCGGCTTATCATCGCAAGTCACTTGATTTGCCGACAAACTTCAGTATCGTGAACTCTGCTGCGGAAGCGGCTTACAACCGTTTGAGTGTAGTGAACTGCACGGATGATGAAGTGAAAGTGGAATTCTCAAAGGCAGATCCTGAAGCCGGAAAGGCTGCACTCGGTGCATTGGAAAGAGCTATCGAGGAATATAAAGAGGGATTGATTGACGTGATTGTCACAGCTCCCATCAACAAGCATACCATCCAGTCGGAAACTTTCGCGTTTCCCGGTCATACGGAATATATAGAAGAGAGGCTGGGCAATGGTGCCAAGTCATTGATGATTCTGATGAAAGATGATTTCCGGGTGGCATTGGTTACCGGACATATCCCTGTCAGCCAGATTGCATCGACTATAACGAAGGAATTGATAGAGGAGAAACTGGCTATCTTCAATCAGTCGTTGAAGCAGGATTTCGCTATCGGTGCACCGCGCATTGCCGTACTTTCTCTGAATCCGCATGCGGGAGATGAAGGTCTGCTGGGAAAAGAAGAAGAAGAAATTATCATTCCGGCATTGAAAGAGATGTCTGCCAGAGGCATCTTGTGCTATGGGCCGTATCCGGCTGACGGCTTTATGGGCTCAGGCAATTTCACTCATTTTGACGGTGTACTTGCCATGTATCACGATCAGGGACTGGCTCCGTTCAAAGCACTGGCGATGGACGAAGGTGTGAATTATACTGCCGGACTGCCTGTGATACGTACTTCACCGGCTCATGGCACTGCGTATGACATTGCAGGAAAGGGTTTGGCGAGTGAAGACTCTTTCCGTCAGGCCATTTATGTGGCTATCGATGTGTTCCGTAATCGTCTGCGTGATAAAGCAGCACATGCCAATCCTTTGCGAAAACAATATTATGAAAAGCGTGATGACAGCGATAAGCTGAAACTCGATAGTGTGGAAGAAGATTTGTAGAATGACGAAAGCGGAAATACAACAAGTAAAGTTACGATTCGGCATCATTGGTAATAATGAAACATTGATGCGTGCGATAGACGTTGCCATACAGGTGGCGCCTACCGACCTGTCTGTACTGATAACCGGAGAAAGTGGTGTGGGCAAGGAAAGTTTTCCTCAGATCATTCACCAGTACAGTCGGCGTAAGCATGGTCAGTATATTGCAGTGAACTGTGGTGCCATTCCCGAAGGAACCATTGACTCGGAATTGTTCGGTCATGAGAAAGGGGCTTTCACCGGTGCCATCGGTGAACGGAAAGGTTATTTTGGTGAGGCGGATGGTGGAACAATCTTTCTGGATGAAGTGGGAGAGTTGCCTTTGCCTACGCAAGCACGCCTGCTCCGTGTGCTGGAAAGCGGAGAGTTCATAAAAGTCGGTTCATCTAAAGTGCAGAAGACTAATGTACGCATTGTGGCAGCTACCAATGTAAACTTGACACAGGCTATTTCCGAAGGACGTTTCCGTGAAGACTTGTATTACCGCCTGAACACTGTGCCTATCCAGGTACCCCCTTTGCGTGAGCGTGGAGAGGATGCATTTCTATTATTCCGCAAGTTTGCTTCGGATTTTGCCGAGAAATATCGTATGCCTGCCATCCAGTTGACGGAAGATGCCAAGCAGCTATTGATTTCCTACTCGTGGCCCGGCAACGTGCGGCAATTGAAGAATATAACCGAACAGATTTCCATCATTGAAACCAACCGTGAAATCAATGCTTCTATATTGAAAGGATATTTGCCGGAACAGAATACGATACAGCGGCTGCCCGCTTTGTTCGGCGTCAAAGAAACCAAGAGTTTTGAGAGTGAACGGGAGATCTTGTATCAGGTTCTTTTCGATATGCGTCAGGACGTGACGGAACTGAAGAAGCTGGTACATGAGATTATGACCGAACGTGGAAAAACTGCCGCTCCGGCTGTGCCTGCCGCTTATTATGCCCAACCGCCTGCCGTAGTGACCCCTGTTTCTCCGAGCGTGCCTACCATTATTCATCCTTCCATAAAACCGTCACACAACATTGATGAAGATATACAGGACACGGAGGAGTATGTGGAAGAGTCTCTCTCGCTGGATGAGGTGGAGAAAGAAATGATACGGAAAGCTTTGGAAAAGCATCATGGTAAACGCAAGAGTGCGGCAAAGGATCTGAATATTTCCGAGCGTACCTTATACAGAAAGATAAAAGAATATGGATTGGATTAAAAAAACAGCCTCGACAGCTTTGTTGTTGAGCATCTTACTGGTAGTAAATTCGTGTAGCATTAAGATAGGACTTGCCCCGATCAGTTCGATTGACTACTCCAAAGTAAAAACTATTTCGATAGCGGATTTTCAGAATCGTGCGGAGTATGTATATGCTCCGTTGGCTACTGAATTTAACCAGAGCTTGAAAGACCTGTTCATGCGTCAGACACGCTTGTCACTGGTCAATAGCAATGCCGATCTTGAGATTGATGGTGAAATTACCGGTTATAATCAATATAACGAAGCGGTGGATGCCAGTGGATATTCTTCAAAGGTAAAGGTTACTTTGACCGTGAAAGTTACTTTTGTGAATAATACCGACCATAAGGATGATTTCACAGATCAGCAATTCTCTGCTTTCCAAACTTATGACTCTTCTAAGCTGCTGACCGAAGTGCAGGATGAATTGATAAGCCTGATGGTGAAAGACATAACAGAACAAATCTTTAACGCAACCGTAGCTAACTGGTAATAAAAGGAATGACGCCTGTACATCTGCAACAATGGATACAGCATCCCGAGGCGTTGAACCGGGATACCTTGTACGAACTTCGTACGCTGGTAGCCCGCTATCCTTATTTTCAGTCCTTGCGCTTGCTCTATCTCAAGAATCTCTATGTGCTGCACGATATCAGCTTCGGTGCAGAATTGCGTAAAGCGGTATTGTATGTATCAGACCGCCGTGTATTGTTTTATCTGATTGAAGGTGACCGGTATGCACTCCATCCCCATACTTCCGCCCATACTTTGGAAAAGGAGTTGGAAAAGGAGCCGAGCATTGACCGTACCCTTTCGTTAATAGACGCTTTCCTTGCCACCGTTCCGGAAGAACATTCACAAACAACTGAGCTGGATTATGCAATGGATTATACCGCTTACCTGATGCGGGATGATGAAGAAACGAACGAAACAGCTGCCTCACCGACTACCCCGGCGGAAGTACCGAAATTGCGTGGGCAGGATCTGATAGACGGCTTCATCCGCCAGAGCGAAACGGAGGAAGGCATCAGCCTGAAGTTACCTAAAGGAGGCAACCCGATTTTATTGCCGTTGATTGAAGACGAAACGGACGAAGGAGAAGAGGAAACGGTGGTTGTTGCCCATGAAACTCCCCAGTTGGCAGTAGAGGAAACGGAGCAGAAAGATGAGCCGGAGGATGACGAAACTGATGGAAAGACTACTTCCAATTTAGCTTCGGATGAATTGGATGACAGCTGTTTTACCGAAACTTTGGCCAAAATCTATATCAAACAGCGCCGATATGACAAGGCTCTTGAAATTATTAAAAAATTAAGTTTGAATTATCCAAAAAAAAATGCTTACTTTGCAGACCAAATCAGATTTTTGGAGAAATTGATTATTAACGCTAAATCAAAATAACAAAATGTACTTATTCTTAGTTATCTTAATGGTGGTTGCATCCTTGTTGATGTGCTTCATTGTATTGATTCAAAATTCCAAAGGAGGCGGTTTAGCATCCGGCTTTTCTTCTTCCAATCAGATTATGGGTGTACGCAAGACTACTGACTTTTTGGAAAAAGGAACATGGTTTCTGGCAGGATTTATGGTCGTAATGAGTATTGCTACTGCCTACGTTGTTCCCACTTCTTCCGGTAAAGGCGGTGATGTGATCCTGGAACAGGCACAGAAAGAAGAGAAAACCAATCCGTACAACATGCCTACTGGTACAGCTGCTCCGCAGACGGAAGCTCCTGCAACTTCTGCAACGGATGCTCCGGCTACTCCGGCCGCTGATGATTCAGCTAACTAAAGCTATGCGCGGATGAACCGCAAAAAGAAATAAGAGAGAGGTTGATGCCGAAAAGGTGTCAGCCTCTTTTCTTTTTATGCCAGATTTAATTACCTTTGTCGGGATTATGCAATCTGATTAATAATTAATCTAATATAGTACAATGACAGAACAATTAAAACTTAAATTGAATGACTCTAAGGCTACCCGCTGGGGAGCATTGGTGATTGTAGCCTTTACAATGATGGCAGCTTACTATGTAAACGACGTGGTAGCACCGCTGAAAACAATGTTGGAGTCGGATCTTGCCTGGACAAGTAGTGATTTTGGATTCTTCACAGGTGGATACAGCTTCCTGAACGTATTCTTCTTGATGCTGATCTGGGGAGGATTAATTCTCGACCGTTTTGGAATTCGTTTCACCGGTAAATTGTCAACCATCCTGATGGTGGGAGGTACGGCACTTGAGTATTATGCCATGACAGGACTTGCCGGTCCGGATGCGCAGATCTTCGGTCTTAACGAGATTTTCGGTTATAAGGCAGGCGTATTCGTTGCGTTTGCCGGTTATTCTATTTTCGGTGTAGGTGCGGAAGTTGCAGGTATCACAGTCTCTAAAATTATAGCCAAGTGGTTTAGAGGTAAAGAGCTGGCTACGGCTATGGGGGTGCAGGTAGCATTGGCGCGTATCGGTTCGCAAGCGGGTTATGCAGTGGCTATTCCTATGGCACGTGCTTTCGGCATTACGACTCCGGTATTGCTAGGTTTGATTTTGCTGTTGGGCGGTTTGGTTGCTTTCTTTATCTTCTCAGTGATGGATAAGAAGTTGGACAAACAGATGGAAGCGGCAGCTATAGCGGCAGGTACCGAGGGGGAGGAAGAGAAATTCTCCTTTAAGGATGTGAAGAATATCCTCGTTAATCCGGGGTTCTGGTTGATAGCTTTGCTGTGCGTACTGTTCTATTCCTGTGTATTTCCTTTCCAGAAGTTTGCTTCCGAACTGATGATTATCAAATATGGTATCAATGAAAATGTAGCAGGAACTTTTGCCGGACTACCCGCGTTGGGAGCATTGATCCTGACTCCTATATTCGGCGGGTTTATTGATAAGCGCGGTAAGTCGGCTTCTATTATGATATTGGGAGCTGCCATGCTGATAGGTGTGCACTTTATTTATGCCATTCCTGCCGTTAACTACTGGTTGGTAGCTATTGGTTTGATGATTATCCTGGGTATTGCTTTCTCTCTGGTGCCGTCTGCTATGTGGCCTGCGGTTGCCAAGATATTCCCGGTGAGCCAGTTGGGTACAGCTTATGCATTGATCTTCTTCATCCAGAATATTGGTTTGTGGGGGATTCCTACGCTGATTGGTAAAGTACTTGATGTTTATTGCATTGTGGGCAAGAAAGCGGATGGAACGAATCTGTACGATTATACAATACCGATGTGCATCTTTACCGGTATCGCCTGTTTATCTCTTGTGGTAGCCTTTATGCTGAAGAGAGCCGATAAGAAGTATGGTTATCAACTGGAAGAGCCTAATATTCAAGGATAAGTAAAAACAGCCCATGGATATGGAAACACCTGAAGGAAAAGTCAGTCTGCTGGATGCTATTCCGGTTCGTTGCGACCACATCCTGACCGAATGGGAGGGAGATTACGCTGTAATCTCCTATCCCCGGTTCAAGTATGAGTGGATGCGCAGACTTTTGCTGCCGAAGAGTATGTCTCCTGATATTCATGTCCGCTTTGAAGAACATGGCAGTGCTGTGTGGCGTCTGATAGACGGGCGGCGCACGGTGCGGGAGATTATCTCACTGCTTGCCGATCACTTCCATCCTGATGAGAATTATGCTTCGCGAGTCACGACTTACGTGATGCAATTACAGAAAGATGGATTTATAAAATTAGGGATAGGAAACTAAACAAGGAAGGCTGCACGATGAAATTTACCGTGCAGCCTTCTTGTTCATTCTACTTCTTCAGTTCTTTAATTTCCGTCTCTGTCTACTTTAATCAAAGCTCCCGTACTGGTATCGAATAATACTTTTATTACAGAATTCTTGTTGAACAGGACAGGGGCGAGGTATTCTACTACACCGAATTGCGTAACAGGAATTTCTGCATTATACAATTCCTCATTGTGATAGTTTAATGTTACACGTGCTCTGCCCGGTACATTGTAGGCAATGCCATCCACTTGTTTCTTGGGATCGGCTTCGGGGATATTAATGCTTTTGAGATCGGTTATTGTAATGTAGACCGGTTCACCTGCCAAGTCGTTGTTGGCTACAATACCCAGTTTCTTGGAGAAGCGGAAGGCAACCTCATGCTTCATCTCTTTGGGGACGATGCGAATGGTGTATATCTTTTCTTCTGTGGTCACTTTGCCTGCAAACATTTCCGTCATGGCACGTTCCTGTAAAGCCAGGTTGTCCAGCATGAGCTTCAGTTGTGCACCGTCTTTGGGCATATTGTCTGCTTCACCGCGCAACAGCGCATTCTTACTTTCGCGAATACTGTAGATTTCTTTGGCTACCAATTCCGCCATTTTAGCCGTTGAATTCGCCATCAGGATTTCTTCTGTGAGGAAGTCTCGGGGATTGACGGCCGGAGTGTTGCCTGTTCCTTTGGGTTGAATGGTCGGAGTTGTCTTACGTTGTCCGCTGCCCAGCGGCATGTTGATGGAGCAGACAATACCATCTTTCCCCAACTCGATAAGCGGGGCTACGGTTTTGTCTTTCATCTTCACGAAATATACGTTCTCTTTGTCGGGCACACCGATAACTTCTGTCTGCATCTTGTCCAGTGTCCAATAAGTTTCCGGTTCGGAAGAGACGTTGTTCAGCCGCAGATAGCGTTCGGCATACTTGGAGAATTCTCCGGGAGTGTAGGTATGTTTGGTGGCTTGTACGGTAAGTTCGATTTCCGTTTTCGGAAGTACGTAAGTTACGCCGTAATCCTTGCCACGTGTGACACCTGCCGTCACTTCTGTTTGCGCTATGGCAGAAACGGAGAACAACAGGGCTGAGAGTAATACTATATTCTTTTTCTTCATAAGTCGCGTTATTTAAACGATTTCGGTTAAGGGACAAAGTTAATGAAGTTATTTTTGTCAAGAGTAGAATTACGGAATATTAACAGAATCGACCGTCTAAGGGAGGTATCGGTGCTTTTCGCTTCATAAGATGGTATGTTTTATCTCATTAGATAGTATGTTTTGCCTCGTTAGATAGTATGTTTTGCCTCGTTAGATAGTATGTTTTGTATCATTAGATAGTTTGTTTTGTCTCAATAGATGATGTAATTTGCCTTAAAGAAGTATTTTTTTGCTCTGAAAAGGTATCGGATATAAAAAAACAGGGAGAAGCAAATGCTTTTCCCTGTTACTATCTGTGAACCTGAATCTAAATCAGGATTTCGATGCCAAATATACGAAATTAAAAACCGGAAGTCAAGCTTTTACCCGGTTATTTTACGAATTGGATGCAAACGGGTTTATCGATGCTGATGTCTTGATGCGTATCTGATAACAAACCTGTTACGGAATCCCGTTGGAATACCTGAATGACATGACTGTCGCGGCAGGCGGCCAACAGATATTTCCCGTTCGGGGTGATAATAAAGTTACGCGGATGAATCCCCGTCAACTGGTAGCCTACTTTTGCCAACATACCGTTTTCCGGATTTACTTCGAAGATGGCAAGGCCGTCACCTTTCAGGCGATTGCTGGCATACAGGTATTTCCCGTCGGGACTGAGATGTATATCGGCACTGCCACGTGCACGGAGTGTGTCGGCTGCAATGGTCTGTATCTTTTCCAGTTTGCCGTCCAAGTAACTGAAAGCGGTGATGTTGCCGGATAATTCGCTGATAAGATACGCGTACTTGCCGTTCGGGCTGAAGGTGAGATGACGTGGACCGGAATTAGGATCTACGTCAATGGCTTCGGCAGAAGGGTGGGGGATAATGCTCTTCGGATGTATGACAAAGCGCAGGATGCGGTCGGCACTGAAGTCAGTGGCAAAGATATATTTTCCATCCGGAGAGAAGACAGTGCAATGCACGTGGGGTGTTGCCTGCCTTTCAGTGTCCGGTCCGCCGGTACTGCCTTCAAAAAGCGTATCGACAGGTTCTAATGAACCGTTCTTTTTCAGCGGGAAGATGGACATGCTACCTCCGCTATAGTTGGCTGTGAGTACTTCTTTTCCATTGGTGGCAACGTAGCAGGGATCGGCTCCCATAGTGGGCTGGCGGTTCAATAAGCTGAGTTTCCCTGTTTCCTTATCGAAGGAGAAAGCATTGAGAGCAGCTGTTGTGTCGTTCATTTCGCTGACGGCATAGACAAACTTTCCATCTTCCGAAGGGATGAGATAAGACGGGTTGAGCACTTCGATGGAACTGAGCGAAGTGGCAAGTCCCGTTTCCTGGTTGAAGCGGAAGGTGTAAATACCTTTGCTGTTTCCATCGGTGTACGTACCTACCAGCATGGCAAGTTCGTCACTTCCGTTGTTTACGTTTCCCGCTTTGCGGGGTGCGCAGGCTGTCATTGCTAATCCAAGCATACAGAAAAGAAGAGATTTCATTAGTGATTAGTATTTAGTTAATCGTTGATTTTCACTTCTGCCACTCCTACACGATCGTCATTCAGCACAATGCGCAAGTCGCTGGCAGTAGTTCCTTTGAACGTATATGAAATCAGCTTTCCGTACTCGCTGACTGTACCCGAATAAACTGTCAGGAATTGTCCGCCGCCACTTGAAAGCTGGATTTCAAACTCCGCGGGCAGACCGTTGCCTCTGCTGAATGCAATGGAAACACCGTCTACTTTGGAGCCGTTCTCCAAGGCAAAGGTAATATAATCTCCTTTATTTCCTTCCCAAACAGTATTCATTTTTTTATCGAGCACGTTCATTGCACTTTCCGGATTGGTGCTGGCAGTTACGGGAGCATCCGTTTTTGCCTGTGCTTGCATGGGGGCGTTGGGATCTTCTACTGTCAATTTTCCACTCAGTCGGATGTCTTCGGAAGAAGCACCTATCATAATGCTGAAGTCTCCCGGTTCCACCACCCATTCCATGTGCTTATCCAGTAATTCCAGTTGTTTGCGGTCGAGGGTGAAGACTACCTCTTTCGTTTCTCCCGGTTGCAGGTAGATACGCTCAAAGCCTGCCAGATTCTTTTCGTAAGTGGTAACGCTGCTCAGGATGTCGCGAACATACAGCTGAACCACTTCATCGCCTGCACGTTTTCCGGTATTTGTTACTTTGCAGCGTACAGTTGCCTTTTGGTTTGGTGTAATCACTTTCGGGCTGATTTCGATGTCGGAATACTCAAAGGTGGTGTAACTCAGACCGTAGCCGAATGAATAGAGTGCCCCGTTGACGCGTGACATGTTTCCATCCGGTCCCGGATTCTTTCCACCATCAATCTGTGAAGAGGGTTTGCAGGGGAAGTTGAACGGGATTTGTCCAACGCTTTTCGGGAAAGTGACTGTCAGTTTTCCACCCGGATTATAATCTCCGAAGAGCACATCGGCTACTGCTGTTCCACCTTTGGAGCCCGGATACCATGCTTCTAAAATAGCGGGAACGAACTTGTCTGCCCAATTGATGGATAGCGGGCGACCGTTAATCAGCACCAGTACGACGGGCTTTCCGGTTGCCTGTACGGCTTGAAGCAGTTTCAGTTGTCGTCCCGGAAGGTCAAGGCTGCTGCGCGATTTGTTTTCACCGCAGGTACGTTGTCCGCCTCCTAATACGACTACGGCTACATCTGCCTGGCGTGCGTTTTCTACTGCTTTATCGATTTCAGCTTGCTCGTTATCTGTCATCGGATAGTCGATAAGTTCGCTTTCCGGCCAGTTGGCATCTACAAGGTCACAGCCTTTGGTATAGAGCACTTCTGCTTTGCCTTCAGTTTTTTGGCGAATGCCTTCCAGCACTGTGGTTACTTCTACTGCCAAAGGACCGTAGTGTGTCAGTGCATATCCCTCTTCGTCTGCATTGGGGCCGCAAACTGCTATCTTCTTCACGTTGTTGATATCCAATGGCAACACGTTGTTTTCATTCTTCAACAAGACGAGGCTTTCGCGTGAGGCTTGCAGTGCAAGAGCTTCATTCTCGGCTTTCTCTACTTCTTTATCGGCTCCTGCAAGGTCAGTCTGATAGGGAGCATCGAACAGCCCTACGAGGAATTTTACACGCAGAATGTCGCGTACACGGTCGTTAATCACTTCTTCGCTTAGTCCGCCCTCTTTTACCAATTCGCGCAAAGGCAATACATATGAGTCCGGTGACCGGAAGGTGCAACGTACATTCAGACCGGCTTCTACACTTTGGCGCACGGCTTCTTTCATATCTTTGGCGGTGCTGTGTTTGGTATAGAGATATTCAACGGCGTCACTGTCCGAAACCACATATCCCTGGAAACCCATCTCGCCACGCAGGCGTGTAGTCAGCCAATAATAACTGCTTTGTATGGGGACACCGTCGTAATCATTGTACGAACTCATCACTCCCAATAGTCCCGCTTCCTTTATCACCCGTTTGAAGGGATAGACATGTATCATTTCTACTTCGCGTGGTGACATTTGCGGGTCTACACGTGCCATACCTTCGCGGGCACCTTTGTTGTTACTGTAAGCAACGAAATGTTTTCCAGTTGCTGCTACCTGATGGTTATGTTGCATGCCGCGTACCATTTCAATACCCAGTTCGGCAACGAGGTAAGGAGATTCTCCATATACTTCCTCATAGCGTCCCCAACGCTGGTCACGGCCGACATCGAGGATGGGAGCGTAGACATTGGTATATCCCAACATACGGGCTTCCCGTCCGGTGATTAATCCTATCTGGCGTATCAGTTCGCGGTTCCAGGTATGTCCCAATCCCAGTTGTGTGGGGAAATTGGTGGCACGGTAACTTTCTACTCCGCGGATGCCTTCGTTTGTAAAATCTACGGGGATGCCGAGGCGCGTTTCTTCTATAAAGAAGCGTTGTACTTCATTCAGTGCCCAAGCATGGCGGGATGCCGGCCATACATAGGGATTATCCGATGGGGGAAGTCCCCATTGTTGGAAACCGTTCAGGTGTTCGTCGATGGCACCGATGCCGTCTTTCCAAAGCATTTGTTTCCATTCGGGGGTGGGGAGGTCGTCCTTTAGTACACGTTTGTAGCCGTAGAGGGTTACCATTTGGCAAGTCTTTTCTTCCAGCGTCATCTGGCTGAGCAGATCTTCGATACGTGCATCCAGTGAGGCATTCGGATCTTCGTATACATCCTTCACTCCGTTTTTGTTGAAGTCTGTCCAGCCTTTCTTGTACATCTCGCTTTTGACAGGTTTGTACACAGCCGGTATCTTCACGGTCTTTTGTGCGCAGAGCAGAGTACTGCCTCCGAGCAGCAGTGTCATTGCAATCAGCTTCTTCATGATATTTATATTTTTGTGTATATTATCTTCTGTTGCCAAAGGTACGGTTTTTGTCTAAGGAGAGAGGGTAATATTGTTCATTACAATGGCCCTTATTGTCCGGACGGCTTGTCTTATTTTAAAAAAGACTTGTGAAGTTTCTATTTATGGAAACATTTGCTACCTTTGCGGTGTTCAATCATAAACACATGGAGGCAAAAGAAAGATTTAAAGTTGTTTACTCGGCTGATGCCAAAGAATTCCTGCAAAGGATAACTTCAAAAGCAAGGGAGAAGATTATTAGTAATGCACGTAAAGCGAGTTATACAATTGATCCCAAACTATTCAAAAAGTTAACAGGCACTGATCTTTGGGAGTTTAGAACATCATATGATGGTAAGCAATATCGTTTATTGGCTTTCTGGGATAAAACGAAAGAGGTAGATACTTTAGTAATTGCTTCTCATGGGTTTATTAAGAAAACAGATAAAACGCCTATCAAGGAAATAGAGCGTGCAAGTAAGATAATGAAAGAATATTTTGGACTCAAATAAGTGTAGTTATGGAAGAAATGAAATTTTATACGCAAGAGGAGATTGAGGATGAGTTGATAGGCAAAAGAGGTACTCCGGAGCGTGACAGGTATGAGGAACAGCTGGATCTATTCCTCATCGGAGAAGCCATTAAGCAAGCGAGACAAGCCAAGAACTTAACTCAAGAAGATTTAGGTAAACTTGTTGGTGTACAGAAAGCCCAAATATCAAGGATTGAAAATGGTAAGAACTTAACTTTTGCTACAGTAATAAAGCTTTTCAAGGCAATGGGATTGAGTGCCAGGTTAGAAGTAGATAGCTTGGGAAAGATAGCTTTGTGTTAAGGCTTTAATATTTGCAAAGAAAAAGCATTCGATAAAAAAAGAATTCTTATCTTTGCCCCACGATTTCTAAAAAACGTATGTATTCTGGGGTTGACTGGATTTGACAGCGGGTAGAAATAGTAAGTAAGCATGCAGTGCGTCGTTGATTTGCACTTTAATCTCAGTCTTCAAAATTTTATCTGGCGAAAGACAATACGCTCTTGCTGCTTAATCGAATCATAGTAGATTAGCTTAATCCCGGCACTAGGTGCTGGGACGAGACATCACTCGGAAGCTGTTGCTCCGAAGCATTCCGATCCAGTGGTGCAGTTACATCGGGGATAGTTCTTGTCGGCCTTGAGGCGAGAATGAAACTTTAAAGGATAAGGCAATGGTTGATGGCTTTGGTTCTGCCGTTGCTCGAAAAATTAGGCAAAGATAAGCATGTAGAAAGCTTATGATTTCCT
>OHNF01000387.1_pt1 | contig 27017 bp, 26 predicted proteins | sample 1569491 | NCBI WGS metagenome assembly OHNF01 (sample SAMEA3879557, study PRJEB24766) | human gut metagenome | biome: human-associated habitat; feature: feces | place: USA | collected 1985/1987 | reverse complement strand
GCCAAAAGCAGAAACCCGCCACGAGGGCGGGTTCTTTAAATGGAAATAATTCAGAACGACCAGCGCAGATTGGCGTTAACCGAGTTGACGCGGGTATCCGCACCATATTGTCCCTGGTAACCCACATCCAGCGTCGCAGCACGCGACAGCTGTACGCTCACGCCGATATCACCGACCATCACATCCTCATCCACGGCCTGTCCCTGAGTAATGAACGCGTCGCTGCCCGCAAACGCCATGCGCGAAGAGGTATTCTTATCGCCATAGGCGTGCTGCCAGCCCAATGAACCGTAGAGGTTAACGTGCTTCGGCAGCTCGGTCACACCGCGCAACCCGAGTGTCGTGTAGAAGGTGTTCATCGTTTCGTTACCGACGCTCAGCGCAGCGGCACCGCCGTCTTCCCTGAAGCTGTCGGTATGTAGCCGGATGTACGATAAATTGACGAACGGCTCAATATTCCTGTCTGGCTGGCCGAAACGGTAGCCCGCTTCGGTGAACGCCAGCAGGGAGTTGGCGTCGTAATCTGACTTCAGCCGATCCGAGAAACCGCTGAAATCAACATTGCGCTCGCCTTCAATCTTGTGCCAGGTGTACCCCAGCGCGCCGCGAAGGGAGAACGCATCCTGTTGACCCGCCGCATACAGGCCAAGGTGATAGTTGTCGGTATCCGTTGAGGAGCGACGGCTGTCGACGTCGTAATCACCCCGGCTGTAGCCGAAGTAGCCGCCGACACGCACGTTATGGTCCGCCAGCTTGCGATCTGCCCCCAGCAGGAAGCCGGTGGTGTTGCCGTCCAGCTTGCCCACGTTACCGTCGCCGCTGTTTCGGCTCCAGGAGCTGAAGGTCTGGCCCCAGACGCCATTGTTTTGCGGCTCCGGCTGCTGCACCAGCGACATGGCTAACGGTGGTATCGGCAGGCTGTCGTTATCAAACGCGCGCTGCATGCGCTGGTTTAACACGTTAAACACCTGCGTGCTGCCAGCGATCAGGTTGGACTGCATTGACGGATAAACTTCACCAGAAAGCTGGTTGAACGCCTCGCGCGCTTCCGGTGCGCTCAGCAGAAGCAGCGAGTTATACAGCGCCAGAGACTGGCCGCTTTGCGTCAGCGTGGAGAGCGCGCCAGCGGTATTCCACTGGTTGCTGCTTTGGGCCACGGTCTGGAAAATGCCCGGCTTGCCGCTGCCCGGGTTTTCACCTCCGGGGTTTTCACCACCAGGATTCTCACCGCCAGGATTTTCGCCTCCGGGGTTTTCTCCACCAGGATTCTCACCGCCAGGGTTTTCGCCTCCGGGGTTTTCACCACCAGGATTCTCACCGCCAGGGTTTTCGCCTCCGGGATTTTCTCCTCCAGGATTCTCGCCACCGGTCTCTTTCTGCGCGATGGTCAGATCGACGGCTTTGGTGCTTTGCTTAAGCGCCACGTCGAGGAAGGCGGATTTGGAGATCGCGCCGGCGAACTCACCGTCAATTCCCCCGTCGGAGGTCAAAATGCGGTAGCTTTGGCCCGTTTTATAGCTGGTTTGCGGATCCAGCGCGGTGACCTGTACCTTAGCCTGATTGCTGATGGTGGTTTTGCCCGATACCAGTAGCTGGTCGCTGCGGCCATCTCCTGCGATATCGACGTCATAGAAGGATTCGCCGATAAAGTTCAGATAGCGTTTCAGCGTCAACGTACCGATAGTGCCGTCGCCGGGCGAGATATGTCCGCCGGACAGGATCTCGGTCTGGCCCAGCGTCCCGTTGCCGCCCAGCGTGCCGCCGGACTTGATTGACGCGGCGCTGCTGTAACCCACCCCGTTGCTGACGTCTGAACCCGCCGTCGCATTGAGGATCAGCGTGCCGCCGTTCTCCGCGCTAAGCGTCTGGACGTCAAAAATATCGTCTTCTGGTTGGGTATTAATATTGCTGGCAATAATGACTTTACCGCCCCGCGCGGTGACGTTCGCCTTGAGTGCGGAAAGATCGCCGTTCAGCGTCGTCTGCCCGGAGGTGTTGATCACATCACCTTCACCGCTCATCGTGTTGCTGAAGATGTAATTTCCGTCGGTATGGTTGAAGTAGACATAGCTGCCGAACAGTCCGCCACGCAGGCTTATTGCCGTCTTCGCATCGAGGGTACCTGCGCCGCCCGCCGTGCCAAGCGTTGGCTCAGTTAAACCCGTGCCGGTGTCCATATTGCCGCGGCTGCCGATGATGAGCGCACCCCGGTTCGAGCCGGAACCCGATGTCCCCACGATCAGCGCATTGCTGCCAGCGGAAAATGAACCGCCGTCAATCACAGACAGCACGCCATTGCCGTAATCGCCCACGCTCACGCTGCTGCCGCTGGTAAAGCGTGAGTCCTCGCCCGCAATAACCAGCTCGGCGGTTTTCCCTGCCCCGGAGACGCCTGCCACCTGCACGCCGCCAACGTTAACCGTTCCGCCGTTCAGCACGTCCAGGTCGCCATAAAGCGTCAACGTACGGCCAACGTTCCACTGTGAGCCGCTCCCAGTGACGGTGGCTTTCGGGCTCAGCGTGTCGGTTTCACCCGGTCCGGTACCGTTGCCGATGCGTGCATCGTAAGCGGTATTGAGCGCAGCGCCGTCTTCAATCGCAAGCGTGGAGCGTGCGCCCAGATCGGTGCTTACGCTGAGAAAATTACTGGTCACACGAGAGCCAGCACCCGTGGCGATAAGGTGGCTGTCGTAGCCGCGGGTGGTGCCGACAACAATCTCCTTTGCACTCGCCAGCGCGCCCTCTTCGACTCGCAGGGTGCCGAGGCCAAGATTCAGGTCGCCGCGCAGGACGTACCGATCGTTCACCGCGTTAAGCTCAGCGTCTGGCCCACGGACCGTGACCACGCTTTCATAAATTTTGCCGTCGAACAGCCGACCGATATTGATGTTATAGGCGGTGATTTTGCCATTATCGATCAACAGATTTCCGCGTTGATTACGTCCAACATACACATCACCGGTGTAACCCAGCGTTTCGGTAATACGCGAGTCGCCATCAAAAAAGGCATCGGCTGCACGCGCGATATCGGCAGGTAAAAACAGTAACAGCGGCGCGGAAAATAGAGCGAGGTAAAGTCTGGAAAGCGGCGTCTTAACCGCTAAAGAATGCGATGTAGAGTTATTCACGGGCTATCTCCGTACTCATTAGCATGATGTCAGGAACATCGTTTTTTTATGAAAACTCAGATACGCCAGATAATGTAAAAGGCGTTATTTATGTACGCCTTTTGATGCGGCGTTAATTATTTATGCGTGACAACAGGTGTACAGGTTGGCGCGCTCAGCGTCGGTGTGGATCCTAAAATTCCCGGCATCATCATCGATGAACAATCGAAAATACGCCCTTTTTCCGTCGTGGCGCGATAAGAGAGTTTTTGTCCTCCCAGTGCGTCCGGCTGGGCACCATTAACGTTGGTCACAGTTATTTCATCCGATGAGCCCAGTCCCAGCATTTTAGCGGTCTCCGCCTGGAGGAGTGGAATAGCCTGATCGGTTTTCAACGTGGAACAACCGGCTAACATCAACGTAACGGTTAAAACGATTAGTGGTTTTTTCATAAATTATCCTTGATATCCAACCAGTTAATTTCACTGATTGTATTTATGTTTTCTTTTACCCAAATCAGCGAATAATATATTTCTCTTTCCTAATCGAAAAAACCCTCCTAAAGTAGGGTGGGTAGATAATAATTCATCTGTACTCTAAGATATGCGAAGGTAAAAGGAGGCTCCTTTGGGACAGAATTATGCGTTAGTCGTTGATGACCATCCATTGGTAGCAAGCGGCATCGCCAATTTTCTGATTACACATTGCCAGTTTAAACAGGCGTGTGTGGTGACGAATGAGGATGATTGCTACCGACAAATTAGAGATCATGGCCCGCCACGTTTGCTGGTAATCGATTTTTGGCTCTCTTCCGGAACGGCCCTGAAATTACTCAAAGAAGTAAAACAACTTTACCCACAGGTACGACTCCTGGTGGTCAGCGGGGATGACAATAATGATATCTGGCGCAAAGTTAATGCCGCCGGGGGACACGGTTTTGTATTGAAAAGCGAGCCACCTGAGATGTTCTCGCGGGCCGTTTTCGCGCTCACTGATAATCAGACCTGGTTTCCTGAGGGAAACGAAATTTCCGTTAAGGCCAATAATGAGAAGTTAAGTAAATTTAACTTAACGCCGCGACAAATAGACGTGTTAAATATGATTATGCGCGGCCTGCCAAATAAACGAATCGCCGCACAGCTTTCAATTTCTGAGCCCACGGTCAAAGAACACATCAGCAATATATTGAAAAAGATAGGCGTTAACAGCCGGGTTGAAGCCATCACGCTTCTGCATGGCAAGCAGGAACCGTCGGAATGAGGTTTTTCCAGAGCTTACAAAATGATGGTATCTCTGCTCCGGCGCAGATCCGTTTGCTAAACAACACCTTTCTGCGGCTGGTATTTAGCTTTAGTGCTGTGCCCTTTGTGGGTATTCCTTTCGCCATCTGGATTTATATGCTTGGGGACGACCTCGGCCCAACGATTATCTGGATAATTATTTATCTGCTATGTGCCGTGGCGATACGACTATTGCACCGATGCTATCAGCGTGAAGCGAAAGAAAACGGTGAGAGGGACGTCCTGCGACGCTGGCTTCCGCGTATTAATAATATTGCCTTTATTCACGGGCTGGGAATTTCTTCACTCTATTTAATTACGCCACAGACGCAGAATTTTGACTTTTTCCTGTTACTTAATATCAGCATCGCCGCCATCGTCGCCGCCAATGCGACACATCTGACGCCTGTCATTAGTACCTTCACGCGTTTTTTCTTCGCCTCCTGGGGGGTGCTGAACCTCGGTATTATCTGGCGGCTGGATGAGTTGATGTTCATCGTGCTCATGCTGAATCTGCTTTACGGCTTCGCAATTTACCGCCATGCGTTAACTTCCCATGCGTTCTTTATTCAGCAAGCGCTGCTGGAGGAAAAAAGCTCACGGCTGGCGGAACAGTTTCGTCAGGCCAAAGAGGACGCGGAGCAGGCACTGCTGGATAAAAATCAGTTTCTGACCACCGCCAGCCACGATTTGCGCCAGCCTGTGCATGCTATGGGCTTTCTGATCGAAGCCATCCTCCATCGAAACCGGGACGGCAGCCTGACGCCACAGCTTCTTGACCTTCAGCAGAGCGTTCGCTCGGTACATTTAATGCTCAACTCTCTGCTCGATCTCAGCAAAATAGAATCCGGGAATGTCCTCTCTGCCCCGACCAAAGTGGATATCGGTGCTCTGCTCGACTCGGTCATCACGCTGTTTCGTGAAGAGGCCAACAGCCGCGCGCTTAGGCTGTGCATCCGGCGGCCTAAACGCCATATCTACGTGATGGGCGATCCGCTACTGGTGCGACAGTCCCTGATCAACCTGATTCAAAACGCCCTTCGCTACACGCTCCAGGGCGGGGTGCTGGTCGCCATCCGACCGCGCGGTGACGAGTGTATGGTGGAGGTGTGGGACACGGGAGTCGGTATCGCCGATGAAGAGAAGGGCAAAATCTTCTCACCTTACTACCGCCCCGAGCTGGCATGGAAGATCGACAGCGCCGGACACGGGCTGGGACTGGCCGTCGTTGCCCGTTGTGCCAAGCTGATGAAGGTGAAATACGGGATGCAATCCATTGAAGGGAAAGGCTCACGCTTCTGGATGCGCTTTACCCAATATGCTGGCGAAGATAGCGTGCTGGATACCCCGCCCGCCGCTGATAACACCGCCACGCCGGTACGCTATGCGCCGCTGCACGGTTCCTGCCTGGTCGTCGATGACGACCCGCTGGTGACGTCTGCCTGGGAGAGCCTGATGAGCGTCTGGGGAATCGACGTACGCTGTGCGGCCTCCGCTGAAGAAGCGTTTGCCATAATCGACGACGGCTTTACGCCGTTCGCCGTGCTGTGCGACCAGCGCCTGCGATCCGGCGAAAGCGGCTTCGATATCCTGAAAGCGCTTTTTGAACGTCTGCCGGATATGAGCGGCGCGATAGTTAGCGGCGAATTTAATTCACCGGTTCTGCTGGAGGCGGAGCAGGAGGGGTACTTGGTACTCCGCAAGCCTCTGGAGCCAGCTAAACTGCATGCGCTGCTGACGCAGTGGTTGGGATGTCGTTAAGGGAATGCAGAAGTAATGGTTCTGGCGGGCTCAGAATGCAAAAACGGACCTCCGTGGAGGTCCGTTAATATGAAATTTGGTGCCCGGACTCGGAATCGAACCAAGGACACGGGGATTTTCAATCCCTTTAAAAGAGCCCAAACGATCCATCAGCACTAACAGTTTTTTACTGGTTTACCTTGAGAAAAATGTTTAAGTTTGGTTCTTCATGACTTAAGTATTGCTTAAATACGGCGTTTCGAAGCTACCAGAATCCTACCATTATGAGCCTATACCCATAGAAGAGAAATTATCTCCCGTTCTCGCGATTCAATGACTAAAAATCAGACGGTGCAGGCTTTTAGATACTGATATTATATCTTTTGGGTAAAGTATTAATCTCTGTTGAGATAGGCTCTTAGCCCTAAAATAGCCGAGCAGCAAACGCCAAAACAACAATACTAACATTACCATTAACTGTCGCGATGGTTCTGAGTCGATCGTCTTTAAGTGTTTTACCATCAAATGTTGCGATGGTGCGGAGTCGATCGTCTTTCAGGGTCTTGCCATCAAAGGTAGCGATGGTGCGGAGTCGGTCGTCTTTCAGGGTTTTACCGTCAAAAGTTGAGATGGTTCTGAGTCGATCGTCTTTTATAGTTACGCTCATAAGCATTCTCCTGTGATACGTCCGTTCAGCACTTTACCATCCAAAATCAAGCACTGGTTTCTGTAAGTTCTGGACGCTAATCATTTGAATATGCGTTTAAAATCCATCCAGTTAGCATTAACATTAACCAGCGCTTCATCGATCATAACAGGTCTGATGCAGGTTAAAAGATACAATCTTACCTATAAATTGCGGTAGCGCATTGCTCTGTTATCTGGCATCTAGAGGTGTCCTCCAACCCCTTTAAATTTTTCGATAAACGCCCCAATTTTCTGGAATACAGTCTGCTTTTTCGTTTTGTACTGAGGATTCAACGGACTGAGCTTTGGTAGCGTCTCGTTTAACTCCGTCCCATTTTCGGTAGCATATTCCCGTTTTAGTGATGTGCGGATATAGCGCCTTGCAGCCTCTTCATTGAGGTTTTCTTCCTTAATCAACGCTTCTGCTTCCCGCTGCTGTTCACGCTGAGCATAGGTAAAGAATGCATCAATGATACTGGCCTTGTCGGGCATGTCATCAAGGTTAGTTTGCTGAATAAAGTCAACAATCAGACCTTCTTTGGCACGGTTGCCCAGACTTGACCGGATTAAGCGTCTGACCTCTTCAGTCAGGGCTTCTTTACCTTTTTTCTGACGGTTGTGGTCAAAAATTAGGCCCAGAATGTAGTCCAGGTTAATCTCTTGCGACTTGAGCAGGTCAATTTCAAACACCACGTCATCCCAGTCCGTGGTTGATGTATCCCTGTCGTTTGCTGCTTTTTCACGTCGCTGCCAGTCCCGGATATCATTGTAAGCTGAGCGGTAGTCCTGAACTTTACGTTCGGCAGGGAGGCGAATGGTTTGTAATTCAGCAAATTTTTCATCATCCACGTAGTGCTCTGCTTTAAAGGTTTCTACCGCTTCCGGGTCACTAATATCAACCTTCTGCAGGGCTTTCAGCGTGGCAAATTCATCGTAGTTTTGCAGGATGTTTTCTGCCCGCAGATATTCACCAAACAGTTTGACGAAGGCTTTTTTCTCTTTTTCACTGTCGATACTGGCAGGGTCAGGGAAGCGCTGCTCCAGCTCCGAAACAACAGCCATAAAACCTCGTTTAGCCTCACCGGTTGCCGCATCGGTAAAGCCCTGCATGTACTCTTCGTAGCTTTTTTCCAGCACCACATTCTTGGTGTTTTTGTCGCCGAAAAGTGTGATGGCATCAATAGTCGGACGCTCCAGGTCCCTGAAAGTCACGATATTGCCGAAAGTTTTGGTTGCGTCATAGATACGGTTGGTGCGTGAGAATGCCTGCATCAGACCGTGATAACGCAGGTTTTTGTCAACGAACAGAGTATTGAGCGTCGGAGCATCAAAGCCAGTCAAGAACATTCCCACCACGATGAGAAGGTCAATATCCTGATTTTTCACTCGCTGAGCTAAATCGCGGTAGTAGTTCTGGAAACCGTTACTGTCGGTGCTGAAATTGGTTTTAAAGTGGTTGTTATAGTCATCAATGGCTGAATCCAGGAATTCCTTCGCGCTGCTGTTCATTGCACTGGTATCAAAGCTTTCGTCAGTAATATCACCAATGGCGCTTTGCTCTTCATTTGCAGCAAAGGAGAAGATGGTTGCAACCCGAAGACGTTTATAGCTGCCAGATTTCTTCTCAGCTTCTTCCTGTAGCATTTTAAATGTCGTGTAATAAGCTTTTGCCGCGTCCACGCTGCTCACTGCTAACATGGCATTGAAGCCTTTTGCTCCCGGGAAGGTACGATGCGTTTTCTGGCGGAAGTTATTGAGAATGTATTGCGTTATTTCCTGGATACGCAGTGGGTGCAGAAAGGCCTGCTGGTTTTCAGCCGCGCTGAGTTTTTTCTCGTCTGTTTCCGTTTCAAGGGACTTAAACTGTGGGCGGACATCGTTATAGTCCACCTTAAACTTCAGTACTTTTTCATCACGAATCGCATCAGTAATTACGTAAGAATGTAATTCACGCCCGAAGACGCTGGCGGTGGTTTCTGCCCCCAGTGCATTTTCCGGGAAAATAGGCGTACCGGTAAAACCAAACTGATAAAAGCGTCTGAATTTCTTTTTGAGGTTTTTCTGGGCCTCACCAAACTGGCTGCGGTGACACTCATCAAAGATAAACACCACCTGCTGCTGATAGACGGGCAGGTCAGCTTCGGCTTTCATCAGGTTATTGAGTTTCTGAATGGTTGTGACGATGATTTTGTTATCGTCCTTATCCAGGTTTCTTCTGAGGCCTGCTGTATTATCCGAACCATTGACACTGTCCGGAGAGAAGCGCTGATACTCCTTCATGGTCTGGTAATCGAGGTCTTTCCTGTCGACCACGAAGAAGACTTTATCGATAAAGTCCAGCTCAGTAGCCAGACGTGCGGCCTTAAAGCTGGTCAGGGTTTTTCCTGACCCTGTGGTATGCCAGATAAATCCACCGCTTTCGGGTTTTGACCAGTTCTTCGCTTTAAAAGAGCTGTTGATTTTCCAGAGAATGCGCTCGGTGGCGGCAATCTGATAGGGGCGCATGACCAGCAGTGTCTGGCTGCTGTCAAACACGCTGTAATTAAACAGAACATTCAGCAGAGTATGTTTCTGGAAGAAGGTAGCGGTAAAGTCCTTCAGGTCCTTAATCAGAGTGTTATCCGACTTTGCCCAGTTCATGGTGAAATCAAAGCTGTTTTTATCCCGTTTAGTGGTACTGGCAAAGTACCGGGTATCAGTCCCGTTGGAAATCACGAAGAGTTGCAGGTATTTAAACAGGGAGTTGTCGCTGTTAAAGCTTTCCTTGCTGTAACGGTGTATCTGGTTAAAGGCTTCACGAATAGCCACGCCGCGCTTTTTGAGTTCGATTTGCACCAGCGGCAGGCCGTTGACCAGAATTGTGACATCATAGCGGTTAGCGTGTGAGCCGGTCTGTTCAAACTGCTGAATGACCTGCACCTTATTGCGCAGCAGGTTCTTTTTATCTATCAGATAGATGTTTTCCAGACGACCATCATCAAAAGTAAAATCACAGATATAGTCGATATGGATTTTACGGGTTTTGTCCAGGCTGCTGTCACTGGGGCTATCCAGATACTGCTCTGCGAAGCGCCGCCATTCACTTTCGTTAAACACCACACCATTAAGACGCTGAAGCTGGTCCCGCACATTCGCCAGCATCGCAGTCGGTGACTTAACGGAGATAAACTCATAACCCTGATTAAGAAGGTCCTGAATCAGCTCCCGCTCAAGGTCCGATTCGCTCTGGTAGCTGTCACCGGTATCCAGAACTTTGGTGTATTTATCAAGGACGATAAAGTTATTGGATTCAGCAATGGTGTGTGTCTGTTGTGTCATGGTGCATCCTGTGCGTCATCTGGCAAAGTCCGGAAGGGTATCAGAAGCATCTCCCGGTATTCCTAAAGCCTGATACCGGGCGGGTGAAAGCATACCCTAACGGTATCAATGCCTGTTAGTTGCTGGCGGTTTCTGGTTTCGGGAAGCTGAACAGTAAATCACGATAGTACTCGTACTGCTTCTGGCGTAGTTCTATTTCACGGGGTAAGCCTTCGGTGATGGAGCTTGTCAATGTGTCGAATTTGTCCAAGAAAGCAACGATGCGTGCTTGTTCTTCTGGTGAAGGAACTGGAATAATCACTTTTTCAAAGCCTTTGGCATTGATGGCAGAAATTTTCCCCGAAGAGATCGATTTTTTAATCTGATCATGGAAGAAATTTGTTCTTGAGAAGTAGGCCACATACTTGGGGTTCAATGAACTTTTATAGAAAAAACATGCGTCATGAATAACAACATCTTCATCGCCTAACCAGGCTGTCCCACGACCAATATCTGCAATTGTTTCACCCGCAGAGACAAAAACAACATCACCGCATGAGGCTTTTCTTAACTTGGACGCTAATTCAACAGAGATATACGATTTTGCTCTATTCGCCCAGATGCTGTAATGGGTATACATTTCACCGTAGTGAATACACGGTACTCCCTTGGGAATTATGTCGGTTTTCACAAAACGTTTGCCTCTTATAAGTGTCCCCATTTCTCCCAACGTTTTCCATTCGACCTCACCCTCTTCAAAACTCAGCAACAGGTCGCGATAGTGGTTGTACTGTTTTTTTCGCATGCTAAGCTCAGCTGTAAGCTCAGCTGTAAGCTCAGCTGTAAGGGCAGTAAACTTATCCAGAACCCCCACGATTTCAGACTGGATGGCAAGGGACTTTTCTGGGTTGTTGGGGCAGGGAATTGGGATCTCAGCCATTCCAAGACCTTTTGCATTAATTGATGAAATTTTGCCGGATGAAACGCCTCTTTTAATTTGCTCTTTAAATAAGTTCGTTCTCAGGAAGTAAGAAACATACTTTGAATTTAATTCGCTTTTGAATGAAAAACATGCATCGTGAAAGACCACATCATTTTTCCCAAGCCATGCAGTACCGTTTCCAATATCCTCAATTGTTTCGCCTGCAGCGACAATAATTACGTCTCCATGATTAGCGACACGTAATTTTTCAGCGACTCCTTCGTCAAGGAATGACTTGGTTTCTTCTGCCGATATTCCATAATGTGTGTACATTTCTCCATAGTGGATGCATGGAACACCTTCCGAAATAAGGTCTGATTTTACGAACCTCTTACCTCGCAGAAACTGGCCAACACTATCTAGTGTCCTCCACTCAACCTCAGCCCCATCCAGCAGTTTTTCCAGATAACTCAGCCCGCTCATGCCTGTACCTCACTGCCTTCAATTTCTGCCACAATCGCGTCAATGTCCTGGCGTAACTGGTCGATTTTGCTGACGGTGGTTTTCAGCTCGGCATTCAGTTCAGTGATATTGACAATTTCGCGGGTATCTTTGGCTGCCACATAGCTGCTAACCGACAGGTTATAGTCATTAGACGCCACAGTTTCATAAGGAACCGTTTTTGCCAGATGGTCAGTATCTGCTTTGCTGTCGAACACACTCATAATCTGTCTGATATGGTCATCAGTCAGGATGTTGTTATTAGTTTCTTTTTTAAACAGCTCACTGGCATCAATAAACTGCACGTTGGTATCGGTTTTGTGCTTTGACAGCACCAAAATATTCACCGCAATGGTGGTGCCGAAGAACAGGTTTGGTGCGAGTGAAATCACCGTCTCAACATAGTTGTTATCGACCAGATACTGACGGATTTTTTGCTCAGCACCTCCACGGTAGAAAATACCTGGGAAGCAGACAATCGCCGCGCGGCCTTTGGCGGACAGGTAGTTAAGCGCATGAAGCACAAACGCAAAGTCAGCTTTTGATTTTGGTGCCAGCACACCTGCCGGAGCAAAACGCTCATCGTTAATCAGCGTCGGATCGTCACTGCCAATCCATTTCACCGAATATGGCGGGTTCGAAACAATCGCATCAAACGGCTTTTCGTCGCCAAAGTGTGGTTCAGTCAGGGTATTGCCCAACCTGATATCGAATTTGTCGTAGTTGATGTTGTGCAGAAACATGTTCATACGCGCCAGGTTGAACGTCGTATGGTTAATCTCCTGACCGAAAAAACCTTCCTCAATTATGTGGTTATCAAAATGTTTCTTAGCCTGCAGCAGCAGAGAGCCCGAGCCTGCAGCAGGGTCATAGATTTTGTTGACGTGAGTCTGACCGTGCATCGCAAGCTGAGCAATCAACTTAGAGACGTGCTGAGGTGTGAAGAACTCCCCTCCAGACTTACCGGCATTTGCCGCATAGTTAGAAATCAGGAACTCGTAGGCATCACCAAACAGGTCAATCTGGTGCTCGTTAAAATTCCCCAGTTTTAGCCCCTCAACGCCTTTGAGAACGGCGGCAAGACGGCTGTTTTTGTCTTTAACTGTGTTACCCAGTCGATTGCTGGTCGTATCGAAATCGGCGAACAGGCCTTTGATGTCGGCCTCCGACGGGTAGCCGTAGGCAGAGCTTTCTATAGCGACGAAGATACTGTTTAAATCAGCATTCAGCCTGTCGTTGGTGTTCGCTTTAGCGGCAACGTTGCAGAACAGCTGGCTCGGGTAGATGAAATAGCCTTTAGTCCTGATGGCATCGTCTTTGATGTCATCGGTAATGATGCTGTCATCAAGTGCTGCATAATGTATGCTCTCATCCCCTGCTTCCATGTAGCTGGAAAAATTCTCACTGATGAAGCGGTAGAAAAGGGCACCGAGTACATACTGTTTAAAATCCCATCCATCTACGGAGCCTCTGACATCATTGGCAATGGCCCAGATTTGGCGGTGTAGCTCTGCACGCTGCTGAAGGCTTGTCATTTTGTATCCTGTTGTATGATTCTTAAGTACTGTTATTGGCCCGATTTTATCGCAATTTCATATTGATGACAGGCTTTGTATGTCATACGTTGCACTGAGAGTTCGTTTGCCCGGTTGTGTAGGCAGCGCTCTTTCAGCCAGGCCAGTAGAAACGTTGCGCTGACGATAAATACTGAAGCCCCAATACCATCGGGGCTGAACGTTCAGTCGGTGAGAATTTCTTCATCCGTATCCATTGTGGATGGTGATGAATCTATTTTGTTGTAAGAAATACCCGATTCAGTAGTCTTTGCTTCAGGGCGTTTCTTCGTTCATTGTAGAATTCCGGGAAGCGACTGAACTCAATATTTTCATCTGAAACTAACAGCATTGATGGCGAATAGTTGTTTGATGGCTGAGATAGCCATTGTTTCAGGGAAGTATCCTGTTTACTTATATTCTGAGAATGATTCAGTAAATGAAGATTCGGTATGGTGTCCCAGTGTTCCGGGTTTTCATAAAAGCTGAGGTTCTCTGGTGAGTTCGCAACATAATCTAATCTTTCAAGATATTTCTTTGAGAAGTGATTTCTTGGGTGAAGGTGATCAATATGAAACACCTCGGTCGGATTCATTTCAGGGAACAGAAGATGCAATAGTGCGCGGCAACGACCTTCGCCATATCTGATATTGAGAAGGCTTTCGATGTATTCGTCGTCAAATCTGAGGTCCTTATTCGAGCCTTTATATCTGTCAATAATCTTCTCAAGAGGGAAATGAATATCTGAAAGACTATTTTTCATTACATCTCTGATGCTCGTGAGTAGCGCATCGGCCTGGCTTCCAAAGATCCCTTTCAGAAGTACCATGTAAAACCACTGGCTAATTACTGAGCGCTCATTGTGGGTGATGCTGCCAACTTACTGATTTAGTGTATGATGGTGTTTTTGAGGTGCTCCAGTGGCTTCTGTTTCTATCAGCTGTCCCTCCTGTTCAGCTACTGACGGGGTGGTGCGTAACGGCAAAAGCACTGCCGGACATCAGCGCTATCTCTGCTCTCACTGCCGTAAAACATGGCAACTGCAGTTCACTTACACCGCCTCTCAACCCGGTACGCACCAGAAAATCATTGATATGGCCATGAATGGCGTTGGATGCCGGGCAACTGCCCGCATTATGGGCGTTGGCCTCAACACGATTTTCCGCCATTTAAAAAACTCAGGCCGCAGTCGGTAACCTCGCGCATACAGCCGGGCAGTGACGTCATCGTCTGCGCGGAAATGGACGAGCAGTGGGGCTATGTCGGGGCTAAATCGCGCCAGCGCTGGCTGTTTTACGCGTATGACAGGCTCCGGAAGACGGTTGTTGCGCACGTATTCGGTGAACGCACTATGGCGACGCTGGGGCGTCTTATGAGCCTGCTGTCACCCTTTGACGTGGTGATATGGATGACGGATGGCTGGCCGCTGTATGAATCCCGCCTGAAGGGAAAGCTGCACGTAATCAGCAAGCGATATACGCAGCGAATTGAGCGGCATAACCTGAATTTGAGGCAGCACCTGGCACGGCTGGGACGGAAGTCGCTGTCGTTCTCAAAATCGGTGGAGCTGCATGACAAAGTCATCGGGCATTGTCTGAACATAAAACACTATCAATAAGTTGGAGTCATTACCAACGATAGCCTTAGGATCTTCAAACGAACAATATAAAATTTTTTCAGTGCATGTTGTCCTGCACTTCACCCTCGAAAAGTAACTATCAAACCCCAGATCAAAATATCCAGAACCAGAAATAACCAATAACATTATTCACTCCCTATGTAATATCACCACACCCAATCATGCGAATAATAATATGTCCAGACACTATAAAAAATCATACCCCATCGTTTCTTTTTACCAGGATGAGATACAGGGCTGAGCTTATCTCTAATACAAAATCAGTAACGTTCACATCGGCGTAAAAACCGCTATTGAAGAACCTATTCGCTTATCGCAAATGGTGAGCCTCAATAATACTTACTGTTCGCAGGTGTATTTCGTTGTTAAATGACTTATCTGTTCTGAGCGTGTCAGCGACGGCGCCACTTCTTAATTATAGGTAACCACAAACGTCGCACTCGCATTCGCCTGACCGGCGGTAACCGTCGATTCAGTCTGAATGTATCTTGCCTGATACTGGAAACTGTATGCCGACTCACTACCTTTACTTCCCGACCAGATTGTCGCAGGTTCATTCAACACTATCGGGACGCTATTTTTTAATACCTGGACTCCAACCCCGGTCGCGGAACTATCATCACCACTATCATCTATTTTTATAATACCGTTTGCCGCGTGATTACCATCAGCCGTTGCATTAAATTGCATAAAGATGTTACCAACATTCTCGCAGGTGGTAAGATCTATATTGAACGGTACCATATTGGTGGTACTCCCAGGCCCCATAAATACGGACCTATTGTGTCTTCCCAAATTAACTTTAATATCAGCGTTACTGATTTTGCAGGTTGGGGACTTTACCGTAATGCACAATCCTTTTACACTAAACTTTAAGGCGTTGACCCCCTCAAGATAAATATCACCGAGATAATCATTCAGGCAATACTGGCCTGGAGGTGGTAAACCGCTGGTATCAGGAATGCGCCAAAAATAAATAGTGGGTTTTTTGCTTTCTGAATTAAAATACCTGCCCCCAGAAAAGGGGCGTGCTGTTGGATAAGGCATAAAAAGGGAATCGAAATCAATACCATCCTGTTCACCCATTTGAAAACTGTAACCAATCCCCGGTAGACGATCGATACTGTAAACATATCCTGGCTTGCTTTGATAAGCCGGTCCAACGGGAGCGCCACCAATACTATTGTAGCCACTCGGTTCTGAACCACTACAAGTTATATTCCATTCCGTATTATTGGTCAGAGTCATGCCGCCATAGGTGAATAATAAATCTCCAGGCTGGCGATTAAGCACATCTACTGAAAAATTTTTATTACCCAGATTGACGCTATATTCAATTGTTTTACCACTGGTCATCACGCATGCAAGTATTGTGGGGATATATCCTAGATACAGGAAAACAGATAACCCTAGTATCATTTCTCTTTTCATTTTTTGTCTTCCTTAATCATCTATTTGCAAAGGTTTCGGCTGGTCTGTTGATTAACGGAATACGCAAGCTGGCAACGCTGAACACTATTGTCGCCCCAGACCACATGTAAAACCCCCTTGATGTCCGGGACTCTGGCATATAGCAGCCCTCCTTGTCCCACGGCCCCGATGGCTATTTCTTTGCTGTCAAAGACCTCAGCACCCAATGGCGGCGTATTACCATCACTGAGCGTGACATTGGCAAACCATGGGTAGCCAGTACGGGTCGCAAATTTTACCTTCACGGCCGCGCCTGAGTCAGGAACGACGACCGTGCTACTTGATACGATCTCAACTTGATCGCTAATTCCTTGCGGATCGAGATCCAGCCAGTTTTCTGTAAATGGGTTCAGATAAGGGATAATGGTGTAACCACGATTATCCACTGGACGTCCAATACGGTTGGCCACCGTTGCACCGGCAGCCTTAGGGGCCTGTACAATGGCGAATGTTTCACCAATATCAGGTGTCGCAATCACCCCTCCTTCATGCGCAACTAACGCGCCGGAAGTCCCAAGGGAGTACTGCTGTTGATTCTTGCCGGCGCTGGCGCTCGCATTCAGATAGGCATAATGAGTTCGGTAACTACCGTTTGCTCCAATGGAACTCTCATGGCCCCCTTCCTTTGGCATATCGTAACTTGTCGTCAGGCCATAGCTGAGTTCGTTCTTTTCACCCCGACTCCCAGTATAAGTCGCTTGTAACTGGTTGCCGTTATTCTTGTCATAATTGAAACGAGTATGAATATTGCCATTACCGCTAATAGGTATAGAGAAAGAAATTCCGACTATTTGGTTATTTTTATGGTTAGCATCCTGACTTTTCTGTGCATAGATATAGTAGCCCAGGCGTTTATAATTATTCGAATATCCTAGCTGATAGGAGTGATAGGTACCATGCTTCCAGTTTTCACTCCATATGCCATAAAATGACAAGCTACCGCCGCCGAATTGTTGCGATAGATTGGCTGTATACTTTGTCATTTCGCGGTAAGTATAGTTGTCATGGTCATTAGCCGATGCCGCATCACGAATTGAAATATACCTTGCATCGTTACTGTGACTCATTGATAAGGTAACTCGGGTATCACTGGTCAATGATTTTGTTGCCGAAACGCGCCAGCGATACCCATCCAGCCAGTCATTTTCAACAGTTTTCCAGGAGGAACGCGAAACATCGACAGCCAGTGCTCCCCAGTAAGTATTTAATGCACTACCGACAAGAGTGGAGTAATACCCATCGGTTCCATTTACCCCCATATAGCCGCTAATATAGTCATTAAAACCATACTGCAGAGTTAATTCTCCGAATCCCGGCCGGTTTGAGATATAGCTGTCATCCAGATATCCCATCGACAAATCGTAATACAGCGCCTCCTTACGAACCAGGCCAGGTATGGAAGCATAAGGCACAGTAAACGTGTCCTGGCTGCCATCGGCCTCATGAATCGTCACGATCAGGTCGCCACCTGAATTCGTTGGATAAAGGTCCGCAAAGGAGAATTTACCTGGCGGAACGCTGGCCTCATAGAGTAAGGAACCATTTTGAGTGACGGTGACGCGCGCGTTTGTCCTGGCGATTCCCGTTACCGTGGGTGCAAAACCACGTCGTGACCCTGGCAGCATCCGTTTGTCAGTCGCAACCCTGGCGCCCACGAAGCTGACGCTGTCGAAGAAGGTGCCATCTGTCCATCCCTGCCCGAGCCTAAGGGTTGAGCTCAAATCGAAAAGGCTTTTCTCGGCGTATGTCGAAATATTATCCCACTGAGTATCGTTATCATTTGCCTGATAACTAGACTGGTGGTAAAAGCGCCAGCCGTAAGCGCGAAAACTACCATCAAGCCCGACATAACTGTAATTATGACTATCGCCATGATTGATGCTCTGATAACTATTCGCCTGATAACGTAATACTGCTGCTGGAACACCAACATCGATACTCTCAGGATTAATCTCGCCTCGATACTTCGGTTTTTGTAACGCCTGCGGGATGGTTAAATTTAACGCATTCTCCCCGACGTCATAATGCCATGAAATGCCAGCATTGATCTGCGATAACTGGAGACATGAAGCCTTTTCTGGCCACGTTTTATCTTTAAGCCTCATCACTCTAAATAATACTGGTGTTATGCAGGGCTCAATTTTTTCTCCCACCTTCTGTAGCTCGAATTCAACTTCGCTCGCATACGAACCATTTAAGTAAAGCTTACTGCGATACTTCCCGACATTCATCGGATTACCATACTTAAATTTCTGGAGATCGATATGTGTCGCGTTATGCAAATGCGCACTATTGAAATTAAATGCGTCTTCTGACCATGCAACACCCCATGGTATTATTATTATTAACCCAACATTGATCTCCATGAATTTCATAATAATGTCCTTTACTGAGGATAATTATGAGTCACAATAGCACCATAATCATTGATGGTTGTGAAGCTGAACTTACCTGGCATGGCTTTCAGTGTATGCTCTTTATTATTTATGCTCATCGTTGAAAATGGCGCCACCATACCAGCAGGTTGTTTATTCCCATTAATCGTGATGCTATCAATGGTGATGTACCATGGAGATGGGTTATTCACAAAGAGTGTGTTATTATCATTGTGAAATTCCCAGGTTAAAGATTTGGCAGCCTCGCTGACATTTCCCTTTAATGTTATCGGACGATAAAATAACTTAATACGTGAACGAATCGATAACTGTAAATAGTTGCTACCTTGACTGTTTTTAGGCTCTGGCGGTATATCTAACATGTTAAACCAGTACAATGACTCACGATCTTGTGGAAGCGAGGCGCCGCTAAAAACCAGACGATAGGTCTGTCCTTTTCCTGGTTCAACACGAATAATCGGCGGCAGAACCACAAAAGGCGCCATGTCTTTGCCTGTATTATTTTGTATTGTGCCACCATCAACCCATGCTTGCGTCAGTGACGGCATATCCCCTGAATTAGTGACTCTGACTGATACCTCTTTCCGGTCAGATGGAAAGATCACTCTGGTCCCATCAATGACAATATTTGCATTCGCGAAAGGTATATATACGAATAAAAGAAACGTAAAAAAGTAACGAGTCATATTTCAACACCTCCCTGTTCTCTGAGCAGGCAGCCCCTGCCGGAGCTGCCTTAACGTCTTACGGATAAACGATAGTGAAGTTCACGTAGGAACTCACTTTCCCAGCCTCAGCGGCATTTGTCGCAAAGTAACGTGCATAGAAAGGCAGTGTCGCAGAACCATTGACAGGCGTCACGACCGTTGAGTTACCACCCGTGACTTTTCCGGTCGTTGGATCAATGGTTTGGTTTGCAAGGTCAATTACACCATGATTATTATTCAGTAGCTCGATATCAACATTATTCGCGCCATTAGCAGCGCCACCAGCAGGAATGGTATTTTTTAGTCGCCCCTCCGTTGAGACATATTCATTCGGTTCAAAATAGACCGAAACATCTGAAGCACTTGCACAATTTTCAAGACCAATAGTGAAAGGTGTTGTCCCCGCAGTTTGATTCGCGGCAGACAATGCAGACACCTGAACAGTGGGTAGTGTGACAATTTTATCTTTATCACCGCTGATGACAGTACAGGTATTAGTAATAATTTCACCATTGAAGGTCACTTTTCCATCAGCAGCCAGCGCCACTGTTGGGGCAAAGATCATTACTGCCGCTGCTGACGCCATTCCTTTGATGAACATGTTCATAATCAACCCCTATCTGTAATTTTCAATAAATTTACGTAACACTCATCATCAAGTCACTTAAAAAACACAGCGAGATCCTCGAGGCATCACATTAAAATATTGAAATACGTAATTTTCATTACCTATGATCCATTTTGGAATATGCTATGCAATTGCATCTTAACATTGTCTCTGGTATTTGTTCAAGGCTAGAAAGTAAGACATGTAACGATAAAATTTAAATAATCGCTTGTGTTTAAAAATAGACAATAGTATTTTTCATCATGAAAAACAATAGGTTATTATTAAGATTGCTATTGCAGCTAAAAATTCAAAAATGAGATACTGCACACTAATTATAATTAGCTACATTCTCATCCCCCAATCTACGCCGTCAAATTTTACTAAAAAGGGGATGTAATATTCACACTCAGTACTTACGTTGACCTACATCAATCGTTATTTCATTGCAGCATAGATGTGCATAATGCATAAAAGGAGTGAATCATGCTGATAACCCTATCTAATTCCTACTATTTTAACTTTGCTCTGAGTAGCTATTTTTCTGATATTCGTAATGACGAATCACTGATTGATGAAATATGTAGTTACCCGGTGATGCTGCCAACTTACTGATTTAGTGTATGATGGTGTTTTTGAGGTGCTCCAGTGGCTTCTGTTTCTATCAGCTGTCCCTCCTGTTCAGCTACTGACGGGGTGGTGCGTAACGGCAAAAGCACTGCCGGACATCAGCGCTATCTCTGCTCTCACTGCCGTAAAACATGGCAACTGCAGTTCACTTACACCGCCTCTCAACCCGGTACGCACCAGAAAATCATTGATATGGCCATGAATGGCGTTGGATGCCGGGCAACTGCCCGCATTATGGGCGTTGGCCTCAACACGATTTTCCGCCATTTAAAAAACTCAGGCCGCAGTCGGTAACCTCGCGCATACAGCCGGGCAGTGACGTCATCGTCTGCGCGGAAATGGACGAGCAGTGGGGCTATGTCGGGGCTAAATCGCGCCAGCGCTGGCTGTTTTACGCGTATGACAGGCTCCGGAAGACGGTTGTTGCGCACGTATTCGGTGAACGCACTATGGCGACGCTGGGGCGTCTTATGAGCCTGCTGTCACCCTTTGACGTGGTGATATGGATGACGGATGGCTGGCCGCTGTATGAATCCCGCCTGAAGGGAAAGCTGCACGTAATCAGCAAGCGATATACGCAGCGAATTGAGCGGCATAACCTGAATTTGAGGCAGCACCTGGCACGGCTGGGACGGAAGTCGCTGTCGTTCTCAAAATCGGTGGAGCTGCATGACAAAGTCATCGGGCATTGTCTGAACATAAAACACTATCAATAATTTTGAGTCATTACCATCATTGTGGTTTTTATTCAGGAGGTTAATCGTTGTATATAATGGATGTCCACTTGTTTGCTTTTTGTAAAGCCAGTAGGCCACAGGAATGACTGCATTTTTAGATATCAAAGACTGTGGATTGATGCCGAATCGCCTGATAAGAATAAAAGTCTCCTTGATGCAGGATTTTATTTCAGACCATTGTTGTTGTATCTTACCGACCTCCTCTGAAGTGAAGTTTTTTACTTTGAACCGGACGTCAGAGTCAATAAGCATCAGGCTGGTTTTTAAGAACCAGTCTCTTTCAATATAAAACCCCATTTCATTATTCTGATAAATGTTTTTTGTCAGTTCATCCAGTTCTCTTCTGAAATCACCCTGCCAGTGCGCTACCGCTATTGACATCAGTAAGTCGGAGAACTCAAGTTTTGTCCCCCCGCTGTTCGTGCGTATGAAAACATCCAGCACATGGTCAATATCCTGACTACTCTCATTGAAGTAGTGGATAAGATTCTCAGTTCTTATCTTGGTATAAAGTTTAAGCAGAGTTTTTCTGGAAAATTCACTGGAAATGAGTCCTCTTTTTTCGAGTTCTGGTACGACAACGTTAAATAAAATATCATCAGGAGAATCATGTTGCTCGTATTTGAATATTTCGTGCAGGCAGAACCAGTGATGTTTGTTATCGGTAAGTGAATCAGTATATTGCTTCTCGGTCAGGAACCTGAAGTTGTACTTCATCATGAGTTCGTCGTCTGACTTAAGTGGCGCGGTTAAATCGACGTAAAGCTTTCTGGGCGGCAGGATGCGATCATCCTGTGCCGAAGGCCACCACACCCGGGGCTGTTTATACGCATACGTTCCACACAATCCAATATATAATGATGTGAGACGCTGCTGACCATCAATCACCGCCTTGAAATCATGAAATCCAGCATTTGTTGCTACGCAGGGGTTTTCTTCATTAAATCGCTGACAGTATTCTTTCAGGAATTCATAGAATTTGTAATCATTTTTAATACTGGCACTACGGATATCCCACATCATGAAAGAGTTTATCGGGTAGTCTCGCATGATGGAATCAAACAGCAGACATATCTGACTGCTGCTCCAGACGAACTTCCTCTGAATTGCAGGCAGAAGATAGTGGCGTAAATTAATTGAATCTATCGCTTGTTTTATCGTTATTGCTTTTTCATACTGGCCAGCCATCATAAACCTCATATGTTATATTAGCTGGCCTATTTTAATTTATTGCGTGTCGGTAGTACAGTCTTTGCACAAACTAATTTATGCAATGGAAAAGCTGACGGCTCGGTTTGTGTTTTTCATTCGGGTAGACTCGCATTGCGGATGCACAAAGTGATGAAACCTGTCTTGCTATATTTTTACCGAAGTTAACAAGAAGGCCGTGCTTTATTTTTTCACCCTCTGCCCTGATGCTGATGACAAAGCTGAACTGATATACGATTACCTCAATGAGGTCATTGCCAAATGTTATGATGGCGGCGTTGTTTATTTCATATTCATAATCCCTCAGGTCAGTGTTAAGTCTTGCTGTTGCATCTACAAGTGCGTATTCTTTATCGATAATCATAACTTTCTCACTTATCATGTTAATGTGATTTAATCATCACTAATAATATGTTGTGATTTTAATTACGATTATTCGTCTGTTTACTCCCGTAATGCATTATCTTATGAATAATGTTCATGTGGGGTAAGGCTTCCATAAAGTCAGACTGTTCAATCAGCGAAATGAGTGTGTTATCGATCTCAAACGTTGTATCCGGTAATACCTCAACCAGCATGATTCGGGACAGGGAAATAACGAACACGCCCGATGACGTACATCCGGCAAGAAACCACTCCGCATGGCTGCAAAGCAGACGGTAGGGATGAACGGTATGGCTGACGTTTTCGTCGGTTCTGATACGCACCTGGGTCTGGTTAAGTATGGCGAGCGTCAGTCTGCTGAAATCACCGAAAAGGGTGGGTTTCTGGCGCGGCTCCGGTAGCATAATCCTGTATGGCGAGGGACGTTCCCCGTCAAGCATCAGGCTCAGTAGTTTGGCATCCATCGCGGGTAACAGACGGTCAAGATGCAGCAACCTCGCCAGTATCTTCATATCCCGTTCCGTGCGGCGACGAAAGTAATGTGAGGCAAGCTGATACACGCCGTTGCTCTGTTCAATATCAAGGTAGGTCAGACGGACGTTGAAATCCCGTCGCAGTGTTCGCGTCGTCACTCCAAATTCTTCTGCCAGCGTCCCGATATGCAGCTTTTCACCCTGAAACAAACGGCTCAGAATGATGGAAAGGCGGGTTGCCAGTCTGTCATGTTCATTTTCTTGTGTTATCAGCGTCATACATCATTTCCGAATTTAGCCGGGAAATGATGCCAGCAGTAGCGGACAGGATTTGTCCGCCCTCTGAAGTTTTTTAAAGCCCGAAAATTTGAAATGTAAGTGCTAAACGTCAGCATTCTCTGGTGAATAAAGATGCTTCTGGCGCATGTAGGCAATAAAAATGCAGGATGGTAGCGTCACCCGGTATGCAGGACCGGCTAAATCAATCAGCAGCCAGAGAGAACTGAGCACCCAGCCCACGGGACCGGCAAAAGCGCCCATGGTACGCGTCAGCATGGCATTTCCTGCAACGGTCAGTCCTCGGCCTAACAGGGCTTTCGCCACGCCATTTGTGACAACAAGTGCCATCTGATAGGCCGCAAATCCGGATGTTTTTATCCCCGCCTGGATTGCCATGGTCAGCAGCTCCGGTGTGGGATTGCTGTAGCCTGTCTGCAACTCTTCCGCCACGGTCTTTAACTGGTCGGGTGTCATCTTCTCAAGGCTTTTCTCCAGGATCTTCATCAGCAGATTCATTTCAATGGTTTCAACACTGGATTTGCTGTTGTAGTTCACCTTCATTTTATCGCAGGCATCGGTAAGAATTTCCCGGTACAGCACCCCTTTGCCCCAGCGGAGCAGCGTGGCAAAGCTGTTCGCCCCAAACGTCTGAACCTCGGCGGCAATGGCATCCCAGTAGCGCGGGTGGTTGGGCTTGTGTTTTTTATACTGAGGATCGTAAGTCAGCGTTTCCGTGATGCGTGCCAGTCCGTCTTTCGGATCGCAGATAAGCACAGAAACCAGTAAATCCAGATCGTCACGATGACAGTGGCGCAGAAACTCAAGGTCGGGGTCGTGTCGGTAGGTAGCCATATTTCACCTCATTGCTGATATTGGACCTGACAGTTTAAGGAAGCCCCCGGACAGGTTTTGTCCGCCTGAAAAACAAAAAAGTAAAAAAAACCTGCCCGAAAGCAGGTTTCTGTTCACCGGATAGAGGTATAACGCGTCGGGATTACTTTCCGCGCCATTCCTTTTCCACTTTATCCGCAAAAGCATCGCACTGCCGGGCATATTCCGGGTTATACAGAAGCTCCGACTGCGAAAGTTGCATGGCGGTCATGCTGCCGTTACGGGCATTTGATTCGAGCCAGGTTCTGCCATAGGTTTGGTTCATCACCTGAAGTACCCTGTTGAATACCGGTCCGTTGATGCGGGCATTGAGATTGACGCCTTTTAACTGAAGGCCGCTGTCGCTGGTCTGGGTCAGGCGGGTGGAGTACATCGCGCAGAAGGTCGAATTGGCAATCATCTGAGCGTCAGCCTGCTCGTCGGCGAACGCGCTGTGGCTGAAGGCTGAAAGCAAAATTGTGGCGGTTAACAGTTTAAAAATTTTCATCATGTTCCCTTATGGATTGAAAAGCGGAGACAGCCTGCCATACGGAGTGGTCAGGAGATGTCCGGCAGAGAAAAAAGTCAGGGTTTCAGCGAGGGAGCCAGTCGCCAGCGGTGAGGTCCAGCGGATTCGAGCACAAAGGCCAGATGGGTGAGGTCCCGTCTTGCGGTACGGGGAGATACGTCAAACTGCCGGATGATGTAGCGAACAGATATTGTCTGACCGTAAAACAGCGCCATGGTCAGCCGGATAAGCCGTTCTCCCTGTCCGGTGACACGTTGCCTGCAACGGCTGGCTTTCATCGTTGCCATACGCGCCATCGGTCCCCTTTCTGAAAAGAATCGAGATGTCTGGCAAGCCAGATATCAGGGCACGAATCGCCGGTAACGCAGCGGGCAGTAAACCGGTGGCAGTTAAAGTCGAGCAGGCTATAAGGATAGCGCTGACCCACTGCCGCCTTTGCCCGTTCAGCGGCCCGCGCACAACCCTGAGGCGTCAAATCCATACAGTCGGTATACACCGAGATAGCGGAGTTCCAGCCATCGAGCCGGTCAAGAAAACCTTTAGCCTTACTTTTGATAACGGTTCCATCGCCATCAAGATGAACAATATCGCCGTTACCCACATAGATACCGCTGTGTGCGGCAAGGCCAAAAAGCAGTTCGCACTGCACGATACCGCCGTAAGCCGGTTCATCGACGCAGGACAGAATGCAGTTATCGATAAATGAATCCACGAAGTTAAGCAGCAGAAGCCGGTACATAACATTCAGTTCCTTACTATGGGGGAGAGGGGGGATGCGGGGGAAACGTAGTGAACACTCAGCTTTCCCACAACGTACGGACCGTGAAAACCCCCATATCGTGGTAAGCCATAAAGTTACTTTCCCATAGCGACCAGAACTCACGGGCGTCGACATGAGAGATATCGCCACAACGGGAAAGCCACGTGTATTGTTGCGTCCAGCTCACATCGACATCTTTTTCAAGCTCAGGCCATGGATGTCCTGCATAGTGAAAATCGGTGACGTAATCGAGCTGCCAGTCTTCTCCGGCAGGGATGAGGCGTATTTCGACCGGATGCCAGCCGCCCTTTTCCGGTGAGTATTCAGGGTCACGGAAGTTAATGGTTAATCCGGTGATGGGGTGACGATGAGGCGGTTTTTGCGCAACGATACCCAGAAGCAGTTGAGTGAACGACCGGGAGAGCGGCAGCACATAGCCGCCCTGCAATATAGCGGGTGATGACATAGTGAATTTCCTTTTTAAGGGGTATGGAACACAGAAAAAGCGGGGGATTAGTCCTGGCTGATTGCGGCAAGCTGCGTCAGACGGTGCTGCCAGTCGGCGTAGCAGCGGTGCATAAAGAGTCTGCTGCTGTCCGCTTCGATAAGGCAGATATCCGGACTTCTGAGCACAGCAGCAAGAAAACCTGCGTTATTGGTGCTGCCCTGACCAAACAGTGGGCGAAATACACGGGATGGAAAGCTGTCCTGCTGCTGTTCCAGAATGGCGTGAATCGCATCAAGCGCTACCCATTCACGGGAGAACAGGCCTCCTTCGCCATTGGCGGTTAAGCGCAGGGCAAGGCTTCCGGTTTCACCCTCTTTACCCAGCTCATACGTCAGCAGTCCCTTGCTATGGGGGCTGATTTTCTCTGCTTCCCCGCTGTAGAACACGGTATAGCTTTCGATGACGGCGGCTTCGGTAGCGATTTTTTTCTTACTCATGGTTCAGCGCCTCAATCAGGTTCTGGAGTTGAGTGATAACTGTCGTGTCCGGGAACACCAGATAGATACCCTGTCCGTTATCGCAGACGATACCGAGCAGGAGATACCAGCCATCATCAAGTGCGGTGACGTATTCCGGGTTAGCCAGTGCCACTGCCAGCAGCGGGTCTTCGGGCAGCGTGTCATCATGGTTGAGATGCCAGAGCAGGGTTTCCGTTTCGTTCCAGAAGGCGGTAAACAGGTCGATATCATCGACGGGGCCAAGGATTTCATTGCTGAGGGCTTCCAGCGCGGA
>OHNF01000357.1_pt1 | contig 28816 bp, 19 predicted proteins | sample 1569491 | NCBI WGS metagenome assembly OHNF01 (sample SAMEA3879557, study PRJEB24766) | human gut metagenome | biome: human-associated habitat; feature: feces | place: USA | collected 1985/1987 | reverse complement strand
GGGCTTAAATAGAGATATACATAATCACGTAGGGCGTTGCCCTACGCTATGTAATCTCAGGCTTTCAGCCTTATAAAATCCGCGTTCGTCCGCCTTGTCCGCGTATCAATTTAGCTCATAACCCTACAAGAAAGAGTTAATTCAACTCCTGATTCTCATAAATTGTGAAATAGTAGTAATTCTTTCCCTACCCGTTGAACTAATGCCTTGCGCACTCTGTTCTCTGACCAAAATAGAACATTAATTTAGTTTTTAACCATTAAACCTGTTTAATTATGACATGTAAAGATTCTCACTTTTTGATTGGCCTGGGAGTAGGTTCAATCTTAGGAGCACTGGCTTACGGCTTTGCCCGCAGTGCAAGAGCAAAAAAAATGAAAGCAGAAGTATTCGATGCCCTGCACAGAATTGAAGGACATACCGAATGCCTGATCGAATCTGCTAAAGAAAAGGCATTGTATGCCGGAGAAAAAGTAGCTGACAAAGTAGCGAATGAAACATCTGTCATCGCTGAAAAAGCCAATGACATCAAAGGTAAAGTTCACTCTATGGCTGATGAAGCTAAGAAGTAATCAATCTGCTCATTACCGTAAAAACAGAGGGAGGCGGGGTATCATGCCCACAATCTCTCTGTTTTTTCATTATATGCTCGTGATTGAATGGGCCTCACTTACCAATGAAGCTGGATAATCGCAGATTTCCAATATCTTAATTGCATTATGCTCGGTCGCAACTCCGCGTTTCAGCTTGTAATCGAAAGACAGAATACCGTCTTTCACCGACTCGCTGAAATAGTATAATTCGTATTCTTCTTCCAGCATATCGGCCAGTTCCAAATCGTGCGTAGATACAAATACCAGATTATCACTTTTCACCAGCCAGGAAAGCACAGCTTTCGAAATCGCTATCCGTTCCTTGGTATTGGTTCCTCTGAACAATTCATCGAGCAGGAAGAGGTGATTTCCATGACTGCTTTCATTTACAAAATCCTTGATAGTCATCACTTCCTGCATAAAGTAACTCTTATTTTCCATCAAGTTGTCTCCCTGATGGATGGAAGATAGAAGAGAAATCCGGGTATTTATCTCAAATACTTCTGCAAAACAGGTATGAAGTGCTTTCGCTGCTAACAGATTCACTCCTATCGTACGCATGAAACAGGTCTTACCCGCCATATTCGAACCGGTTATCAATGCCGACTTCTCATGCAGTACCATATCGTTCGGAATACAGTTTTCTATCAGAGGATGATACACAGCCTGTGTACGCAATCGCTCCCCTGCCTTGTTATCTCCCGGCAAGCAGTAATAAGGCAACTCCTCCCTCAAGATGGCAACAGACAAAATAGAATCCAGAAAACCGATAAAACGGTAAACATTGTGGATAACCGTCGCCTTCTCCTTCAACAGATGAAAAGTTCTGCCTACCGCATACGCCTCGTGGAGAAAAAATACCCGGATTAATTCCGCTACCACATAAAGCATAATAGCCATGTCGTTATCCAGACTGATATTGAAACGGAAATAAGAAATATACTTCTTCAGACCTTCCACAGCTTTCAAGTCAGTCGTGATAGAAGGATCTACAGAGACAAACTCCTTATTCTGCGCCAGCTTTCCCGCCTGTCTTATCATCTTCAGAAGCTGAGGTATGGAGAAAAAGTATCTCTGGATTTTCGCCTTATTACGATAGTGCAACACCGCATTCGCCATAAATGAAAAGACAAATAAAGTAAGAAACACTCCCGAATGAGTGATCAGCATCAGAGCCAGAAACAACAAAGGCAGAAACCGGCATATATTAATAAGCACCATCTCCTTAGCACCAATCCCTGTGTTGTCGTTTTCCAGAATGGATACAATGGAATAAGCATCCGGCTTATCCAATTCCTTCAATGCATTACTCAAAAGAGTACGCAATTCCGCATGAGTTGTCAATGAAGACAGAAGGGCTTCCTGCTTTTCCATGCCAGAGGTTTTATCGGATAGCAGAAGATAATACAAGTATTGCCTGCCTATGCTGGAATGACAATAATCGATCTCGGCAAACAAATCGTCCAGATTCAGGTCGTCAATGGTGTTAGCGGATAAACCGGTTTCGCCCTCGGCATTTCTATAAAGGAAATAGTTAGCAATTTCGGACATGGTGTATTCTTTGATTATTCAGTAAACAACAAATCTATTAAAATCAACTGGAAAAGCAAACCCTTTTAGAAATATTGTTTTACCTGAACCACTATTCTTTCATGAAAAAGCAGCGATTCACTGAAATCGGGAATAATTGCAAACTATACATGTGATATCGTTATCCCCCACCCCAACGGAACCGCCTACCTTTGCAACATCAGAAAATAAGAATAAAACTCTAACGGAAAACAGTATGAAACAGAAATTAATAACATTAGCAGGTTTGCTGATTTCGGGAACGATTTTAGCACAAAACGGAGGAACAATTATGAAGAAGTATGAAAATCAACTGCCGCAGGAAGGCAGAGGCAATGTGCATGTAGCCTATCAGGGAAAGGCTATCGACCAAATGATTTATGAGTTCATGGAAGAGCAGGGCATACCGGGCATGACGCTCGCCATTGTGCAAGCACCTTACATTCCGCGCGTAGTGGGCTACGGAGTAACAGATTTTGAGAAAGGGAATCTGGCAGCTGCAAAAACACTTTGGCCTATCGGCCCTATTTCACAAGGCTTCACGGCAGTAGCCATCATGCAGTTATATGAAAAAGATAAACTGGACCTGAACGATACTATTGGCAAGTATCTTAAGGATATTCCGGAGAACTGGAAAAATATCAGCATCCTCCAGCTGATGCAACATAGTTCGGGCATTGCCGACTACCGTTCGCAAAAGGGCTTCAATGTATCTGCCGATTATCAGCCCGAACAACTGATAAAAACGGTAGAAGCTATTCCACTGGCTTTTGAACCGGGTACAGACGTAAAGCAGAGTGCTACAAACTTTCTGTTGCTGACTTCTATTATTGAGAAAGTAAGCAAGATGTCGTATCACAACTTCGTGAAGAAGTATCAGATAGATTACCTCGGTCTGCAACAGACCTATTTCGGAGAGGATTTAGCCAGAGTAAAACAAGAAGATGTTACAACGACTGCCAATGTACACCAGATTTTCAAGAAAGATAAAGACCACATCAACCCGTCAGAGACGACTACGGGATATATAGAAAAGGATGGAAAGTTAGTTGCCGCCCCTGCTATCAGCTCCTCCTCAATGAAAGGTTTTTCTGATATATGGGCATCTGCCGAAAATGTCAGTCATTGGGACATTGGCCTCGCCGGAGGTGTACTGATAGCTAAACCGGAAAACCGAGAAATGATCTATAAACCTACCCAACTGGCAAATGGAAAGATTATTCCTGCGATAGCCGGCTGGCAGTTCTACAACCACAAAGGTCTGATGGATATAAAAGGAAACGTATCGGGACATTCAGCTTTCCTGAGCCGCTTTACGGATGCATCGGAATTGGTATGCGTAACTCTGCTTGCCAACAAAGAAAGGGTTGACCTGACAAATCTGGGACGCAAAATTGCTGCTGCCTTCGATAGCAACAAGATGGGAACAGGTACCAATGATAACCTGCTCTATACTTACGAAAGCCAGTTCAGCGTAGCAGAAACAATGACCCACATCGAACAGACTCTGAAGACTATGGGGATACCTGTATTTGCAAAATTCGACCATGGCAAAAATGCTGAAGAGGTAGGTCTTGAACTCCGTCCGAACCAGGTTATCGTTTTCGGTTCACCCAAGGTAGGAACCCAATTAATGCAAGAGAATCCCAGCATCTCCATTGAATTACCACTGAAGATATCTGTCTGGGAAGACAAGAACGGTAGTGTATGGGCTACTTTCCCGCAAATGAAAGTGATGGGTGCAGAATACGGTCTTGATAAAGAACCGGTTATAGGGAAAATGCAGGGGCTGTTAGAAAAGATAGTTATTCAATCGGCAAGTGTATATTAAGTAAAAACAGAAACACAAAAACTTTATATAAAAAACGGAGCGGGGATATGTCCAAAAGAATGGATCCCCGCTCTACTCTTGATATAATTCAAAAACATAGATCCCATATACCACAAGCCCTCTCAAGCTCTACCAATGAAGCAGCATATCCCTTCATCGTCTCCAGATATCCCTGCTGCACCTCATTGTAGGTGCGCTGGGCAACCAGCACATCCAGAATGTTCGTTTCTCCCCTCTTGTACTTGTAGACCATTCCGTCGAGCACCTTGCGGGAATCTTCGAGTACGCCGGCTCTATATTGAAATACTTTCTTTTTCTCCGCCTCATAGTTGTACCAAGCCTGGTGAATCTCCGCCTGTATCTGCAATTCCATATCCCGCTCCCTAACTTCCGACTGAGTTATGCGAAGTTTAGCCGCCTTTATCGCTCCCTTATTCACATTCGAAAATTTCAGAGGAACCGATACTCCGCCAATGGCAGAACGGGCCGGAGGAAAAAATCCATGCCAATCTCTTTCATAAGATGCGGAAAGGGCTATATCGGGACGACGTTCAGCTCTTGTCAGCTTGTACTCATGGGCACTGACTTCTGTGCCCTTCTGTGCTACAAGCAGGTCTATGCGATTGTCCAATCCCACCTTTATCAACTCTGCCAACGCAAAATCCCTGCTCAACTCCTCCCAATCGCCCAACGGGATATTCAGTGTATCAGCCGTAGCTCCCATGTGCCGGTTGAGCATCACCAAAGCTGATTGATAAGCCGCCTCCTGAGTGTAAACGGCATTCAGCAAAGTCATGGCTTCGAGCTTTGACTGGCGGGCATCGTTTTCGGTAATCTCACCAGCAGCATAGCGCAGACTGTCCGACTGACTGAGTTGCAACATATATTGATATGAACGGTTCTGTACGCCAAGCAGCTCTCGCTGAAGGATGGCTTCAAAGAAAAAATCAGCAGCATCCGCTCGCAAATCCTGAAAGCCTTGCTCCAGCAACAGTTTTTCAAGTTCTGCCCGGCTGCGTGCAAGCCGAATACGGTTTCCACGCTTGTTACCCAATTCAAGAGAATAGGAAAGCCCCAATGAAAAGTTATCACGACCTGCTTCAAACTCCACTTCCGGATCGGGAAGCACCTTCTGTGCAATCGTTTCCGCATCGGCAATGCTGGCGTTCAATCTCTCTGCCAGATATACCAGATTGCTCTTCCCTACCCGATTCAGATATTCCGTAAAAGAAATATCCTGCTGCGGATACTCACGGACTTGAGCAAAAGACGGAATACATGTCATTCCTGACACCAGCAGTATGAGTAAAACTCTATATCGTAAGTTCATTTTCATCATTCTTCTTTTTAATAAAAACACGGTTTTCAACTAAGTAATAAAACACCGGAAGCACAAACATGGAGACAAGTGTCGCAAACATCAACCCATATACGATGACCGTTGCCAACGGGCGCTGTACATCGCTACCGATTCCGGTTGCCATCGAAGCAGGAAACAATCCAAGTATGGTGGTGACGGAAGTCATCAGAATAGGACGAAAACGTTGCCGCGCCCCTTCCACCACAGATTGGCGAAGTTCCATTCCCGTCCTGCGCAACCCGTTGATTTGTGACACCATGATGATACCGTTCTGTATGGAAAGCCCGAACATAGCTATAAAGCCAACGGCCGACGATACATTCAGCGTCATGCCGCGCACATTGAGGGCAAGCATACCTCCAAAGAGTGCCAGAGGTACAATAAGCAGTACCAAACCTGCCTGCCGGAACTTTCCGAACGTTGCATAAAGCAGAATGAACATGCACATCAACGTCAAGGGAATAATGACCGCCAGTCGGGTATAAGCTCGTCGCTGATTCTCAAAAGCGCCTCCCCACCTGATGGTATATTTACTTTTATCATAGTCTACTTTTTCATTGATTGCCTTCTGTGCCTCACTCAGGAAAGACGACAAATCGCGCCCGCGAAGATTCAGCTTTACCGTCAGATGGCGCCTGTTCATCTCCCGGGTGATGGTACTTTCACCAATGCTCAACCGGATATTGGCAACTTGTGAAAGGGGAATCTTGGCACCGGTAGAAGAAGTCAGCATAAGTCCGGCTATCTTTTCGGGAGTATCGCGGGCATCCTCTTTATATTTGCAGGTAATATCGTACTGCCTATCGCCTTGGTACAACTGGGCTACGGCTTTACCGCCAATGGCAACTTCTATCAAATCAGCTACATCCGAAACCTTCAGGCCGTAACGGGCAATGGCACTACGATCCATAATAATCTGCAGTTGAGGCAACGGAGGTTCTTGGTCGATGTCAAGATCAACGGCACCTTTCACTGTTCCCAACACTTGGGTTATATCTTCCGCAAGGCGACGTGTCTCACGGAAATCCTCTCCATACACCTTCACCACCAGCTCGCTATGCGCACCGGCTATCTTATCCATCACTCCGTCTATCATAGGCTGACTGAAGCCGACTTTAAAGCCGGGAAGAGTCGCATACTCCTTTTCCAGTTCCTGAATCAGGTCGTTTTTGGTCTTTCCCTTGGGCCATTCACCATAGGGTTTGACGCCGATGGAAACTTCAAAATGCGAAGGGGTGAATGGATCGGTTCCATCGTCATTGCGCCCCGCCTGCACCATAATATAGGTTACTTCGGGATACTTCATCGTACGGGCACGCAAGGTATCGGAAAACTCTCTCGACTTTTCCACCGAAATGCCGGGCGGCAGATTGACTTGCAGCCAGATGGAGCCTTCGTCCAACTCCGGAAGGAAGTCTTTACCAACCGTAATACTGAGGACGATGCCCGCTACCAGAAATACAACCGATGGTATAATCGCCTTCAGAGGAGCATCAATGACTTTCGCTACTACACTTGCATATTTCTCTTTCAACTTCTCCAGCCAGCGGTTCCTATAAAGCTTGCGCGGCTTGCGATAGATGGCATAAGCCAGTCCCGGAATCAGTAAAAGTGCAACCAGAAGTGCTCCTATCATGGCATAACTCATCGTGAATGCCATCGGTGTGAAAAGCTTCCGCTCCACACGTTCAAAAGCAAACAGCGGCAGGTAAGCCGTAATAATCACAATCGTGGAGAATAGAATGGGACGCCCCACTTCCTTGGCACGCCGAGCTATACTTTTCTCTTCCAGACAGTTTTCAGGATGATCTTCACGTTTCTTGAGAATGGTTTCCAGCATGACAATAGCACCGTCTACGATAATACCAAAGTCAATGGCACCGAGCGAAAGCAGATTGGCCGGAATATCCGTAAGATACATCAGAATGAAAGCTATAAGGAGGGAGACAGGTATCGTGACAGACACCAGCAATGCCCCACGCCAGTTTCCAAGAAACAGAATGAGCACTACGATGACCAAAGCCATTCCCATCAACAGGGTATGAGAAACTGTACTCAACGTAGTATCTACCAGACTGGTGCGATCCAGAAAAGTATGTATATGCACTCCTTCCGGAAGCATCTCGTGATTCAGTTCATCCACTGCCGCATGAATACCTGCAAGTACCTGTGATGGATTCTCATGTTTCAACAAAAGCACAATTCCTTCCAGACTTTCAGAATAGTTGCGCATACGGTCTGTATAGCCCAATACGCCTTTTCTTTCCAGATTTCCATATTTCAAGGAGCCTATATCACTGAGAAATACAGGCACTCCGGAGGTAGTACTGACTACGATATGACCCAAATCGTCCAAGTTCTCTATCAGTCCGATACCACGCACCACATAGCCCAGATCACCACGATTCAACACACTGCCTCCCACATTGGCATTATTATTCTCGATTGCTTCGATAACCTGAGTAAGAGATAAATTGTATTGCTCCAACTTATGCGGATCTACTTCTACCTGGAACTGAGTGGTTATTCCCCCGAAGTTGGTGACATCGGCCACTCCAGGCACTTCCTTGATGCGGGGGATGATGACCCAATTCTGCAAGTCGGTCAATTCACGCAGCGAATGCCGGTCACTCTCAATGATATAGCGGTATACCTCTCCTACAGGCGATGTCAACGGGTCGAGTCCCGGAACCGCGCCATAAGGCAGTTCCACTTCGTTCAGTCTTTCCTGTACACGCTGGCGGCTCCAGTAGTCTTCCACCCCATCTTGAAAAACAATGGTAATCATGGATAGTCCGAAAGTGCTTTTACTGCGCATAACATGCATACCGGGCAAGCCGTTAATGGCACGTTCCAGTGGTATGGTAATCTGCTGTTCCACTTCCTCAGCTGCCAGACCGGGAACTTGGGTAACAACCTGTGAGGTCACATCTGCAATATCGGGATATGCTTCTATCGAAAGTTGTTTCCACGAGTAGTATCCGAATACGCACAACATGGCAAACAGACAAAGCATCACCCATCTTTTCTGTATAACCGAAAGCATTATTTCCTTCTTCATGATTTCCTATTTTAAGTAGTATCCTCCTTCACTGATAATTTCATCTCCCGGCTGCAGGCCTCTGTTTATGACTGCTACCCCATCTCTGATGACCTCCACTTCCACCGGCCTCCGCACAAAAACTTCCGGAGCCTGCCGGACGTACACGTAGCTGTCCTTCTCTCCCTGCAACAAAGCCTTTTCAGGTATCTGAACCTGCTCCATAACCGGACTGAGAAAATGCACGGTAGTGTACATCCCCAATTTAAGAAGTCCTTGTGAATTATCACAGACAGAAAGCACTTGGATAGACCTCGTCTCCGCATCTACCGCCTCTTCCACATGATAGATATTTCCTTTAATAGTAGTGCCGGGCAATGCCGCTACTTCAATGTCCAAACTACTGCCCGAAGCGATAAACCGAATATCTTTCTCTTTCACCTGCGCAGCAATCCACACACTCGACAAGTCGGCAACGGTGGCTATAGGTTCAGTATCATCTTTCAGGTACTGCCCCGTCACAATATTATTCTCTATCACTTCTCCCGAAATAGGCGAACGAACGATAAGCGGCTGTCCCAGAATCATCTCCTCCGGATCATCCACTTGATACACCTTCAATGCGGCGGAAGCATTCTCAAACTCTTTATCGGCTACCAGCAAAGCATTCTGCGCCTCTTCCAGTTCCTTTTGCGAACTGACTCCATTCTTTATTAGATCTTCCTTACGCTTCAAATCTTTTCTGGCAAGTTCCCTCGATGAAAGAGCCTGAAAATATTCTTTCTGTGCAGTCGTAAAATCCGGTGAACTGATTTCGAACAGAGGAGTGCCTTGTCGCACGGTTTGCCCTATCCGTATATACGACTTCAGCACCCGACCTGCAAACGGAGGGGCAATATAGGCATAGCGGGTAGGAATAGGTCGCACGATGCCGGAGGTTATTACTTCTTTAGAATAAGGTTCGAGCCGGGCTTCCGATACTTTTATTTTCTCATTCAAAACGTGGTCTGCTACATAGACTGTATCCCCCTTTATGCGATAACCACTCTTCTGTTCCTGTTCCGTACTCTGTCCGCATGCCGCAAAAAGCAACGCACCACCCAGCAGCAACATTGGCAAAATTCTCTTCTTCATCATACTAAGTTTAATATAGTTAGAACCAATTTTCGGGCACAAAAATAGCGGACAAGTCCGCAGGGAGCCGTTAGAAAACGATTAGAACAATATTAGAATCTTATTAGAAGATATCTCAGCATAAGAAAACAGGGAGATCCGGACTTCTACATCCGAACCTCCCTGTTCTATTCTTCTATCTACAGATACAAGTTACACTTTATCCGCAATGGAAGTACTTATTGACAAGTTTCAGCATTTCCTCCTGATTGTCATGCACTTCACTGCGTAACGTACGGTCTTCATAGGACCGCAATTTACTGATAATTCCATCGACCATTGCAGGGCTGAATACATGGTACTGTTCGAAAATAGCACGTTGTTTTTCCAGGCAATCGGCAGAAGCGACACAGCTATCAGGAAGTTGAGCCAATTGTTTCAGTTTATCCTCATTTTCTTTCTTATGAATATTCACATTCACATAGGTCTTTTCCGCAATCTCCAAAGCATTTTCAATTTCAAAACCATGACGACATGCTACGGCCAGTCCGGCTATCAGTTGGTACAAATCGGCAGAACCGTCCGGAGAGCGCATTTCCACGGTTTGTTTCTGCGTAGTGTCATAGTGGCTGGGAGCTTCCAACGGATTAGCCAGCATACACATATCGGTCTTTGCCGACCATCCCAGCGGAACACGTACCAATACAGACCGGTTACGATCTCCCCAACAGATATTTGTCGGAGCTTCCTGATGCGGAACCAAACGGAAATAAGAAGTAGGATTCGTATTGCCGAAAGCCGTAATGGAAGGTGCAAGTTCCATCATTCCCGCAATAGCCTTGCGGGCAGTTTCGGAGAGTACACCGTCTTTCAGCATCTGGTTTTGCCCGTCTTTCATGATACGCATATGGATATGCAATCCTGAACCGGCCTTTCCAGCTGTTATTTTCGGAGCAAACGTAATGTCATATCCATATTGATAAGCCAGATTACGGATAACCCATTTCGCAATCATCAACTGATCGGCAGCCAGATCGGCACGCACCGGCAGGAATTCAATTTCATTCTGCTCATAGATTTTACCGTCGAGCGTGAAATTACCTACTTCGGAATGCCCGTATTTAATCTGTCCGCCCGCCTTTGCAATATGCAGCATACAGTCGGTACGGAAATCATTGAACTTGGCATAAGGAGCAGATTCATGATAGCCACGTTGATCAGTGGCAGGGAACAGGCCGCTATCTTCTGATATCACATAATATTCCAATTCGCCCATAGCCTGGAATTCCATTCCGGTTACATCAGTAAAGGCTTTGCAAGCTTTACGCAACGTATATTCCGGTGAACTTTCCAATAGTTCGCCATCTTTATTGAAGTAAGAGCAAAGCATGGAAAGTGTTGTGGTTTCAGCAAAAGGATCGATAAAGGCTGTACAAAAACGCGGCACTACATACAAGTCGCTACTGCCCGCTTCAATAAATGGGAAAAGGCTTGATCCGTCTACACGTTCACCACAAGTCAGTATTGCATCAAGGTAAGCAGCGTCGTTAATGACAAAATTCAATGTTTTCAGTCGCCCGTCTGCTGCTGGATACATGAAGTTCACCATGCGGATATCGTTCTCCTTGATATAAGAAATAATGTCTGCTTTCGTAAATTCGGAAGCCGGTTTTTGAAGAGCGGCCACCAACTGGTTGGCGCTCATTGATAGTTCATGATTCATACGTTGGTTGTTTTTTAAGTTATTATATGGTTAACAATGTGTTGTCATGCAATGATTCCCCACAAAGATAATATTTTATAATAACTTCAATAGATATGGTACTCAAAAAAAGAAACAGTTACTATTCCTTTTTTCCGTCATATCCCCACTTTACGTAAATAGCACCCCAGGCAAACCCTGCCCCAAATGCTGTAAAGATGAGGTTATCACCTTTCTTTAGCTTATCTTCAAAATCCCAGATACAAAGCGGAAGTGTGGCGGCACTCGTATTCCCATAACGTTCGATATTGACCATCACTTTCTCGGCTGGAATCTCCAGGCGCTGCGTCACAGCAGTGATAATGCGCTGGTTGGCCTGGTGGGGAATTACCCAACTAATATCATCTTTACTTAAATGATTTCTTTCAATGACAGCCTCACAAGCATTAGCCATATTGGCCACAGCATATTTGAAAACCGTACGTCCTTCCTGATAGATGTAATGCATGTGATTATCCAGTGTATAATACGAAGGAGTACATACAGAACCTCCCGCCTTAATATGCAGGAAAGGCAGTCCCTTACCATCCGTTCTCAGCACTGAATCCATTACACCCAAATCTTCTGTAGTAGGTTCCAGCATGAAGGCTGCCGCACCATCACCGAAAATGGGACAAGTGGCACGATCGGTATAATCTATGATTGAAGACATTTTCTCAGCCCCTACCACAATAATCTTCTTGTAGTTTCCCGAGCGAATAAAGTTTGCTCCCGTCTCCAGTGCATACAGGAAACCGCTGCAAACCGCCTGCACATCAAAAGCAAAAGCACGTTTCAATCCCAGTCGCTCACACAAGATGGAGGCTGTAGAAGGCAGGCGATAGTCAGGAGTGGTAGTAGCAACAATCACCAGGTCTATTTCATCCGGTTGAGATTTCGTACGCTGCATTAACTGCTTGGCAGCTTTGCGGGCCATATACGAAGTTCCCAGCCCCTCTTCATGCAAAATACGTCTTTCCTTTATGCCTATACGCCCCATAATCCATTCATCGGTGGTATCGACCATTTTGGAAATCTCATCATTGGTTAGGATATAATCGGGTACATATCCTCCGACTCCTGTAATTACTGCGTTTATTTTCTCCATAAACTCTACCTAGTTTAGTAAATTCTGATTATAGGGACAATTATATATAAGTGATACATAAGCAAATGCGGGCGCAAATATACAGAAAAGACTATGAATTCCAAGAATTGGTCAAAAACACTTTGGTCTTTTACCAATGAAAAGGAATAATTGACCAAATTTTCGTTGAATATTATTTCTTAATCCAAATATTGACGATTTCGGAGATAAACATTTGATGTTTGGAGGATTCGTTTTTATAAGCTTCTTCCATGATTTTTGATTTATAAGGCTCGGTCAGGTTGGCATAGTCCAACTCCTGAACAAACCGATTACCGGTAATAAAATCATTGTTTTCATTGATATTAGGATAATTAAGTCATTAATCATTTAATGTACTCAAGGATAATCAATTTACTGAAAACTCCGATATTTATCAAAAAAAGAGAAATGAAAGTAAAGTCTTTACTACGAAACAGTTCATCAACGGGTAGTCAGAAAAGTCTTCTCAACTTTAGGAAGCGTTTGTTCGATAAGAATTTTATTCATAAATTCACTTGGACTCATGTTATGACACCGCTTAAAATTCCGAACAAAAGTACCAGCAGTTGCATAACCACATTGTTCCGGCAAATCTTTAAGGGCAATTGAAGGATTTTCTCTCATCAATTGTTCGGCATACTGAATACGGAAATTATTCAGCCAAACACTGAAACCTTTATCACAGAATCTATTGATGCTAACCGATAAATAAGAACGATTCGTATTCAGTACATCAGCCAACATCTCTATTGTAAGGTCACTGTTAAGGAAGTATTGTTCATCGCGAACTTTATGTAAGGCTTGCCAAAATAAAAGTTCATATTGATCCATAGATGCAGAATGTGATTCAGATGCATCTCCTTCGTCGCATTTCTTAATCATTCCTTGAAGTCTATAATTTACAGCACCTTGTTTCTTCAAGTTACAGTACATAGATATGGACTTGAATGTGGCTGCTACAGAAATCACTAATAGAAAAATACAGATTGCAGCCACATGTGTATTTATTCTATTTACATCTTCACTCTCATTAAGTTCATGTTTCAATTCCTGAATCTTTAAACGCTCTGCATAATTCTTTTTATCATTCTTCGCTTTAAATTCCAAATACGTTTGCAGAACTGAATCTCGTCGAGCTAATAAATCCAGAGCTTTTTCATATTGCTTAGTTTCGCGGCAAAAAGAACTAAAATTGGTAAGAGCTTTTATTTGGAGCTCCATCCGAACAGGCGTTTTAACCATCTCTTTCATTAAAGGTTCAACAATCATATAATATTGATTAGCTTGTTGAATTTTACCTTTTTTCCACAATAAATCAGCAAACGAATAATAAGGAGATAAAAAACAATTAGGTAAAACAGCTTTTCTATTCTTCCTTTGATAACTCTTCGCTTTCTCTTCATAAGATTTCAGAGCTCTATCCAAAAAAACAAAAGCGGAATCTTCTTGCCCTTCAGGGATATAAGTTTCAGCCATCATACAGTTTAGAACAATCTTATCACCTTTTTCTGATAATAACCTTGCAGCTAAGTAAATACGTGCACTATCAGGCTTATTGAGCTCCATATAGCTTTTTACAACTTCATTCTGCATTGAAGTATTAGAAGCTATTTCCTGATTGTTCTTAATCTTATTATAATACTCCAATGCATCAGAATAATAGCCTGTCACACATAAATATTTTATCAAAGAAATACCAGAAGCTTTCTGTAAGTCTACAAAATCATGTTCTAAAGCCAGCTGATATGCCTCTTTGTATAATGGTAATGCATTATCATAATCTTCTAACATTACAAAATGACTCGCTATAGTTAGAAGGCACTTGCCTACATCTTCGGCTCTATCAGCCTCACGATACTGTTTTAATAATTTATACCAAATAGGAAGAAATTCTTCTTGATGTCCCGCCCTGTTAAGCAGCAATGCTTTTATTTCATTCACTTGCCATTCTTCTTTTTGCGAAAGTGAATAGTTAGTTTCTAAGATTTCAATCCATTTAAGCCCTTTCAAATATACATTAGGAACTCCAAACCGATCCAAATTACTACAAATCGTCACTAATTGAAGCAAAACTTTCTTTCTTTTTTTACCAGAACTTAAAGGTAAAACCTCCATTAAAAGTCGCTCTTGCTTTTTTACTCCATCTATTTCTTCTTCATCCCTATACGATATTTTAATCATGCAAGCGACTCTATCTTGAACCGGTAAATTTCTCACTCCAGATAATAAAGAATCAAAAGAAGCCGATAATATCGGCATTTTTGACAATTCTATATCCAAAGAATTTTTAATACCAAGGTTTGAACAAGCACCACATAAGAACAAAAAAAGAAATAGATAGAAGTTTTTCATTCGGTAGAATTAAACAAAAGTTATCGCTCTAAATGCACAAGCACTGGCACAATCTTCACATTGAGTACAGTATCTCTCTTCTGTCATTTTAACTTTTTCATTTTCTATGTAAAGAAGCTCCAAACTACATGCATCCACACACTCACCACATCCCGTACATTTGTCAATGTAAATAATCCATCTACCGACAGGACCCGGACTTAATTTTTGTCCATCCAAAATTTCTTTTTTTTCCATAACTCTATTGTTTTTTAGTTAGTCGCCTCAAAACTACGGAATCTATTTAGAAAAACAATCCTATTTGTACAGAAATATTTTCCTTATTTGAATTAAATAGTTTTTTAGAAGCATTTTCATATCCCGCCGTCAATCGCGCAAACCAAGTAAAAGAAATTATATGAGTATAAGTTAGTGATAAATGTAATGCCCATCTGGGCTCTGTTAAGTAATTGTACTCTTGTTCCAATCGATCCATATTCTGCCATAATTTGATTGCGGGCGTATTCTGTCCTGATTGCAACTGTTTTTCAGCTATCATAGTTCCACCTCCTTTACCGTACTCTGCCCCAATAGCTAAATCAATTCGGGCATTAGATAATAAGAAATTTCGAGTAAATGTAGAATATGCAGTAAAACGGTGCACAGTTTGCGTATATTCAGCCGGATAAAAAAGCAATTGACTTTTTGTCTGCTTAAATTCAATTCCCGAAACGATAGAACAACGACTATTCCACTCATTATAAAGTCGATAGTAACCATAAGTCAGCCCATATTCATTAATACGGGCAGTAGAACGGAGAACCTTCCCCGAAGAATGCCATGTACCCATGTTCTCTTCCTGCTGCTGCAAAAGATCATAACTATCCGACTTGTCAAACAAAACTTTCCAACTCCATTCATGTCGATTCAATGAAGAAACTAATGAGCCTATCCCTTTATAATCCAGTTTCCAGCCATCTGTTTCACTTTCTTTCTTGTTTTGTATGCGGTCACTTACTATATTTTGTCTGACAAGGTTCCCTCCTATTTGTTGAAATAGCCGGAAGCGTCCATAAGCTCCCTCTTCTTGTAAGAATCCTCCTAATTCCTGTGCAGAATAATACCATTTTATGTTTTCTCCTTTAGGCAAAGTTTTAAAGTACCCTAACGGATAAGAAACGAAGAAAGGATATGTCGTATGAGTACCTATATTTTGATAATCTACCGTTTCTTTACGATTGCCATAAAATATGGAAGCACCCAAACGATGGTTTCCATACTCATAACCAACTCCGGGAGTTATTCTCCACTCCATCCATTGGTTTTCATTCCGGGGATCTGCATCCTTGACATTCAGGTCAACTAAATAATCAAACCTCGAACCTATCAGCCAATGCGAAGAAACGGGTAATGAAAATGCACCGGACAGTTGGTATTGTTCCGAACGTTGATCGCCACTCACTGAGTCACAAAGATTTATTCCACGCCAGCAGTCACCGGTCATCCCATTCCAGTTCACCTCTTGCTTTCGGTTATTCACATATCCTATTTTTCCATATAAAGAGACATTACCTATAGTCTGATAGGATTCACCAAACACCGCATACTTATTGGATGAAGCCGGCAAACTGACATTACCAAAGTTTCCATCTTCAAACCTATACCCCACTTCCGCCACAGAGAACGAGCGGAAACGGTTGAATAACATTCCTACCGGATTAGCTCCTGTCAGCCAATTATTCTGCTGATAAACCTCTTGCATAGAATAGATATGCAATGAATCAGACTGCGCATATACGGGAATCGCCGACAGAAGCCATAAAATAAATAATGTACTCCGCATAGTTGCTTGCTTATTTTTTCAAAGACGGTTCGGATACGACAAAGTCCTCTGCCGCATTGTTCGTATCCTGATAAATGAAACGCCCGTTGGTTGATGCTGCACTTTTACGTATCAACGATTTCCCGGAATAATCTCCTTCCGGAATATACACAGGTTCATGGTTCAGTTCATCAGGCACACGCTTATTGGCAAGCTTGGCTTCATTTTCCACGCACTCCACACAATCAATCACCCACTCTTTCGGAATCATCAAATAAAATTTAGTCTTATTAGAAGCTTGGGGCCTGTTTTCCCTGTTCAATGGATTATTTATATATTCCTCCGCACTAATACCTTCAAATCCAAATATCATGAATGTGGGGCCAACCACCGGAAATGAATACATCCATGCGGTCGAGTTAAGATTTAAAAGCAGGTTCAATGGTTTCACACCGGGTGCTATGGTCTGTTTGCTCAGGCTTACATGCCAAAATCCCCAGTCAACTTTAGATAAATCAACTGAATTAGCATGCTGATATTCGCCTCCGGTATGATCTACAGCATTCGTTGCAATGGTAGTTTCTGCTCCGGGCAATAAAGGATACTCCTTACCGCTACCCGGAAATTGCCAGGTCATATCAGCAACAGGAATCCGTTTCATATCCGTATATTTCACCCAGGGAGATACAATACCCGGCATCGGATCCACCAAAGCCAGACACAATCCATCCAGATAAATAGTCTCATCAGAGTTATTATAGAGTGTAACATATTGGTCAGCCTGGTAATCTGCTCCCAACTCTCCTTTACAGCCCACATAATAAATCTCTTTAATGACCAATGCATTTATTTTAGAACGAGCCAGTTGCAACTGAACTTTCATTACTTCTTCACCCTGTTCGGGCAATAACGACAAAGATTCCAATCTTCCACTGAAAATAATTCCGGAAGCAGATTGATAATGTACGGCAACTGTATAATATCCATATTCCACATTAAACAGAGCTACTCCATCAGAAGAACATGAAGAGGTATAAACCGTGCCTTGATCTTTATTTGTCAATACCACCTCCATCTCTTCAAAAGGCAAGATCACTTCATCCGTAGGAGAAAGTAGTTGGACACTCACAGAGCATGAAGAACTATTTTCATCCCCGGTACAAGCACAGAGAAATAACACGAAGAAAAACAATACATAATATTTCATTCTCATTCAATATCTAAAATTTAATACAAATACTAATTTTAAAAGCGGATACTAATTTCCGCACCATAATATAAATCCGGATTCACAACTGTATATTTCTGTATGCTCCGCCGATATCGTTTCGGATTGGATTGCAGCAGGTTATTGGCACAAAAAGCAACCGAAACATGACGTCCTATCTCTTTAGTAACCCGAAGATTCAATAAGAAATAAGGTTTATACGAGTCCTTCAGAAAAGCGGTAGTTGTATTCGCCCTGATCACTAAATCAGCAAAACGTTCATCCGTCGCCATGTCCGGCGTGAAAGGATGTTGGTTTCCCTCTCCGTCTATATAATAAACAGGATTCAGGCACTTCTGATTATTACTGTCCGTGTACACAGGGTTATTAAACCGACTCTCCATTCCCCGCTGTTGTTTATCCATCCACACCGCCTGAAGCGTTAGGCTTGTGATCAAACCGATTCTGGGAATTTGAGTAACACACTGAAAACGACTATTCAATTGTTGCCAGCTTTGAGTATTCGCAACAGAAGAACCTGTTTCATAAATGCCTACATAAGGGTAAGCTTTTCCATTCACTTCTATCTGGGGATGCAAAGCAGAAAGTGACGTATTCTTTTCGCATACATCCAGATATCCGCCACTTATGTAAAATGAAGAACGCAATGCCTTTGAGTGAATCGGACCAATGGTATACTCAACACCTTGTTTCTCCTGTTCTATACCATTCTGGGGTGATGAATAGGTGGCAAACGTAGTATTCAAAGTATATGGAAGAAGTTCACCATCATTCATGACACCCTCATCCGTCAATTCCGGTTGTTCTCCTTTACTGATCAAGGGGGAATAGCGGCGATAGGAAAAAGGTTCGGCAAGTTGGGAGGTACAATAGCCATTTTTGAGATGTTCCTTAAACCATACCACATCCGCAGTAACACCTCCTATCCGGAAATTCACCCCTATTTCAAACTTCTGATTAACAGGCAAACGCAAGTCGGAGTTAAAATTACGGTCAGTTACAAATGTATGCATGACGGTCAGACGCTGATTATTCTCAGCATCATTGTACGTAAAGCAATTCATATCCGTATACGATTTATCGGGATACAAATAAGCAAGTACAGGCATCTTATGCATCAATCCCCACCCCAGACGTACACTGAAACGACTCAGAAAAGCATCATCCGTTCTATCAATAAATATATGGGAAAGATTGATACGCGGATCAACAGAAGAGTTCCGGCGCAGACGCTTAGTCGGCAACTGAGTAAAACGTACTCCTGCCTGCACTTCGGTCCGCATCTTCCCATAACGGAGAATAAAGTGATTTTCAGCAAAAGCAGAATACTTATATAATAAAGGTATATCCCGATAAGACCTTGTCCGCACTCTGAGCATTTCCAAGGGAGGGTGAAGAGGATCGAAACATATTCCTTTTCCACGATTCCCTTCCACCTCAGCATGAAGCCCCAGTTGAAAATGGTTACTGATATTCTCACCCATCGTTTTTCTGTGATTGGCAGTCAACGATACATCTCCGTTCAACGGCTTGCCTTCAACGGATAACTGAGAGAAATAATGGGGAGGCAGGAACACTCCGGCATGTTCACCTGCCTGTGCGGTATAGGTGGTAACTTGCTGCGTTCCCGAATAATATGTACTGGATTCATTCTTCTGGCTTCCATACGTAAACCCCAGCTGATATTCCAGATTGGAAATCCAGGAACGATTCAATTTCCACTGTCCGTTAGCAGAAAAGGATATGTTTTGATTCCGGTTTTTCCGAAATTCACCATCCACCGTATTCTGCCCTCTTTTATCATTGTCCTTCATCCAATAACCACGCATATTAAGACGCAAAGTAGCCGACCGGAAATCCTTTGCATAAGCCGCCTGGATTCCAAATCTTTGAAAAGATTCTTCAAAAACTTGAGGCGATTGATTTGAAAGTGCATAATCAGCTCCTAAATAGAGAGTTCCCCCATTATTACTGATCGCAATGCCCTTCCCCACAGAAGCAAGTTTCTCCGTAGCTGTCAGACGAATGCCGATAGTAAGCGGTTGTACCCCTACTTTCGACTTAACCAGAACAACCCCACTGGTCACATCGCCATAACGTGCCGAAGGAACACCACGTATCACCTCGACCGACTCCACAGAAGATGGAGACAAAGAACGCACGTCGAAACCGGATAACACCGTGCTATTAAAGAGGCTTCCCCTGTCTTCAAGCCCCATTTGCTGCATATTGGCATTATTATTCATACGTAGTCCATCCACCCAAATAGCCGTTCCTAAAGCATTAGTCGTATTTTCATAAGTTGCACTGCGGATGGTAAAGGCAGCCGGAGCATTCAGATTCGGATTGCGTACAAGAACACCGGGTAGTAATTGAGATAAGACAGAAAGGTCAGTAGCCTGTATATGGCGAATAGCATCCTGCCCAATGACAGAACGGGTTCCCGGAGCATCTGATTGAGTAGCAGTAACAATCACCTCCTGTAACCGGATGTTGCGAAGAGTATCTATAGCCAGTATCTCAGTCTGTCCATATACCGCCAGCGAACAAACCAAAAAAGCAATCAATATAAAACCCCTGTAACAATTATTCATTTGTACAACCCAAGATGGCAGTTTACATACCTAACGAGTGTTATATAACAACCCTCAGATTAAGGGGCAAAGGAAACAATTTTCTACCAACATTTCATTACCAAACTTAAAAAAATGCAGAATAAAATCACTCTTTTCAGACTTTTGTATGTACATTTGCAAGCAACAGAACAACAATACTATGCCATTTTTCATATTAAAGACACTGCTTATTTGTACTTTTCTGCTGACTTGGGCTGTACTAAGTCTTGCTTCTATCTCTCTGATTTGGAGAAACAAGCATAAAAAGGATTTGGTTATATCATTAGCACCAATCCTACTAATATACTGGGGATTAATGTCATATAGCACATTATACGAAAATTTCTTCCTGCTTCAGAGAACATCCCTCTTACCCACCCTATACTGTTGGGGACTGACTTTTCTCCCTCCTTTACTCTATTTCTTTATCCGCTTCCGTATTACCGGAATATTTCCCCAAAAGCCACAATGGTGGAAACATTTGTTACCCTCGATGCTATTGTCGTGTTGTTACATACTGATGTCAGTTTTAAGTCCGGTGACAGATCGCTTAACTTACAGTTGGGCTGAAATTCTATCATCGTTCCCGGCTTGGTGGACACTTTTCCGTTTAACGTGTATAATAACAGGAATCACACAGACTTTCATTTACATGTTGCTTTTGCGAAATATGAATGAAACAGACTGTATATTCCTAAAATCAGCTTTCGATATTCAAAGAAAAAGCATCCTAATATCAGGGTTCTTCTTCATGTTCTTACTGAATATGTTTACTTCTTCATACATCTGCAATCTTTTATACAACCTTTGTATTGGTGTATTAAGTGGATATATCTTTTATAATTCTCTCTTACACCAATTCGTAAAACAAAAGCTCAAGTCGCATATTTATCGGGAAACATTGTCCCCGTTCCCAGTGAATAACCTAAATCAACAACCAGAAAGCAAATCAGAAAAAGAAGTCGTAGAAAAAAAGGTGCTCATAAATGGAAAGAAGAGCTCCAAAGTATACTTGACTCCTCAAAAAATCAATGAAATAAACCAACTATTACAAACACCGGAATTCATTTATGATCAAAAAATAAAATTGGAGCAATTCGCTCAAAGACTAGCAGTCAATTCTACCTATTTAAATAGATATTTCAATCAAGAATATGGATGTAGTTTTCTTCAATATCTTACGTCACTTCGCATCGAACAAGCAGAAACGCTCCTAAAAGACTCGAATGCAGAAATAGAAGACATCTGTTATAATACAGGTTTCAACAGCCCTTCTGCATTTCACAAAGCTTTTAAAAACCGATATGGTTACTCTCCCTCGGAATGGAGAAGAAGATGTCTCACTGAAAAGTTGAATGCAGGCGTTCAATAAAAAGTTGGTTCAAGTTACTCTCACTACTCTCACTTTCAATGTGAATCGTTGATAGTTAATACATTAAGTGTGGTGGCAGTAAAAAATCCAGTGTGAGGGTAAGTGGCTTACTCTCACTTTCGCAGTCAACCCGTATCAGGACGATGCATTTATTCATTTCATATTAGGCTTTATTCTACTGAGAGCCAGCGATATATCTCTTTATCCTTAGGAATAGTCGGGTGTTGACCTTGGTTAACAGGCCTATCAACCTTGGTTAACGAGCCGATTAACCTTGGTTGACAGGCTCGTTAGCCAAGGTCAACACCCAATAAAGCTTATTGGAAAATGCAACACACACAGGGTAAAAACAAATGGTCCCCTGTTTGCTTTCTAATCACTATTGAAGCTTTTACCGCAAAACACATGGGCTGAATCCTGTTTAGCACACACTTCATATCATCAAAAAAAGGCTGAAATCGTAAAAACAGGAAGACCAATCCCAAATTTTTCCTCTGTATTTCAAGCACTTATAATTATTATTTTAGTTTACTGATTTTAGTATTTAGATTTCCCGGTTTCCAGCTATTTTTGCCTGTGTTCATTTGAGGCCTCTCTTCAAATGAAGAATACAAATAATAAACTGCCGGATAATCGCTATGAAACACTAACGGTCACCCAAGGCAGAAAGTATTAAAAGCAGACTGAAAATCAATATATGATAATCAACAAATACAATATTAATATTAATTTTTATTCTTATGAGAAATGAAAAAATAGACATGAGTAGGGAATCGGATGCTTTCCGTATCTCCCAAGAAGGAGTGTATATTATTACAGGTGCCAATTCAAAACATGGAATTACAGTATCTGCCGGAGTACATGCAACAATTATTCTGCAAAATGCCAACTTATGTGATCCGGAAAACATGGGTGTTGCATTTCATATTGCGGAAGACTGTCATATCACGGTAATTCTTGAAGGAACCAATATACTACACAGTGGTCGTGAAATGGCTGCAATCCAATCAAGAAAAAACTCCGTCCTGATCATTAAAGGCGACGGAAAATTAATTGCATACGGTGGAGAAGGTGCCGCCGGTATAGGATGCGGATATGCTACCGAATGTGGTGACATTATTATCGAAAGTGGAACCATAGAAGCCTATGCAGGTTATCAGCACGAGACTTCTTGGCGCGCGGGATCTGCAGGAATAGGCGGTGCCGGTCAATATACAGGTCGAAAAAGTAAATGTGGAAACATAACTATTACAGGAGGAAAAATCATAGCTAAATGCGACAAAGGGAACTGGGATATTGGTCCGGGCGATCAAGGAACTTGTGGCAATGTCAAAGTAAATGAGAATGTAATAGCTCCCGGAGTGCGTGTATATAGCCCTCATTTAGGTACAGAACAATATGGAGATTTGAAACACGTACCTATATCCAATGCAGGATTGGTCATTCTCTTCCCATTTCTACCAATGCTTTTTATAAGGCTTAATATGTTAAGCCAAGACCGCAGAAGTCTCAATAGTAACGAATCAAAAGTACGGGCTATATTCATTTTACAACGCCTTATATCAAATGAAGACAGGGAGTATGATGAAAAAGATCTGTTCCTCAACCGTTTGTTAATAAATTATCCTTTCAATGAGCCACTCCCCAGAAGAGTGGAACTAAATCAAGATGAACTTAACACAATAGATTCTCTATTGGAAGCAACAAAGACTAATTGGTCAAAAATGAGGAACACTTCAATGAGAGCCTTCCAAGAATCATTTTTGAACAGAACGGGATTTATAGAAAAAACTGAACATGAATGGATTCTAACTGTAGAGGAACGTGCATACGATATATTATTGGATAGCATTCCCTGGTCATACAAACTTGTACGGTTACCATGGATGGAAAATATACTCAGGGTTAACTGGAGATAAAACCCAGCTCGGATAACAGTTCAAAAAATCACTTTTACATTTAAGTAATCAGTATAGAAGATAAAAGTCTTCTATACTGATCAAACACTTTATGCAATCGTTATTGAAGAATCCAAGTAAACATCCTGAATGGTATTCAATAATTGAACACCCTCTTCCATTGGCTTTTGGAATGCTTTCCGTCCGCTGATCAATCCCATTCCACCGGCACGTTTATTGATAACCGCCGTAACAACAGCATCACGCAAATCCGATTCTCCATGAGATTCACCGCCGGAATTAATCAAACCGACACGCCCCATATAGCCATTAGCAACCTGGTAGCGACAAAGGTCGATAGGATGTGAAGTTGCGAGTTCAGAATACATTCTTTCATCCGTTTTACCAAAGTGAATAGCTGTGAATCCGCCATTATTGGAAGGAAGTTTTTGTTTTACAATATCGGCCTTGATGGTCACTCCGATGTGGTTGGCCTGTCCGGTAAGGTCGGCTGCCGCATGGTAATCTGTACCATCTTTCTTAAAATCATTGTTTCTGAGATAGCACCAGAGGATGGTTGCCATACCTAACTCATGCGCATACTCAAAAGCCTGAGAGATCTCAACAATCTGACGGCGACTCTGTTCTGATCCGAAATAGATAGTGGCCCCCACAGCCACCGCACCCATATTCCATGCCTCTTTCACTGTTCCGAACATTACCTGATCGTAAGAATTCGGATAAGTCAGCAATTCATTATGGTTCAGTTTCACAACAAAAGGTATTTTATGGGCATATTTACGGGCAACAGCCCCTAATATACCAAATGTGGATGCAACTGCATTACAACCTCCCTCGATAGCCAGTTTCACTATATTTTCAGGATCAAAATAGATCGGATTAGGAGCGAATGATGCTCCGGCTGTATGTTCTATATCCTGATCGACCGGCAGAATAGATACATATCCGGTATTCGCAAGGCGTCCATGTCCGTACAAAGCCTGCAAGCTATTAAGGGTACGTACATTTCTGTCAGAATCCACCCAGACCTTATCAATCATATCAGGTCCCGGAACATGAATTAGTTTCTTATCTATTGTCTTACACGTATGGTTCAGGTAATATTCTGCCTGTTGTCCCAACAAATCAACTGTTTTACTCATTATTATATCCGTTTTAAGTTATATGATAAGAAACAGTTTTCACTTGTCTATTGTTTCGTCACTTCACAGAATAAGCAGTTACCAGAGCTAACCTTGCCATTAAATAACACACGGTCGATTCGGCCCCCTGATTCAAATTTATGTTATTCTCCTCCAAGCCGTCATAACACCCTCCGGTGGTCGGATTGTAAATAATCTGATGTAAATGGTTGTTTCCCAAAAACCAGTTGAAAGCATCAGTTTGCATACGAAGGTATTTTTCCTCTTTAAATACCTGATAGAATGTGCCTAAAGCAATTACCGTTCCCGCCACATCTACCGGTTGCTCTCCAAATCCATGATGTTCTTCTCCTTTATGCATCCATCCTTGATTAGAAATCACTTGAAGGCGATTTCCCACAAATAACTTCTTCAATAAGAATTCGAAAGCTTCCCAAGCTATCTGCTTATACTCCTCCCGACCGATGGCCTGATAAGCCAGCAACATTGATTCCGGCAAAATGCCGTTATCATAAGTGAGATATGTCTCAAACCATAACCACTCTCCACCTGCCGTCCGGCGATAGCACTGAACGAGCTTATTAGCCAATAACCCGATATAGGCATCTGCCTGAGCCGACGGACACACACGGGTGTAGTAATAGAGCCCTTCGAGCATAAAAGCCATACTACGGGGAGACTCTATCCGGCTGAACTGCTGGAATGTCCGTTCGAAAACAGCCATTGCTTCTTCTTTCCACAAAGCCGGGAAATGTGCCGAACAAGAGATGAAATAGCCTAAAGCGCAAATGGCCCTCCCATTACTATCATCCAATCTTACTTCTTGATTTTGCGAAGTGAACAGTCCATCCTGATCCACATAATTCAGAAAAGAGCCATCCGGTTGCTGACAGTAACGGATAAAGTTCAGATAAGTCCTGACATAGCGTTCCTTCACCTTCCCTTTTCCGGTGGCAACAATCTGACACATTGCTATCAGTGCTCGCGCCGTATCATCCAGTGTATATCCCGTAGAGCTATCCGGGCGATTCCCTTTCGCAAACTGAATAATCCCCCATTGCCGACTCATACGCCGGATATGTGAGGTATTCACAGGAGGTAAAGAGTAAATCAACTCTTCCTCCGGCTCACCGGTCCGCTGAAAAAGCAGAGTGTAAGCAATTGCAACATTTTCCCAAGCTGTGGCCGCCGTCTTCTGCAAACCTACCAGTTTCATCTCAGTCCGCAGACTTTCATCAGCAAGTAAACGGTTGGCAGCTATAGCCAGTTGAACCGAGTCTTTAAAGTCAAAGATGATACCGGCATCATCGCTCAGCAACTCCAGTGCATGCGGAATAGGAGTAGCTATGATCGGACAGCCGCAACTGATGGCATAAACAAATGTCCCGCTGACTGCCTGATTCGGATCGCTCGAAGTGAAAAGATACACATCTGTCAACTGCAAATATTCCAACAGAACGGGCAATTCAAGATATTGATTAATAAAGAGTACATGTTCTTCCAGATGCAAATCTTTTATTTTCTCTTTTAGCAGATTGCGATACTTCTCCCCTTCCACCTTCAGCACTCCCGGATGGGTTTTCCCGATGATAAGGAAGATTACGGAAGGATTCTCTTTCACGATATCCGGCAAAGCACCCAAAGTGGTCTCTATACTTTTTCCGGGGCTGAGTAAGCCGAAAGTAGAAAGGACACGCCTACCCGAAAGTTTATAAAAACTCTTCAGCATATTCTTATCCTTAAATGACACCAGATGAGTACCATGAGGAATCACCTCGATTTTACCATCATCTGCATGATACACCCGCAACAAAATGCGCCGGGAATTTTGCGTCATGACTACCAGATACTTGCAGGCAACTATCATTCTCCTCACACTTCCATACATATCAAGAGAAGGTTGCGAAAGAACGGTATGGAAGGTAAGAATCACCGGTTTAGATAATTGCTCCAGCATTTCAAGGAAAGCTTCTTCCTGCTCCATATACAATCCGAATTCATGCTGTACAAGTACAATTTCAACTTCAGAATCTTCATTCAACTGCTTGGTCAAAGTAGCAAAAGCCGATGCATCCGAAGTGTTGAGAACATACTCTACCGCTTGCTTCCGGGTATAGGCATATTTCTCCGTACCGGACTCTACCGCACATATCCTGATGGAATAAGAATTTCCAAACTTTGACTGAATAGCCCGGATCAAATCCTGGGCAAAGGTGGCTATGCCACATTCACGAGGAGGATAGGTAGTGATACATACTATTTTTCTCATTTAATTTGTTTTATTAATTCATCCAATAACTCTGTCAGTTGCACTGACGCACAGGCGATGTACTTATCGGCTGCTCCATAATATATATAGAGTGTATCACCAAACAAGGCGGCGCCCGTTGGGAAACAAACTCTATTGACTACACCGGACAGTTCATATTTTGTCTCGGGAGTGAACAACGGATAAGGCAAACGGGCTATTTCAATAGCCGGATTGTCAATATCCAGTAGAGCCGCGCAAGCGGAATAAACATAACCGGAAGGAGTGTCGTAGACACTATGATAAATCAACAGCCAACCGGCACTTGTCTCTATCGGCGGACAACCGGCTCCGATATAGCTCGACTCATGGTCGTGATAAGGTGCCAGCAAAATACGTTTAGCGAAATTCTGGTAATATCTTTTCCAGAATTCTTTCGTCAACATATCCAGGCGCTCCACTGCTACGTATTGAATATCAGGACGGATACGATGCATGAAATAAAACTTCCCATTGATTTTACGAGGGAAGAAAACCACATTCTTATCCATCATATAGAGTGGATGTCCTTTCTCATTAGTTGCTTCGCGCTTATTGCCTGAACGAAAATACTTACTGATAATCGCCTGCTGGGTACGAAGCAACTCCCGAAACTGTGGATAAGTGATCTGGGAAGTGATAATGCCCCGCTTCTCAAAATGTCTCAAGTCAGAAGAGAGTGCCAAGGCTCCTACTGCACTATAACCATCATAAGCCGTATAAGTAAGGTAATAAAGACCATCGATTTTCACGATTCGAGGGTCTTCCACGCCCTGACTTTCATAACTATATTCGGGAACCAACAAAGGAACCGTGTCCCTCTCCACGACTTTCAAAGGTCCCTCAAGGCGACAATACCCGATAGACGAATGATTTCCTTCTCTTACAGCACGATAGAACATGTGCACGGAACTCCCTTCTACAATCACCGCCGGATTCATCACTCCCTCATTCTCAAATTCAAGCGAAGTGCCTTCCAGTATAATACCCTCTCTCTTTACAGACACCATTATACTTTAGGTATTATGCTCATTCCTTTATTACTCTTGCTTCCTCTTTCTCTCTGATACTCAGTCAGTACTTTTATCTTATTTTCTGACTTTTCTTTCTTTGCTTCTTTCTTTCTCTCTTTACCTTTCATGATTCATTTCTTTTTAGGATAGTTTATACTCGGGGATAAAACAGGCGGGATTTTTCTTTTTGGCAAGTTACGACATTAATCCGCAAGAATGTGATAAAGAGCTGATTATTGTCCTTTTATAACAGATTAATACAATTATATGGTATGTTGCTGTGCAAGCGGAACGCTCTGCAAACTCTTGGATATCTGTTTTACTAAAACCAGATTATAATAATTACACAAAACGAGAACAAATATCGTTTGTACAGGCTCGTCAAAATAGCGACAGGAGTTCACCAATATCGGACTAAGTGTACCCCTTTGGGACTTTCGGTTGTTGGGGGTACGAGTTAGGTTACTAACTTTGTCTTTTAGGGTCTAAATGATGTCCGATTGGGCAGACATAAGGGGATAAAAAAAGTTCCACAAATCGTTGAATTTGTGGAACTTGGCTGTTCTTTCTCCGGTTTTGTCCGGTTAGTTCAGCGGAGAGACAGGGAACGATTAAGATTCATTTCCCCTACTCATTATCAGCATCTTACCAGAAGCCTCTACTCCTATGACACCGAATAATTCACCGCGTATATGCTGCAACTTTCTTCCT
>OHNF01000315.1_pt1 | contig 31969 bp, 32 predicted proteins | sample 1569491 | NCBI WGS metagenome assembly OHNF01 (sample SAMEA3879557, study PRJEB24766) | human gut metagenome | biome: human-associated habitat; feature: feces | place: USA | collected 1985/1987 | reverse complement strand
CGTTCATCTACTTTCTCACCGCCGGGCACCTCTACCAGTTTTGGCTCGTAGTTTTCGGGGATCGCGTTTTCATAGTTTACCAACACCAAGTTCCAGTCGGTGTCATCATTTGCTGTCTGCGTGTTTTGGGGTGAGCTTTCATCCAAAAGGCCAACTTGCACATCATCAGGCCCCTGCGTTGCGGTGTCGTTTACTTGGGAATTTTCAGGCGATTCTTTATCTCCAAACAATGTGAACGCATATACACAAACAGCCACGACCAGAATGACTGTGGCAATACTTCCCCAAGGAAAGCGCCTCCGCCGCTGCTTTTGCCTCCGGCGATGACCTTCATTGGGAACAGGCAGCATTTTTTCTTCCATCATATAAAGCCTCCTTTCTGAAGGGAACAAAAGCGCCCCTGTCAGCATTTATTGTACTGAACAGCGGCGCTTGGAACTTTAATATGAAGTTGTTTATTTCCTAAGAAAATCCTAATGTAAGGGGGAGATTTTACTTATGTTCTATCCAGCGGCGGTCCGCAGCTTTGCATCGGACAACACTTTCCCTCTCATATGATATTTGTCAACAGAAATCTGGATTTGAAATGTGTAGGCGGTGTTGTTTTTGACCTTCAAATCCAGCCGGCCTTCCGCCACCGCCGCGTCAATTCCTTGGGGAATGCCGGGCGTATTGCGGTGAAGGTCGATTCCATGTGTATGCTGTTCTGTAACAGTCAGCGGAGTATCCTTCCCATCATTTCGCTCCTTTCGGTGATTTGTTTCATAAAAGAGCAAATCCATGCTCCTGTCAGTATCATTCTACTGGACAAGAGCATAGATTGTTTTAATAAGAAGTTGATTGACTCCTAAGAAAATGCAAAGAAATTGCTAATTTGACAACGGCAAAGAGACTGTAAATGTAACCACATGATTTTTGCTGGATGCGCTGATTGCCCCGCCATGCAGCGTGACGATCTCCTTTGCTATGGCTAATCCAAGCCCTGTGCCGCCTGTATCAGAGGAACGAGACTGATCTCCCCGGTAGAATTTATTGAAAAGAGACGCCAATGCCTCATTTGGAATATCTTCGCCGCTGTTCTGAAACCGAATGATGACTTCATGTTCCAATTTTTCTACGGAGATCACAATCTCGGTATGTGGGAAGCTATACGATGCGGCATTTTTCAGAATGTTGTTGAATACCCGTGCCAGCTTTTCCGGATCGGCTTCCATCAGCGAAATGGCGGCATTCAAGGCATCCGGCATATACATCATATCCATCAGCGTACCTTTGGCAATGGGGCATACAAAAGTTTCCCCTTTTACGGCAGAATAGTATATATCGACAGCATAATCCGTCGTACCACCGCCCGGAGGGGTCACATTGGATATAATTCCGGGAAAACGGACGGCACGCGTATCAACACCGTATTTATTATGATAATAGTCGCTCAGCAACTCCGTAGTCACTTTGGAAATGCCATACATGGTACGCGGACGCTGGATAGTATCTTGCGGAGTCTTCGTATGAGGAGTATCCGCCCCGAACGAGCCGATGGAACTCGGAGTAAAAACAGCGCAACCGTGGATGCGTGCTGTTTCGAGCACATTCCAAAGACCGTCGATACCGATCTTCCAAGCCAATTTAGGTTTTGATTCGGCTACCACAGACAGCAAGGCGGCCAAATTATAGATAGTGTCAATATTATATTCCTTCACTACAGACTCGATCATCCCGGCATCGGTTACATCAACCACAGCCGAAGGTCCCGATTCCTTTAATTCTCCTTTAGGCTCCGCGCCCGGTATATATCCGGCTACAACATTCTCATTTCCATAGCGATTACGCAATTCCATCGTGAGTTCCGAACCGATCTGTCCGGTAGCTCCAATTACCAAAATATTTTTCATTCTTCCAACTTATAGAGTATATTAAGCTAAATGGTGCGCAAAGTAAGTACTTTTTTTCCATTTTTATAGCAAATAGTCATTGTTATTTGAAGAAAAATAATGTCCTTTGCATAGAAACTAAAATTCCAAACGCTATGTACGGTAAAATGAAAGAACACCTCAGCAATACGCTTGCTGAAATTAAAGAGGCCGGACTCTACAAAGAAGAACGCTTGATCGAGAGTGCGCAACAAGCCGCCATCACCGTAAAGGGGAAGAAAGTGCTGAATTTCTGCGCCAACAATTACCTGGGTTTGTCCAACCATCCGCGATTGATTGCCGCCGCCCAAAAAATGATGGATTACCGTGGCTACGGCATGTCTTCCGTACGTTTCATCTGCGGAACCCAAGACATTCACAAAGAACTGGAAGCTGCTATCTCCGACTACTTCAAAACAGAAGACACCATCCTCTATGCTGCCTGTTTTGACGCCAATGGCGGAGTGTTCGAACCTCTATTCAGTGAGGAAGACGCTATCATCTCCGATTCCCTGAACCACGCCTCCATCATCGACGGCGTACGCCTGTGCAAGGCCAAACGTTATCGCTATGCCAATGCTGACATGGCCGAACTAGAAAAGTGTCTGCAAGAAGCACAAGCCCAGCGTTTCCGCATTGTTGTAACAGACGGTGTTTTCTCTATGGACGGCAATGTAGCTCCGATGAATCAAATCTGTGATCTGGCGGAAAAGTATGATGCTCTGGTAATGGTAGACGAGTCTCACTCTGCCGGTGTAGTAGGTCCTACAGGCCACGGTGTGAGCGAGCTATTCAAAACTTACGGACGTGTGGATATTTACACCGGTACACTGGGTAAGGCTTTTGGAGGAGCCATGGGCGGATTCACCACCGGACGCAAAGAAATTATCGACCTACTCCGCCAACGTAGTCGTCCGTATCTGTTCTCCAATTCCGTAGCTCCTGCCGTGATCGGTGCAAGCATCGAAGTCTTCAATATACTGAGGGAAAGCAACGCCCTGCATGACAAGCTGGTAGAGAACGTTAATTACTTCCGTGAGAAAATGACTGCCGCCGGATTCGACATCAAGCCTACGCAAAGTGCCATCTGCGCTGTAATGCTGTATGATGCCAAACTTTCGCAAATTTACGCCGCCCGCATGCAAGAGGAAGGTATTTACGTCACCGGGTTCTATTACCCCGTGGTTCCGAAAAACCAGGCACGCATCCGTGTACAAATCTCCGCCGGACACGAAAGAGAACATCTGGACAAGTGTATAGATGCATTCATCAAGGTAGGGAAAGAACTTGGAGTGCTAAAATAAGTGATAAGTAAATTAGTGATAAGTGATTGCCAAACGCTAATTACTTATCACTAATCCACTAACTACCGGCAGCTTTATACCTTCCACCAGGAAACAGTATCTCGTTTTATAACAATATAAAATAATCATTTTCCAGCTTCCAGGCAAAGGTGTCACTACCTTCAATAACCAACGCCAATGTTTCCTTTTCACTTTCCAATCATAAAGAGCGCGTCTCTTCCGCCCTTGTTCACGACGATAAAGAAAGAAAAGCCAGACAAACAACGTGGAAAGTAAAATGATAATCACCACAACACCGGCTAGCCAACTATACAGATTTCTTCTGAATTCTTTACCTATCAAGCGATTGAAATCAGGATAGCAGACATAACTCTCCTCATAAGAATGCACGATTAAAATCCGCCATTTTCCCGATCCGAACAGCTGTTCAAAACAAAAAAACAGAAAAATCCACGCATATATAGACAGAAATGTGCTTTTCATTATTCAACTATCTGATCCATAAGTGGAACAAAGGTGGAATAAAATATGTATAATCCCAAGAAAACAAAAAAAATAAGCTATCTGATTTTTGTTTCAGATAGCTTCCCTTATTTGAGAATTCTATATCCCAAAAGACTATTAACGTTCGCCCAATTTCACATCTACAAAGAAGACACCAGTTGCACCAGCTCTCTTAATCATATCAACGATACCTGAAGCAGTAGCCTCTTCTTCTACCTGTTCGCGTACAAATCCCCAAAGGAAGTCCTGCGTTGCTTTATCTTTTTCGGCAGCAGCCACATCCACCAATTTGTCAATCATTTCAGATACACGGCATTCGTGTTTGTACACCTGTTCAAAGACTTCCAGCGGAGTACCGAAATCGTTGGGAACTACATCCAGCTTATCAACTTTGGCCTTACCGCCACGTTTAATTACGTAATCGGCCAATGCACAGGCATGTTCGTTCTCTTCTGCCCACTGTTTTTTCAACCAATGTGCCATACCACAATATCCTTCTTTCTCCATATAGAAAGACATAGCTAAATACATGTTAGCCGACCACATTTCAGCTGTAATCTGCTCGTTAATTGCATTTTGTAATTTTTCAGTAATCATAATCGTATTTTTAGTTAAATTGAAATCATTACAAAAGTAACAATGATACACAGACATTGTTCATTTGATAACATTTTTTATATAAAAGATATCAGATCGAGGAGCTACTCCCTGCAGAATTGCTACAACATCGATATATGAACGCTCATTAATCCACACTTCAACTCTATTATTCAAAAAAGAAAGCGCACAAACCTATTATTAGGAGGCTTGTACGCTTCGTGTATATATTGGTAATTTTACACCAGTTCGTCCGAAGTATACCCCTGTGGCAACTCACGACAGTTATAGCTCGAAGCCATTATCTCACCATAAGCACCGGCAGAACGCAACGCTATCAGATCTCCGCGCTTCACTCTATTCAAATCAACAGCTTTTCCGAAAACATCCGACGATTCACAGATAGGCCCTACCACATCATACGCCTCAACTGTATCCTCGGAAGTAATATTCTCTATCTTATGATAAGCCTGGTACAATGCAGGACGAATCAAATCCGTCATACCAGCATCAAGGATGGCAAACTTCTTATTTGCTCCCTGCTTTACATAAAGCACCTGTGAAATAAGTGAACCGCACTGCCCCGTTATGGCACGCCCCAATTCAAAATGGAGTGTTTGATAAGAACGAAGTTTCAGATGCTCGGCATAAGTAGAGAAGTAATCCTTAAAATCAGGTATTGCCTGACGGTTGGGATGCTTATAATCAATACCCAGTCCACCGCCTACATTGATATGCTCGATGCGGATGCGACGAGCTTCCAGCTTGTCCTGCAATTCATTCACACGATTGCACAGGGCAACGAAATCACCCATATCCAATATCTGCGAACCAATGTGGAAATGCAGTCCGATAAACTTCACATTCTTCATCTCCAAAGCCACTTCTATCACATGATCCATGTCTTGCATGCTAATGCCAAACTTGTTTTCCGCCAGTCCGGTAGTGATATTGGCATGAGTATGAGCCCCCACATTCGGATTGATGCGAAAAGCGACATTAGCCACTTTACCTTTAGCCGCAGCCAGTTCATCGATAATCTCCAGTTCGGGAATGGACTCTACGTTAAAACAGAAAATATTATAGTCCAGACTTTGGTTTATTTCCCAATCAGACTTGCCCACTCCGGCAAAAACAATCTTATTTGTAGGAAAACCTGCCTTAACAGCAGCACGCACTTCTCCTCCACTCACACAATCGGCACCCAGTCCGTTCTCACGGATAATAGAAAGCACCTTCGGATTAGCATTTGCTTTCACAGCATAATGTACCTCAAAATTGCCATACTTGGCGGCTTCTGCACGTACACAAGAAAGAGTGTCGCGCAACACCTTCGTATCATAATAATAAAAGGGGGTACGCAACTCACGGAATTTATCAATAGGAAATGTTCCTTTCATACTTCAAACTTTGTTTATAAAGAAAGGAACGCAAATTACGCGAATCACACAAGAGCCTTTATCAGGGAATTGTGCAATTTGTGTAATTTGCGTTCCATATCATATTATATCTGTACTTTCTTATTTCTCTTATTCTTCGTTGAACAGTGCATCACTAAGCGATCGTAATGCCTGATTCTTATCGCACTCACGGATAAGGAAAGAAATGTTGTAGTTACTGCCACCAAATGAAATCATTCGTACCGGTATGTCGCGCATGGCATCCAATGCTTTCGCTTCAAAACCTACATTTTCCCACTCCAAATCACCTACCACGCAAACGATACACATATCCTTATCCACCGTTACAGTTCCGTACTTTTTCAGGTCATCCAGAATCTCGTTGAGATGCTTCGTATTATCTATAGATACAGATACTCCTACCTCAGAAGTACAAATCATATCGATAGAAGTCTGATAGCTTTCGAAAATTTCAAAGACCTTGCGCAAGAAACCGTGAGCAAGCAACATGCGGCTGGATTTAATCTTGATAGCCGTAATGTTATCTTTTGCTGCAACTGCCTTGATTTTGCCCTTCTCGGTATCATTGGAAATCATAGTACCGGGAGCAGTCGGGTCCATCGTATTCAGCAGACGCACCGGTATGTTGGCATACTTGGCGGGCTGTATACAAGTGGGGTGAAGAATCTTCGCACCAAAATAAGCCAACTCAGCAGCTTCTTCAAAATGAAGATGACGCACAGGAGCAGTCTTGTCAACAATACGCGGGTCATTATTGTGCATACCATCAATATCGGTCCATATCTGAATTTCGGAAGCATTGATAGCTGCACCGATCAGAGAAGCAGTATAATCGCTTCCTCCACGTTGCAGATTATCTATTTCTCCGTAAGCGTTGCGGCAAATATATCCTTGTGTGATGTAGATCTCAGCACCGGGATGCAATTCCAACTGCATCTGAAGTTTCTCCTTAATATATACAGGATCGGGCTCCGCATTCTTATCGGTACGCATATATTCCAAAGCCGGAAGCAAAATGGACTTCACGCCACACTCTTGCAGGTAATAGTTCATCATGGCGGTAGAGATCAGTTCTCCCTGTGCCAGAACCACTTTCTCCTCAAACAGTGTGAAAAGGTCTTTGGTATAAGAACGGATGTAGTCAAAATGAGATTTAATCAGTTCCTGACCTTTCTGTTTATACTCGGGAGTGGAATACAACTCATTCACATGCTGTTTATATTTAGCCTCCAGCTTGTTAATGATTTCGTTGGCACCCTCCGGATTTTTCTTGTACAGATAGTCCGAAATTTCCACCAATGTATTAGTTGTTCCCGACATAGCCGAGAGTACAACTATCTTCTGTTCACCATCAGTGATCAATTTGGCTACTTCCTTTATCCGCGGTGCAGAACCTACGGAAGTACCTCCAAACTTTAAAACTTTCATTTTCGTTCCTGTATTAAATGATTATATATTATTATTTGTTTCTTCTACAGTCGGCATCATACCCGAATACTCGGACGTTACGTCTGTTATCTGATGACCAGCACAGCGATATACCTGTCCCGGAAACTCGTGAAGCAGATGAAGGTTATGCGTAGTCATCAATACCAGTGAGCCACCCGTGCGGCTGATGTTATGTAATAGTCCTACAATGGCACGTCCTGTTTCCGCATCCAGATTACCGGTCGGTTCATCCGCCAGGATAATCTCCGGAGAGTTGAGCATAGCACGGGCAATAACGATGCGTTGCTGTTCGCCTCCCGAAAGTTCGTTAGGGAACTTATATCCTTTATTACCCATTCCTACCTGCATCAGCACTTCAGCAATACGATCTTTTATTTCCGATTTGTTTTTCCAGCCCGTAGCCTTCAATACAAAAGCAAGATTATCGTTCACCGTACGGTCCGTCAACAGTTGAAAATCCTGAAACACGATGCCCAACTTACGACGCAACTGTGGAATATGCTTGCGCTTAATACGACTCATATCATAACCCAGCACCATTGCTTCGCCGGCAGTAATATCCAGTTCTCCGTAGAGAGTCTTTAGCAAACTGGTCTTACCCGAACCGACCTTACCGATCAGATACACAAACTCTCCCTTCTGCAGCTCGAGGTTTACCTCATTCAGCACGCACAAGTCCTGTTGGTGTACTTCCACATCTTTATATCGTATCAGCGGTTCAGCCATTCCCGTTTAATTATTAATTTTTAATTATTTAGTGTTTCTTCCACGAAGCGCTATGGCGTTCCTGCAATTCGCGTGCCAAATCTTCCAAACTGTATCCTTTGGATGTCAGCAGCACGATGAGGTGGTATATCAAATCGGCTCCTTCATAAATCAACCGTTCATCAGTTCCGTTGCAAGCTTCGATCACTGTTTCTACAGCTTCTTCACCCACTTTCTGTGCCATTTTATTCACACCTGACTCAAACAGACTGGTTGTGTAAGAACCTTCCGGCATCTCCTCGTGACGCTTAGTTATAAAATCCTGAAGATGCTTCAGGAACATTACAGGCTGTTCATTTTTCTCGCCCCAACATGTATCCGTACCTGTATGGCAAACTGGTCCCACAGGGTGTACCTGAATCAGCAATGTATCCTGATCACAGTCTTCCTTGATAGAAACGACATTCAGGAAATTACCACTCTCCTCACCTTTCGTCCAAAGACGGTTCTTGGTGCGGCTGAAGAAAGTCACTTTACCGGTTTCTACCGTTTTGTCGTAAGCTTCTTTATTCATGAAGCCCAACATTAACACCTTAGCGGTGTCTGCGTCTTGTATGATTGCCGGAACAAGTCCGTTCATCTTATCAAAATCCATTTTTATATAATTACGAATTACAATTTACGAATTACAATGCGGTATAAGCATCTTATCATCCCTTACACCGTTCGCATCGAGATTCCTTGGGCGCAAAGATAAGATTTTAAATCGGGAATTTTAATTTCTCCGAAATGAAAAACACTGGCTGCCAACGCTGCATCTGCTTTTCCTTGCAAAAACACATCACGAAAATGCTCTTTTGTTCCTGCTCCGCCCGATGCAATCACCGGAATAGAGAGGTTATCAGACATTTCAGCAAGTGCTTCATTGGCATATCCGGTCTTTACGCCATCATGATTCATGCTGGTGAAAAGTATTTCTCCGGCACCACGTTCCTGAGCTTCTTTGGTCCAGGTAAACAGCTCCTTATCTGCTTCTACACGGCCTCCATTCAGATAGCACCACCAGCCTTTTTCGGTCTGTTTGGCATCTACCGCCAGCACACATACCTGTGAACCAAAGTTCTTAGCTATTTCATCAATCAGTTCGGGACGGCGAATTGCAGAAGAATTGATAGAAATCTTATCTGCACCAGCATTCAGCAGACGGTCTACATCACTCAATTCGTTGATACCGCCACCTACCGTAAACGGAATACTGATATTGGCAGCAATGCGTTTCACCAACTCTGCAAATGTCTTGCGACCTTCAAAACTGGCTGTTATATCCAGAAAAACCAACTCATCAGCACCTTGCTCACTATACGCGCGTGCCAGTTCCACCGGATCGCCCGCTTGACGCAAATTGACGAAATTGGTTCCTTTCACTGTTTGTCCGTCTTTGATATCGAGACAGGGAATAATTCTTTTCGCTAACACCTCTGTTTTGTTTTAACGATTTATATTCATGAGGATATATAATCTAAATCTAACTCAATTGAGAATGATTTGTCAATAATCCTGCATCATTCTTTCAATTTCCTTCAGAGTAATATGCCCTTCATACAGAGCCTTACCAAAAATTACAGCCGGTACTCCAGCCGCTTCCAATGCACGTATATCTTCCATACTGCTGACACCCCCACTTGCTATCAGGTAAAGGTCAGGATGTTGTTCCAGCATTTCCTTGTACAGTTCAATAGAAGGCCCTTGCAACATACCGTCACAACTAATATCCGTGCAAATTACTTTCTGAATACCTTTCTCTACATATTCTTTTAGAAAAGGGAACAATTTACAAGCACTTTCGTCCTTCCAGCCATTCACAGCTATCTTCCGGTCTTTCACATCCGCACCAAGAATTATCTTCTCACTGCCGTAAACTTCCAGCCAATGGCAGAACAACTCAGGATTTTTCACCGCAATACTGCCGCCTGTAACCATCTGCGCCCCATTCTCAAAAGCTATCTTCAAGTCTTCATCACTTTTCACACCACCACCGAAATCAACGATCAGGGAAGTCTGTGAGGTGATTCTATTCAAAACATTATAATTGACTACATGATGAGAAGCCGCTCCGTCCAGGTCTACCACATGAAGCCGGCGAATACCGTGTGCCTCCATTTCTTTGGCCACTTCTACCGGATTTTCGTTATATACCTTCTTACTGTCATAGTCACCTTGCGAAAGGCGTACACACTTTCCGTCGATAATATCTATTGCAGGAATAAGCTCTATCATATATTCATCTACTTAATTATAATTCTAAAAAATTGCGCAAGATACGCTCTCCCACACCTCCACTTTTCTCCGGATGGAATTGGGTAGCGTAATAATTATCCTTATGCAAGGCAGCGCTAAACGGTTGTATATAGTCCGTCACAGCAGCCGTATATTCATTGACGGGAACATAGAAGCTATGCACAAAATAGACAAACTCTTCTTTTGTAAAGCCTTTGAATAAGCCACTGTTCGTCTCTGTGAGCGTATTCCAACCCATGTGAGGCACTTTATCCTCATGCTTCTGTGGAACGAAACGCTTCACTTCCGTATCAAAAATACCCAGACAGTCCACATCTCCTCCTTCTTCAGAATGGCGGCACATCACTTGCATACCCAGACATATCCCTAAAAGAGGCTGTCTAAGCTCCTTTATCAATGCATCCATACCACTGGCACGCAGAAACTTCATGGTTGTTTCCGCCTCGCCCACACCTGGAAAGATCACTTTGTCCGCCGCACGCAATTCATCTTTATCCGCCGTTACCACAGCTTCCACGCCCAAACGCTTCAGCGCATAATCCACCGAATAGATATTGCCTGCATTATATTTGATAATCGCTACTTTCATGAATATACCTTAACTAAATATCACTGTTTTATTCTTATATGCCAGTACCTTGCGCTCAATATGCTTCTGCACGGCACGCGAGAGAACAATCTTTTCCAGGTCTTTCCCCTTATTTACAAGATCCTCTACAGCATCCTTATGAGTGATACGAACCACATCTTGTTCAATGATCGGCCCTGCATCCAGTTCCGTTGTTACATAATGACTGGTAGCACCAATGATCTTCACACCACGCTCAAATGCTGCATGATAAGGTTTTGCTCCCACAAATGCAGGAAGGAAGGAATGATGAATATTGATAATCCTATTAGGATAGGCATCAATCATCCGTTCTGAAATCACCTGCATATAACGCGCCAGTACAATAAAGTTCACCTTATGCTTTGCCAGCAATTCCATTTCTTTTTTCTCCTGTTCTTCTTTAGTCTCCTTTGTAATAGGGAACAAATAGAAAGGTATTCCGAAACGTTCGGCTACATGTTGCAAGTCGGGATGGTTGCTTATAATAAGAGGAATCTCGACGTTCCACTCTCCTGCCGTATAGCGTGCCAGTAAATCGAACAGGCAATGTGACATCTTAGACACAAATATTGCCATGCGTGGTTTCGTATCCGAGAAATAGAGACGGAAAAACATTTCATATTTCTGTGCGTACAGCGTAGCAAAATAATCTTCAATTTTCTCTTGCGGTATCAGGAAGTTCTTCAATTCCCACTCGATACGCATGAAAAAGATATTCTCCACATGATCGACATATTGGTCCAGATAGATAATATTTCCCTTGTTTACCGTTATAAAGTCTGTCACTTCTGCCAGAATTCCCGGTTTGTCGGGACAGTGAAGTAACAGTTTGGCCGTTTTCATCATCCTAAATTATCGTTTTTATCGTTTTCAAATTACAATTTTCTCGATTTGAGTTTGCAAAAATAACGATTTATTGTAAAATAACGAAGTTTTCGAGCAAGAAGTTTAAATCAAGCAACAGAAAGCTTCGTTTTCATTACAAAACCATCCCAATCCCCTTTCACAAAAAGCTCTGCAAGAACTTATTTTTTTTCATATTCCAATGTTCTCAAAATGAGGATATAAAAGGAAAAGTGATAAAATCAAGCAAAAAAATTTCATCATAGCTATTGCAGGTTTCAAAGAAATGCCTACCTTTGCAACCGCAATCGAGAGAGAAAGCAATTAAAGAAATGAAATTATGGTGCGTTAGTTCAGTTGGTTAGAATACATGCCTGTCACGCATGGGGTCACGGGTTCGAGTCCCGTACGCACCGCTTAAAACTCTGAAATCGAATGATTTCAGAGTTTTTTTTCAGTATACCGGATGACTCCGTCTAATAGCAATTACATTCCAAACCTCGATGTATCCACTTCTTTCAGATTCTTTTTCTTATACCCTCCAAAGCGATAAATGAAATTCAGAGTAAAAGCCCGCGAATAGAAAGCACTGTTCATATCTAAGTCTTGTCCCTTGAAACGAACTTTAGTCTTAGGCATCCCTGTATTAAGAATATCATTACAACGAGTGGAAAGGCTCATCCTGTCGTTTGCAAAACTCCATTTCAGTCCAGCAGTAAGATTAAAGATAGATTCAATATCGAATGTTCCTTGTATAACCGGCGTTTGCACATTCCCCATCAATTCAAAAGCCAGATTTTTATTCACTTTAAAAGTATTATCCAGCATAGCACTGAACATCCACTTTTTTCGATTGAAAGGTATATCAAAGAAATCATCACAACGTTGCCTCATCTGCATACCGGCTACAGTCAATCGAGAATCCAACCAATTTCCTGTTTTGAAAGGTAATATGATATTTGCTCCCCACAACTGCATATAGTTCCAGTTTGTATTTTTATAAATTAGCACCAGTCTGTCGGTAGATTGATAAGGAGTTTGTATAAAGTAATCTGGAGTATGCATAAAGAACAGGTTAAAAATATATTTTTGCTTCAAGATATAACTCCCGTTCAGATTGTAATTAGTCATAGGTTTCAATCCCGGCGTTCCCCACAGTTCAGTGTACCCGTTGAGATAACTAACAGACGATTGCATATCCCAATAGCTCGGATACGTCTTATCTGTAGATAAGGAGAATTGGAATGCATGCTTTGACGTTTTAAAGTAAGTCAGCGATGCCTGTGGATAAACCGCCCATTTATGATAATTGCCGATAGTATAATATTCTCCCGTAGCTGATACTGAGAACGAAACTCCTGTCTCGTAGTTTTTACTGAGTGACACATAAAAATTAGTAGTCTGCTCTTTCAGATCGGAATACATATTCTGAGTATGAATATCCCCCACTACCTTATCATAAGTTTGAAAATCACGATCTTTTGCAAACCGATAGGATACCCCATATCCTAAACTCCACCCTTTAGATAATGGATGCTTTTGATCTGCATAAATAGAATAGCGATCTATTCTTTGTCCGCCAACCATTGAAAAACTGCTTTGCCTGCCATCCTGATAGTCAGCATAGAGGCTTTGATGATTGTCGGATTTATAATGCGTATAATCACCACCTATTTCAAGCCCAAATCCTGAATGATACTGCAATGTGACATTATTCATCTGCGTATCAAGATATTTATCAACATTACTGGTTTGATAATTTCCTGTCGTTTCGCTACTATTATGCTGCTCGGGGCTATAACTGCCTGTATATATCACATTGATTGTATGATTGTCATTGAAATTATACTCAAATGCAGTTCTGAAATTGTGATTCCAATACTTACTGCGTAATTGCTCATTCTGACTGATATCGTACCGTTCATTTTTCAGTGTATGCCTGGAATCGAGGTCTATATATTCCATATTCTTCACATCATTCGCTCCATACATCACATCAAAAGCCATCCTGGGTGTCGATATACGGAAATTCCCCTTCATGCCACCACTATTAAAATATTGATTCTTATAATCAGCATTTACTTCTCCTTGAAAAGAATAGTCATTCGAGCGTTTTAAAACAACATTGATAACCGCTCCCCGTACATGATATTCAGGGGGTGCACTATACATTACTTCCACTTTCTCCACCCTGCTTACCGGCGTATTACGCAAAAGAGTCTCAAGCTGCCCGACATCCATTGTGGTAGGTTTTCCATTCAGGATTACAGTCAGATTTCCTGCACCGACCAGAGTCATTGCCCCCTTACTTTCTTGCACTCCCGGTAGCCTCATCAATGCTTCATAGGCATTATTCACTACTTGCTTTTCAGACAAAACAGCGAGATTATAACCTAAACGTCCATTCTCCACTTTCACAAATGGGCGTTCCGCCTTTACCACCACTTCATCCAAGGCATAATCCTGAGGCTGTAACTGAATAGTCCCGGCATTTTTTCCATTGCCGGTTACTTGCTTCGTATGAAATAAAAGATGTTGGATAATCAAGCGGTATTTTTCTTGCTGACCATTCAAAGTGAATATACCGTCAGCGTTTGATATAGACGCATCTATATAAATAGAGTCTACCGTTTGCAATACAATGGTTGCTCCCTCTATGGGGCGCTGTTCGCTGTCTATTATCTTGCCGTTAATGGTTTGTCCCCAAACGGCTGTCTGAAAACTGCCTACTACAATATAGCTGATTACAGATAAGATTACTTTATTCAATCGCATCATTCTATGTCATTTACAGATACTAATGTCACCATTAGTTCGGATTACAGAAATTTCATGTTTTGATTTCTCTGTTTATAGACGAAGCGAAAAAATCATATTTGGTTTATAAAGAAGAAAAACATTTAATATTCTTAAATATAAGATTCACTCATAACCCTTGATGTATCCATTAATATACGCTCGCTGCCTTACCAAGTCCGTACCAACTCCGTATCAAGTCCGTACCTGCTCCGTATCAACTCCCAATAAAGGTACCTTTATACGGACCAGGTACGGAGTTGGTACGGAGCAGACACGGTTCAGGTATGTTTTAAATATTATTTCAGAGTTTATTCAGCAAATGTGCCTGTAGACATAAAGACTACCGAATACATAAAATAATCCTCACCCTCTGTCTGCGGTTGTTCAAACAGTTGTTTATAAATAGGCTCCGGCTCAGGTCCGAAAAGCAAATCTGCATCCGGAGTGTAAATACCACAATACCATACAGGAGCCGCTTTCATATTAAAGCGCGGAATGCCTTCTATTACAAATTTATAAAACCCAACCTTATCGCCATCTTTTACGACTCTTGTCAGCCCTCCGTAATTGGTACCCATATTATATCTCAACCCTTTTAAAGGAATATATCCATCTTCAACCAGGTTACCCTCTGCAAATTTCTTCGCTTTACAGGTAAAAGGTATTTCATATTCACCACCTTCGGGAGACAGGATAAAAGGATTAGGACCATCTACTTTTATAGTGTATTCATACTCTACTTTTGCCTTCGATATTACATCTATCAATTTGTAGACAATGCTACTTCCATCAGCAGGAGGATCAACCAAGGTTCTTTTCTCAACCCATAAAGCATACTCATAGCCTTTTTCGTAAATGAAATCAGCAATTCCTTGAAAATCCAGCGTTTTGTAGTCGCTTTCACTTTCTTCTTTCACCAGCATACAATCGATGGGAGAATCACTTCCCCAAGGCTGATAAGTACCTGTTTTGTCAGAAATAAGCATTTTTACAGTTTCTACCTTGTCTTGCGGTTCATCATCACTACAAGCAACAAAGCCAGTGATTGGCAGGATTAATAGCAATAATCCTAATAAGCGTTTTGTCTTCATAATGTTTTCTTTAAGTCTAGTTTTGTAATTATGCAAAGATATACAAAATCTCTTTAAGCTTATTATAAACAAAGCCTTTTATTTCTCTTCTCAGAAGAAGCTTGAATAGAATTTTAAAGGAGATAGGCTATATGAAGATATAAAAGCGTACCTTCGTCAACAGAATGAAATATCGAAGAATAACAACCACCGGACAAATCCGGGAAAAAAAGAAAGAGCGCAGGCAAACCATATATGTCTGGCTGATAGTAATTGTGATCATGGCAATACTTACTGGAGTGGGTTATCTGGCCACTCCCAGTACTTCATTGCTCCAGCAAACAGCATTTCGTGGTATCAGCTATCGCCCACTCACGGCACTCGTGATGCTTTTCACTGCCATTCTTATCATTGTTATTGGTGTACTACTGGCAGATAAATACACAAAAGTCGGATATTACCTGAAGACCATCGCCTGTGGCATTGTTATAGGAATGCTTTTTCACAGCATGGGTATCAATCTGTTACTGAATATGAATCGTTGGTTGGCAAGCAGGACTCCCGTACGCAAAGAATACAGAGTAACAGAAATCCGTTTTCTAATGCCCAATAAATTGGCTCGTTATCGGACCATATTGCCTGAATGCAGAATTCTGAAAGCTGTCGACCAGGATAATCCTGACGACTGCCTTTACTTCCATGTCCCCATAGATGCACAAGTAGCCATGGGATGTATATTGCATGTTACAATAAAAAACGGTATCTTTGGGTGGAAAGCAGTGGATGAATTAGAGTTTTACAACCCATAAAAGTCTTTATACTTATAGTATAATTGTTGCTCATGATGCCCACAGTTATTTACTTACCGAATCTTTCTTAACTTTAAACATCCAACATTTTTATATCGTCACAAAGATAGCCAGACCTTTTATTCCTGCAAATTCTCAGGAGAGAAAAAGAAAGCCGCTTTTCTCAAAGCAGCCGTAGATCAGATACCAAACCTACTTTAATGGCATCACCACCCTTGTGACATGTTTACTTTCGCCATAACTATAATTTAAGTTGCTATTATATTTTCCTCATTTTCTGACACTCAGGACAATAGTAAACCGATCCTCCAAGATAGGCTTCTTTCACAATCACACTGCCACAGCGCGGACAGGGATTCTTCCATGTTTTGGAAGAAAGAATCGTTTTATACCCTCCCTCATTTCCATAAAGATCCGTCTGGGTATCACGACCTCTTCCGGAAGTCATAGCCATTAAAGTATCCTTCAGAGATTTAAAAAGTCCCCCTTTCTGTCCATCCGGCAAGTCAAGCACTTTCTGTTTCGGGTGAATCCCGGCATTGAACAGAATATCCTGCGTTACCCCATTGCCTACACCCGGAATACGTTGTTCGGTAGCCAACAAAGCTTTAGCCGTCAATGCCTTTTTGGCTGAAGCAAATAATTTCTCAAATTCCGCTTCCGTATAAGCATCACTCAGCGGGGAAATACTTTCACGGCTTATCGTATAATATTTATTGTCGATAACCCCATCGGGATAGGCACTGATAAAGCCATACATGGCAACCGTAAATACAAGAAACGATTCATCTTCAAAAGTCAGCAGCAATTGGTAATTGGCAGGAACTTTATCACCCGGATTATAGTAACGTGCGCTTACCCCATCACCGATATTCATTATCACATTGTCCGACAGGTAAAAATCGACAAACATCCCATATCCTTTAGACGACAGAATCGTCTTTCCGACGAGCAACTTTCCATACTCCAGTGGATCGCCACTATAGAACGTGAACTTATGAGGCTTGGTAGCATTGAACACTTGCGTAATCGTTTTACCACTTAAAACATCATTGGCTTGCTTACTCAGTGTAAGTACTTCTGGCAATTCTAACATACTTATATCATTTAATTATTTATCAATAGGAATATAAATCTCCGTCAGCAATCCCTCAACCGGCGTTTCATCCGGTGAATTGAGATACACCTCAAACGTCAACGGACGTTTCTGATGATACATACTGTAAGGAAACCATTGATTATAAATCGTCTTATAAAATTCAGGTAAATCAGAATAACTGCCTTTATACCTGAAAACAGCGTACATCCCTCCGGGAATTTCCCGAAGCGATAATTTTCCTTCGGACTTGGCACTCCCTTCAACAAGAATCCCGATATAGAACCGCCGTTGTTCCATCGGTGTAATCAAGGGATTATCCTGACTTATACTCACAAAAAGACTATTGGGAACATTCTGCAAATGAACTGCTTTATAATGCAGTAATTGCTTCCAGATCGTGGTGTAAGCATGTTTATCACGAAAAGTATCACCCACTTCTATGCAAACAGCCTTCAGGGTATTGATACGCTTAATCTTAGCCTCGGGCATGCTATCCGGTTCTTGATTCGTATTGACAGACTTATTCTTTTCGCGATAAGCCGACATGGAAACGCCAAAGTGCCTTTTAAAAGCCTTTGCCAGACTGAATTTAGTCTGATAATTGGTCTGCATACCTATTTCTTCAATGCTCTGTCCGGTAGTTATAAGCAAATGGGCAATGTATTCCAAACGCAGACGTTGGATATATGTACCGATATTCTCTCCGGTAACATTCCTGAAAACTTTTCGGAAATGGAAAAATGAGAAATTAACCATCTTAGCCAACTGCTCTGGATCGATTTCCTGAAAGAGGTTTTGGTCAATATAAGTCCGAACCCAATTGATAGCTTCATAGTGAACATGTTGCGTCATCTCTTTCTGTCGCCAGCGTTTCAGAGTAGGAAGACGCTTGTTCAATAAGGTTCTTAATTCTTGTGGAGTATAGTCGGTTCCCGAATACCAGTTGTATTTATCGGTATATTTTACCCAGATATCCACCATCTCATTCATAGAGATATCCACCGTATAACTCCCGTCTTTCAGGCAATAGTAGCAATACTCGTCACTGCAGGAGTGATCGGCATTGGTGCCTAAATACTCTTCCACATCGAAACGGAGGGGCATCCCACAACTTTGGCAGTACTGTTTGTCCACTGTTTGATTCATGGCACAAATATACGATGCCTATTCCGGATATGATTATCCAAAATAGGCATCTTTTATGATTTGCTCCTGTTTTTCAGAGTAATTGTCTTGATTTCATCTCCAAATACTTGTTTATCACATCAATCGAGAGATTTTCAGGTGTAGTCAATAAAGAATAGATGCCATTCTGTTTCAGTGTAGATACAATCAGACGCTTCTCAAAAGCAAACTTCTCTGCAATGACATGGCGGTAATACCCCTCCGTATCCTTCGCAGGAGCGGCAATATACGTTTTCATATCAGCATCTTCAAAGAAAACAACAAGCAAGCGATGCTGACGATTCATTTGCTGCAAATAAGCCAATTGGCGATTCATACTTCCCATACTGGAGAAGTTGGTATATAAAACCAAGAAACTGCGTTTACTGACATGTTTATTGAAATGCACGCAGAGAGAGGAAAAGTCCGTTTCACCAAAGGTAGTCTGCTGGCTATAGAGATTCTCAAGCAGAGTTTGCATCTGACCGGGAGCCTTTGAGGCCGGAACAAACGAATCGAAATGTTCATTGAAAGTCACAATCCCTGCCTTGTCCTCTTTCTGCATGGCAACGTACGAAAGAACTAAGGAAGCATTGATTGCATAATCCAGTAAGGTCATTCCACGAAATGCCTGCTGCATAACCCTTCCCTTGTCTATCACACTGTAAATCTGCTGTGAACGTTCATCCTGATATACATTCACCATAAGTTCATGCCGGCGGGCACTGGCTTTCCAGTTGATTGTACGGTAGTCATCCCCCTTGACGTACTCTTTTATCTGTTCGAACTCAGTATGATGTCCCACACGACGAATACGCTTGATTCCCAGCTCCGTCAGATTATCACTCATTGCCAGCAATTCATAGCGATGCAGCATCAGATAAGAAGGATACACTTTAATATCCTGCTCCTCTCCGCATGTATAACGCCGGGAGAGCAAACCTATCCGACCGGTTACGAATACGCGAATCTGTCCGAAACCATAAATTCCCCGGCTTGTCGGACGTAAATGATAACAGATTTGTTTTCCTTCATTCGCTTGAAGCTGTACCCAGAAACTAATATTTCTCTGCTGAAAAATGAAAGGTACTTCATCGATAACCTCTGCAAAGACAGGATACGGATAGCTGCTTTCCACCCGAAGATTCACCGCATTTTCGTCCCCATTGGAAAAACGAGCGGAGCATTGACGGAATGCCCGAATCCCACGAATCCGGTAAAGCATATATCCGTCTGCCAGCACCAACAGCAAGAGGACAAAAAGCAGCCCCTGCCCGATGGTAAACAACGGAGCAAAAGCATACCCACTACCCATCAACAGGATAATCAGGATGAGAACCATATAAAACCGACGGGCCAGAATCATTTCGGAACTTCTACCTTATCAATCAGGCGTTGCGTTACTTTCACAGGTGAATAGCCCTCCATTTCAGCTTCCGCCGTCAAGATGAGACGATGCTGAAGTACGTATGGAGCCACAAACTTGATATCCTCCGGTGTCACAAAATCACGTCCCTGCAAAAGCGCATAAGCCTTCGAAGTCTGCAACATGGCCACGGACGCACGTGGAGAAGCCCCCAGATATACAGCTTTACTTGTACGCGTCTGCTGTACAATCAAGGCGATGTACTGAAGCAATGTACGGTCTATAAACACCTGCTTCATCAGATTACGAAGCGACAAAAGCTCTTCTTTAGTAATAGCCGGGGTAATGTCCTCCAGCTTCACAAATGCAGCATTCGTATGGTGACGCTCCAGAATATTCACTTCTTCATCCAATGAGGGATAATCCATCGTCAGCTTCATCAGAAAACGGTCAAGTTGTGCTTCGGGCAATTTATAAGTCCCCTCCTGCTCCACCGGATTCTGTGTAGCCAGAATCGTATAAAGTTCTCCCATCGGATAGGTCGCTCCGTCAATGCTGACCTGACGCTCTTCCATAACCTCGAACAAGGCAGCCTGTGTTTTGGCAGGAGCACGATTTATTTCATCTACCAGTACAATATCGGCAAAGATCGGACCGCGATGGAAATCAAAATCATTGGTTTTCATGTTGAATACCGTTGTACCCAGCACATCACTCGGCATCAAATCCGGAGTAAACTGGATGCGGCTGAAATCTGCGTCGACCAGACGGGCAACCAAGCGTGCCAACAATGTTTTCGCCACTCCCGGCACTCCTTCTATCAGCACATGCCCATTTGCCAACACAGCGGTCAGCACCAAGTCCACCATCTGTTCCTGCCCTACAATGACGGAAGCAATCCGGTCTTTCAACTCTTGTATCTTCTCGGAAAAGAGAGTTAGATCCACCCGTTTTTCTGTATTCTCTTCCATAAACTTCTTCTTTATATATGATCGATTATTTCATTCATTTTATCAATAAACTGCTTCATTTGCTCCACAGTTATCGTTTGCCCTCCATAAATCACCGGTCTGACCGCACGGATAAACTTACCGATTTCTTCCGCACTTATGCCGGTCTTCTGAGCAATCCTATCGAAAGAGCGTTCATCATCCGCCACGTCTTCCACATCCACCTGGATTTCTCTTCTCAACTCTTCGGCAAAGTAAATATACTTTTTATGAACCAAATCGGCATGGTCTTTCTTCTGAAAATAAAGCGTACCGATCAGTTCCGCAAACTCCATGGATTTATTTTCCGGTTCATGAATCACAGGTATCACACGTTGTCTTCTTCGCGCAGTAAATGCCATAAAGAGCAGAATGGCAATCATTGTCAGATACAAAGCCCAGCGAAGCGGTCGTTGCGAAATAAAATAGCGGAAAGGAGACATCTGTACCTGTGCAGCTTCCTCCAGATATCCCTCTGTGCGTATTATCGGAAACTCTCCCATCTGAGACAGCAGACGGAAAATATAAGCAGCATTCTTTCCGTCCAGTACACCATAATTGGTAAAAAGCAGCGGAGTAGAAACCAAAATAATTTCCCCTTTTCCCCACGAACAAGACATGGCAACCGGAACATTGCAAAGGGTATCCACTTGCAATGAATCAAACTTCACCCCAAAGTCATATCTGAATTCATCTGATGAAATAGATTTCTCCGCCAACACTTTCACAGAGAGCGAGTCCTGCCAGAAATAAGAGGAACACAATTGCGGATAAAAACGAAAGATCCGCCGGGGATAGACAGTAGAATCTCCTACCCAATGCAAACTATCCTTTGACAACAACGAAGCGGCATACTTTCTCAACACAATCGGATTAAAATAAGAGTAGCTACTCTCAAACCCCAGTGTATCCCGTAAGTTTCCTGTAAATGAATTACTCACCAACATTATTTTATTTCCCCGCTCCGCCCTTTTCAACAAGGCATTCACATCTACATCTGTCAGAGCCAGATGATTGTTAACAACCAATATCGCCCGGCGGGAAACCGTATCTTCCTGCTCCAACTGATAAAAGGTTTTCCCAGATACCGAATATCTCATCGGCAATGAAGCAGAGAGCAAACTATCAAAAACAGCACATCCGAAAGGCTGTTTATCATAGTGGCTAAAAGTAGGAGTCCATACGAATTTCTTCGGCAACCGACATTCTATTGCAAACATCAGGACCAGAAAGGATACGATACAGATGATAAACCAATGGCTTCCTCTCATACCGTGCCTCCTTTCTTCACCTCTTCCTGCAAAGACTGCATGACATGAAACAATGCTTCCGTAGCTTCAAAATTTCCATAACGCACTCGCAGGAAATGACTGGTCAATTGTCGGAAAGCGGGCACCCGCACTTCATAAACATATTGTGTAGGCGTTTTGTAGAGCTGCCAGTCTATACGCTTTTCATCACTGAGTTGTTTCAACGTCTGCAAATACAGCAATCGTACCGCTTCCCGGTAATCACTACGCGAAAGCGCGTCAGCAATACCTCGCGCAAAGTCAACTCCATAAATGGTGTCTTCTTCCACTGCATAAGGCAAAGCATTTTTACGGGAAATCATGAATAACTCCGGTCGCTTCTTGTAAACGAACCAGATTATCAAAATTAAAAGAAGGATAGCAATGCCTATCAGAATAAGCTCCGAGTATTCCTCAGCAAAATGGCTGCCGAATATTTTTTGCAGGATCTTTCCAAACCACCTGTTGAACCATTCAAACACATTAATATCAGGAGCCATCAACTCACGGCCATAGTCATACGCCGGATCAGATTGCCACACGGCAAGCTGGGTAGTATCACATACCAATGTATCAGCCGGAGAAGTTATCATTTATACAAATCTGTTTTTAGAGCTTATCAAAATTATCGATATCACTTTCCACCATGATATTGTCCACCTTTTCCGAAGCATGTCCATACTGATATGCCAGACCTACAAGTGAAAAGATCATAGCAAGATAGGCACCGAATACCTGGACAATGGCCAACAGATAAAGCAGAAAACTATATCCTACCGATACTGTAGCCTCACTGCCTCCACTACTCATTGCAAATATGGATTTCACGATAGTGCATATATACCAGGGCATCATCGTCACTCCCTGTAAGATACCGGCAATCAACCCCATAATAAGGGAAATCAGGAAAATACCTCCCCACGTAGCAAAACCCAGACGAAAAGTCTTCTTTAAAGACCCCATAATGGAGATATCTTCAAAAAGATAAATCGGTGCCCAGAGAGCAAGTGGTACAACCAAAATAATCACAAACGGAATCACCAGGAACAGGGCAGGCCAAAGCAATGCCGCCATAAGTCCCATAATCACCCCTAAAAGTACCATTAAGACCAATCCGAAAAGAGTCAGCACAACCAATCTTTTCACATTACGGAGCAACATCGGTCTCAACATCCCCAAAGTTACGCCTTGCAGACGTCCGTCACGTTCGTTGTAGGTTCGGATCAATGCATAAATCAAAGAAGTCAGCACAATCGCCCCTATCAAAAAAAGAAGCATGTACAGACCATAATAAGAAAAGAAAGACATCATTAGAGATGCATCAGAAGACGCGCCACCTCCTGATAAATCAGTCAGCACCGCCATATATCCCATCAGTCCGTTCAGACTCAGCGCTTGAATAAGACAAACCGGCAAAAGCAGATACGTAGTAAATTTCAGCATCAGCTTCCAGTTTTCTTTTATAAAATCAAAAGACGCACTCAGTTTCTCACCGAAATTACGTTTTACATACATTGCGATTTTAGGCTTTTGTGATTCCATGTCGTTTTCTATTAGGTAGATAAATATAGTAGAATAAAATAAAAGTCAGGGATGTAAGGATCAGACCGAGTCTCAACATATCCGGCAGTTGGGTATGGCGTGTGAGAAAACCCTCAATAAAACCTGCCATAATAAACACAGGGACTGTCCCCACTACAATTTTCAATCCTCTTTTCGCTCCTCTTTTAAAAGATTCCAGCCTTGAATAAGTTCCGGGGAAAAGCCATCCGTTACCTAAAGCCAAACCGGCAGCACCGGCTACAATGATAGCCCAGATTTCGAGCGTTCCATGCAACCAGATGGCAAGCATAGAATCCCAAAGCAAACCGTGCTGATAAAAGAATGTTTGGAAAGCTCCCAACATGACTCCATTACTGAAAAGCATATAACCTGTACCAAAACTGGTCAGTATCCCCATTGCGAAGCAGTTGAAAGAAACCATAATATTATTCAACGTGATTCCCAAAAACATCGGGACCTCAGATGAACTATTGTACACCGCCATGGGTTCGCCGTTCGCAATATTGTCCAACGTCATGTCTACATAAGAATTTCCCATAATCAGGCGGACAAAATCCGGATCAGCGGCAGCGGATATGACACCCACCAAGGCACTCACTATAAAAATCAGGAATGAAACCAGCAATTCCCGGCGTGCATCGTGCATAACCTGAGGAATTTCCTTTGTCCAGAAAGTGATGACTCTCGACCATTTCTCACGCTTGTTCCGATAAATTTTATTGTGTAAAGCAGAAGCGAGATTATTCAGATAGATAGTAATACGGGAAGTCGGGAAATGCGTCTGCGCAAATGCCAGATCGGCAGTAAGATCCGTATACACATCGGCAAGCCGGTCAGGAGACGAGTTTGTGGCTTGCTCCACCACGCCTTCGGCTTCTTTCCATTTTTCTATATTCCGACGAATAAACGTTACTTCTTTCATATTTTTACTGACTTCGAATGAGTTTTGTCTGAAATCAATAACAAAAGTAAGAGAATAATGATATATTTGCAACGAAATACTTAGAAATATTCAATCAGCAATGGCAGAATCTACTATTCTTACAGGGCAATTTGTCCGCATCAGCCAGACGCCCGCCAGTATTGGCGAGCGAATCATTGCTTTGATTATTGATTACGTTCTGATTGGATTCTATATATTTTCAACTGTAACGGTATTATCCAAGCTCCGCCTGCCTTCGGATTTCACTATGATTTTCTTCCTGGCGGTAATCTATTTACCGGTGCTGTTCTATTCTTTTCTATGTGAGATGTTCAATTACGGACAAAGCCTTGGGAAACGACTGATGAACATCCGTGTTGTAAAAGCTGACGGTTCCGTTCCGAGCATAAGTTCCTACTTACTCCGGTGGCTCCTCTTCCCTATCGATGGCCCGATTACCGGAGGTCTCGGACTATTAGTCGCTCTATTAACCAAAAACAGTCAACGGATGGGAGACCTTGCCGCAGGCACCATGGTTATTAAAGAGAAAAACTACCGCAAGATACATGTCAGCCTTGACGAATTTGATTATCTGACCCAGAACTACCAGCCTACTTATCCGCAAGCCGCTGACTTATCGCTGGAACAGATAAACGTAATTACCCGAACCTTACAATCCGGAAAAAAAGACCGCATACGGTACATTGCACAACTGACAAAAAAAGTTCAGGAACTTCTTTCAGTGACACCCCGTGAGAACAATCAGGAGAAATTTCTCCAGACCGTTCTCCGCGACTACCAGTATTATGCATTGGAAGAAATCTGATATCTCCCAAGCGATACGCAATTACACCACAACAAAGCTCTCCGATTTAAAGTTACTGTAGAATCTTCCGGAAGTTGCCGTAAACTTCAGTACACAATAGTCTGGATCAGTAACACCTTCTTTATAATACATGGTATCCCCGTCCTCCCATATCATTTCTTTACTGGCACTGTCCGTCAACACCTCTACCGTACCACGCAGCATTGCTCCTCTATAAAACCTCGAATCACAGAAATACATACAGGCACGATTGTTTTCCCGGAATTGTGCGACACGCATCGATGAAGTATTTGTCGACAGATAAATCGTCTTTATCCCTTCTCTTTTCCGGGGTTGCAACATAGCTTTTACATTTGGGAAGCCTTCTTCATCCACCGAACCCAGGAAAGCGATTTTCAATTTATCAATCATATTCCCGATTGTTTTTTCCGCATCTCTCATTCTATTATTATTTTAATGGTTATTGAATGAGGCAAAGATAAGGACACAACAGAAAATCGACATAACAAAAACAAAGGGAGAAATAGTACTTTTCACGGTTTATGCATACTCCGGTAAACCAAAGGGGTCTCACCCGTACATTGGCGAAAGCATCGCACAAAATAAGAAACAGTAGAAAAATGAAGTTCAAATGCAATCTCCGAAACAGAAAAATCGGTATAGGCAAGCAGTCTTTTCGCCTCCTCCATAACCTTATTCTGAATATATTGCTTCGCACTCATTCCCATAGCTGAATTTACAATCTCATTCAGGTAATTGGGAGTGATACAAAGCTTGTCTGCATAATGCCGGACAGAATGGTGTTCTTTCATATCTGCCCCAACTAATTCAATAAATTTACTGATATGTGTACCACCCGCTTGTTTGTTCCCCTCTTCCATCGAAATCATATTCTGATAGGCTCGGTTCAGTAACATCAGCGCCTCGTAAAGATATGCCCTCAACACATGTACATCGTCCTGTCTGTATTGGTCAATTTCTACCTTAATATCATGCAAAAGCTGAAGCATACGCTTATAAAGTTCATCGGGTAAGTGCAATCCGGATGCAGTTTTTTCCATCTTGAAGAATGGAAGATGCTGCACAAACAGAGGATCTTTAAAGAAGGAGGACAAGAAGTCATCCTCAAAAATCAGAGCATACCCATTTACAATCCGACCAGTATCCCAATTCCGCACCTCACCCGGTTTGGAAAAGAAAACATCACCGGGAACAGCCTGATATGTCCGGTTATCAATAGAAAAACTCCCTTCCCCTTCTGTTACAAAAGTAATGTCATAGTAAGTCAACGTGTGTACGGCGCTTTCAGCCAGGAACCTCTTTACATATTTCAGTTCTACCACATCTATCAGAAGTTCACTTCCATACTTATTCTTATAGAATGTATACCGGGGAATTGAGTTTTTCATCTTATCAGTACTATATCTATTTATTTACAAACTTAAATTCATGCTCATTATATCTGTTGCCAACATTGGGATACTTTTGCAACAGCTTCTCTATATCCGCCATATCCTGAACTGACAAATCCACATCAACCGCCCGAACGTTCTCTTCCAAATATTTCATCCGCTTAGTACCCGGTATCGGAATGATATTCTCACTTTGTGCCAGTATCCAGCTTAATGCAAGTTGGGCAGAAGTGACACCTTTCTCCGCAGCCATACCGGCCAAATCAGTAGCCAGACATTGGTTATTTACCCAATGCTCACCAGTGTATCTCGGCAAATGCCTGCGAAAGTCATTTTCACCCAATGTCTCTACACGGATTGCATTGGCAACCAGCCCCCTACACAATGGTGAGAAAGGAACTAACGTAACTCCCAGTTCCTTGGTCAGCGGCAGGATCTCTTTCTCCACATCGCGGGTCAGCAGAGAATATTCACTCTCTACAGCGGCAATGGAATGCACAGTGCAAGCCCTTCGCAAGGATTCGGGCGAGCACTCACTTAAACCTAAATATCGGACTTTACCTTCGCGCACCAGTTCGGCCATTGCTTCCACAGTCTCTTCAACTGGAACAGCAGGATCTATCCGATGAGCATAATACAAATCAATGGTTTCTATTTTCAATCGCCTCAGGCTGTTTTCTACCGCTTGTTTAATATACCGGGGAGAACCGTCCACATAACTTTCACCACCACCAAATACACTGCCTTGATTATTACGTAAACGAAAGCCGAACTTTGTAGCAATAAAAATCCGGTCTCTTTTTTCACTTACCATCTTCGAGAGCAGTTCCTCATTGGCTCCATTACCATACACATCAGCCGTATCCCAAAAGTTTATACCCAATTCCAAGGCACGGTGCAACGTTGCGATACTCTCTTTTTCGTCCGCCACTCCATACGCAGCACTCATTCCCATACAACCCAGTCCGATAGCGGAAAGTTGCACATCTGTTTTACCTAATTTTCTGTACTTCATAATTTTAATATTTCATTTCGGTGCAAAGTTAGGTGTTAGCGTACGGACGGATGAGTACTATTCAAATCATCCTTTGTACAAATCAAATAGTTACCTCCCCCCCTGACTTCAGTCGGCGACTTACCTGTATGTTTACGAAAGAACTTACTAAAGTAGGAAACAGACTCAAAGCCCAGTCCAAATGCCATTTCTGAAATAGAAAGATTGCTATGTTGCAGATATTGAACAGCTTCTTTTACGATTCTTTCTGCAATAAGTACTGAGGTCGTTTTTCCTGTCGTTTCTTTAATAACCTTATTCAGATGGTTCACATGCACAGACAACCGATTGGCATAATCAGTCGGTGTACGCAGAACTAATGCAGCACGAGGATAATCTATCGGGAATTGCCTTTCCAGTAACTCCATAAACAATTCTGCAATACGCTGTGAAGCATTCGGATGCGATTCATACTGATTAGCATCCTGCATCCTCATAGCCGTATGTATCAGTAAATGAAGATAACAACGCAACACATCAAGTGTACCTGCGTAACCGGATTGTATCTCTTCCTGCATCTGAGCATATATATTTTGTACTTTCATCAGTTGAGATTCATCCAGGAAGAAGACTTTATCACCCGTCAGTTTAAATAAAGGTGTATTCGCCAAAGAGCCGTTCTTCTCTTCGGATTGCACAAACTGCTCATTAAAAATGCAGAACATACCCCTCTGCTCTTCACTGACAGACTCCCAGGCATAAGGCACAAGAGGATTGGAAAACAGCAGTGCCGGACGATCTACCAGAATCCATTTATCAGCATAATATAATTTCCCAACACCCATGATTAAAGTTACTTTATAGAAATCCCGATAGCTGAATTGCACAGTACCGAAATAGCACTGGCGGGAGAAGATATTGAAATATTCTTTCCCTTTAGAATAAGTTGCATCCAGTTTCGGATCGCAACGTTGTATTCTCTTATAGAATTGAGGAATTGTTTCAGCCATTATCCAAGTCTCACTAAATGATACACCGTCCCCCTATTCGACTTCTTACAAGGAATATCCAATTTCTTCAGCGAACGACCGAAGTGCCCTATTTTGCTGACCGACAGTTTATCGCGGGTTTTCTGCTGTAGATAATTGAATATCTCCATTGCGGTCAGCCATTCCCCTTCCCGTTCTTCTTCCGTCACCCGGAAATAGCAGTGGAAAAGCTGTTCGAGCGGACTGATCTGTTCAAAATCCCGGTTGGTCTCTTTCAGTATAGCTTCGTCCTCATCATTCAGCCAGTAGCGCTCACCTTTATAAATGGCATCCATGGCCTGAGCATACAATTGCTTGTAATTAATGGTGACATTCGTATCAATAGGCGCAGTCACTTCGATACAGATAAAACGGCGACTGCCGCTGGGATCGGTAAGCAGGTCCATCTGATTACTGGTACCGATAAACGAGGCATAACGGCGCACTTCCTGAATGGTAGAACCGTAAGGTTTCCGCAAATTTGCCACAGGTTTCTGCAAAAGATGTTTCAGAAAGCCCTGCTGGTTGGAGCTAATCTGATCAAACTCATCCAGATTCACCAGCAGAAAACGCCCCAGATAACGCTCCGCATCCTGTTTGCTCTTAAAATCAAGACTATCCGTATATCCGAAACGCAGTTCAGGCGGCAAAATAATGCGACAATAGGTAGATTTACGATACCCCTGTGCCCCAACCAGCAATGGCGACGTACTGTTTCCATGTTGGCGGTCGAGCCCACGCCAGTGAGCCACCATACTGAGAAACCAGCGATAAAACAACTCCCGCCAATGCGGATTATTGCATGGCACAAGATTGGCAAGTGCCCGGATGCGGTCTTTCCCGTCCCAGCGCCCCACGCTGCAAAGGTATTCTTCAACAGGATTGTACAAAGACACATACTCTGATGTCAAATAACGCTCCACGTCACGATCCCAGGCACGAATCCCCTCTTTCAGGGCATTAATCGCCACCGTATTGCGTACCCTCCGATCCACCGGTCTGAAATAGAAATGAATGGAATCCCGCTGACGATATTCCAGATCGTTCAACACCGTGTTGTAACGAAACTCATAGCGCCGTTCCATAAACTCTTCCAGACGCAGAGCGGTATCCTGCTCCGGAGTCAAAATAGTTTTAGAGCCAAAGCCCTTAGACTCTTGGTAAATATTATGAACCATAGCACGTACCGTTTGCTGCTCCGCCTGTGCATAATAATGAATAATCGTCTGCCGCACAACTTCCTCTTCCGGTATGCTCGCCTTGTAGCAATACTCCGCAAGGCGGACAAGCAACGGTTGGAGGTCGTCTCCCCGTCGCCAGTTCTCCATATCCCGGAGCGCCTTATCGAGGGCGCTTTCAAAAAGCATGGTGAAGGTCTGCGATGTTTCAAAACCCGGTTCCAGCCTCAGCAACGGATTTTTCTCAGCCAACTGCCGTTGCCGGAAGGTCTGTTCGCCGGGCATGGAGAATGGCTGCTCCAGACAGAAAGGTACCGCATGAGGATTGTATCCGGGATGTTCATCGAGCGTCATCCGGCAGCTTTGCATCAGTGAAGGCTCTTTCAAGGTAATGGGAAACGGGAACAACGGCTGATAGCAACTCACCGCCAGACGATAGGCATGGGCATGAAACAATGCGGCTTCCTGTTCACGCTTCGGCAAGTTTCCATCCGGTAAGGCGAAACACACCCATATTTTCACACTCCTTCCGCTGGAACCGCAAAAAGCGGCAAACGTCTGGGGAAGCAGCATCGCCTGACGTTTCACCAGTTCGGCTCCGCCAGTCCGGCCAGCTTCTTCACTTCAAGCTGAACCAGACCATTGTATTGTTTCATTCTTCGTCCCCCGTCTTTAGTACGGGCATACTCCACGGCAGGATAAATACGTGGAAGTTTATCAATATGAACGAATATAGAACCGCTACTTTCCAACTGAGGGATGGCGGTTCGTAATCCCGTTACATACCCGTCTCTGGTTTCCGTTTTCATCTTCTCCATCAGCACGTTGGCATCATAAACAGTCATCATCTCTCTGCCTGCATCTTTGTCATGTCTTATTGAAGTGATTTTCATGTCATTATCTGTTTTGAATTTTATTTATATAGTATAATACCATTAAAGAACTACAAAGATACTGCTCCAGAAAGCGAAAGTCAAGTATTTAAGCATATTATTCTGCATTTATTTCAAAAAAGTTCAGCCTACACATTTTGCAGTAAAAGCTTCAATAATAATTGATAAATACACAGAGAATCACTTGACTTTGCCCTAGTTATTTTGTATCTTTGTGGTAAGTCCGATTGAGTGTTAACCTTGGTTGACAGGGCGATTAACGCAGGTCAACAGGCCGAGCAACCAACGTTAACAGGCCTGTTGACCAAGGTTGACACCCAATCATTCCTAAGGGTAAACGGGATGTTCCTTAGGAGGAAACAGAATACTCCCTAATGTAAAACAAATTAATACCTTATAATTAAAACAAGCAACTATGGCAATCTTATTTGAATGGTACGAAAACCCGGTGGCTCCCAACCAGCCACAAGAAGAAACGAAACTTCATGCACGCATCACACTGAACGGAAAAACAGGAACCGACCGATTGCGACGCAAAATCCAGGAACGTTGTTCACTGACGGAAACGGATGTGTCGGCCGTGCTCGACGCCCTGTCTCATGCGATGGGTGAAGAACTGGCGGAAGGCAGGCAGGTACATCTGGATGGTATCGGTTACTTCCACCCTACCCTGGTCTGCACGGAAGAAATAAAAGAAGATACCAAACGGAAGAATACGAAAGTAAGGCTGAAAGGCATCAAATTCCGAGCGGACCAGGAACTGAGAAGTGAAATCGGAAATGTGAAACTGAAGAATATAAAACACAACGGACACTCCAACAAATTATCGGATGAAGAAATAGACCGCCGACTGACCATCTACTTCAGCCAGCACCACATGATGACAAGAAGTGACTTCCAAAGGGTATGCGGCATGATGAAATCGAC
>OHNF01000313.1_pt1 | contig 32082 bp, 23 predicted proteins | sample 1569491 | NCBI WGS metagenome assembly OHNF01 (sample SAMEA3879557, study PRJEB24766) | human gut metagenome | biome: human-associated habitat; feature: feces | place: USA | collected 1985/1987 | reverse complement strand
AACATTCTTGCGGGCGTCCTCAAGACGATCCAGATCGCGCTTGAGCTCCCAGGCCCAAGAGCCAAACTTCATGCCGAAGGTCATCGGCTCGGCATGGATGCCATGAGTACGGCCGGCGCAGAGCGTGTTGCGCTCCTCAAAGGCGCGACGCTTGCAGATCTCGCCGAGTTTTTTGACGTCCTCGATGATCAGGTCGCAGGCCTGGGTGAGCTGGTAGCACAGGGCCGTGTCGCCCAGATCGGAGCTGGTCATGCCATAGTGAACCCAGCGGCTGGGCTTGGGGTCGCCCTCGGGAACATCGGCATCGATGTATTCCTTCATGTTGGTCAGGAAGGCAATGACGTCGTGGCGCGTGACTTCCTCGATCTCATCGACCTTCGCCTTCTCAAAGTTGGCATGGTCGCGGATCCACTGGGCCTCGTCTTTGGAAATACCGATCTTGCCGAGCTCCGCCTGGGCCTCGCAGGCCAGAACCTCGATTTCCTGCCAAATGGCGTACTTGTTCTCGAGGGAGAAGATGTGTCCCATCTCCGGGCGGGTATAGCGATCGATCATAGCGGCTCCTTTTTGGTTATTGGCACGTTGGTCGTAACCCAACCATTGTACCGTGCGCAGGTGCAAGTATGGGCAGTAGGCATTAACCTAACATTTTGGAATTGGAGCGGGCATGGGGACGTCTGCGCATTTGCTTCACAAATACGCACCGGCTGCGGTCGATATCCTCGGATTCACGGAGACGATGGGGAAGACTTTGTTGAATTGGCCGTCCCGAGGTCTTCTGTGCTCCATGGAGCGGGCAACGGGACGTCCGCGTATTTACTTCGCAAATCCGCACCGGCTTCAGGCGCCTGCCGGCGCCTTCGCCTGCTCGCTATAAACGCTTCGCGTTTATTTAACGCTCGCACCCTGTCGGGTTCGAGTCCCGGCGCTTTATTGAAAAAAGCACGGCACCGTGATGGTGCCGTGCTTGTGCTCTTAACTGGAGCGGGCAACGGGACTCGAACCCGCGAGTGTCAGCTTGGGAAGCTGATGCCTTACCACTTGGCGATGCCCGCATATGTGGGGGATAGTATAACGCGGTTGTCTTGTTCGATACAAGGGTGGCGATGCTTGTTTTAGCTATGGAGATTCGTTTGAAAATCGCGTCAATTGTGGAGACGAGGACCTTTGACTTCCTGTTCTCCTTATCTTCTACCTGCGCTTTTGCTTGATTGTTGTATTTGAGCTCAATTTGTCAGGAATTGGGCAAGCTTTTGGTCAGGCTCCGGTACTTACCCGCATGAACCTCGGGGGTAGCCTCATCCTACGCGTCGCAGCCTCCCCGTGCGACGCACGAGGGATAAGGAGCAGCCATGTCCAACGCACCCACGCACTCTGTCCACAGCGCAATCGCAACAGGTCCGCTGCTCCTGCTCCTCTTCCTGCTTTTCGGCTGCCTGGCACCGGGAGCCGCATTTGCCGTCGATGGCTACGACCAGCTCGGCTTCCGCACTATTAGCGATGATTGTGGACCCTTCTTCATCGGCAAGTATGAAGCTCAAGACACCTCGATTGCCTACTGCATGAACCAGGAGCGCCCCGGCCCCACCAAACCGGGCGGCCCATGGCTCAACTTTGATCAAGGCTGGGTGTGGCTCGACGACGAGTTCGCGGCAATCGTTTGTCACGGATATCCAACCACCACGTCGTTTGGCGGTTACCATCTTTCACCCGATCGCGCCCGCGCCGCCACCCAGCTTGCCGTATGGATGCTCAACGGCACTACCCATGTCGACGGCACCTACTCCTACACGACCGCTCAGGGTAAAACCAAGAGCGGACACTTTACCGCCGACAATGAAGTCGTGGCGGCTGCGCGGTGGCTCCACGACAGCGCAAAATCAGGAGGCATCAAAGCCGCTCCGCACCGCGCGCGACGCTATCTAGGGGCCGTATCGGGCGGCAGCAAACGTCAAGACATGCTCTATGTACTGCCGGCGGTCTCTGTTTCCTTCCAAAAGCAGTCTGCTAACACCGTTATTACCAGCGGAAACAATACCTATCAGTTTACCGGGGCAACATTCGATATTTTTGAGAGCGCCAGCGGCGCGCGTGTCGGCACCATCAAGATGGACAGCAACGGTCGAGCGCAAGCAACACTTCTGCCCAACACGGCATACTACCTAGTTGAAACGAAGGCGCCGGCCGGCTATGTCCCCCGTCGTGATCGTATTGCCTTTACCACGGGGAATGACGGCGGGCGGGTCGCCATTGATGAACAGCCCGGCACCATCAACCTGCGTATCGTAAAACTCGATGCCGCGACGAATGCCGGCCCCCAGGTGGGATCTTCACTCGCAGGAGCAGAGTTCACGTGTGTGTCGCAATCAACCCCTGGATGGGCACAAATCCTCACGACCGACGAAAGCGGTCGGGCCACCCTCGCCGATGTCCCCTTAGGAACCTTTACCATCTACGAATCAAAAGCCCCCGAGGGCTACCTGCCATCCAACGACAGCTGGACCTATACCGTTGGAGCCGACCAGCTCGGCGATTCAGGCGTGGTCGAGATCGAATCTCGCATTTCCGATATCCCCATTGCGTTTGACCTTGAGATTTCCAAATTCAAGGATTACGGCAATAGCGACCAATCCGGCCTGGAGCAGCCGGCGGGTGGTGTTGTCTTTGAGGTTGTCAGCAACAGCTCTCAGCAGGTTGTTGGCACACTGACCACAAACATCTATGGCTTTGCCTCCACCAAAGATCAGCCCGAAGCATGGTTCGGCACAGGCAAGCGACCCGCCGGTGTCCACGGAGCTGTCCCATACGACCGTGCCGGCTACACGATTCGCGAGGTTCCGGAAACCGTCCCCGAGGGTTTTAAACGTGCAGGGGAATGGACCGTCGGGGCCAATCAGATTTCCAACGGCGCCGTGCTTCAATATATCGTGGACAACCACGCTCTGTCGACGCATCTCCAGATTGTAAAACGCGATGCCCAAACAGGCGCTTCTGTTCCACTAGCCGGATTCACCTTCCAACTCCTCGACAGCAATCACGAACCTGTCTCACAAACTTGCTGGTATCCAGCACATAACGTAATGGACACCTTTACGACTGACGCGACCGGCACCGTCACACTGCCCGAATCGCTCATGCCGGGCACCTATTATGTACGCGAAACCTCGGCCAAAGAGCCCTATCTTGTCGGCGAAGAGATCGAGGTAAACATACCCGCCGACATGAACCTAACGCCCGTTGCAATCGCCTCGTATTATGACCACGCCGCGACCGGAAACATCAGGATCGTTAAAACCGATGCCATAGACGGCAGCAGCCTCGCGGGCGCCGTCTTTGAGATCCGTGCCTCGGGTGATATCGTGCGCCCCGACGGTAGCATTGCCGCGCTCGACGGTGAGACTGTCGCGACCGTCACGACGGATGAAACTGGAGAAGCACGCGCGGACAACCTCCCGCTGGGACTTGGCACCGCACGCTACGAGGTTGTCGAGACTCAAGCGCCGGCAGGCTTCTTGCTCGATCGGACAACCCATATTGTCGACCTTACTTATGCCGACCAGAAAACACCCGTTGTAGAAGCACGGCTTAACGTATCCGACGATTACACCAAGGTTGATATCTCCAAGGTCGATGCAAGCGGCGAGCAGGAAGTGGAAGGCGCACAACTCAACTTATATGGTCCCGATAAAACCGAAATAGACTCCTGGACCTCATCCGACAAGCCGCACCGCGTCGAACATCTTGCACCCGGCACCTACTCGTTGCGCGAAATGATGTCTCCGCGGACCTATGACCTTGCCGAGGAGATAACGTTTGAAATAAAGGATACGGGAGAAGTCCAATCCGTCGCGATGAAGGATGCGCCCATCGAGATCAAGGGGCAGGTCGACAAGCGTCAGGAACTTGTCCAACCTATCGAAAAGGGCCTGTTGGCTAACGGCGATGGTAAAAACCGTGCCGCGATGCAAACCAATACGGATGGGCTTTTCTCCTATACCATCGACGCTCGAAACGATTCAGCTACCTGGGTTGATGAGTTCACAATTACCGATGATCTTGAGTGTGCCGAGGACGATACAGCGAGATTCGTCTCAATCGAAACCCCCGTCGCCATCGGCGACCTCAATGGTCTGTGCAACGTGTGGTATCGCACGACGCCGTTGGACTCGACAGACGTCGATGAGCCGGCAAACGCGACACTTGACGATGGGCACGAAAATCCTTGGCTTGAGTCCGACGAAGTAAGGGAAAGTCTGGGTGAGGATTGCCGCCTCGTCGATTACGACGGTTGGCACCTCTGGAAGGCGGATATCTCGACCACGGAATCCACCACACTCGAGGCGAAAGAACTCGACCTTGCATCCAATACCGTCGTAACGGGCATTCGAATTGAATACGGTGCGGTAGCCGCCGACTTTACGACTCGAAGCGATGCGGATTCTTGGACCCGCGATGATCTCAAAGATGAGCACGACGACCTTGACGATGCCAAAGCAATCCTTGGCACAGACGCTCGGGGCGCAGTCGTACACATGCAGGCAACGTCGGCTTATACGCCCCAAACCGCACTCACCAACAGCGCACGCGTCGATCTTTGCCGCAACGGCGGCGGCGATAAACTTGAGTCACATGACGAGGACAGCGTCATTCAACGCTGTACCCTACCGCAGGACCTGCCGGCAACAGGACCAGTTCCCATCGCCGCCTGCATCACCGCGCTCCTGACCTCGGGTGCCGCAGCCCTATGGTTCGCTCGCCTTAGGTCGATCCCAAAGAAGCACTAGCGCAATGAAAAAGCGGGCGCGCCAGTCCCCCGGCTCGCCCGCTTTCAATCATTTAAATCGTCGTATCTACTCTGCAGACGAAGATCCACCATCAACGATTGCCTGCTCGGACTCAGGAATCCCATCGGCACCCGTGCTCTGTTCTTGCTCCACCTCTTCGCTGATTGCGGAGGCGGGGGTCGAGCCCTTTGCACCCACGATGTAGGCAGCCCCAAATCCTAACGCAATGGCAATCAAGGTCAAAATCACGTAGACAGGCCAATGGCGCTTAATATACGAAAACACGTTGACTCCTTAGAGCTCCGTCTACGAACGACGGATAACCTCGGTCACGACCTCGGATACCGTGGCAATGTTCGTCGGGTTGACATTGTGGGGCAGGTCGTCCTCGGTACGAGCGCAAGCCAGGCGCGTGCCGTCCACGCCGGCGATGGTGAGGGCTCGGCGGCTCGCCTCGAGCGCGGCGTAGGCATCGGTCTTGGCATAGGGCATCTCGAGCGCGCCACAATCGACATGGAACGACTTGCACACCTTGCTGACCAGGTTCATGATGCGGCGATCGCCCTTGAGCAGCTGCTGTTCGCCCTCAACCGTCACCACCGAAAGCCTACCGGCGCCGACGGATTCAAGATTGATAAAGAATACGCCGCGGAGCTTATCGCGATGCGAAGCCAAGAAGGCCTTCATACCGGCGCCATCACAATCCGAGGCGCCCGTTGCCACAAACCAGATATCGTGACCGAGCAGCTCATCATCGCCCATAGAGGCGACAGCCGAGAGCATATCTTCGGAAGAAGCGCCGTCGGAAGACGTAGCGCCGCCCTTCCAGCCATCGTTATCGTCCTCGAAGTTATCCCACGAACCGATACCGCGACCGGACTTCTTGGCATCGTAATCGTCTTCGACGCCCAGCCAATCACTCATGCTGTCCTGCTCGTTTTTCCTTTTACGACCGAACAGGCCACCCAGGCCGCGTTTGCGAGACTTGGGTGCCGCTGGGGCGGGAGCCGAAATGGTCTCGATCGGCTGCGCGCCCGACGCAACGGGCATAGAAGGCGTAACGGGTGCCGATGTGGGTTCGGGACCCTGGGCAGTAGCAAAGGGGTCGTTGACCTGGGCAGAGGGATCGGGAAGGTCGAACAGCGACGTGCGAGACGCAACGTTTGCCTGCTTCATCGACGGCAGCGACGGATCGGGGACCGAAGCCAGCGGAGACGAGGAAGGTGCAGGCGACGGTGCCGACGCCGGATCGGGAACATTTATCTGCGGACGCGGCGATGCCTGGGAGGAAATCTGGGCCATAAGGGAATCGACCGTTTCGTCCTGGGTGGGAGCAACATTGGCAACCGTGGCACCGGAACCACTCGGGGTCGGCATGGTGAAAATCTGCGTGGAGTAAGGCCTCGACTCATCCGTCTCGGGAGTCTCGGAAACCGCAGGCACTTCCTCCTGCTCGACCTCGGTCGAATCACCTTGATCGGCTGCCGCGTATTGCTCTTCGTCAGAGTTGGCCTCGACGGACTCGTCCTCGGTCGCATCCTGAATTTCGGCAGCATCAATGGGCTCGCCATCGCCCGCCGCGTCGCCCTGCTCATCGGAAACAGGAAGGGGCTCGGCAATTGCGGTGCCTTGCTTTTCAAACGTTATCGTGGAATCGAACTGCGCGGCATCAAACGACATGGTGCTATCGACGTGCTGCTGAGCCTCGAAAGACGTTGTTGCCTCAACAACATCCGCTGACGTCGGTTGCTGGGACTCAAAGGACGTCGTAGCTTCGGCAGCGTCGACGGGCCCGGACTGCATAGCCTCGTTCTGCTCGAACTCTTGCGCCGCGAGCTCACGTGCCGCCTCGGCTGCCTGCTGCTGAGCGATAGCCTCCTGCTCGGCATCCTCGCGTGCGGCAGCGCGCTTCTCCTCGAAATCGTCGACAAATTTCTTGCCCTTTGCAAGCGCACCCTTAAAGAAGCTGGAAGCGCTGGCGCCAATCGAAGAGAACGCGGATGCAATATCGGCATGGGGCGTTGCCGCGGGAATCTCGGCAGAGAAATCAGTATCGCTCTCGTAAGACACGCGCCTCGGCTGTTCAACGTAATCGTCGTCAGACTCGTCCGCAACGTCTTGCGCCGGCGCGGCGGGAGCCAAAACGTCCAGTCCCGCAGCGGGATCGATTGCGGACACTGCCTCGGGCTCGGCAACGGCAGCGGCAACCGCGGCAGACTCATCATCCGCAGTGACAACGGGCGCAGGCTCGGGCTCAAACATCGGCTCCTCGCCCTCCTCGTAATCGAGCGTGCAGGACTCGGGAAGCATTCCGAGCGCACGGATGGCATCCGAACCAAAGCGGATGTTGCCGGCGGCGTTGCGATAGAGCTTGGGCTCGGCCGCGGCAGGCTCCTCCGCCGGCTCAGCAGCGGGAACCTCGTCATTGAACTCTTCGGCCTGGACAGCCTGATTCTGATCCTCGGGCACGATGGCGCCAATCAGCGTCTCGTCGGCAGACGCACCCTCAAAGCCCTCGATCTGCTCGTCAAAAGCCTCGCCCTGTTCGGGCTCGGTTTGAGCGTCGGGAGCAATCGGCTGACCGAACTCGTCCTCGGCGTAGGTAGGCTCTTCATACTCGATGGTGTTGCCGTAGTCGTTTTGCTGCTGGGCCGCGGCATACTCCGCCGCTGCGCGCGCCATTTCCTCGGCACGACGCTTTTGCTCCCCAAAATAGGTATCGAACGGAACATCGTCGGGAAACTCGTTCTCGCCCTGGAAGGGAGCAACGTTGTCCATAACACCGAGCATAGCGGCGACAGAAGACTTGTTGCACACCGCGCCGGACGTATAGGGAAGAATGTGGCGGTTAGAGATGATGTTTGCCGCGTTGGCAAGTGCAACGAGGGAAGCGAGGATCGCGACAATCCACAGCAGAACCTTGAGCGCGCCGGGGAGCGGCAGGATACGCAGGATAGCAACGGCAGCAGGGGCAACCGTGGCAACGGGCAACAGCTTGGCGATGAGCGCACGATACGAAGCATAGGGCTCGCGGGCGAGCAGCTCAGCACGGGGAGAGTCGTAGTGTGCGACAACGACCACCGGGCGGTTGCGCGGAGACGCGAGCGGGCCCGAGGCCTTGTGGTAGGCGATGACATTTTGGCTCACGCCCGTCTTGCCCAGGCGCGAAACCACGGGGTGGCCCGTGCGCTCGAGCACGTAAAGAACGGCGCCGACAACGGCCAGCAAGGTGCCGACCAAGCCGATACCGCCGCCGATGCCCATCAGCAGGGCGCCGGCAAACGCAAGAATACCGGTAACGGCAAATGCCAACCTACCGGGCGCCGGGGCATTGAACTCCTGAACCTCGGGATCAAAGCCGTGGTTGCGGAAGATCTGAGCGATATCCTCGGCAGCCAAGCGCTCTTCTTCACTGCATGCCGGCGTAATGCCGGTGTTCTGCAGCAGGTGGTTAATATAGTTCTGGGTGTTCGCCATGTGCGCTCCACATCCATAATCCGACAAATAGGCCCAATGCATGCACATTAGAACCGTATATAGTCGAAAGTATACCCCGAGCGAGCGCAAACGACCGAAATCGGGCCATCTTAACGCCCCGAGCGGACAAGGATATAGCCTAATCTCCATATCGGACTAAAATCATGGCAGCAAACCACCTTCTCATGCGAGGACTCTATGACGGCAAGCGACACGACCGTGACAATTAAAAAAGGGAATTCGGAGCCCAGTTTCGATAAAACGGCTCAGCGCATCCTCAATCTTTTCTTTGTGCTCAACAGCTCCCCCGAACCGCTGACGACCGAGCAGATCGTCTTGGATTCCGACCTGGGATATGGCTCCGGCAACATCGACTCGGATAAGCGCAAGTTTCGGCGCGATCGTGACAAACTGCTCGAGCGTGGCATCTTAATCAAGGAGGTTCGCCCCGCCGGTGCGCAGGAGACCGAGGAAAGCTCGTGGACAATCGACCGCGAGCACACCTTTGCAGCAGGCGGCCTCATCACCGCAGACGACGCCGATATCCTGCTCAACGCCATCGACCAGACACTAGCGGCCGGCTCTTCCACCTTTGCCGCGCCGCTTGCCGATATTCGCTCCAAAATTGCCTACCTCACCGGCATGTCGGCGGTGGACGAAGCACCGATCCGCCGCTCTCCCACCGTCGATGCGGTATGGAGCGCCTTTGCCGAGCGATGCGCGCTGCGATTTTTATATCAGAACGGACGCGGCGAGCAGAAAGAACGTACCGCCTGCGTCTACGGCATGTTCGAGCGCGAGGGCGTGGCGTACTTCTGCGGCCTCGACAATGTCACCGACGACATCAGGACATTCCGCTGCGACCGTATCGTTCGCGCTTGGCGTCCTTCGAAGGCCTACGCCATCCCTGCAGACTTCAATCTCAACGACTATCTGTTCTTTGAATTCGATTTTGCCGACCGACCGCCCGTTGCAGCTACGTTCTCGTTCGCCCCTCAGACGCAGATCGATATGATCAACGGCCTCACGCGCGGGCGAGGTGAGCTCGCACACACCGATGCGGGATGGACCTGGACCGTTGACGTGCGTGACCTTGAAGCCGCCGCCTCATTTTGCATGGCCCACGCCATGGACGGCATGAGGCCCATGGCCCCCAAATCGCTCAAGCAGGCGTGGAACCACCTCATAGAAAGGACGGTGCACGAGCATGCCCGTGCGTAAACTCACCAGCGAGCAGAGACTCTCGCGCGCCATCGACATCATGGAGGCCCTCTACGCCGCCGGCGATGGCGGCATGACACGAACCGAGATTTGCAGCCGCTTTGACATCACGGGGGCGTCGCTCGACGAGATTCTCGAGATCGTCTCGACGCTCGCTGATCGAGAATCGGGTGCGCGCATCATCTGCGAATGCCGCGGCGAGCGCGTGGCCCTCACTGGTGACGCCGGGCGCGTGCTACCGTTGCGCCTGAGTGCCGCCGAGGGCGCCGTGCTCAACCATGAACTTGAATCGTTGGGGATCGAACCGCAGACGGCGGCTCGGATTCGATCTGCTCTTCTACCCGAAGAGCTCGGCTATAACCAGCGCGTCTTTGACACCGTCAACCACGGGTCGCACTGGCAGCAGCTGAGCTGCGCCATTCAGGACGGTGTTCGTTGCCGCATCTCGTATCGCTCGATGGACGATGCACGGCCACGCGAGCGTCTGGTCGACCCCTTGCGCATTACGGCAAACGGCGACCAAACATACCTGATTGCCTGGGACATCGCAGTCGATGAGCAGCGCACCTATCGCATGGATAAAATCGAGGGACTCGCCTTGACGGAAGACTCCGTCGTGCCTCACGCACCGGACGTCGCATCCCTCCACGATTCCCTTGCCCGGACGCAGCGTAGTGCAAAGCTCTTGATGCCATTCGATATGGCGGAGCATCTGGACTGGGCCGGCATCACCCTAATCGAGCGCAGCGGAGCAGACATGGCAACGGTAACCGTGCATTACGGCTCCGAGCGTTGGCTACTGAGCCAGGTAATCGCAGCGGGCGGAGCCATCCGCATCTTGGATGACCCCGCCCTGTCAAAGCGTCTGTGCGATATGGCAAAAACCCTCGTCTGTCCGCTTTAGCGCCGCCGCTCGTGGCGTGCGCGCCACAGTTGCAGATAGTGACCGATCTGCGCCGATTCGATGCGCTGGTAGGAGCTCGTGGGCAGCGACGTTAAGAACTTCTTTCCGTAGCCCTTCGTCACCAGGCGCGGGTCGGCCAGAATCAGCACGCCGCAATCGGTCGACGAGCGGATAAGGCGGCCGGCCGCCTGCTTAACCTCGAGCACCGCCTCGGGCAGCGAATAGCGCGCCCAAGCGCGGTCTTCGCGCAGGTTGCGCTCGCACGAGAGCGGGTCCATGGGGCTCGAGAACGGCAGCTTGGGAATGATGACGCAACGCAGCGTCTCGCCGCTGGCGTCAAACCCCTCCCAGAAGGCCTTAAGCGCAAAAAGCGACGAGGTCGGCTCGTTGATAAACCGGTCGCGCAGGCGACGAGGAGATGAGTTGCGCTGCTGGCAGTTGAGCTCCAGACCCGCACGGGCCATCTTGGGTTCAACGCGGGCGTACAGGTCTTCCATGTCGCGCCGATTGGTGAACAGTGTGAGCACCGATCCGCCCATGGCAAGATGGGCGTCGACCAGCACGCGCTCGAGCGCCGTAAGATAGCTCTCACGATCGCGCGGATCGGGGATATCGCCCGCAACGACTACAGCCATGTTCGAATCGAAGTCGTAGCTCGAGTCCAAGTGCAACGATGAGGATGTTGAAGCACCGATGCGATCGAGGCCGACCGCGTGGTTAAAGTGTTCAAAGCTTTTGGACACCGTCATGGTCGCCGAGGCAAAGATAGCCGTGTGAACCTCGGGCAGCCACTCGGTTGCCAAGGCCTCGCCAATGTCGATGCGCTCTGCGGTCATTGACTCTCCGCCGGCACGCAACCTGCGATTGACCTGCAGCGAATACACGTAGTGTTCATCGGTGCCATCAATGATGAGTTTGAGGTTCTCGGCCAGCTCGTGCAGGCGGCGCGAGATATCACCCAGGTCGACAACAACCTCGGGCTTGTCGGCGGCGACGGCTTGCACCAGCGCATCGACGCTCTTGTCAGCTTGTTCCAATGCGTCGATGGCAGTGTAGGCCGACTGTAAGAAATCATGCCAGTCGTCAGATTCGCGCAGCTCGGGGCCAATCCATAGATTGGCATTGTCATAACCCCCACGGGCACGGCGGCCGAGCTCGCGAACGCCATCGAACACGTCGGCGATTGCCATGCTCGCGCGCGCAACCGTCGACGTCGCCTTGGCAGTAAGGCCCAGATAGAGCGTAGAGCCCTCGGAGGTTGCCAAATCACGGGAAACCTGGCTTAGCGCGCCGGTGCTCGAGCCACCCAGGCGCTCAAACAGAACGCGTGATTCGTCCGCCGACACCACGCGTGCCCACTGACGGCGCGCCTCGCGCTCGATAGAATGAGCCTCGTCGATTACCCAATGACGAATCGGAGGCAAAATCCTGCCCTCGGCCGCGACATTGCGGAACAGCAGGGAATGGTTGGTGACCACCACATCGGCATGCGTCGCACGACGGCGAGCGCCGTGGACCAAACATTTATCAGGGAAAAACGGGCAGAGGCGACGAGCGCACTCGCGCGAGGCCGTCGTAAAGTCGGGGCGGTTGACGCTGCGCCACCGAATGCCGAGCGAGTCGAGGTCGCCATCGGCTGATTGGCAGACGTACGCCATAATGACCGCGACCGCCGTGAGCGTGTCCGCCGGATCGCGCTTGGTGGTAATCTCGACCTGGCTTCGGCTCATGCGCTCAAGCTTGCGCAGGCACGGATAGTGGTCATAGCCCTTGAGAGCGCAAAATGACAGACCACCGTCCAGTTGCTCGGCAAGTTTTGGCAGCTCATGGTACATGAGCTGGTCGGCAAGATTGTTCGATTTGGTCGCAATACCAACCGTGATGTTGTTACGGCGCGCTGCCTCGGCAAAAGGTACCAGATAGGCCATCGATTTGCCGACGCCCGTGCCCGCCTCAATTACACGATGAGTGCCCGTGACCAGCGCATCGCGGACCTCGAGCGCCATCGCGATCTGCTCATCACGCGGCTCGTAGGTGGGATACATGCGATTGACCAGGCCACCTGGCGCATAGTCTGCCTCAATCTCCTCACGACTCGGCATCTTGAGGACCGGCAGTTCGTCGGCGTCCACCCGATCGTCGGCGCGATCGGCCTTGAGAACGTCAGCACGAGCGGCGCTGAGAGAGAAGATAGAACCAGGGTTCTGCCCCGCCAAGAATGAGAAGATTGGACGATAGGACCAAGGCACGTCCGGATGCATGTCGGCTAGGCGCGCCATGAGGCCCTGAGGCAAGTCGGTGAGTGCCACGAGCAACACGCGCCATACGCCACACAGGGCGTCGACGTCGGCATTGGCACGGTGTGATACCGAGTCACAGCCAAACAGATCGGCCATAAAAGACAGCTTGTGCGAGGCCAGGCGCGGAAGCGCGATGCGCGACAGCGCCAGCGAATCGATCCAAATATCGCTCACGCTGACGCCGCCTTTGACCGACTCGATAAACGAGCGGTCGAACGTGGCGTTATGTGCGATTACCGGGCAACCACCGACAAAATCGGCGAGAGCGGCTACGGCCTCAACGGCCGACGGGGCATCTGCCACATCGGCATTTGTAATGCTCGTGAGCTCGGTAATCTCGGCGGGAATCAGCTGCTTGGGATGCACGAAGGTATCGAAGCGGTCGACGACCTCGCGGCCCGAAAGACGGGCCGCCGAGATCTCGATCAGCTCATTGTCCTGCACCGAAAGACCTGTGGTCTCGGTATCGAGGACGATCACATCTTCCTCGATAAGGCCGAAGGACTGCGTTTTGGCGCGTTCGGCAAGCGTGGCATAGGAGTCGATGACAAACTGCGGCGTTCCTGACGAAACCGCGTCCTCGATTAGCATGCAATGCCCGCTCGACGAAGGCCCATACGGATCAGGCTGTCACAGACCTGCGGGAACGTCATGTCGTCGGTGTGGCGGATCTCATCCGGATACAGCGACGTATCGGTCATGCCGGGAATGGTATTGGTCTCGAGGATGACGGGGCCGTCCTCACTCACAATAAAGTCGCTGCGCGAGATACCCAGGCAACCGAGGGCCTTGTGAGCAGCGCAGGCAAGCTCCTGAGCGCGAGTGTAATTCTCGGGTGAAATCTGCGCCGGAATGCGATGGATGTCCGTAGGGTCGACATATTTCACGTCCAGATCGTAGAACTCGCAGTCCTCGGGTTTGCGAATCTCGACAATCGGCAGAGCGCGCACGTCGTCCTCGCCGTACACACCGACGGTGATCTCGGTACCCTCGATGCACTTCTCGACCAGCACTTTGTCGCCGTACGCAAACGCCTTGGCGATTGCCGCGGGCAGCTCGGAGGGCTCATGGACCAGGGAAATGCCATAGCTGGAACCGTTGACGGCCGGCTTCACAAAGCAGCGCTCGCCACAAACCTCGACGATATGATCGATATCGACTTCATCGCCCACCTCGAGCGCGAGGCCGGGGGCAATGGGAATGCCCGCCTTGGCGTACAGGAGCTTAGAGACCTCCTTGTCGGCACCGCAGGCGCTGGCAAGCACGCCCGAGGCCGTGTAGGGGATACCCAGGGTCTCCATGGCGCCCTGCATGGCGCCATCCTCGCCGCCGGCACCGTGCATGGCGATAAACGCCACGTCAAAGCCGCCGGTCGCCATGGTTACCATAAAATCATCGGCAGCCGTGTCGAGCAGCTCCACCGAAGTGTAGCCGGCCTCCTTCAAGGCAACCACGACGTTCTTTCCCGAATTGAGCGAGATCTCGCGCTCAGCGGAATGACCGCCCGCCAAGACCGCTACGTGCATGTTCTCTAGGCTTTTACCCGGCATGGGCAGACTCCTCCTCTATAATTTCTGCAGCTGATACCATATTGTAGCGATACCCTCTACGTTTCCCCAAAATCGAAAGGCTTCCATGAATCCCAGGACTAAATCTCAGGACATTCGCGACTTGAGCCAAAACGATATTCGCGAGCTCGTGGCCGAGCTTGGCCAGCCCGCCTTCCGCGCGAAGCAGCTCATCGAATGGGTCTTTGAGAAGAACGTTTGTTCGTTTGACGATATGACCAACCTTCCCAAGGCTTTCCGCGAGCAGCTTAAAGAGGCTTTTGCCTTTGACACGCCGACTGAACTCACCAAGCAGGTTTCCAAAGATGGCTCTCGCAAGTATCTGCTCGAGTACCACGACGGCGTTTCCGTCGAGACTGTCGGCATGCCCCGTCGCAACAAGCTTTCCGTCTGCGTTTCCACCCAGGCAGGCTGTGGCATGGGCTGTGCCTTTTGCGCTACCGGTCTCAACGGCCTCAAGCGCTCTCTGACCGCTCAAGAGATCGTCGACCAGGTACTTCATGTATCCAATGACTTTGGCGAGCGCGCCACGAGCGTAGTCTTCATGGGCCAGGGCGAGCCATTTGCCAACTACGACGAGGTTCTCAAGGCGCTGCGGATCCTCAACGACCCCGACGGCATCGGCATCGGCGCTCGTCACCTCACCGTCTCTACCAGCGGCGTTATTCCCGGTATTCGCAAATTTGCCGACATCCCCGAGCAGTTCACGCTTGCCGTTTCCCTGCATTCCGCCATCCAGTCGACGCGCAACAAACTCATGCCCGGTGTTAAGAAGTACACGCTGCTTCGCCTTCACGAAGCGCTTCAGCTCTACACCGAGAAGACTGGCCGCCGCCCGACCTATGAGTATGCCATGATCGAAGGCGTCAACGATACGAATCCCGAAATGCAGGCGCTCTGCGATTTCTGCGAGGGAACGTTGTGCCACGTTAACCTGATCCAGCTTAACGACATCGAGGGCAGCCCGCTCAAGCCGTCGCCGATTCATAAGGTTGAGGATCTTCAGCGTCGTCTTGAGTCCCGTGGCATCGAGACCACGATTCGTAACTCCCGTGGTAACGATATTGACGCCGCTTGCGGACAGCTGAAGCAGCGCTTCAAAGTTCAGAAGAACGCATAGGGGAGTCGCATCCCAAAACGTTTCATGTGAAACACTGAACAGCCCCGGTTGCAGGATATGCAACCGGGGCTGTTTCATTTATTGACCTCAATTTTACTCAGCTGCTACTGGTTCCATTTTTACGGCCAAAATAAGGGGTCCTTGTCTCGTGAATCAGACAAGGACCCTTCAAAATATGCTGAGTAATTGTTAGGTACCTAATAGCCTACATTTTCCCATTGGTTGCTGACCCAACCTTGATTAATCTTGGGATTCTTCGTTACCTGAGCAGTACGCATCGCAACATCTTCCGTCATAACATCCATTTTCTTTTTGGAAGTATCGACGATATCTTGCGCGCCACGAAGCAAACGACCTCGAAGTTCATCGTCTGTCGCGATCTTATAGCCAGCAAAGGCACCAGCTGCGACAGTTGTCGCCAATGCAATCGCAGTTAAGATCTTATTCCTCATCTTGGCCTCCTTGATCGAACTGAATCATTTCGCCAAGAATACGAGAGAGCTCTTCCTCGTCTTTAAACTCAATCTCAATCTTATTCTTTCCACGCGAGCTCTTCACACGCACGTTGGTATTAAATACCTGACGAAGCACACGGGCAGCCTTTTTAAAAGACTGAGGCGTTGCAGGCCTAGACGTCTTAGGTGTCTCTCCGGCAGAAAACAACGGAGCAAGATTTTCTGTCGCTCTTACGGAAAGGCCCTCCGCAACAACTTTCTCTGCAAGTCGAATACGCGCGTCCTCATAGGGAACTGCAAGAATCGCACGTGCATGACCAGCAGTAAGTTTGCCCTCAAAAATCATCTGCTGAACTATTTCGGGGAGATCGAGAAGACGCAGTGAGTTTGTAATTGCAGAGCGTGACTTGCTTACTGCCTTCGACAATGCCTCCTGGGTCATACCGCTGGCATCGATGAGTTGTCGATAGCCCTTAGCCTCTTCGACGGGATTCAGATCGGAACGCTGAAGATTTTCGATAAGAGCAAGAGCCAGCATCTCTTCATCATTAACGTCTTTAATGATGACAGGCAGTTCTTCAAGACCAGCAAGCTTTGACGCCTGGTAACGACGCTCACCAGCGATGATCTCATAGCCGTTTCCATGCTTGCGAACCAAAAGCGGCTGCAAAACGCCATGTTCTTGGATTGACTCGCTCAACTCGCGAAGTTCAGTTTCGTTAAAGTGAATTCGCGGCTGATTAGGGTTGGGAACAATATCCTCAATAGGTAGCTTTGTTTCAGATGCGGCATTTGAAGCCGACACAGCCGAACCACCGGTCTCATACTCGGCCTCTGAGACCAAAGCATTGAGTCCACGTCCCAACCCGCCACGTTTCTTTACACTAGGCACGCTTGATCACCTCTTTTGCAAGGTTCATATATGCTTTTGCACCCTTATTCTGAGGTGCATAGGTAATTACCGGTTCCCCAAAAGACGGAGCTTCGGAGATTTTAACCGTACGGGGGATTAGCGTCTTAAACGCCTTATCACCAAAGTACGATTGAACCTCCTCAACAACCTGATTCGATAGTGAAGTACGCGAGTCATACATGGTCATAAGCACACCATAGGTGTCTAAGCCCTTATTCAGACGTGATTTAACCATCTTCATTGACTCAAGCAGCTTCGTAACACCCTCGAGTGCGTAATACTCGCACTGGATAGGAATCAAAACGCTGTCTGCTGCGGTCAAGGCGTTGATAGTAAGCAGGCCGAGCGAAGGGGGACAGTCAATGAAAATAAAATCGAACTCGTCCTGAATCGGCTCAAGTAAATCTTTGAGGCGGGTTTCACGTGCAATTGCGCTTACGAGCTCAATTTCGGCGCCTGCAAGCTGAATTGTAGCTGGAATTACGAATACCTTTTTGCAATTTGTATCAAGAACAAGTGATTCTGCCGGCACATCATTCAACAATGCATCATAGATGCAGTGATCAAGGTCTTCTTTTTCAATTCCGAATCCACTAGTGCTGTTTCCCTGCGGATCAAAATCGACAATCAGTGTCTTACGACCCTGCTCACCCAGTGCTGCTGCAAGGTTTACAGCCGTCGTTGACTTACCGACGCCGCCTTTTTGATTGATGATTGCAATGATACGCGTGTCTTTTGCGCTCTTCGAACGCTTAACGTCGCGAAATCCCACGGTCCCTCCTGGTGTGTATTAAAGCTGTCAAACGGAGGATGTTTCACGTAAAACATTCCGATTCGATATCAACCGCCATGTTTCACGTGAAACACTGCAAGTTGTTAGTATCCATTATGTTTCACGTGAAACATCTAAGCAAGCGGATTCTTCTTTGCCATGCCATTTGCACGAGGCAGTGAAACAGATGCTGGATGACTCTTCTTAAGAACAATGAACTCCCTGTGACCCAAGCCTTCAGGCAAATCAATTGCGTTATTCAGAAGCAAAGTGAAGCCGCAAATCTTTGCTGCTGACATGCCGGAAGCAAGCTCCTCATCCGAAGGATTGCCCTTGGTTATAACAAATAGCCCTCCATCCTTCAGATACGGAGCCGCATACTCAACAAGAATCGGTAGAGGGGCCAATGCGCGGGCGGTTACAACAGAGAACTGCTTCTTATGGCTCCGAGCATATTCTTCAAGACGATCATGAACCGCATGGGCATGTTTCAATCCAAGAGCATGGACAAAGGAATTTACCGCATCAACCTTCTTGCCAACAGAGTCAATATAAGTAGCTTTACGATGCGTGGTTATGGTTAATGGAATACCAGGGAAGCCCGCACCTGTCCCCATATCAAGCAAAGCTCCCTCAGGAGCCTTGTTGATATAGGGGAGCAAAACAAGTGAGTCGAGGATATGAAGTACTGCAGCATCTTCTACATTAAGAATACGGGTGAGATTGGTTGTCTTATTTGTTTCTAGAACCAAATCCAAATGCTGAATACATTTCCTCAGCTCAACATCAGTTACGCTCAAGGAATACTCTTTGCAATAGAAAGCTAGACGACTCAGCATCTCGTCAGCTTGCTGATCAGTAAGTACTAACAACGAAAGCTCCTTTCTGACAAAAATCAGCGTATCGAGAACTTTTGACAAAAAAAGGGGACGTGGAAACCACGTCCCCTTAGCATAAACTCGAGTAGATTATCGAGCAACAATCACCACATGGCGATCAGGGTCAGAACCCTCAGAATGAGTATCGACGGCATCATTGCCACGAAGTGCAATGTGAACCAGTCGACGCTCGTAGGCATTCATGGGCGGAAGCGAAACACTCTTATGAGTGCGAATGGCACGCTCGGCAGCAGACTGAGCCATGGATGCGACCTTGTCTTGACGGCGGCTCTTGTAGCCCTCAACGTCCACCACAACGGGATACCTAAAGCCAAGTTTACGGCTCACCAGAAGCGAGAACATGACCTGAAGGGCATCAAGCGTACGACCGTGACGACCAATGAGAACAGCAAGGTCAGGAGCCGTTACGTCCAGAATCAGCTCGCCCTCATCGCCCTCATACTCATCGATAGGAGAGTTGGCGGCATCGAAGTGCGAAAGGATGGAACGCAGTATAGAAATCGCAACATCGGCAATGGTGTCAAGCTCCTCATCAGTCAGCTCTTCACCAGCCTTGTAGCGCTGTGCAATCTCGGGATAATCGCCCGCGACCTGCGGGGCAACCTCCTCAAGCATATCCTCGATGATCTCTTCAGACATAACGTACTCCAAAAGTTAGGTACCTAAATAAGATTGATATCCCACTACTTCTTCTTGTGCGGGCGCGGCTTCTTCTCGCGACGAGTGACCTCAACCTGCAGCGGAGCGTTCTTAAGACGCTCCTCCTCATCGGCCTTAGCCTTGTCGATGACCTTCTGCGTCACAAAAATCTGCTGGATAACCTGCCAAGCAGACGAGACGTCGTAGTACAGCAGAACACCAACGGGAAGGCTCCAGCCCATCCAAAGCATCATGACCGTCATGACAACGGCTATCATACGCATGCTCTGGGCCTGCTGGCCGGTCTGGTTGCGCGACATATAGAGCTGCGGAATCAGGGTCAGGACGGCAAACAGGATCAGGCAGACCAGCGCAGGCAGTGCAACCATAAAGCCATCGGCAAAGGAAGCGCTCGGCGTGGTGGTCAGGTCGGGCAGGATGTTGAAGAACGAGAACGTGCCGTCGTTAAAGTACTGCGGCAGGTTGCGCAGCAACGTGAACAGGGCGAACAGGATAGGCATCTGGATCAGCAGCGGCAGACAACCAGCCATGGGGTTGAACTTGTTCTCGCTGTAGAACTTCTGCATCTCCTCGGCCTGACGCTGGGGATCGTCTGCATAGCGCTCCTGGATCTCGAGCATCTTGGGCTGCAGCACCTGCATGCGGGCCGTCGACTTGGTCGACTTGAGCATAAGCGGCGTCAGCAGCAGACGGATAATGACCACCAGGATGATGATGGACAGGCCCCAGTCGACCGCAAAGGTCTGGATGAGCTTGAGCAGCTCAAAAAGGATGTTAACGATCCAATCCCACATGTAAGTTTTCCTCCGATAGCGAGTGCCCGCTAGGGCACAGGGTCATAACCGCCGACGTGCAGGGGATTGCAGCGAGCGATGCGCCTCACGGCAAGCCAGCAGCCTCTCAAAACACCGTATTTCTCAATCGCCTGAACGGCGTATTGCGAACACGTTGGATAATAAATGCAGGCGTCAGGCAATAAGGGCGAAATAACCTGTTGATATATGCGAATAGGAGCGATGGCAACACGTCGCAAAACGTGATTGCTCATCGCTCCTCCCCGGCAACGCCGGCGCGTTTCATAAGCGAACGCAACGCCTTGTCCATCTCCTGCGGCGAGGAAACCCTCGTCTTGGGAGTTGCGAACAAGATGATGTCATAACCCGCAACGGGAAATCCGCAGCTGCGGGCGGCCTCGCGCATCACACGCTTAGATCGGTTGCGCACGACGGCACAACCGAGTCGCTTAGCACCAACGAAGGCGACCCTTCCGGAGTCGCCTTCGCCAACCGATTCACATATGGTCATTCGAATCAGAGGATGATTGAAACGACGCCCCTGACTGAACACATGCTCGAAATCTTGCCGAGACTTAATAGTCTTCATGCGAGATGTGTGTATCGCTGCTAGACAGTGAGACGCTTGCGGCCCTTGGCGCGACGACGGGCGAGCACGGCACGACCACCCTTAGTGGCCATACGGGCACGGAAGCCATGGGTCTTGGCACGCTTACGCTTATTAGGCTGATACGTACGCTTCATCTTAAGTTCCTCCTGCTGCATTTCGAGTGTCCGCGGGGACGCGGACGCAGATATAGACACGTGAGCTTGAAGATTGTAGGGAAATCAATGTTCAAATGTCAAGAAATCAAAGGTAAAAGGTTGCGCAGTTCACACGGTTCCCCCATAAGCACAACCGAAATTTGCGCCTCATGGCAACCTTTCACGATATTTCATCGAGTTTTCAACAGGTCATGTTGGCAATGTTGAGAACTTTTCGTCCGATTTCCAAAGTTTTCAACAGGTTTTGAAAAGTTGTCGAAAGATGAGAAACATTGCACGGTGAGCTACTATCTGTTCGAAACCTTTTGAAAGATTGCGAGCGGCATGTCTGATGACTTTTACACCATGGTCGATTCTGGAGACCCGGCACCCGACAACGAGCACATCACCGGCGTACGCGAAGAGCGCGACGAGGACGAACAGACCGCAGTAAAAGCGCCTGCAGCGATGTATGCGGCGCGCATAGCGGTATACGACGACATGCTATCGACCCCGCGCGTGATTGTCATCGAGCCGCAAGACGTCCGCACGTATCTGGAAGAGACGACCAACACCGTCTACCAGTGCATGAAAGAACAAGGTGGCCATATCTCGCTCATGGTCATCCGCGAGATTGTCGAAAACTTTATCCACGCCCACTTTGCAGAGCCCATCATCTCGATCCTGGACGGCGGAGACACGATTCGCTTTGCCGATCAGGGGCCGGGCATCGATGACAAGGAACGCGCCTTCGACTTTGGCGTGACCAGCGCAAACAGCAAGATGAAGCGGTATATCCGCGGAACCGGGGCGGGGTTTCCCATGGTACAGGAGTACCTGGAAAACGCCGGCGGCGCCGTCTCCATCGAAGACAACATGGGCAACGGCACCGTGGTGACCGTGAGCCTGAACCCCAAGCGCGTGCAGGAAATCGAGCGTGCCGGCGGACGCGGTGCCGCCGTGCGCCCCGAGACCGAGCAGACAGTCTATCCCCTGCCGGGAGCTTTTACACAGCCGCCCATGGCACAGATGCAGCAGTCTGGGATGCTCCCCGCGCAGGGGTTCCAGGCGATGTCGATGCCGGTGCCTCCAAACACTCCAGAGGGAATGCCTCCGACAGACCAGGATGTCGCCGTCCAACAATCGACAGGCATGCCGGGCGGCCAGCAAATGGGTTATCAGCCGTACCCGCAAGGGTATCCATATCAACAAGTACCGCAGCAGGGGCACGGGTACGCCCAGCAGTATCCGCAACAGTACCCGCAGGGATACCAGCAGCCGTACCAGCAGATGCCCCAGCAACAGTACAACCCCTGGGCACAGCAGGCACCGGCGCAGCCTTACCAACAGTGGCCGCAAAGTTTTCAACAGCAGATGCCACCCATGCAGAGTTCTCAACAACCAGCAGCTCAAATGATGTATCCTAATGCGGCAAATCAGTATGCACAGCCACAGCCGGACGTGTTCGTAAGCGACCGCGGCAACGCCGCGCTAGGCTATCTGGCGCAAAATCAAGCGTGCGGTGCAACCGATCTGGCGAGGGCGTTTGGAAACTCGGCCCCCACTTGGTCACGCACGCTCAATGACTTGGCGCAGGCCGGCTTGGTCATCAAGCATGGCCAGAAATACCATCTGACCGAACTCGGCGCCGCTCGCGTGCGAGCTCAGAGCTAAAGAACGGGAGAGACAGTGGACGAGGAAGCAAGCATCATCCTGGGGGATGCCATCGCCTTTTGCCAGCGCGACGGCCAAGATGCACGCCTCATCAACATGCTGGGGCAATCGCGCGCCATAAGCCTGACCGAAGATACGCTCACGATCGAGGCCCCCTCGCGCTTTGCCATCGCGCAGCTCAAAAAGCATCAGCCGACTATTGAGGCCTATCTGGAAGAAATCGCCTTTGCACCGATTGTGCTCGACATCGTGGCACCGCAAGGCGCCGCGACGGAATCCACTGCAGCGACGGCGCCCGCCACGGCTCCCGCTGCTTCCCCGGCGGTGCCGGCCTCCGCAGGCAACGTGCCGACAATCGAGCACCAGCACAGCGATGTTTCCCGTGAAACCATGGCACCGTTGCCGACCGCGGCAGCGACGTCAACGAATGCACCCGTCACGCACATGCCCATCGCTCACGACGCAGCGGCGGGCGCGGATTCGGGCATTGCAATCAAGAACACGCTCTCGGCCGATGATTTTCGTCGCATGATGAACCAGATGAAAGGCGGAGCGCCGACTAAATCCACGCAAGCTGCGGCCCCCGCTTCACCCATGCCAGCGCCGACCGTGCCGGCCGAGCAGAATACGGATGGAGCCCCACTCGCCGCGAACTCAAAATTTACCTTTGAGAACTTTGTCTACGGCCCCGAGAACAGCCATGCCTATCGCTCGGCACTCAAGTTTGCCGCCCTCGCGGACGAGCGCGGCACATGCACATCACTGTTCATCTACGGCAAATCGGGCCTGGGCAAGACGCACCTGTTGCTGGCCATCAAAAACGAGCTCGCCGAAAGGTCGCCCGAGATCAAGGTCAAGTATGCCAACTCCCAGGCATATCTGGACGACCTGATGACCGAGTTCGACCGCCAAAAGAAGAGCAACGCCCCCATCATGCAGGCGTACCACGGCGTGGACGTGCTCATCATCGATGACATCCAAAACATCATCGGCAAGCGCGCGAGCGTGGACTACTTTTTCCAGCTCATGGACGAGTTTATCCGCAACAACAAGAAGGTCGTCATCGCGGCAGACCGCGCCCCCAAGGACCTGAGCATGGATGAGCGTCTGACCAGCCGCTTCAACGCCGGCATGCTCTGCCTGGTCGCAGAGCCCAGCTACGAGATGAAATACAAGATCTTGCAGCGCTATTACGAGAACACCATCGTCGACGCTCCCGAGGCAGGCGACGACTCGCTGCTGGCGGCCTATGGGGGCGACGGCGGGCACCTGACCGACGAGCACTTTAAACACATGGCCGAAGTCTCGGGCACCAACATCCGCGAACTCGAGAGCTTTTGCGAGCGCTGCGCCGGCGAGGCGGGCGACCGCGAGCGCGAGGGCGGGGAGCTCACCTTTGACGATATCGACGCCATCGCCAGCCAGTACTTCGACACATCGGCCAAAAAGATCAACGTCCAGACGGTTCAGTCCGTCATCGAAGAGCAGTACGGCGTGACGCACGAGGAGCTCATCGGCCCGCGTCGCAACGCCAATATCGCCAAAGCACGCCATATCGCTATCTACCTGGCCATAGAGATGTGCGAGATGACGACCACGGCGGTGGGCGCCGAATTTGGCAACCGCAACCACTCGACCGTCAGTACGAGCTACAAAAAGGTCCAGAAGATGATCCAGGAAGACCGCACCGTCACCGAAGACCTCAAGTCGCTGCGCGATAAAATTACACTGCGCTCGTAGGGAAATAGAGACACCTCTTGAAAACTTGTCGAAACCACGGGCATAAGGTGTCTAAAACCCAACCTGCGGTGATGAAAAGTTTTGCGCAGGTTTTGAACGTGGAAAACCACCCCCGTTGCACACAGGTTGCTGTCGATTCTCTTTCTGGGTCTGACCTGCGTCTTTGGGAGTAATCAACAGTTTCGTCAGTGCTATTACTATTATTAAGATATTTATATCTATAGAAAGGTATTAAAAGATGAAGTTCACCGTCAGCCAGAGCTCGCTTACACAAGCCATCGGCGTCGTTATGAAGGGTGTCACTTCGGCATCCACCCTTCCCATCCTGTCGGGCGTGCTCGTCAAGGCCCAAGACGGCATCTTGGAATTCCAGACCTCTAACTACACCATCTCGATCCGTCATCGCATCGCGGCGCATGTCGAAGAAGAGGGCGAGATGGTTATCCCCTGTAAGATGCTCTCCAATATCACCAAGACCCTCCCCGATGCCCCGGTCACCTTTGAGCTGTCCGAGCGCCAGGTGCTGATTGGTTGCGAGAAGAGCTCTTTTAGGCTGAACACGCTCGATGCCAATGACTTCCCCGAGTTTCCGGCCTATGCCATCGAGAGTGCCGTGGAGCTGCCGACCGATGTCTTGTCCGAAATGGTCGGCCGCGTGTGGCGCGTCACCTCGACCGACAAGGCTCGCCCCATCCTGGGCGGCGTGCACATGAAGGTCGAGAACAACACCGTACGCCTGGTGGCGACCGATTCCTTCCGCTTGGCCGTGTGCGACACGCAGGTCGAGACCTCGACCCTCGAGGGCTCCTTTGAGCTCAACGTTCCGGCTGACGCCTTTAACGACGCACTGAACATCATGGCCAGCCAGGCGACCATCATGATCGGGGCTACCGACACCCAGGTTGTCTTCGAGGCCGGCAACACCACCTACGTGTCGCGCCGCATCGAGGGCATGTACCCCAACTACAAGCAGCTCATCCCCGATTCGTGCGTGACGAGCGTCAAGATCGACGTCGCCGCCTTTAACGCCGCCCTCAAGCGCGTGGCCGTTATCGCGAGCGCCAACCCCGCCGTCAAGTTCGAGATCGATGTCGAGAACGGGCAGATGGGCCTGTCCTCCATCTCCAATGACCAGGACCTTGCGCAGGAGACGATCGATGTCGAGGCCGAGGGCGAGTCGGGCACCATCGCCTTCAACTACCACTACATCTTCGGCTGCCTCAATGCCCTATCCAAGGAGAAGGAGATCACGCTGGAGCTCAAGGGCTACTCGCAAGCGGGCATCTTCAAGTCCTACGACAAGATCAACTACCTGTACCTGGTCATGCCGGTCCGCATCTAGCACTGCGCCATGACCATGTTCGCCCGCGATCTTTCCGTCGCACACTACCGCAGCTTCGATAGCTATCACCTTGCCCTGGACGAGGGCGTGACGATACTTGCGGGACCCAACGCGGCGGGAAAGACCAATCTCATAGAGGCGCTGCAGCTGCTGACGAGCGGCGCCTCGTTTAGGCATCCGACCGCAGCCGAGCTCGTCCATGACGGCGTGGGCTCGTGCAAGGTCGAGCTGAGACTCGAGGGCGACGGCCGCGTGCTTGATATGGGATTGAGCGCGGAGGACGGCAAGCGCTCGTTTAGCCGCAACGGCAAGAGATGCTCTGCCGCCGGTGTGCGCGGGGTTCTGCCGAGCGTGCTGTTTTGTCCCGACCATCTGGACATGGTTAAGCGAGGCGCCAGTGTGCGTCGCGCCGCCCTCGATGACTTTGGCATGCAACTGAGCGCACGGTATGCCGATCTTGCGAGCACCTATGGGCGCTGCGTGGCCCAGCGTAACGCCTTGCTCAAGGATACCTGGTGCTGCCGCGAGATGCTCGGCGCGTGGAACGATTCGATTGCCCGCGCGGGCTCGGCCCTGCTCGTGCACCGGTTGGCCCTGCTCGACCGGTTGGCGGGCCATGTGCACGCTGCCTACGGGCAAGTGGCGTCCGGCGAGGCTGCCAACGTGGCCTATGCGTCTACGCTGGGGGATTTGCCCCAGGTCGAGGATCGCGAAGAGCTGAAGGGCTGGGCGTACGAGCGCATGCTGACTGCCCTTGATGAGCACGCCGACGAGGAAATTCGCCGCGGCGTGACGTTGGTGGGACCGCATCGCGATGAGATTGAGTTTACCGTGGCGGGTCGTTCCGCTCGTTCGTTTGCCAGCCAAGGTCAGCAGCGAACGTTGGTTCTAGCCTGGAAGGTGGCGGAGGTGGCCGTGGCTCGCGATGTTCTGGGTACTGCTCCGCTGTTGCTTCTGGACGACGTGATGAGCGAGCTCGACGGCGAGCGTCGCGGCGCTTTTCTGCGGCTGATCGGCGATGATATCCAGGCGGTCATAACCACGACCAACCTGGGGTATTTTACCGATGACCTGCTTGATCGAGCCAAGGTGGTGAGCATGGGTGAGACGTGCTAATTACGAGCGCGAGAGCGAAACGGTTGCCTTCAGTGGATTTTTGAACGCAGAGCGTCAGCGCATCCTGGCGGCCGCGACACCTGAGCGCCGCGCGCAGATGGAGGCTGCCGAGGAGTCGCGCGCGGTCTATCGCGCGTGGAACGCGGTGTGCTCGGGCACGCGCGAGGGGCGGCATGTGACGGGCTTGCGCTACCTGCCCGAGTCCAATGAGCTGCTGGTATATCTCGATTCGCCCTCGTGGACGCAGGAAATGACGCTGTTGCGCGAGATCATTCGCGCGCGCATGGAGCGCGCCGGTGCGCATGTGGACGGTCTGGTGTTCAAAACCACCGCGCCCGGTCACACGCCGCCCGCCGCCAAGGAGCGCCTGCGCCCGGCGACGACCGAGCGCCCGTCGGCCCCGCACGCCGACCTAAGTGAGGCCGAGCGCACCGAGATTGAGCGCCAAGTGGCACCCATCGAAGACCAAAAACTGCGCGAGGCCCTCGAGAATGCCATGAGAGCCAGCGCCGAGTGGGCCAAGGGCGTGCAAAGCAAAAAAGAGCCTTAAATCGCATCTGGTGGCCTTGTAGAGCCAAATACCCTCGTTCCCGAGGGTATTTTTTTACGATAAACTAGTAAGGCTGTACACATTTTCTTGGCTGAAGGAGGACGTGTGGCAAACGAAAACGATTACGATGGCGGCGAGATTAAGATTCTCGAAGGTCTCGAGGCCGTTCGTAAGCGCCCGGGCATGTATATCGGCTCGACGAGCGCCAGCGGTCTGCATCACCTGGTGTGGGAGATCGTTGACAACTCCGTCGACGAGGCCATGGCCGGTTTCTGCACCGAGATCCAGGTGACGGTCCACGCCGACAACTCCATCACGGTCGTCGACAACGGTCGCGGTATCCCCGTCGACGAGCACCCTGTTAAAAAGATCCCGACGCTCGAGGTCGTCATGACGATCTTGCACGCCGGCGGTAAGTTCGATAACTCGGCCTATAAGGTCTCGGGCGGCCTGCACGGCGTGGGCATCTCCGTCGTCAACGCACTGTCCAAGCGCGTGGTCGTTCAGGTTCGTCGCGATGGCAACACCTACGAGATGGAGTTCTCGCGCGGCAAGACCGTCAAGAAGATGGAGGTCGTGGGCACCTCGGATTTGACGGGCACCACCGTCACCTTCTGGCCCGACGATGAGATCTTCGAGACCTGCATCTATGATTTCGATACGCTGCACAACCGTCTGCAGGAGACGGCGTTCCTCAATAAGAACCTCAAAATCGTGCTGACCGACGAGCGCGGAGCGACTCCCCACGTGGAGGAGTTTTGCTACGAGGGCGGCATCATCGACTTCGTCAAGTTCCTCAACGAGGGCAAGGACGTCCCCGAGGTCTTTAAGGAGCCCATCTACATCGAGGGCAAATCGGATCCGGACGCGCCTGTGACCAAGATGGGCGAGGTCGAGGTTTCCCTGCAGTGGAATAGCGGTTACGGCGAGAACGTCATGTCGTTTGCCAACGACATCTACACCCCCGAGGGCGGCATGCATCTTGAGGGCTTCCGCACCGCGCTCACCCGCGTGATCAACGATTACGCGCGCAAGCAGAACCTGCTCAAGGAAAAAGACGCCAACCTGACCGGCGACGATGTGCGCGAGGGCCTTTCGGCCGTTATCTCGGTCAAGCTGCCCGACCCGCAGTTTGAGGGCCAGACCAAGGCAAAGCTCGGCAGCTCCTATATGCGCGCGCTGACGCTCAAGATCGTGACCGACGGTCTCGCCGACTACCTCGAGGAGCATCCTAAGCCCGCCCGCGAGATCGTCAAGAAGGCCCAGCAAGCCTGCAGGGCCCGCAACGCCGCCCGCAAGGCGCGCGAGGCGACCCGCCGCAAGAGCCTGCTCGAGACGGCGTCCCTGCCCGGTAAGCTCGCTGACTGCTCGGTGCGCGATGCCGAGCTGACCGAGCTCTTCATCGTAGAGGGCGACTCGGCAGGCGGTTCGGCCAAGGACGGCCGTCGCCGAGACATCCAGGCGATTCTGCCCCTGCGCGGCAAGATTTTGAACGTCGAACGCGTTGGTGACCATCGCGCGTTCTCGAGTGACACCATCCAGTCGCTGATTACCGCGATCGGCTGTGGCGTCACGACGAGCGCCGGCGACGGCGGCGACTTCGATATCACCAAGGCGCGCTACCACAAGATCATCATCATGACCGATGCAGACGTCGACGGTGCACATATCCGCATCCTGCTGCTGACGTTCTTCTACAAGTACATGCGTCCGCTGATCGATGCCGGCTACGTCTATGTCGCCTGCCCGCCCATCTTTGGCATTAAGGTGCGCAACAAGATTCACTACGTGTATCCCAACGGCCGCCAGCCCGAAGACGAGATCCTGCGCGACACCATCCAGAGCCTGGGCCTGAACCCCGACGATAACGACGAGGACGGCAAGGCCAAGGACGGCAAGATCACCAAAAAGCGCAAGGGCTATACCGTCCAGCGCTACAAGGGCCTGGGCGAGATGGACCCCAAGCAGCTCGCCTCGACGACGATGGACCCCAAGACCCGCATTCTGCAGCGCGTGTCGATCGAGGACGCCGCGGTGGCGGACCGCGCCGTGCGCGAGCTGATGGGTTCCGAGGTCGGCTATCGCCGCGAGTACATTGAAAAACATGCGCATGACGCGCGTTTCCTTGACGCTTAAGAGGAGGTAACGTGGCAGACGATATCAACAACAATGAGGGTGTGGACGAGGCCGGCGATGCCGGTATGCCCGATGATCTGAAGCGCCTGCTTGCCCGTGCTGAGCAGGGCGAGGATGGCGACCCGGACGCCTATAACCCCGATGCCGATGATGATGATGAGGAAGAGGACGACGCTGAGCTCGAGGAGAGCTTTGGCGAAGTCGACCGTGGTGCCTCGGCCGGCGAGGATATCAACGGCGGCCAGCTCCAGATTTCGGAGTTCGGTCGCGAGATGAAGCAGTCGTTCATCGAGTATTCGATGTCGGTCATCACGGCGCGCGCCCTGCCGGACGTGCGCGACGGCTTAAAGCCGGTGCACCGCCGCATCCTGTACGCGATGAACGAGAGCGGCATCTACCCCAACCGACCGCACAAGAAGTCGGCCTGGACGGTCGGCGAAGTTATCGGTAAGTACCACCCGCATGGCGACTCCGCGGTCTACGAGGCCATGGTCCGCCTGGCGCAGTGGTTCTCCATGCGCACGCCGCTCATCGACGGTCACGGCAACTTCGGTAACATCGACGGCGACGGCGCGGCGGCCATGCGTTACACCGAGAGCCGCCTGGCAAAGCCCGCCATGGAACTGTTGCGTGACTTGCAGAAGGATACCGTCGACTGGCAGCCCAACTACGACGAATCGCTCGCCGAGCCCGTGGCGCTGCCCGCGCGCTTCCCCAACCTGCTGGTCAACGGCAGCCAGGGCATCGCCGTCGGCATGGCCACCAACATCGCCCCGCATAACCTCACCGAGGCGATCGAGGCCACCTGCTACCTGATCGACAACCCCGACGCCACCGTCGACGAGCTCATGCAGATCATGCCCGGTCCGGACTTCCCCACCGGCGCCATCATCATGGGCAGCGCCGGCATTAAGCAGAGCTACGAGACCGGCCGCGGCTCCATTACCGTGCGTGCCAAGGCACATGTGGAGTCCACCAAGACCGGCCGCAGCCGCCTGGTCTTTACCGAGATTCCCTACATGGTCAACAAGGGCACCCTGCAGGAGAAGATCGCCCAGCTCGTCAACGATAAGCGCATCGAGGGCATCTCGGATATGCGCGATGAGTCCAACCAGAAGGGCATCCGTCTGGTCATCGAGCTCAAGAAGGGCGTCATTCCTCAGGTCGTGCTCAACAACCTGTATAAGTACACCTCGCTGCAGACGACCTTCGGCGCCAACAACCTGGCGCTCGTCAACGGCGTTCCCAAATGCCTGAGCCTGCGCGAGATGCTGCAGCACTACATCGACCACCAGGTCGACGTCGTCACCCGCCGCACCCGCTTCGACCTTAAGAAGGCCCAGGCCCGCGCGCATATCCTTGAGGGCTACCTGATGGCCCTTGACCATATCGACGAGGTCATTAGCATCATCCGCTCCTCGCAGACCGACTCCGAGGCCAGCAGCCGCCTGATCGAGCGCTTTGGCTTTACGCCCGAGCAGACCACGGCCATCCTCGAGATGAAGCTGCGCCGCCTGACCGGCCTGGAGCGCGACAAAATCCAGGAAGAGCTGGACGGTCTGCGCCGCGCCATCGCCTACTACGAGGACCTGCTGGCGCACGAGGAGAAGATCCTGGGCGTCATCAAGGAAGAGATGCGCGAGATCTCCAAGAAGTTCGGCGATAAGCGCCGCACCGAGATCAGCCAGGTTGAGAAGGACCTGGATGTCGAGGACCTCATTGCCGACGAGGATATGGTCGTGACCATCACCCACACCGGCTACGTTAAGCGTATCCCGGTGGCTGCCTACCGTGCCCAGAAGCGCGGTGGCAAGGGCGTGTCGGGCGTCAACCTCAAAGAGGATGATGTTATCGACGAGATGTTCATCGCGTCCACGCACGAGTACGTGCTGTTCTTCTCGAGCAAGGGCAAGGTCTATCGCCTGAAGGTGCACGAGCTGCCGGTTGGTACGCGCCAGGCGCGCGGTACCGCGATCGTCAACCTGCTGCCCTTCGAGGAGGGCGAGAAGATCGCGAGCATCATCAGCTGCCGCGAGTTCCCTGCCGACGAGTACCTGATGTTTGCCACCAAGAGTGGCATGGTCAAGAAGACCGTGATGAGTGCGTATGACCGCAGCCGTCGTGACGGCCTGATCGCTATCAACCTGCGTGACGACGACGCACTGTTGAACGTGCGCCGCGTGCGCGAGGGCGACAAGATTATCCTGGCTACCACCGCGGGCAAGGCGATTATGTTCTCCGAGGAGCAGGTGCGCGCCACCGGCCGCGATACCAGCGGCGTTCGCGGCATTAGCATGAAGGACGGCGTGAGCGTTCTGGGCATGGAAGTCACTAACGGCAACGGCGATCTGTTCGTCATCACCGAGCGCGGCTACGGCAAGCGTACGCCGGTCGCGGACTACCCGGAGCAGAATCGCGGCGGTCAGGGCGTCTACACCATCCAAATGACCGAGCGCAAGGGTAACCTCGCGGCCATGAAGACGGTGGGCCCACAGCACGAGCTGTTCATCGTGACGGAGGGCGCGACGGTCATTCGCGTCAAGACCGACGAGATCAGCCAGACTGGCCGCGCTACCCAGGGCGTCAAGATGATGACCGTCGACGACAACGACCGCATCTGCGCTGTCGCCCGTATGACGGCAGCCAAGGAAAAACCCGAAGGCGAGGGCGCCGAGGCCGCAGCCGACACCGAAGAGACCCCAGTCGACCTAGGCGACGGCAACGACATGCCAGAGGATCTCCTTGACGAGTAAGTAGTCCTCTCCGGTCAAAAACATCAGACCCCATATATCGGCGGCCGGGGCGAACCCCTCCCAAAGATTTTCAAAAAAGTTGTTGACGCGCGCGTAACGACTCGTCTAATATATCCCTTGCGCGATGGACCTGTAGCTCAGTTGGTTAGAGCGTCCGGCT
>OHNF01000298.1_pt1 | contig 33002 bp, 38 predicted proteins | sample 1569491 | NCBI WGS metagenome assembly OHNF01 (sample SAMEA3879557, study PRJEB24766) | human gut metagenome | biome: human-associated habitat; feature: feces | place: USA | collected 1985/1987 | reverse complement strand
ATCAAAATAATAACAATAATCATCTTCATTCATTTAAATTCCATTATGATTCTATTAATTCCTTAGTTGCATCTGGTTAATTATGGATATGTTTTAATTTAAATTCCATTATGATTCTATTAATTCCGGATGCCAGAACAGAAGCTGACAAAAAGACGACCGCATTTAAATTCCATTATGATTCTATTAATTCTGTGGCAACCTATGGACAAGTAGCAGCCATGGCAGGATTTAAATTCCATTATGATTCTATTAATTCCCGTCCCAAAATCATCCCCTTATTTAAGCCAAAAAACGTCTCTATTTTGTCGACCTCTTCAAAATTCAACATTTCTTTCTTGTCCCTAATCATATATTTCTGTAACACCTCCTATTTTAGGCGTTTTCGCCTTCTGTCGATCCCCTATATTTTTTGCACTATCATGGGTCGACAGAAACCCCTAATTTTTCAAGTTGATTTTGTTCGACACATTCTATTATGAAACTTATTTGCTAAATATGCAAGTTAAATACACGCATTCATTATATATACTTTTCGAGCAAACACTATACAGTCATATATGCATCAAATATCACCGTCTGAATAATCCAATTTATCGTCATTTTTATAAAAGTCATGCCCACGCGAGAAAATTTCCGTGGGCATGACGTGGGCACAGCTATTTTTAGGCTTATTTTCAAAAAAATAAAAATTAGGCACTTTTATGCAAAATGCCTAATTTTTATCATGCGTTTCTATGAATTTTTGTGTAATTCCTTAGAATTTACCTGCTTTAGCAGCTTCCTCAATATAAGCTTAAAAGTACGAGTTTATGCGGTTTGTTTGGTGTGCTTATAGCAATAATGTAGAAATAGTTTAATTCCTACAACGTTTATTTTTGGTTTTCAAATTTATCAAAAGTCATTCTATATTTTTATAATAACTTACATCATACCTGAAAGCAATCCTTTATTAATTCTTTCTGTTAGAATATAAGGCTGCACAAGTTTTTTTGCCACAGTATGTTCCTGTTGTTCTCCATCCTAATTGCTTCCAATATCTCTTGAGCTGTGCTGTGGTCATTCTTCCCCAGATTCCATCCACTTCAATGTTAGTTCCAGAAGTCAGTGAATTTAGTTTCTTCTGCATCCACTTGATTGCTCCTTTGTCGGATGTCTTCTTTACTGCAGTGTACTTTTCCGGGTCATAATCTGGTCTTGCAAATCCACGGATCACACTCTTGCTCCTTGTTCTTCTCATGACTACTCCACCATTATCGTCGCTACTCCTTGATGTATTTCCTTCGATCGTTGTATATGTACCGTCTGAATTTGCTTTTTCAACAATACCAATGTGAGATGCTCTACCTTTTCCAAAATCCATCAGACAAAGATCTCCTGCCTGTCCAGTGGAGTGCCAACGATCATGTTTTTTATAATAGTTTTCTACGTCTGGGCAGTATGCTGTCTTTTTACCGCCAAAGAACAAATCTGATGCATCACACATCTTAAAAATATCCCATACAAATGTACAGCACCAAGGATAGCTTGATCCAGATACCACTCTTCCATAATAATCGTTATTGAATTTGACTTTGTTACTGTTTGCTGGATTTTCTTTTGTTCCGAGATAACTTACTGCCTTTTTAATAATTGTACTTGCTTTTGCCATTTTATTTTTCCTCCTAATCTGGTAATTCTTCTGTCATATCTTCTAAAAACTTCTGTATGTAATTTCTAACTCTTACCGGTACTGGTAAGCCACATAATGCTGCATTTTTTAAAATACTGACTGCCTCATATAATCCGTCCATAAGTGCAAAAAATTCTGACAATCCTAACTTTTCCACTCCCAGGAACTGTACATACTGTTGGGGTACAAGACTTAATACGTTAATGTGTGCTATCATATCAATTCCCATCAAAAAACAAATCGATATCAGCATCGTGACCTTTCTGATTGCTCCGTCAATTCCAACACAACTGTTGAATTTATGTTCTTTGATTGCTCTGCATGATCCTAAGACCGTATCTAGGCAGACTTCAATCATCACAATTCTGAAAAACATATTGTTGCTTAGTAACATAATAAATTCTTTCATCGTTTAAATCTTCCTTTCTTCTTATTATATTTGTGCATAAAAATAGGGCCCATAGAGGTCCTGCTCTGATTTCCATATTCTTCTTCATTCTATTCTCCCACTTCTGCATCTTGAATCTCATAAAACTTATTTGTGAACTCTGCAATATCTTTTCTGATCTGCACTTTATTCGCTTTGTAAAGATTGCGATCCTGGATTGTCTGGTTTACATTATCGTTACCTGCTCCGTCAGATGTGACGTTTGCAGACAAATAAACCACCTGTTTATCTACATCTCCGTCTTTTACTGTGATTGTTCCTGTAAGTGTTGTGCTTTTCTTTGTTTCTAACATAGTTATGCTCCTTTCATTTTTGCATAAATATAGGCATCAGCGATTAAGCCAATGCCTGAGTTAATTGTTTTATTGTTTTTTCTGCCTGCAGTAATCTTGTCTGCAGATCATTGATGATTGCTTCTTGCATGTCGATTTGACCTGCTTGATATATTAAATCTTTTCGTGTCTTTTGAATCATATGGGTATTTAATGCAATAAATTCCGTATAGGAAATACCATATTCCGTTTCAATATCGACCTCAACATCTTTGCCAAAACGCTTTTCAATATCTTCCTGTACGAGCGGTCTATGTGTTACTACAGCGAATTTATCAGAATCATAACCCTCGGATTCTAAGATGTCTTCTGTTTTATGAGCACCAAATCCAAAATGAGTTTTCTTACCATCGTAATCTCCGATGTAATTGAATCCTATTGGATTTAAATTCATATAGAAATTTTCATATTGATCAAGAGTAGTAAAGTTTTCTTTAAGATTTTCGTCTGAAGTAGAAATGCTGTGAGATGCCCAGATAGACGAACCATAAAGTCGTAATTGTTGACTATCGTCACCTAAGCATACGCCTCCCCATGAAGTTCCACGTCCTATTTGATAGCCATGCGCCCAATAAAAAGATTCACTATCAGCGCCAATAACAACCGCACCAGAACTATGTACTTCTGAACAATAAACCCAACCGTCCGCCACAAAATCTGTTGCATACATAGTGTGATAGCATTTAACACCATCAGAAACAGATTTTAAATAATAATCTCCGCCAATACCAAATTTAAACCATGTTGAGTAAATATTTGTATCATTCGCTGTACCTTGGACTGATAAGTGTCCATCAACAAGCCATGCAGTATCTCCTGCATCGCCAATATTACCAGTTTTTATATTTCCATAAATAGTTGCATTTTCAGCCACAAAACTTCCATCGTAACCAACTCTAAAAGGAGCAGAATTGCTATCTTCAGCGCCAGCCCAAAAAGCTTGATTTCCACCAATACCAGATGCATTGCTTCCGCTGTTTGTCATCAGATATGTTGATGTAATATCATAGCGCCCAATCGTACCTTCCGTAGCTGTAATTTGTCCACTAAACGTACCAGTCGCACCTATCAAGTTTGCACCTGTTATTGTGCCTGTTGCAGTGATATCTTTGGCAAATATACTATTAACGTCGATTTTGTCGGCTGTGATAGAACCAGTGTAAATCTTACCGCCATCAATCCATGTAGTATTAGTTGTCCAATTTGACACCAAACTAGCTTGTGGAAGATAGTCTTCAGGGGCAGGAGTCCAGTCTGTGGCTTTATTACCTTTCTCGACTTTAAAAGCTTTATATTGGATTGAACCACTTTTAATATAATCAGTTCTAAGAGCACATGTCCAATAAGTATTTATATACATGTTTGAACTCATCGTAAAACTATACAAGAACTCAAATTCTCCATTACCAGATATTGCTTTATGTTCAGAAGGTGCAAAATCCCCATCATTCCATGCCGTAAAATTTCCAGACCCTTGTAACCAAATTCTTGCTGTTTGTCCAGACACAGGAACTATATCAGTGTATTTGATATATAAATGCGCTGTTACAACATCACCAATAGCGATACCCTTACACGTTACCTTACAGTCCCCAAAACAAGTATTTTCTGAACCATTAAATGAAGTGTAAGCAATAGAATAACTATTTGAAGTATTTAACGCCAAATTCCTACCACCAACCTCTAAACCATCGACTTTACTCTGTGCTACTTTTCCAATCTCGTTTTTGGCATCTGTATTTAAACCACTAAAAGTAACCAACCCATTCATATTAATAGCAGATGCTACTAATGTAGCGGTCCGATCAGTTAACTCAAAATCAGTTGAATTTGTACCAGATTTAACCAACCAATTGAATTTATCAGCAGTTTGACTAGCTATTGTTTCTGCAGCTGTAATCTGCTGATCTACATCTTCTGGTGCTTCAGTATAATCGGTTGCTTTGTTACCATATTCAATTTTTACTTTTTTAAAATGTATTGAACCATTACTAACTAGTTGTAATGAAACACTCGTATATGCTACGGCGTCACTACTACCATAAGTTTTTTTAAGATCTCCCTCTGAAAAAGGAACTTGTACCCTAATCCATTTCCCATCAGATAAAGGTGCACTTAATTTACATTGTGTCCCGGATAATATATCTTGAGATTCGTACCAACCAATGCGACCGCCTCCGCTATTATACGTTTGCAATGCACAAATACATCCACGATCCAATTCAGAAACCTTGTCGCACATGAAATCAAAGGATACAATAATTCCTCTATGCATTTCTTCAACTGGTATAAAAGCATGTGGGATAATTCTATTCCACTCTAAACCAGCCCCACTCCTGCTTATTGATACAACCGTAAACCCATCATCATCGATACTTTTTCTGTAATTACCATTTATATACCAGTAATCATCACCCGATGTGAAATCCTTACTGCGCAATACTAAATTTCTTCCACCAATTTCTAAATTAGCAAGATTCGTTTCTGTACTAGAAACCCTTGTAATCAAACCAGACAGACTTGTTTCAACTTTCGTGACTCTTTCCTGTGTTCCGGTTAAACCAGACTTAACTTCCGATATAGTCTGTGTTGTTCCTGCTAAATTAGATTCAATCGTATTAGCTTTCGTTGTGACAGCTATGATCGAGTCATTTTGATTGTTTAGAATTGTTGTATGTTCGCCGATCGTAGTTTTTATACTGTCCACGGTAGCTACAGTAGCGTTATATCGACTTAACAAAGCATCATAGCTTCCTTTGATCGTTGTATCTTCGGAAATCAGGCTTGATATCTGTCCCTGCATCGTACTGATGCTTGTTGTGTGAGATGTTGTGATCTCTGTGATATTGTCGATCTGAGATTGTGTATCTTCAGGAGCTGGAGTCCAATCTGATGATTTGTTACCTTTTACAACCATAATTTCAGTAAAATAAACATTGTAAGCAGCAGAAGTATCAGACACTCCGACCATTAAGTTTAATTTATCGCAACCACTTCCTTTTGCATCAACAGTCCACGTATAAATGTTTTCAGTTGTGTCAACTGTAAAAATATGCCAGTCTTGATTAATTATTATATTGCTACTATTCAGCCAATGAATCCCAACACTAAATTTCTGATTCGCTGCACTGCCTTTAATTCTCGCACTAAAAGTGATATGATCTCCCTCTTTAATACTTCCCGCTGGAGTCCATTGGTTAAATCCTTGATAATTTTGTTTATTGCCAACAATATGTGCCCACATTTTACCATTAGAAGAAACGATTTCTCTAGTAGTAGGATTTCCCCAATCAGTCCATTCTTTTCGACTTTTCTTGAAAGCACTATTTAAGATTAAATTCCTGCCCCCAACCTCTATATTATCCACAGCACTATCAGCATAGCTCTTAGCACTGCTCAACGCACTGTTTGCCTGTTCTAAGGCATACTTTTGTGCATCGGATAACTTACCATCCGCATACAGCTTAGCACTGCTCAGATTATCTGCTACTGTTGTTTCCATTTCATTAAACACAACATCTAACGTCTGGTTCTTATCATTCATGACGATCGTAGAAGATTTCAACTTCGTCGTAGAACCATTCACCTCTTTGATCACACTGTTAATATCCAGTTTCGAACCAGAAATATTTGCATCATCTGCCACGATGCCATCTCGAATAATCTTTCTCTGAATCGTTTTCTCTGTAGCTCCAAGTGCATCCCATATCAGATTTCCATTTTTATCCCAGACAGACATGCTGTAATCGTTTGAAGCATCTTTTCCGATCTGGACTCTGACACGGTTTGCATCAGATATCTGGATTGTATTGTCACTCCATTTTGACTTACCATCAGAACTATGTACCGTCAGATTTGTTGTATTAATGTCCATACCTGTGATCTTATCAAACGACAGATTCTCAATCATTGCATTTTTGATCATGCCGTTTTCAATCGTTGTATTCTTTGATGTCAATGTTAAGTTCTGAATGTTGTCAGATGTAAGATTGCCGTTTACTAACGTGTTGAGATTAGCATAACTACTTTCCAACAGTCCAACTCTGCCAACTGCTGCATTAAGGTCTGTGATCGTAGCTTTTGTTGCAACTAGTTTATCGATCTCTGCATCTTTTGTTTTTAGCCTTGTAATCTCAGCATTGGTAGTATTTAAATTCGTAATCGTTGCATAGGTAAGTTTTGCATCTGTAGCTTTTAGGTAATCAGCCTCAATATTCGCAATTCTAGCATTCGTTGCATTTAGATTTGTCGCAGTTGCTTCTTTAAATGTTGCATGGTCAGATTCTAAAGTATTGATTTTTGCATTTGACGCCTGTAAATCATCTGTGAATGTTTGTTTAAAATTGGCCACATCAGTTTTTAAAGTTTCAAACTCACCTGTTTTAAATTTCAAAACATCTCCAGACAGATTCTTGATCGTTGCATTTGTCGCTGTCAGATTATCCACCATGAGTTTTTTTACAAACGCTAATTCGTACTCAACTCGTTCTGCCATTTCGGTTATAGGACCTTTTGTGTCAGAATCATCTTCCTCGGCGGTATTCCCATAACTTGCAATTGTCTGCATCAATCCACCGTCATAACTTGTTATCAATGATATGATCGGTATTGTGAATTTCGTGCCATCATTTTTTACAGCAGTAACAATATCTCCGATATCAAGTCTCGTATCTCCGATAAACCTTAATGCTGCAGGCGTGAATACTAAGCCTTGGACAGTATTATAAACACCGTCTAATATACTCTGTGTCATAACCGGATTTTGCATACTTATGCCGGTAGCTCCTGATCCAGATGAAAGTGTCTGATCTGAGTTATCACATGTCAGTCTTTTGATACTGAAACTTTCTTCTGTTTCTTGCAGATCGTTATAAAATATATTGCTTGGAATCTCATATGAAATATCCTGATACCATCGAAACTCGATCATTCCAGTTCTTCCACATATAGCAAATTTGCCAAATAATCCTGCGATAAATCCGATGGTTTCTTTGTATGTATATCCATCAAAAGGATTTACATATGTTGTGATCACTTCGCTTTCATCGGTTTCTTCGTTGTAATCACCTTCCTCAATGATCGCTCTTTGATTGATCTGGATTCCTCGCTGTAATGTAGATATATCAATCGCCACGCCTGTCATCGTGCTGATTTCAGCCAATATATCTACTGCATCCGTTGGATAACTTAATTTAGAATAATATGCCCCATTGCATCTGCTTGCTAATCTGTCATATGCTGTAAATGTAACCTTGTTGCTTTCAATCTTAGGGTTCTGGATCGTATATAATCCCATCGGAATATATTCCATCGCTCCATCGACTTCCACGCCGATCTCCAAGCTGACTTCTTTTCCAGACAATGCAATTCCTTTATTCTCGATCGTTGCCTGAACATAGCTCGCCACCGCACTCCCGATCGTTATTTCTTCCGCACCAGACGTTATTGTAAAATTCTTTACAGATTCTACTAATACTTTTTCATTCTCCAGAAGCCTTGTATTAAATTTTCTGTTTGACCCTGCTATTGCATCGCCAAATTTTTTACTTGCCTGATACATATAGCATCACCTCCGGCTTAGTCTTCAATCATAAACATTAAATCTTCAATATCTGCAACAGATGGGATGTCATAGCGATCTGCATTTTCACATCGTTCAAGTTCTGCGAATGAAACTTTCATGATATCAATATCAGTATCCACTTCCTGCAGTTCTTTGATTTCTTCATTTACAATCTCTTTGCTTTCATCTGTCATTTCATACTGGTTTTCTTTCACGATCGGCTTATCGTCCTTATCTTTTTCTGCGTATCGTTCACAGATCTTAAGGCGGTTTTCATCATATTCTTCGATCGCTTTTCGGAATGCTTTCATATTTTTAGAAATTGCATATCCTAATTTTGCCGTGTAAACTTTGCTTGACTGTTTTACTAATCCTTCGTGGATTCTCATAATCTCTTTTAACTTCATTTCCATCTCTCCTATTTCTGCACGATCTGAACGCTCGCACTTTTGTAATAATAAATACCATCCCCGATATACCCCAGATGTTCTTTTGTAAGAGTTCCGCGGTATACAGTGATGGTATGTGTTGTTCCCATGTCTCTAAATGTGATCGGAAAGAATCCTTTCACAAGATTATTTTTTATCTTCTTAACTTCGGACTCTGTGAGGACTCCCCACTTGATATCCAATGTCTTTTTCTCTGCAATTGCTTCTCCGATCATATCTCCTGATGATGATCGTTCGGTATTGGCACTCCAGATGATCTCATCCGAAGTGCTTAGTTCAACCGGCTCTGGCAATGCAGTGTTTCCACATGTCAGTGTTGCCATTTTATTTCTCCTTAGATCAATATCGGTCGTTTGCCGGCTCTGATATCTGTGTTGTTGTTGTCATTTACGGTTTTGGTTATTTTCTTGCCATCCAGGTAAACATCTGTATCAATTGATTTGACCGCATTGATCAGTTCCATGAGCAGGCGGATGATTTGATCATCTTTACTGCTGCCACCAGATAATTCTGCTGCTTTCTTTGCCATGGCAATCATCTTATCTTCTGGTGCTACAACCTCGCCTTGATGGCGGTTATCTCCGATCATGGCAAGCTGTGGGGTGTTTTTCTTTACGTAGCCACCTTGAGCTAATTTTGGCACCCTGCCTTTGATGTTTACTCCCGGTATTTTGTTTATTACACCAATCGCTCCATTTATGGTGCCAGCAATTCCATTCCATGCCGCTTTCAAAGGTCTAGTAAAAACATCTTTAAACTTAGCTACTAACGTTGTGCTTGCTTTTGTTCTTAAATAATTCCATGCTTTTGATACCTTAGATATGCCCTTTGAAGCCAAGTTTTTTATTTTAGCTTTTAATGTAACTGGTTTATCTTTCAATGAATTAAAAACATTCCTTACAGAATCAAAAGCCTTTGTCTTGATTGCAGTATATGTGGCAACTACTGTTTTCTTTATATCGCCAATTTTAGATATAATTCCACTTTTAACACCAGACCACCAATCTTTAGCGGTTTCCAGTGCACCTTTAACTTTTGCTTCGATACCTTCTACTTTCTCGGCAGCTTTTTGTTTTACACCAGACCACCAATCTCTTGCAGTATCTAACGCACCTTGAACCTTAGCTGCAATATCTCCAATCTTCTCTTTTGCTTTTTCCTTAACATTGGACCACCAGTCCCTTGCGGTATCTAATGCTCCCTGAACCTTAGCCACGACTCCAGCAACTTTTTCTGCTGCCTTCTGTTTCACATCGGACCACCAGTCTTTCGCTGTATCCAATGCTCCTTCGACTTTCGCAACCAATGTTGCTGCCTTGTCCTGAATGGAATCCCATCCTTCTTTCAGATTGGCAATAGCACCATCTGCCTTTTCTTTCGCTTCTGCTACCAACGATGCAGCTTTATCTTTAACAGATTCCCAACTTTCTTTTAAAGATGCAAGTGCGCCTTTAACCTTTTCTTTTACCTCAGCTTCCAGTTTGGCTTTTTTATTCTTAATACCTTCCCAAAGCTTCTTGAACGCTTTGATCGGATGAACATTTTTCTTTACCCATTTCAATAAGTTTTTGAAACTTGTTACAATGCCTGATAAAAATTTGGCGAACTTGGATTTTTTAATCTTATCCCAATTCTTCCACAATAATAATCCAGCTGCGATCAATCCACCAATCACCGCTACGGCAATTCCTACAGGGCCTGTTATCAACGAGAAAATCAGCGGAAGATTTTTAAATACGCTGATAATTGCTTTTAATGGTCCACCTAAGAATGTAACCACTTTTCTAAATGTGCCAAATGCCGTTGCGACTTTGGCCATGATCGGAATTACAGCTGTCACAAAAGAAACTAACTTAAATGCACCAAAGAAACTCGCTATCACAATTGCTATGTTTTGCACTGCGCCCTGGTGTTTATTGATCCAGTTTGCTAATCCGTTCAATCCCTTAACCAGAAGATCTAAGAATCCGATGATCGCATCTCCGACAAAGTTAGCAAGCGGTTTGAATAAGTGATCCCATGCCCACTGCCATAATGGCTGCAATGCTTTGCATACTGCTGTCAGTACATTTAGTGCTGCGGCTAATAATTCAATCAGTTTTGGAGCAAGTTTCTGCATTGTCCATTTTCCAAGTGGAACCAGCATGTTCTTCCAGATCCATTTGAAAGCACCTATTGCAACCTTACTAAATGCACTAAAAGCTACTCTTAGCTTATCAATTGCTTTTCGTAGATTATCATAGCCTTTCCCAAGTTTCGTAGCTTTTTCATCCTCTCCCTTGGGAAGAGAACCCATATCTACAGTACTGCCAGATGCTCCACTGCCTGCAGAACCTGTACCAGAAGATGGTGCAGAACTCTTTGATCCGGATGATCCTTTTGTTTCAGTCAATTTATTGATCTGATCAAATCCCATCAATCCAGATATCTTCTTTGCCGTCTTTTTGGCTGTGTCTCCAACTTTCTTTGTTGACTTATTCAGCTTATTTGCGGAACTTGTCGCATTGTTCAAGCTGTTAGATACCTTTCCTGCACTTGTCGCCGTCTTATCAAGACTTGCTGACGCTCCACTGGTCTTCTTGCCCATGATCATTGCTGTAAACGACTTGAATGCATTTGCAAGAGTCATTAATTTTCCAAGCACCAAGTTAATTACTTTTACGATTGGCAAGAATAAATTGATCAATCCTTGTCCAATTGAAGCTTTCAGGGAATCAAATTGTAATGACAGAATCCTGATCTGGTTCGCCCACTGATCAGAGGTCCTTGAAAAGTCCCCTGTCGCATTTTGCAACTGTTGCTGTACGAATGCATATCTTAAGGCTACTTTCTCCTGTTCCGTCATGGCACTGGTCGTTTTACCGAATCCATTTGCCAATGCGTATTGATCAAGAGCTGTCTGTGTCATTACAATTCCTAAATCTTTCAACGTCTCCGTTTCTCCGGAGAACACAGATTTCAGTTTCGTGAAAGCTTCATCCTGCGAAATGTTATAGAAAGAAGCAACATCTCCAGCAAGTCCAGTAAGAGCCGTGCTCATCTTGTACGATTCCTTTTCAGAAAATCCAAAAGCATTTGCCATTGCTCCGAATGTTCCGGTAAACTTCTTTGCCATCGTTTCAGAGAGTCCGAATGTACTTGCTGCATTTTGTGCAAATTCGTTTACTTTTTTGTTCATTGTCGGAAACACCACGTCGACAACATTCTGTACCTCTGTTAGATTTGATCCTAGCTCAATACAGTCTTTCGCAAAACTTGTTAATCCTTTTACAGCAAAAGCACCGGCAAGCATCTTTCCTGTCTTCTTTGCTAGGTTCTGTATTCCGCCTAACTGTTTATTAAATTGTTGTTGATTGATCACCAGATCCAGCCCGATCTGACCTACACTATCTGCTGCCATACTTATCACCTACCTTGTCTTACACAAAGTAGGCTGGCTTAGCTACTACAACGGTGCTTACCTATGCTCTTCCCTTTGCGGATCCATACTATATTTACCTGTTTGCATCGGGGACATTTGATTTCCCCTTTTACATACTCTGCAACCATCAATGTCTGGCCGCATTCCTTACATTTTATCTTTTCAATTTGTTATACCTCCTGCCATGTCAACAAATGCCTGTTTCATCGTTTCTAAGAAATCATTTGTTTCTTTTTCTGTCTTTGTCTTAGCGGCTTTTCTTCTCCACTTGTTTCTAATCTCTTTTTGTTCCGGAGTAAACTCTTTGATCACTTCATTATCATCTTCTAATCGGATGGATACGATCCGTCCTAAGGCTGTATCTGGTCCTATTCCACAAAGCAGCGCTTTGAACTCGTGCCATTGCATTTCCTTAAACTCTTTGGAATAGATTCTGATTCCATACTGCTCCGCAAATGAAGATACGATCAGGTCCCAATCTTCAAACAGATCATATCCGGGATCAACTACTCCCCCCGATTCTTCTTGGTCATCGGTTCTTGAAATCAATGAAACTGCTTCCTGCACAACTGTGACATAATCCCCAAATTTTAAATGTAATTTTTCCAAGTCTTTCTGCGCCTTATTTGTAAAGATAAGATTACAAAGCTTTGTAACAGCTTTCGGTGAGATATCATCCCCATCATCACCAAGCTCTGCCAGAACTTCGATCATGGTTGTCGCATCTGCATTCACTTCATATTTCTTTCCGTTGATCACTAATGCCGGATTCTCTTCGAATTTCAGCTTATCTGTAATATCTACTACTTTTCCCATTCTATCTCCCTTTCAAAAAAGGAGAGGTTTCCCTCTCCTAAACTCCTGGTGTTACTGTTGGTTTACCATTGCTCTGTACTTCAAATTCCAGAGGTGCAACTGCTGTAGAATCTCCTGCTCCTACATTTGTCACATTGATAACTGCACTTGCAAACTTGACAACTGTTTTGTCCGGGAACGTCCATTGAAAATCTTTTTCTACATTCCTTCCATTTTTCCATGCCAATCCTGCAACCGCATCATTTCCGGCATCTCCTACATTTCGTTTTGCTGTAACTGAGATCGTAACGGATTTTGCAGTCATTAATCTGCGTGTCCATCCTTCTGTATCAAATGGAGTCCATTCCTCCACACCGTTATCAAAGGATACTTCGAATGTTTCACAGTCCGCAATATCTTTCATTGCAGCGGTTGCCCCTGATGCTGCAGTGTCGATCTGAAACTGATTTTCGTAGCAAGGATATACTCCGCTTTTAGCTGTTTCGCTCATCGTCTACCTTCCTTTCGTAATAAATGTCAAACCAAATGACACGTTCATAGATTCCTTTGTCATCCGTTCCAACATCTACTGGTTCAGGAACCTGCATGGATAAGAAATCTACTTTTGTATCTTTGATCATGAATTGTTTCTGTATTTCTAATATTTCAAACAGTTCGGCTGCTGCCTGTTCTGTTTCTTTTGAATTGTTGTTCCAGTGGACTAAGACAGATATACTTTTCGTATCATATTTCTTATATCCACCTACTGCATACCGTTTTGGAGCATAGGAACTTCGTTGATACACTCCAATGGATCTGTCTTTTTTGTTGTCTAACTTTCCTGTGTAATAGTGATCAGCTTCAAATACTGTTTTCAGCCAGTCCTTCACATCTGCTAACAAAATCATACGCCACTCTCCCTTCGGTACAGTTTCTTGAATGCTTTCTGTGCAAAGTCTTCATACAATCCACCAGGAAGCCATGGATTAAACCACTCGCCACCTGCAAACGGATTTTCGTATGTCTGAAAATTGTATTCCGGATGGAAATATAACCTTCTGGCATATGGCGTTGTAGATACAATCCTTGTATGTCCTGTTTTGCTGTAAGTATAATCTACAAATGTATTATCATTTTGCAGATTTCCTGTATCAAACGGCATAACCTGAGCTTGTACCACTTCGGTATGCAAAGCTTCTGCTGTCTTTTCCAGTGCTGTGACTTGTGCCTGTGAAAGCTCCCGAAGTCTCTGTGTGTTGATTTTTATAATTGAATTGCAACGGATCATCACATCAACTCCAATCTGGTATAATTGACCGTCCCATCGGGATTTCTTGCTTTCTCTCCACTTACGATCACTCTCTCAACTCCAAAGACTGTTGCGACACCGCAACTGATCACTGGTACATCTGGGGCGATATCTCCACAAAAAAGAGCAGATCCCGTAACCTGTACGATCTTCTGCTCATTTGTCATAACTCTTTTTGCTTTATCTTGATAGTTGCATTTGAAATCCGCATCGATCAGAGTGATCGGCTGCCCTTCCTCTCCAATCTCCTCACTATCAATTCGAATGTGAATATCCGTCTGACACATTGATTTTGGAATTAACTCTGGCCATTTCATCAGATCGCCCCCAATCTCCTGCAGCACAATCCTGTCTGCTCTAACATCGCGTAATTGTCAGCTTTCATGATCACCCCATCCTGAACTGTCACATTCCATCCACCGGCATTGATTCCCATTGACACACCATTGATCGAATAAGAACTTAAGACACTGTTGATCAGAGATTCATTTTCTGCTTCAAAATCTGCCTGTTTACAAACAACCAGACGTATCACATCTTTTTGAAATTCTGTCAGATTCTCAAATCCTCTTGCTACAATACGGTTAAATGTAAGCGTGTCAATGTGTCGGCTTGCGATATACAACCTCTTTTCAAGATCATCCGTTGTGATCACACCGCTGACTTTTTCATAATACTCCTGATCTGCATAAGAGGCGAGTGCCATATGCACCACCTCCTACACTTCTGTATATTCCGTAGTGTCTACGTCAACGTAAACAGAATCAACCTTGCCATCTTTTCCGTTCGGGAATACAAATACGTCAGATAAAGTTCTGTTCTGATACAGATAACCATCACCTTCTGTGTGTGTTCCTGGATCAAAGTAATAGATGGATGAGATCTTAGGAACTGTCTTACATGTCTGTCCGCATGCGATCAGCACATTGATCTTATGTGATCCTGTTACGGATTTACCTGCGTCTTTCTTTACTGGTGCAAATCCGCCTTCTTCAACTTCCCAGTTAAACTTATCATAGAAGCGTTCATCATCGATAACTTCCATAAGTGTTACGCCATCAATATCTGTGACTCGTGTTTCGATTCCCATACCGCCTTCTGCGATCTGAGTCATCTCAATCTTACGAGTAAATTCTGTAGACAGTTCTAACAGATCCATGATCGCAGATGATACATACATGATCAGTGATCCATTCGCTTTGTATCTGCGAAGTTTTCCTGCTGCAAGGAATCCTTTTAACTTGCTGAATACATTTGCTTTTGTATAATCACTGGAAGCTGTTGAGCTGTGATATCCAGTCACTTTCTGCGCAGCCTGTGCTACTTTAGAGAAGAATAACGCATCTGTTTCTGGAACTACCTGAGTCTGTTCAAAGACTTTGGAAATATTCTGGATAGATGCTGTTGCGTTTGTCTCATCGACATCTGCTTTATCAACAAGAAATGATACATCTCTGTCGTGTTCTACGGTAAATGCAGTATCTGTCTGTGCATAAGTTCCTTTGTTCCATCCGCCATTTCGACTGTGGTTTTTGAATCCAGATACAGACATCTGTGTGAAGTGGAATGTTTTCGCATCCAACCATGTTACATTTGATGTTACAAATGGAGAAGTTAATGTTCCCTGCATTAAGATCTCCAGAAGTTCTGGCTCCCATACCTGTGCATAATTTAATGCCATTCTTTCTTACCTCCTAATTAAATCGGTTCCATCGTTTTGTTGGTACCGATTTCTGCTGTGGTGTATTGCCACCAGTCTCTCCGCCATGCTGCTGACCAACTCCGATCTGACGGAATCCTGTCTGCTGCTGTTCCTGTGGTTTTAACTGTGGCACATCTTCCAATACTTTGTTTAATGCTTCTTTTAATTTTTCGGAATCAATCTTTCCATCCTGTACGACCTGTGACACGTCTGCCAGTTTTAACACGTAAGGCATTGTTTTTAAGTCGATCCCAAGTTCTCCAGATAACTTATAAGCATCACGCTCGATCATAGCTTTCTGTGCCATCTGCTGCGCGTTCTGTGCCGCGTTCTGGATTGCTTCGATGTTTGGTTCATTTGCAGCTTTCTGCTGTTTAAATGCCTGCATTGCCTGTTCAGCTTCTTCCTGGCTTAAGCCCTGCTGTTTAAAATAGGCTTTTAATGCAGTGTTTTCTTTTGCTGCTAATGTCCCATCTAACATTTGCTGAATCTTATTGTAGTCAATCTGTGGCTGTGATGGATCAGTTGCCGGCGGAGTCTGATTTGCTCCTGGCTGTGGTGCAGGCTCTCCCTGTCCTCCCGTTGGTTCTGATCCTGGTTCCGCAAAAAACTGTAGATTCATGTTTAATTTCTTTTTCATTGTTGCTCCTTTCCATTTTGTGGGTGTCTCCCAATTATCTATCCATTGTCTTCGGTGTCACCGCCCACGCATCTTTTACCCTCTTATCGTGTTTGGAGCATAAAAATAAGACGTCTTAACGGAACGTCTGCTACCGAGATTTATGGATCACCTCTTACTTTCTTGCCTTGGTACTTCTTTTTGGTTTTTCTTCTTCCTCAGTTCCTTCCTGAGCTTCTGGTTCTTCTACTGGTTCAGTGATTTCTTCCGCTACACCTGCTGCGATCAGTACCTGACCTCTTTCTTCTGTAACATCGAACTCATCTCCAACACGTTTTTCAAAACCAAGTTTTCTGTCGTGATAATTGTAAGTTACTCTTACTTTCATTGCTGGTCCTCCTTTCCTTAAAAATGAGTATAAAAATACCACCAACCATTTCTGATCAGTGGTATTATCTATATCTTTTACTTCTTATCTTCATATTCTCTCACAATCTTCTTCATATACTCTCTGTATTCTTCTATCCCGTTGAAGCATTCCCAATGATACGGAATCCATTCACCAGTTATTTCATAACATCTCCTTTTTAAATACTGAATTTCTTCATCTTCTTTTAATGCCTGAATCAATTTTTTCATTCAACCAGCTCCTTATATGCCTTGAATATTCCATCTAATATTTTTTCTTTTTCATCCAATTCAAGTACATCTATGCTGCTTAAATTCGCAAATATTTCCATCGCCTGTACTTTAGGATTCGATTTCCAATAACTCTTTTTATGCCCTACTGGAACTATAATCTCACCTTCACTCAATGCGCTGATAATATCTGAAATTGCAAAGCTGTACTCATACTTCCCATTTTCTTGAAACCATTCTTGAACTTCATCTCTTTTATCATATACTTTTTGTCTACATTTTTCAATTTCTTGAAGAAATCTTTCATCTTTCCAACTATTGTATTGTAGAAAATCCATTCTATGTGTTATTTCATGCGAAAATACATAATCCATATCGTACAATTCAATATTAGGTGCTTTAGAATTGTATTTTATAATATCTTCATTAGGCAAATATGCAAAAGGCACTTTAAGTTCTTGGTCTTCTACAAATTCTACTGTATCCACAAAAAATGACATATTAGCCTTGTGTCTTGAATTATCTATGTTATTTTTTATCTTTTCTTTGAATACTTCGAGAGAATCCTTTATATTAAATCCTTCTGCTTTCTTTTGAAACTCTTGTTTCCATTCTCCAAGTTTTATTTCATACTTTTCTTTATTTTCTCTATCTAATGAATAATTTGCCAGTCTTCTAAATTTCTCTTTCTGTCTTTTGGCATATTGTTGCTTCTGATCATCCTTATAATCATCCTCAACTTTTTTAATCTCTTCCTTTGAAAACTTATCGTCTGGCGGTGTACTGATTCCAGGGAAGTATGTTGTGTGACTGTCTTTGCAGTTTGGATGATAAAGTCCTGCTGCCATTGCAGAACTCATCAATGGATAACTTCCATCCTCACTGCTTCCACCACTCCACACATCGTCGATCAGAATCTTTCCAACAAACGGCAGGCACTTTGGGCACGGATTTCCTCGCTTATTCATGATTACAAGATGGCAACCCCATTCTTTACGCTTTTCTCCTTCTCCAGTAAGATAAGCTCTCTTACTTGCTGTTCGGATTGCCATACCTGCGTATTCTTCTATCCTATGCATTGATCCATTCTTGTACTGGATGCATTGGATACCTGCTGCAAGAAAATCCTTTGTTGCCATATCTACAGCTTTTTCATAGGTGCCAACACCACTGTTTGCATATACCTGCGCATTGAATATCGTCTTTCGATACTGATCATTTGCACGTCTTAGCATCGCTGTCTCTGCACTATCCATATCTGAGACTGTCGCATCGATCAGTGCATTCATCTTACGATCGTTGATCTGAAAAAAGGAAGCATCAATATCTCCCTGTCCTCTACTGGTGCTTTTACCAATAGATTCCAAGATTTGTGCTTCCTGATCTAAATATCCACGTTTTCTTGATTCGCTGATCAGTGCAGGAATACTTGAATTGATTTCTCCAAATTGGTCCTTGTATCTCTCTTTGTTTCGTTTCTTGTATTCTTCCAAAGCTTTCAACTGTTCTGCCTGCCACATACCCCATTCAAAACCTTCTTTGGTTTCTTCTGCCCTGTGGCGTTCCATGTTTCGGATCATGGATGCGATCAATTCATCTTCAATTCTTTTCAGCTCTTCTTGAATATCGTACTCATTCATCGTTCACCCGTGTTGTAATACACTTTATACCCGCGTTTCTTAAACTCTCTTTTCATCTCTTTGAGTTTTGACATGCTGCTACACCTATCCTTTCTCATCTCGATGATTCCGTTTTTCTCAATCGCATAAATACCAAACGGAACGTGATCACTCATCTGTCTTAGGAACTTTTTCGTCTCCTGTCGGCTCATTCTGTATGAGTGGTTCATTATTGTTACTACCATTTGATTCTCCTATCTGAAAATCTCCTGCTGCCGTATTGACCGCCGGATCTTCTACTTCCATGATTCCTTGTTCTGCTTTCAGTCTTGCAACCTCTTGTTTCTTCCATTCATCGTCTCTGGAATCGCCATACAGCTCGTCCACACAAGCTTCAACGCTCATGACTCCCTGTGATCTTCCTTTTCCAACAGTTTCAACCTGGCTCTCGAAAGATGGATTGGCATATTCTCCAAACGTTACATCTACCTCGACATCATCATTACTGTTCTGTCCATTTAGTTCACGGTATGATTTGATACTTACCTTGATCAGACTTTGCAAGTCTTCCTGCAATGCGCCTACGATCGCATTTCTGCTATAAAGTGTAGCTTTCTCTTTTTCTCTCTGTGCATCTGCGTTGTCCAGTTTCTTTACGTCAATCCCTAACGTTGACGGACTGATCAGACCTTGCAGACATAAATCCAATGCTGTTATGTATGCTGATAAGTAGCTTTCGTGTGGAATCTCTGGCTGTTGCAACACAATTTCACTTTTAGCTCCTTCGTACATATTGGAATTTGTTGTAATATAACGATTATCAAAGGCATTGACTGGTAATGTCACACCTGTTTCTGGATTTCTTGGTAAAAAGCATTCTGGAATATACTCTTTGCTTCGTCCGGATCGCAGTGCATCCATCCATTGGCTGAACGCTTCGTCAAAGGCATCGAACGCATCAATCTTACGATCAAAGATGCTCTGACCTCTACTATCCCATTTTCCAGATTCAAAGAACATAAGCGGTACAGCGAGCATATATTCGCCACGTTGCTTAATCTCTCCATCTTTGCCTTCCTGGTATGTTGAGAATGCCAAATTCTGCAAGTTTCTTGTTTCATCCAGTGCATCAAGTGGTACTTCCTTATCATCGCAAGTAAGCTTATATTTGATATATCCATAGCCGTAATACTCATGCAGGATATATTCTCTTCTTTTGTGATCATAAACCGTTTTGAACTCAATCTCTGTGATCCTGCCACGGTTATTCTTAACCTCAAGTCGTTCTCCAGGATAGTACTCAATGATCGGATACTGTGAAAGACTTGTATCAAATGTGACCTTAAAAGCTCCATCTCCGATGTAAAGAGTTTCTTTCGTTGCTTTCTCCAATCGCTTCTTGATCTTATTCTCTTTTGCAATCTCATCCCATATATCCTGATCCTGCTTCTTTTTGAAATCAAAATCATTCAGACTGGCAAGAGTCACACTTGTGAGCATATCAACGATCAATGACGGCAATCCTGTATGAATCTTATTGATCTCCATTCCTGGACTGCACTTCGCTGCCCAGAAACTCTGCCGACTTGTATTGATAACAAGCTGTCGGTACAGCTGTTCCAGTTCGTTGCTGTCCCCTCTGTACCAGATACGGTTTTTAATTGCATTTGCTTCGTAGTCCAATGTTTCAGTTATGTTGATTCTTGAGGGATTCGCCGGCTGTACATTTAACCAACTGCGAATCCCTCCTTTTACTTTTTCCATGATATTATCCACCCATTTCATCTTTGTCTCCTATTTGCATCTTGTATGGCAGCCATGCGTACTGACTGGCATTGATCGTATGATCGTTTCTGTCCTCTGGTTCATTGTTCTTGTCTTCTTTCCAGCTGTATCGTTCAAGTTCTGAGATATGGTTAACACAATGTTCAAGGACTAAATAGGCATCCTGTTGCAACCATGAGATCTGCAGCATGATCCTGTCTATGATCGTTGTTTTCTTGTATGCCGGAATGAAATTATGCGCACTGCCATGCAGTCGTTTGTGTTTGTTTAACTCTGTGATCGTTGCCTGATCGGCAGAATCTATGAATACGTCTCTTGCAAATCCCCATTCTTTACGGTTTGTTTCCAGGAAGTCTACAAAGTTTCGCACGGCATCCGATGGTGCCAGTGGGATTGTCAGATCCGCATTGCTGTAAATCTTCTCATCTACTGTGATCACTCTGCGATCTTCTGTGATGATCTGGTAAATCATAGCAATCGTATCTTCCGATTCAGAAGAGTAAGAAGTATCCAGACCTGCAGTGATGGTTTTTATCTTGATCTTTCCATCTTTTAGCTGCTGTTTTAACCATGCTTTGGTTTTAACATGCCGCTTTCGGTCAAAATTCGAAAAGACAAGACCTGTTGCTTTTCCTCTCAATCCTTCAATCTTGTTCTTCCAGATCTTCGTCCCTTTCGGAGTGTTGGCAATGATCTTGTCTAGTTTTTCTTTTGGTAATCCCAAGTTATGCACAAAAGAAAAGAACCAATGGACCCAGTTAGGTTTTGGTTCTTCTTTTAACTCATCTTTTATTTCTTTTGGCGTTTCCTGTTCCCATTCTGGGAGTGGCCTGGAACAATTTATGTATTCTTTGTAGATCGGCAGTGCTGGATCATCAGGGTTTAGTGTTGCCATCAGGTAATCACATCGCATCGCTGATTCTCTTACAAAGTCAATATCTGCTGTATTGATCTCATCAATATACAGGCATCCATACTGACCACCTAAGGCTTTTTGCCACTTCTGTTTATCTCCATATCCAAGTACATAAATAACTTTATCGCCTTTACTTGTATGATACAATAGATGCGGAATCTTATCATCTTTGGTTCCGTTTCCATGATATTCAACAAGCTGTCCAAAATCATCGATAATCCCTAAATCTTTGTTGATGATATTCTTTTCTGCAGTACCGGTATCTTTCGCTGCAAGGATATGCAGTTTCTTTTTAGACTCTGCTACCTTAAGCATGAACTTAAAAAGACCTACTGTCGTTTTACCTGCTGCTGTCGTGCCTTCCAGGAACTCTACTGGTGCATCGCATCGGATAAACGCTTTATACTTTTCTGACAGCAACAGGCGTTCATCGCTCATTTACCCACCTCGCATCTGTTTGATCAGATCATCGAGTTTGGATTTTTCTTCTTCCAGGCCAGATACTTCCATACGGTCTTTGAACATTCCAAGATGTCTTCCTAACAATTCTAACGCTTTTCCTTTATCATTCAGCTTAATTTCTACGCCGTTACGTCCTTCTTTGATTCCTGCGATCGCTCTTACCATCATATCGGATAAATCCGTGGTATTTTTTATGATTACCTGTCCGTCCCGGACCTCTGCATAATCTGTAGCTTTCGCAAATGCAATTGCCGCCAGTTCTTTTACTACCTGATCTTGTGTTACCTCTGTACGCTCCTGACGTTCTTGCATTCGTTCCTCAATATATTTTTTAATGTTAGCATATGTTAGCAATCTGCTGCCATTCGCTCTTGCTGTTTCATCTTTTTTGATTGATGGATAAGCTGTTTTGTAAGCCCGAGTGGCATTCAAATCAATCAGATATTCATCACAAAATCTTTTCTGTTTATCTGTCATTCAGGCTCACTCCTTTCTTTCGTATCGTTCTCTTTATTTACTACTCTTTACTGTAAATGGAACAATGGATTCTGGAATATAATTCACTTCATACTTGTACTTATTAACCTTTGCCCCTCCAAGATCTTCGATCACATACATGCTGTCTTGATTCATGCCAATGATATGTTTCTTATATGTTCCATCTTCTGTCTCTACAATAAGTTTTACTTTCTTACTGCTGTCTGTTTCTAATGAAAATGCTCCAACTAGTTCAAATTCTACTTTGTCTGTTCTTGTATTGATCACTGCAAATCTGCGTAATACATTAAAATTATCTGCTTCCTGCGATACATTGCTAGATACTTTATCTGCTTCTGTGCATGCAGTTAATGTTCCACCAATAATTGCTAATCCTAACAATGCTACTAGAAATTTCTTTTTCATGTTAATCTCCTTATTCTATAATCATCCAGTCTTCTGCCAATACGTCTGTCTGTGATGCTAACCATGGAACTAACGTATCATCTGCTGCCTTCATAACAATAAATTCTTGCAGATCATTGATATCCTTTCCCGTGTACTGCTTATACATCTGGCACCCTACTTTTGGTGATTTGAATAGATACATTCCTTTTCCATTCCATCCTTTTCTTGTAACCATTAATCCACGTTTCAAATATTTAATAGCATCCCCAAAGCTAAATGTAGCCACTCCACCAAGCACAGGACAGTTCTTTGGATTTGCCACAATCCATTCATCAGATAAGATATTAGAAAGTGTATATTCAACCCTCTGCGTCTCTCTAATATCAAGTAGATCTCCCTGTCCTTTGTCAGCGTCTTTCGGTCTGCACTGCATCATAATTGTTTGCTTTTCTATGTCCCAGTACCAATATCCGCCCCAGAATGGAAGTTTTACCTTATGACCTTTTTTCATTAATTCAAATGCATCTTTAAAATTCATATCTCTTTCCTTTCTAAATTTAGACATAAAAAGACTCGGGGTCCGAAGATCACCCGAGTTCATTCATTAAGTAAAAAGAAGAGGACTAATTATGAAGTATCGCTTCATCTAATCGCTCTAGCCTATATATTAGCCTATTTTTTGCGAACGTGACCGAACATTTTCTAATTTTCTTGAAAAAATCTTGTATTTCTCATTCTACAACTGTCTTCTGTATAAGCTACTCTTCTTTTTGGATGTAACTGATTCATCTTATGTGCTACCTGCAGCCACGTCATGCCATCAATGTAATAAAATCTAAACATCATTCTTAGTTCGCTTTTCTCAATACTATTTATATATTCTTCCGCTTGATTCATGAGTTCCAGCAGTTCATTTTCTTTTTCGATCAACATAGCTTTTCGCTTATTAAGCAGCAGCTTCTTTCTGCTAAGTTCTGGTACTGGCATACCCTCAACAACAAAGTGCTGTATTCCACCCATACCGCCGCTTACTGTGTCTTTTACAGTTCCTTCTTCTGCAATTCTGAAGATCTGCTTTTCAGTCTCCTCCTTAAATCTTTAATTTCTTCTTTCATGTCACAATATTGGATCAGTACGTTCTTGTCCACGTTCTCCCCTCCTATTATCTGCTGCCTTATTTGATTTCATTATTTTCTTAATCTGATTGTCACAAATGCCCATGCAGATTACTCTGCACAGGCTTTGCGTTAATTTACCATATTTTTCTACCACTTTTTTGTTTCATTAAATTTCTCTTATAGAATTTTCCTTTGGTAGATGAATAGTATCTGTCTTTATCTTCTTTCTTTTTCTGTCTCATTGCCTGCATGCTTAACTTCCATGCGACAAATTGTGTACATTTTCTTCTACACTTAATCCTCTTTTCTCTTTCTTTCCCAGAATTGCACTTAAGACATGGACAATCTCTATATGCCATTACGTATCACTCCTTTTATTCAAATCTTCCTGCACTTGATCCATATCGATGCCATGTTGTCCCTTTTTTGACTTTTTTCTTTCTTCTTTGTCTAGCCTCTCTTTCAACTTCATCGATCACATCATATCGATATTTACTATCCCAGTATTCTATCAACTGTCGGCTGATTCCTGTTTCTCTTGCCATCGACTCACAGGTAATTCCGTCATAGATCATATTTTTTACGATACTTTTTTTGTATTCCTCACTGTATTTTTTACGGTCTACTTTAGGTACTTCTTCATCTTTGTACTGTGCTACCCATCTTTTTAATGTTCCAACACCAATTTCTGCTTTATCTGCAAACTCTTTTCGTGACATCCCTGATGCTATAAGAGCTCTTACAATTCCTCTTTTAAAATCTTCTGTATACTGCATATTTTTGTTTCAGACAGCTTAGTTCTCTACCTGAGCCAATGCATTATCCGTGATCATTGTTCTGTTTCTTTTTGCCTGATCGTATAATTCATTGTGATTCTTTTTTGGGTTTTGTGATTTGAAAAATAATTGTAAAAACTAAATCTAGTATCGTTAAAAAAATTTACATTTAAAAGAATCTGAAGAAATATGTTTGTGATCGTTTTACTTGTTAATAGTTACTAAAGAATCTTTATCAGGCAGAGAACTAAGCTGTCTGTTCTCCTTTCCGCCTGCTGCCTTTTCGGCAGTAGGCTAATAGATCTTTGTTTCTTATGCGTATTAATAGTTACTTGTGGTATATAAAATCAGCATTGCTGATTGTGCACGTTATTTGGTAACATTTCTTATAGTTTTACTATTCAACGGTTTTTTTAATTCCTCTGCTGATTTATAAATATCTCTTACCATCTTTTCGATCGTATACAATTTCAGTCCATAAGATTGTAAGTCAATGACTGCCTTTGTTAATTCTTCCATGTCTTTCTCTCCTTTCACGCTTATATATCAGCTAATGCTAATATGCAATAATCTTCTTTTAATCCTGCGAATCCTTCCAGAATATAGGTGATCTCCTTTTCAATCACTCTTCCTGTCGGTTCTCCATTGTCCATTTCTCTAAGTTCTAAGATATCTCCAATTTGATAATCTCTGTCATTTTTCCTTAATTCGAACGATTTTCTTCCCAATCTTACATCTTCAAAGAACATTTTTGCTAATTTCAATTTATGTCTGCGATCATCCATAACTGTTTCCGGTACTTCTACCTTGTTTGTCTGCTCAATTTCAACTTTCAAATCTTCTGGAAGATATTCTGGAAAATCTTTTTCAATGCTTGTTTGGCCAACGACTTGTTCTTCTTGTTGCGATGTCGCAACTGGCATAGATTCTGCTTTTGTCGGCTTTTTCGACTCTGGCTTTTTCTCTACTTTTTTTGGTTCTGGTTTGACTTCTTCCTCTATCTCTCCGTATGTAGCTTTCCATGGATCTGCTGCCCCTAAATCAAATGCCTGATCATATTCGCTTAGAATCTCACTCCATGTTAGCTCCTGCACTCCGGATACTCCCATCGTTCGAACTGTAATCTTTTCATCTTCGAACTTGATCACCAAGACTCCTTTTTTCATTAACCGATATCCTTCTGGAATAACTGCTGCCTTGATATCGTCAATGCACTTTGCGTTAGCGATCTCAATCAGCTCTTTTCTTCTGTCTTTTGATGCATACTCTTTTCTTAAGACCTCTTGAAACTTTGTTAGAACTTCATTCTCTCCTGCTGCCTTTTCCATTCGCTTAATCTCTCGAATGTCTTTTATGCTTGTCTGAGCTGTGATCAATACATAATCTTCTGGATCCATCGTTAGCATTTCAGATAATCTGCTTTTTCCTAAACCAATGAACTCTTCTCTTAATTCCAGACTATTCCCACCAACGCTGTATTTATCGTTGATTGCCATGAATCGACTTGTTGGAGATTTTGTTAATCCAAGTTCTTTTTCTGCAAATTCATAGATTGTATTGTATCCATCCTGTCTGTATGCTTCTGTGTCTCTGATCTGCTTTAATCTATAGCCGATCGCTACAAAGCTCTCTGCCAGGTGGTTAAGTCTTCTTTTGATGTCCTCTTTGATACTGATATATTCGTTTAGTGTGATCTGATGATATTCTTCCATTACGCTGCCTTTCTTACTCTCTTAATCAATGCGTTGTGAAATTGTCTCACAAACTGATCTATTTCTTTCGGTACTGGATTATTGTGTAGATTATTGTATGCTCCACGATACTGTATAATTTCTAAGTTTCTAACTTCCATTGTGTAGTAACTGGTATCTTCTTCTCCCTGTTTCCTGATAAACAGAATGTCTGTTTCTCCTTCAGCTACTTTTTCTGTGTAAGTTCCTACGCAATGGTGTAAGTTTCGTCCTTCTTCCGCGATCTCTTTTAGAGACATCGGAACTATGATTTTATATTTGCTCGTCTCATAGCTGTACAATGCTTTCAGTTCTTGGATTCTTTGCTGATATTTCTTTTCTCTTATATTGTCTCCTTGAATCTTCATGATCTTTGTCAGATCATCATGCCTGTCTTTTAATTTTCTCGGAAACAGTACAGCTTTATCCTTCATGTTATAGCCTAAGTCTTGTGCCATTTTCAAATAATCCAGCCATATCCCTGCATCGTGTCCCTTGCGTGTGTAGGTTGCTATTTTCTTAATCGTTGTGAACGTTCTCAATGCTATTAGATGATGCCCTGCATTGGATAATGCGATAATTTCATCGTCTGTCAGTTTTCCATCTGGATCATTTCGTAACACTCTAATCTCGTCTCTTCCAAGATCATAATCTCTTGCTTTTCTCATATTTGCTTTCGTAAGTCCTAAAACTTCGTTAAGCTTTGTGCCCACATTTAAAAATCTGTCATAGCTCCATAATTGTCTTGTCAGTTTTCGCATGTTTGCTTTAATTACAAGTTCTAACTGTGGGTGCTGCATATAATTTTCAATGATCATTTCATACTGTTCCTGTTTGCCCTTCCAGGATGCAACAACATCGATGCCGCTATGTTCTAGGTATGTATCCTTGATCATTTGTTTCAAATTCTTTGGATAGATCCTTGCCTTTCCTACATTCATTGCTCCTGTATCATACCAGTAGGCTTCTTCTCTTGGGTCTTCTGCAAGTCCATTAAATAACTTGTAATTTTCTTCTATGAACCAAATAAAACGATCTGCTATTCTTACACTTTCTTTATTTTCTGCAAACGACTTTTTCTCTACCAAGCTTTCTATTGCGGCGATTCCGATGTTTGTTTTTTGGAATCTTACCACTTTGATAGAATCTTCAATATACGATTGTAGTCCTGCTGCCTTATATATGATCCTCTTTCTGCAGCTTGGGCAAATTCCTCTTTTGTTGTGTGCTATCTTTTGTTTCCTGCGGTCTAGTTTTACCTTTTGTCCACACTTTCCACAGAATCCTGTTGATTCCTTGTAAAACAGATAAGATTCCATTTGCTTTTCTGCCCATTGCCTTAAGCCTTTTGTAATCGGTCTGATTTCTTCCGATTTCTCTTTGATCTTCTGCATTCGTTTTTCATGACGCTTTTCTGATTTTTCACTATTGATCCTTTCTTCAATTTCGTGGATCTGTTTGTTTGGTTCTGTTTCTTTCCATCTCCAATCATTCTTTCTGTTTTGTTTATAAAAATCAGATAACTCCTTTTTCTCTTTCTTACTCAATTCCAATTCTACTTTAAATTGATCATCACTGTACTTCCACCAGCTTTCTAAACATTTTGTATTCCACCCAACACCTTCAATGTAATTTGCGTATTCATGTTCCCTTAAGCAGATTCTTGCATTGATATTATTTGTCTTTCCGTCAATCCATTTCCCATCGATTATGAAGCAGTCGCCTAATCTATGAATCTTTTTCTTTCCGAAGAACGGTATCTTTTCTATTGTTTTCTTTTTCATGCTCTTGCACCTTCTTTGTAATATCTTCCAACAATCTCAAACACGTCTTTATCTCTCATAGCTACGCAATTGCTTCCAGATTTTTTCATCTTTCTTGCTTCATTCTCTGCTGCCTTGTATGCATCTGTTAACTTCTTTCCTTTTTTTCGGATGGCGATCGCTAAATCTTGATCTTTCTCTGCTTCAACTTTTAAGAAATTGGCAATGGATTCTAAATATCCATTCTGTCCCTTTTCCTTTCTTACTTCCATGTCTAGCTTTCCGACTGCTGCCATTAGCTGATCAGTGACAAAATCAATCTCTCCATCCCAAAACATCTGCGCCAATTCAGCATCTATGCCGTTTTCAGCACATAACTTGTCCAGATTTTCTTTCTCCCCTTCTTCTTTTAGGCTTCTAGCCACATCGTTGATTTCTGCTGCTGTCTCCATCTCTCCATATATGTCAAACATGATCACACCTCCTAATACAATTTACCGCCCATGATCGCACGTACTGCATCCTCTGGCTCGTATTTGCCACCATAGTTTTTTGCACTTTCCAGACGTTTATATAATTTCTTCTCGCTTCTTCGATTCATCGGACAGCACAAGTGCACGATTTCTTCCGCAGTCTTTCTTTCTGTGCCTAATTCATCAAATAATGCTTTCTGGACACCTCTTTTCAGAAATACATCGGTTTCTCTGCACATATGCGGACCTCTCCGCCCTTTATGTAGACCTGTTGGAAGTTCAATAATGTTATAATAAAAATCACATCCGCCCTGGCTTCTAAATACAATGTGATGCTTCTCCATGATCCCAACTTTTTCATCATCTTTGATTTCACCCAAAAACGCTTCTAACTCATATATTTCCATAGCTTTAATTTTTCCTCCAGTTCATCTTTACATTCATAACGCTCTAACAGATCACTATCAGCTGTTACATGATTTGTCTTCTTGAATATATAAACTTCTTTCCACAGATCCGCGTTAGCGATCTCTTTCCCGGCTTTTGTTTTCCAGTCATGTTCGGCATATACCCTTGCTGCTTTTAACATACGCTCAAAGTAGTCGCAATCCGCATGAATTCTTATTTCATAGGGTTGATTGAGTTTTATTCTTCTCAGCGCTGTTACTGCTGCCTTAATCGTGATTCTGTTGATTGTTGCCTCCATATCCCCACCATTTACATCTAACGTATATGGTTTTCCATCTGCTTTTATAAACTCCAGTACAGCTCTAAACACCGCTGGTCCTCTTCCTCTGCTGTGTGACACTGTGTATATGTAAATGTCTATCTGTTTCATTCTTTCCTCCACTGATTCAATATTTTCACTTGAATATATTTTAAAAACTGATACCCATCGGCCGTGAATCCTGAAAATATACTTTGCTGGTCAATGTAATATCCTTTCTTGGGTCTTGGATCTCTTTTAAAAAATTTTCGTTCGAGGATTATTCTTTTCTTTGCTACTGGAATCTTCAGATTCTTTGATGGAGAATATCTTCTCGGTAGTTTTTCTCCTTTTTCTGTTACTTCTTTGATCAGATAAGATGCCAGCTTCCCATATTGGCCAGTATCATCTAACAAGCTCACATAGACACTCCCATGTGGCCAACATTCCCTCAATGTTTTACTGTCTATTGAATTGATTACTAAATGATGATGTCTGGCGCCTCTTTTTCCAATCTCGAACACATGGACAAATTTTAATTCTTTCTCCTGCTTTTTAAACTCTGCTCGAAGCTTTCTTAGGAATTTCGCTTTATCCTCTTTCATTTGATCATAATCAGGCTTTGTACCTGCATAAGATAAACGAATGTGCATATCCCCACCTGTGAAATTTTCATTCAGCAGCCACCTTAATTTATCTATCGCTTTTCTGACATTAATCTTTTTCTGTGATTCTGTTGTCTTTTTCTGTTTCTTTTGTCTCTTGCATCCCTTGGGATGTATCCTGTGACTGTAATATCTTTGGATCTCTATTGTTCTCCCTGCTGTTACTATCTTTTCTATGTATGGCATGTCATTCTCCTTTTGTCTCAGATTTAATACCTTTAGCAAGTCTAAACAGCGGTATTTCAACCGCTATTTTTCTTGCCTTTGTACGGAGAACTTGATATAATATTAATGAAGTAATTTTCTCTGATAGAGAGATAAAAATCAGAACTCACTTTAGTTTGTGAGTTCTTTTTTTATGCTCTTTTACTATCTTTTCAAGTTCCTGTAAATCCTCGCAAATATCTTCATATCTGCCTAATTTATTTACTACATCCCCAACCAGACAGTTATTATCCTGTCTGATCAGAGATGCTCTGTATGTATTGCTGCTATGATTCTTCATTGTTAGTCTCATTGACTTCTTCCTTTCCAAAGTCTATTTCTAACGCTTTTATCATCTTTTCTGCTATTGCTACTACCTTTTTTGTATTATCATCCGATTCTTCTTCCAGGGCGTCTGCTACATATCTTAGTATCGCGATCATATGCGGAACCATATGATTTGTCATTGGAGTCACGCTGTCTATAACTCTTTTTAGCATCATGTGACTGACTTCTATCAGTTTCTTTTCTCCTGTTTCATTATACCCAAGTGCCAGACACAATCCTGCTTCTATTATTTTCGTGTCACAGTTAATTAAAAATTCTTCTGACATTCCTGACTTTTTATGATATACTGTTTCTTGTGTTAGACTATTTATGTCCGTGCTCATTGGAGTTGCTGCTCCGTGGGCACTTTTTGTTTTTATAAAATCCCGAAGTGCTTTTATTTCATCGAATCTCCCTTGTTCATACGCTGCATTTCCTGATCTATTTCCAGTATATGAATGTTCAACGATTATTCCTTGAAGCTCAATTCGTTCATCAAGTTCTTTCAAAATCTCAACTTCGTTTATCAAATTTCTTCACTCCTTCCTCGTAAATCAACGCTGTGATCAAGCACAACGCTGCCAACTCTTTAAAAATTCCCATTGCAACCAGCACTGCTGCCGTGCATATCATGGCTTTTGTTTCACTTTTCATCTCATGCTCCTTTCTCTGGTTGATACAAAATACCAGTTACTTCCCAAAATAACTTCGGACTGATGTAATAATTTGTCCTGCTCTTTCCAGATTTTCTAAATGCGTATCCGATCGGAAGCCATCCGGCTTCAATGCCTGCCCTTATGAAGCAAACATCTTTTCCCATCTTCTCTGCCGCATATGCTATCGGTACATTCCCCTCTGGGAACTGTTCTGGTGCATTTGCGTATGCTGCTAAGATTCTTAGATCTTGTCTTCTGCTCATGTCTTTCACCTACCTTTCTTCAGATGGCTTAATTCCCTGCCCGATGATTGAGTGCTATTTTTAATAATTAACCAATTTAGGGAGGAATTTCGTGTATCGGACAGAGGATTAAGCCATCTGTGTATTCAATTCTTATCTGTGTTATAATTTTCCTAAAAACATAAAGGAGTTTATTATGCCAACACCATTTAAAGATTTAGAATTTTCGTTTAAGCAAGTCAGTATTCTTAGAAAACTAAGAGATGATGGTTGCATCTCAAAAGAACTTGTTAGGTCTAATCCTGAATATTCTTTTCTCTAAAAATACAATCTTATTGATAACGCTCCCGAACGTTTTGATATTTACCGTCCAAGCGATAAAGATTTGATGTATTTACGCTATAGAAGAAAAGATCTCTTTAGGACTTGGTATCCTCACGTTGTATCCAGTCTTGCTTTTATTGCTTCTATAGCATCATTGATCATTAACATTCTTTCCTCTGTGCATTAAAGAAAATGTATAACCACATACGGCAGTCCAATGAATAACCAAATAAGTTCTGCAATTATGAGAAATAATCCATAGGCTGCCGCCTTATCTTCTTTGCATACTTCTGCTATCGCTATAGCCCATTCTTTACATTCGATGGCTATGTATTTTAGAACCTTCACTTCTCTCATCTCCTTTGTTCTTACCAAATAGCTTTTCGATTTCTTATCATTTATGCAAAAACAATAATCAATGTGATGATCGAAACCGTTAAAGAAATATATGGAAGGATCATTCTTCTTCTGAAATCTTTATCTTTATGAAGTTCTAAGATTTCTTTAAAAATCATTTCGTCTTTCTCACCTCCTGGTTATTCAATTCGCTTGTTTCTTCTTATCTTCTTTCTTATAATTAGATTTACAGGGCACTGCCATGTCCGAGTATTCAAGAAAGGACGAGTTATAACATGAAATTTTTAATATTATTTTACTTATTGATATACGTATATTTTGTTGCGAAGAATATCTTTCTTCTCTGCAAAATACGTAAAGCAATAACTGTGTTAAATAATTATTTAAATTCTGCAATTATGCCAAAATCTTATTATGACGAAATAATTAAAAAAGATAATTATCAACAATGTTTAAATGATGTTCTTTTTTATTACCCTACTATCGCAGAATTTAAAGATAGTTTTGAATGTCTTGAATATGGTGTTCCAGACAAACAAAATCTTGTTGCTGCATATCATCTTTGCAATGAGTTAATGATGAAAAGAAATTTTATCTTTCATTCATTCACCGAATCCTTAAATCCTGTTAATGTTTTGAAACAAATATTTAAATTTCCTTCCTCTTTCATCGCTTGGATAGGATTTAATCCATCTTCTATGTTTTCAAAACTATTTAATATTTTTTGTTGGGCACTTACTTTCGCGCTCAATATGTATTCAGAAGAAATAAAATCTTTTATATCTACATTGATTCATAAATAGCCTTTACACATAGAAAAATCAGCATAAAAATCACAGCACTTTCTTTTTTACTTACATTCTCTGTGAAGCTCAAAAAATAATTTATGATTTGTGATAAAAATAGTGTAATGATCAATATTGCACTATTTTTTTTCATGGTTGATCACCTCCTGGTTATTTAGTTAAACATCGTTTAACTTTTTAATTAAAAAAATATTTACCATATTCTGATTCATTAATATTCAAAAGTCCCGCCCATAACA